>Ga0172380_10000027_pt1 | contig 322649 bp, 317 predicted proteins | sample Leawe162metaG_FD_119747 | JGI IMG/M metagenome (GOLD analysis project Ga0172380, IMG submission 119747) | Leachate microbial communities from a municipal landfill in Southern Ontario, Canada - Leachate well 162 metaG | ecosystem: Engineered > Solid waste > Landfill > Unclassified | place... | reverse complement strand
TAAAAGAACAATTTTCCAAGGTTCGGCCTTACTTGGACTGGCATCTAGTTTCTTTCAAAAAGAACTAGACAAAAGAAATTTGAGATTTACCCATGCTTTTCCGCCTGTGGATTTTCAGGCAACCAATTGTTTGGATTTTCCTGTTTGCTCTTCTAGAATGGATTGGTTATTGACAAAACCTTTCCATCCTTCCTTATCAGAAATTTCACCTCCGTTATGACGGCAGCCCTCCCCGTGCCGTCTTGTTTCTGATAGATATATACGTAGCGACCCTCTGGGTCGCTATCGATCTGAAATATACGGTTAGGGGGGCCGTACATTTCAAACAGATCTTTCGTGTATCCCCGCTCCAACAAAAAAGAGCGGGTACTTTTTTTGCTTTCATCGTCTTCGACGGTGTTTTTTGTCACCGTATAGAAGACATATACAAACAAAAAAAGAAAAAACAAACTTAGACCAGTACATACTATTTTTTTCATTATAGCATCCTCCTTCCCCGCTTTCGCAGAGCTATTTTTTGATTGTTTTCAGTTAATTATTCCCACTGCAATTGCCTTCAAAAAAAGACAACCGCAATGGAAACAACTAACTGGAGAAAAATGTGATAACTATACTACTTTTCTTTCAAAGAACTTCACTCTATCAAACCACTATCTTTTATAATGATTTGAATTAAGGGGAAATTTTTATTCGCATGTCCGGCGTTCGTAGTGCCGGTTTGCAAGGCAAATAACATAATTTCCCTAGTCTCTAATTCTCGTTAAGTCCGGTTTACCTAAAATTTTAGTAAGTTGGACTGATCATAAGGACTGGACAAGCTTACTATCTTTTAGGATTAAGCCTGTGCCACTCATCACGATGGATAAGGTTTGATATTGTAGGGTTACTAGATGACGTATCGCGCCAAGGTTGGTTCGATTAGCTTTGCCTTTCTCAATTGAATCTGACTACCATGCCAGGGTTGAGCGGGGCTCGCCAATCACCTTAGTGCTAATAACAATTCTAGATTTAAAATTACTGTCAGATGTCTTCGAAACTTTGTCGATTTATCTTGACTGCGTAGTATAGCATCTCTGAACTGTTTTGTCAATATATTGTGAAAGATATTTTGGAAATGTCAATATATCTGATATTATAGGAACTATATTGGCGTATTTAGGCTATACTATTGTCACGTATATTTGACAATTTACTATTTGGGGTGTATAATGGGGGTAGGAAATTGATTTTTACGTGTCATCCCCGCGAAGGCGGGGATCCAGGCACCACTAGTTATAAATTACAAAAAAACGAATTATAAATCCCCTAACTTCTATTTTTTATCCATCTATCCCCCGTTTTTCCCTTTTTAAAGCCTTGGGTACCTGGATTCCCGCCTTCGCGGGAATGACACAAAGTTATTTTTACCTAATTTAAGCCAAAACAACCATTATGTACGAAAAAATCCTCTCTGCGGCAGGTTTGACCGCCAAAGAAGCCGAAATATATGAGCTTATCCTTGGCATCGGGCAAGCGCCAGCCAGTGAGATATATAAAAAAACCGCCTATAAGCGCGGATTGGTCTATAAATTGCTTGAGCAACTGTCGGAAAAAGGCCTCATCATTAAAATCGAAAAACCCCGCAAAGTAGCCATTTTTCGGGTAGAACACCCCAATAAGATCAATGAAAGACTGGAAGAACAAGCCCAAAAGGTCAATTACTACAAAAGAACGATGGGTGAACTGATGCCTCAATTGGTCACCAACTACAATCTAGCCTTCAATAAGCCCGGCGTACGCTTCTATGAAGGCGAGGAGGGACTCCGGAAGGTATTGGCTGACACACTGACCGCCCAAGAAACGATTTGCACGCTGGTCGACGTAGAGGCGGTAGTGAAATATATGGACAAAATCAATCAGGAATACGTCAAACAAAGAGAACGTCTGCACAAACAAAAAAAGATGGTCTGCGTTGACTCACCTTTTGCCCGGAAGTATTTGGAAAAATATCATGTCGATGTAACTGACACGCGCTTTGTTGACTATACTCTCTATCCCTTTAGCTCGATTATGCAAATCTATGACAATAAAATCGCCTACATCTCCCTTTCCGCCGACGCCATCACTTCAATGATCATTACTGATAAAAATATCTATCAAATGAATAAAGTGCTTTTCAATTTCATCTGGTCTCATTCCAAGGCTTTTTCGGAACTCTCACCAATCACGCCAGTTCCGCCGACAGAGTCATTTCCGGATTCATCCAATCGTTCCAGTGCACAATAAACCATTCTTTCTTTCTCTGATTCATCACTAGCAATAAAAAAGTACCCAGTCATCACAAAGCCTTTTTCATTAATCAGTTCTGTGAGTTGCTTTTTCATCTCTTCGGGATACATTCCCGGAGAAACTTTTTTCTGAATTGGAAAACGCAAAATTATTCGCCCATCTTTTTCGGAAAAATTTCCCGCGTGATATTCTTCCATTATTTGCTCGCGTGCAATTGATTGATAATACGTTTTTTTGATGTCTGCAGTTTTTTCACGCGTGATGTGAAAAATAAACGGCTCGCCAAATTTGGCATAATCTTCGGTTATTCTGTCTACCACAAAATTTTGTTTAGACATATAGTGACCGCAAATGGCTTCGCTCGGAATGCAATCGGCGTGCAAGCGATATTTCTCACCCATTGAGGTCAGCGCTTCATTTAGGAAATAGCGCCCGATAGAGTTTCTTTGCTCATAGTTTGTAACAAAGGCCGATCCAAAATAAACTTGCCCGTCTTTTTCCTCGTCAAAACGGCAATGCGCCACCAACTTTCCAGCAACCTGAAGGATGAAAACTTTCATTGCTTGATTACTTTCCGGTGTTTCTATTTTTTTCAGATAACTACTAACCAATCCGCCAGCTAGCTCTATTCTTTCTTCATACTCTTTTTGATAGCCAGAAATAATTTGATCTCTCAAATGATGGTTCGAATTAACTTCCGCTCCGGATAGAACACTTTGCTTTGCACCATACTGTTCCCAAAAATTCCCTTCAGCCTTTTCATATTCCTTCAGCGCTCCCTTGAAACTTGACCCCGGAATACTTTCTTTTCTTTTTTGTGCTACATGAAAAGAATTTGCCCAAAGTACAACGTTTTCCGAGAAATTGTCAATTTTTGGCATTAGTTCGCTCTCCCGCACTTTCCACAATTCCTGGCTTTTTAACTCCGCCAACTGGGAAAATTCTTGTAGATATTCATCAGCCGTTTTCCGATACCCCTGAAGAACTTCTTCCGTCTGTTCTTTTCCAGATTGATTATTATCTTGCCAAAAATGCGCGATTTTCTCTTTCGCGTTCTCCAGCAAATCAGCAATCCGATTGAACTTGCGAAAGATCGGCCAAGCCAATTTAGGATCAATTTCGCCAATTTTGAATATATTTTCCCGCCCAGATGAATCATCCCCGAAGACTAAAAGCGTCTGCAGACAATCGTCTTTGTATTCTCCAAGTAAACTGAGCAAGCGCGCTTCGCTTCCATTACCTTCTGCTTCTTCCATAAGTTCAAAGAGTGCCTTTTGTTTTTCTATCGGTAATTTATTCAAATTAAAGCCCGCCTCCTGAGAAAGTTTTTCTCTCACACGCAGATATTCTTCAAAATTCTCCTCTCCCATCATAAACTTAGCCGGATTGCCTTTTTCCATTCGCGCCTGAAACTCCTCTTCGCTTTCATTTTTTTGCCTCTCGGAAAATTTATCCAAATCCACCGCTTTTGTCATTGACGTCCCCGCCAAATAAAATCCTTTCTCTGATTTCTTCGCGGTTCCTTTTTGAAAAATATTAAAAGTTGCCACCATTTTTTTCTGTCCGTCTCTATCTTCAACCACGCCACCAACATCTGGCGCCAAATGATAGGCCTTGAACCTATTATCTTTAGTGGAAAATCTACTACTGACAGTATGCGCAACGCCATTAAACATCGTCATTCCTTTTCGGCGAAAATTCTTGCTACCAATTTCTTTTTCTGTTGTCGCAGTTTCCCAGTGCGCCTCAAAGTCATCCGACAAAAGCATTTTACGCGCCACTAAATTGGGCAGATTCTTCGTCACAAATAGCCGACCATTCTGTAACGATCCACCTTCAATTCCAGAATATCCACCCATTGTGCCATACTCTTTCATCAGATATTCGGCTGATATTTTTCCATATTTCCCTTCTCGATCGCTTCTTTTGACATATAGCTTACCGTCTTTTTCATTGCGCTGACCATTGCTATATTTTGGATGATAAATAAGTACCGCAAGTAACGCTTCGCGATAATCCAAGCCATTTTTAGGATCTTTTTTGTTTGAAGGAATTTTGCCAATTTCAACATTTTCCCAATCATTGACCTTCACTAAGCCTGGCAAAAGCATATAGAACTGACTCTGTTTTATTTTCTCCACATCTAATGCCTCCTCTTTGTTTTTAGGGGAATAGAATAGGTCTTTTGGCTCTCGCTCTCCCACAGCATAATCTTCTTTTGCAAGCACTTTCTGATCATTAAAAAGCAGTGTGAGCGCCTTAAAAAAATTCTTCCCCCCAAACTTTTTGTCGAGTTGAATCGGACCCAATGATCTTTTAAAAGTTTCTTTTTCCTTCGCTGGTAATTTTGTAATACTTTTTATTTTTTCCAAATCAACCAGCATAATCCCTTCTGGTGAATTTGAAACCATCCCTTGCTTTTCCAGAGATTGAAAAGCTTCCGCCCTTGCTTCGTCCAGCACTTTCTCATCTCGCCTTTCCATCGCAATTTTAGCCAGCAACTCTAATTGGGAAGATGAAAGACCATCCAGTTCTTCTAAAAAACCTGGTCTTAAAATTTCTTTTTCCGATTTGATTCTTTTTTTCTCCGGGCTAGGAATTGCCGACATGCTTGGATCTCCGAACATATAGTTTTGTTTTATATTATCTCAACTCTGCTTTCATCTTAGCAAATAAAAAAAGAAAGCTCAACGAGCTTTCTTCGCGCCCAAAACTAACAAGTTTAATTCCCCGCCAAAGACACATTTGGCATCATCTTATTGATCTTGTCCTCGTCATCACAGCGATATTTCTTACTCGGGGTGTAAAAATGCTTGTTCGGGCCATAACAGCCTTCGTTTTCATGATTAAGCACCGCGAGGAATGGCATCAGAAAGCCCATGTTTTGTTTGGTAAATTTGTGATACAGCCCGTCCAGCGTGCTCACACGTAAATCCTGATTCATCCGCGCAAACACGCCCATATCATCCCAGGTCAGCCCGCTCCAATCAAGGTGCAGCAGGACATTATTAGCTTTTGCACTATATTGCTTGTCCCACAAAAGCGCCCAACAACTAGAGAACTTACTCGAACAGGGTTGATTTTCCACAATCCCATTGCTGTCGATTCCCACTCCGCCTTCGATATAATCAAACAGACGCAGATATCTTTCATCGGTGATATCGTTGGTCTGCGCGCCAATGACAATTTGCAGATTTTTCTCTTTGGCATAGCTCCGCATATCATCGAGCACAATTTTCACTTGCGTTTCGTCAAAATTAGGATGCTCGTCTTGCAGTTCCATCTGGCCGAACATAAAACTTTGAATCCCGAGATCCATCGCCCGGTGTGTAATTGATTTCAGATACCGGCGATATTCCGGCTCATCAAGAGACGGGATGCAACTATTTTTTTCCCATTGGTTATAATTTCCATTGCGACACATTTTTTTGAACTCAAATTTATGATCCCACTCGGGATCCTCATAGTCTCTGCGCGTGGAAATCGCTTCAGCCAAAAACATTCCATAAACCACCGGCCGCTTGGTCACAGTATGCATAATTTCATTCGCCTTCTCAAAATTCGGCGGTCGTAGCCACGTTTCCAGCGCCCGATGCAGATAGACGCACTTCGAACGATCAAGCATATCCGCAATATCTCCCGTCTTGTCGCCATAACCGGAAAGAAATCCATCTACCACGCAACCATTTTTCTTGATCTGTTCCATCGAGAACACCCCGGGCACAAAATGCCAGACTTCTTTTTCCGGAGCTTCCAGCACGACCGCGACCTTATGCCTTTTGTGAAAAGTTACGTGATAATCATTCTCATCAAAAACAATTTTATTATTCTTATGCACCAGCCAAAGCACACCAGACGATAATATCAGCATCACAAGCACAACAAACCCAAAAGAAATCGGACGCTTCCAGACAGATATTTCTTCTCGTGGTTTGTATAAATTAAAGTCCATTTGATTTTCATTAAGCACCCCCTATTATACCTCAAAAATCAAAAAATCTCCAAAAGAGATCTTTTGATTTTTTCAGACTTATCGGAAAGACGTGCAATTTATCACATCGGCTTCCAATCTGTCGCTTGCATCAGGCTAAAACGATTGCCTTCGGTATCTTTGGCGCTAGCAAACCAACCCACGCCGGCCAGCTCTGATTTTTCCCTTGTGATCATACCACCATTGTCTTTGACCGCCTCCACGGCTTTGTCGATATCTTCGACTAAGATTGTGTCGTCAAAGGTGAAAAACCGCTCCTCCTCTTTTTTGGGTCGTGCGTATAGGCCACCGCCGATACCAGGCCCCGTTCCCGTGTCGAGCATCCAATAGTCCATTCCACCTTTTTCCTTGGTCATCGCTTGCGTGATTTTCCAACCAAAGGCTTTTTCATAGAACTTTTTCGCTCGCGCCACATCATCAGCCTGAACCTCAAAATGAATTACTCTGTTCATATCTTTTCGGGACTTACGCGTTTGCCAAAAGCAAGCTTTTCTATAGCCAGGGCTTACCTGAGAAAATCACACTAACTCTCGGTGGCTAAGACAGTCAAAAACAAACTCAAGGAAACCACGCGACTTAAAGATTGTTTTTGGCAAATGCGTAAGTCACAATTTATTTTTACTTATTATATAAATTATACGATTTTCGAGCGGATAAGGTTCTTTTTTTGGGAGACAAAAAAGCGCCCACATCGGGCGCTTCTCAATTACTGCTTTTAATTCAAAACTTTTTCTGCATAAAAATCCACGTCCCGTGCCCACTTGTTGGCCGCAGCTTGACCGCCCGTCGCCGAACAATCCGAACCGCATTTCCAAACTAACATATCTTTAGCTGATTCAGCATCATTACGCTCGATAATCTGCGCGATTCTTATGGAAACAGCATCCACTGCATCTTTTGGACTGTCAAAACAAGTATGCCCGCCACTGCCCATTCTTTCCCGCTCTGCCCGAAAACCCCAATAATTAAAACAATCCACTCCCGCTAACACCGGCTTTCTTTCGCCCCAATTACTTTCTTTTTTGGCGATACCGATAAGATATGCGGCAACTTTACGATCTTTTTGGGCGATATAGGGAATCATCATTTCGATCGGATGACCTTTGACAACCACTCGCAGGTCCTTTTTTAACCGCTCCCTTTCAATTTCTTGAGGACTTTTTTTGGGAACTTGAACTTCTTGGGTCAAAAACATTTCAGAATAATGTTGCTTAAATAAGACCACATAACCCGTAAAGGCAATTAGACAAATCAGGGTTAGGGTTTCTAATTGATATCTGGTCAATAATCCTGGATTGAAGCTTTTTTTGGCATTTTCAAAAAAATCAGTGATTTTTGACAAAACATCTCTAAAACAAGCGGTTTTTTCCGATTTAGCTTGTTTAATTGATTTGTTTTGTTTTTGTGTCGGTTTTGGCATATTTTTGTTTAATATAAAGCAAAAAGCGGGCTCACCCGCTTTCCAACTGCTATTATACTACTCATTCATTATACACCATTCTAAGGGAAAAAGCAAGCGCTAGTGCCCTACAACATTTTGCATTTTAATTTTTGAGCATTTTAATTAATGCAGTAAAAACTGCTTTATAAATAAAATTCTTTCAATTTAATGAACAACTACGATAATTCTTTTTCTAAATCATCCAAATCGCTATCTGTTATGCCCAATTGTTCCAAAATCCAGATATGTCTCTGATTTCCAGGATCATATTTTCCAACCATAAATCTTTTAACTTCCTCTGGCTTGTTTTTCACCACATTCCAAGTCCCTATATTTCCTTCCCTATAAACGATATCCCTTGTCAGACAAGCCCCACAAGAGCCACAGCTAGTTCCCCGGAAAGTTCTAACACAACGATTCCAGGCAGAGTTTTCAGCTTGTATTATTGCTTCTGATTCCTCTTTCTTAGAATTGATAAAATAATAATCTTTCAATATTTCATAAACTTTTCTAAAATCTCGTTTTTTACCATCCATTCCCATAGCCAGAGCAATAGCCAAATGCCCATCAAAACCAGCGAACTCGTTTGCTCCTAAAATTTTTTGCTCTTCATAGGTAGCAATACCCTCTTCACCTTTCAAATACCTATCTAGCCCTAGTCCTAAAAGCTTTAGTTTAGTTTTTTCTCCTTTTTCTCTCCGCAAAACATGCGTTCCAATTTCATGCTCAATTAGTGCCCTTAATTTATTTTCTTTCATTTTTCGGCTTGATGGAATATTAACATTTTTATTTTCCTGACTCACACTTACGGCAGTGCCTTTTTCCGTGACTACCACATTCCAACCAGTCAATTTATATTTTTCCAAAGCTTGTTCAAAAGCGTATTTTATTTCTTCAGCATTATATTCAGTATTAGTGAATTCTTTGGATTCCGAGCTTTCTTTTATAAAATCCTTTAAATCAGTTATTTTGGGTTTTTCTATTGAAAGTGGATCTGATAATTCATTGGACAATCTTTTTGCCGCTTCACGGACACCTTCCCTTGTATCATTTATTTTACCATCAATAACCTTTTTTATCTGACTAATCGTATATGCAAATATTTCTTGCTCGGGCTTTCCGTAGATAAATTTAGAATAACGAAAAAATCTCCTATCGTTTCCGCTTTTTGTTTCCCCGAGCATTCTCAACTCTGCAATTTTTTCGTTTATTTTCCAACGGTATATTTGTTTGATCGTTTCATTTGTTTCTTGTTCTAAAATATCTCTTTTAAGTTGAAGCAAGTCTTGTCCTCTTCGAGATATATCCAATTTTTCCAAATCGGGATAATCAAGTGTGGGATTTTCGCACTTTCCTTGAATAAAATCGTTTTTCGACTTTTCCCTGACTGACTTTTCTCCGCCAAGATATTCATAATCAGCGAAAGAACCGCAAGCGCTAAATCTTTCATACCATTTATCATCCAGTGTTTCTTTTTTTTCAACGGATATTGCTGAATTAAATTCAAATGACATAAGTTTTATTCTTTATTTACATCTAAATTATACCACAATGAGAACTTAGGCATATTAACCGACCGGAACAACTACCGCGGCGCTATCATTTCTGGGGCTATTAATTAGTGTAGATATTTGATACATTTGCATATCTTCTACTGGATAAGGAATGAGCATTTGTTTAGCATCATCCAGCTTTAATTCAGGATTAAGCCACGCTCGTTCTTCTTGCCTAGTGAGAATCACGGGCATCCGGTCGTGGATCCGAGAAACTAGGCTATTCGCTTCGGTCGTTATGATTGAGAAGGACCGGATCATTCGATCTGATGGATCGCGCCAATAGTCATAGATACCAGCAAAAGCAAAAGGCTCTCCCTCTTTTAGCATTATGAGATATGGGATATGACTGTTGGATTTTTTATCCCACTCATAAAATCCATCTGCCAACACAAAACAGCGCCTAAGTTTGAAAGACTCCTTGAATGAAGGCTTTTCCGTGATTGTTTCTGCTCGAGCGTTGATCAGCTTTTGCCCAATCTTAGTATCTTTGGCCCAGTGCGGAATCAAACCCCATTGAAAAAGTTCCGCTTCGTGTGGTTTTTCCTGCGAAACAACTAACATCTTTTGACTAGGAGCGGCATTATAGCGTGGATTATAAATTCCCTCCGGAATGGTTAGCGCAAATCTTTCCTCCAAATCTTTCCAAGGAGTGCTGATTGAAAATCTTCCACACATATATTTAGGCTCTGTTAGATGATTAGGGACACCCTACTTGACGAGTGTACATTTGTACACGTATAATAAAGCTAGACATCAAATAATACAGCCCTATGAAAAACTACCAACAAAAGCTACTCTCATTCTACAAAAAATATCGCCGGATGCCAAGCTATCGAGAAATAATGGGACTTTGCAAGTTCAAATCAATCAACTCGGTTACCCGCCTGGTGAAAAAAATGATCGAAGCTGAGCTGATTTCAAAAGATGAGAAAGGCAGATTACTGCCCAAAAAACTGTTCGGCGAAACCAAAATTTTGGGTTCAATCACCGCTGGCTTTCCTTCTCCGGCGGAAGAAGAACTGGTTGATACGATAACGATCGATGAATTTCTGATTTCCAACAAAGAAGCCACCTATATGTTAAACGTCAGCGGTGACTCGATGATTGATGCGGGCATCCGCTCGGGTGATATTGTCTTAGTCGAAAGGGGCAAAGCATCCAAAGATGGCGACATTGTCATCGCGGAAGTAGACGGAAAATGGACGATGAAATTTTTGGAAAAGCTCAATGGCAAAACAATTCTGATGCCAGCAAACAAGAAATACAAACCGATCATTCCAAAAGAAGAACTGATCATTTCTGCGGTAGTAATTTCCGTCATCAGAAAATACCACTAAACTGATGCCAAACGAAACCTTGAGCATCAATTCTTTCAACCGAGCTATCATCCATATCGACGGAGATGCTTTTTTTGCCTCCTGTGAGCAATCGCGCGATCCCGCACTAAAAGGCAAACCAGTGATAACAGGCCGAGAACGCGGAATTGCCGCATCCTTAAGCTATGAAGCCAAAGCGCGTGGCGTCAGACGAGGGATGCGAATTTTTGAGATCAAAAAAATCTGTCCCGAAGCGATTATCCTTCCGTCTGATTATGAAACCTACAGCCTGCTTTCTAAGCGTTTTTTTGAGATTGTCCGGCGCTACACGAGTGAAGTTGAGGAATATAGTATCGACGAATGTTTTGCCGACATCACTGGATTGCGTCGACCCTTGCGCATGTCTTACCCGAAAATTGCCGAAAAAATCAAGCAGGATCTGGACCGAGAATTAGGCTTTACTTTTTCAGTCGGACTAGGACCGAACAAAACCATCGCCAAAATCGGTTCCAAATGGAAAAAACCCTCAGGACTGACCGTCATTCCTGGCTATCAAATCCACGAATTTCTCGCTCAAAAAGAAACAGAAGATGTTTGGGGCATCGGACCACAGACCGGTGCTTACCTGAAAAATGAGAGAATAAATACCGCTTTGGAATTTGCTCATAAAGACGAAGAGTGGGTCAGGCGCAAATTCACCAAACCGACGATTGAAACCTGGCAAGAACTTAATGGCAAATTTATTCTGCCTCTGGATGTGACTGGCCGAACAACCTATACTTCAGTCCAAAAAGTGAGAACTTTTACTCCGCCTTCCAATGATCGCGATTTTATTTTTTCCCAGTTAGCGAAAAATATTGAAAATGCTTGCATCAAATTACGCCGCTATAATCTTCGCGCTCGCAATGCGACTTTTTTCTTGAAGCTCCAATCCTTCCGCTATGCCGGAATGGAAATTCAATTTTCCCGCCCGACGGCCATTCCCAGCGAAATCATCAACGTTGTGGAAAAATATTTTGATCAGATATTTGATCAAAGCCTTTCATATCGCGCGACCGGCATCGCCTTTTTCAAACTCGAGGAAGATGTCACAAAACAGCTCGATCTGTTCTGCGAAGTCCTGCGTGCTAAGGGCTTGAAAAAGCTCTACCATAGCATCGACGAGATCAATGATAAATTTGGAAAACACACGGTCCACCTCGGGGTAAGCTCTCTAGCCAACTCTGCATTGCAACACGAGAAAGAACGGGGCGATGCGCCTCTGCGAAAAACACTCCAGATCAAAGGAGAAAATAAAAGACAACGTATAGGCATCCCGATGTTTATCGGAGCCGTAACATAAACAAAAAACTCTCCACAACGGAGAGTTTTTTGTTTATTGAGCGGGGAAGTGCAAGCGATTTGGACTGGATTTAAAGAGAAGTGCATTGATTAGAATCTCTACTAGTGAATTTGTTTAGAAATTTGAATTGGAGTAGAATCAAAAATTAATTTAGGATTGGCGGTATTTTAAAATATTTCTTCCCTACTGTTTTGCTGAATGAAATGTAACAGCAGTATATTTAATTTTTTCTAAATATCTTAATCTTTTAATGATATAAACCCCCATTATCAATCCGAACACAAACGCAAAAGGAGAACATAAAAAATACATCATCCCAGACATATCGCCAGTAGAACCGTCACTAATAAGACGAGGGAACTCAAGATTAATTATCATTATGAAAAACATTAGCAGAATCATGCCCTTAATAATTGTGAACTCATTTTTTATTTGATATTTATAAACTGAATAGCAAAATAAAAAAACAGCCAAGGGGAGAGTTAAGGTGAACCCTCCCAAACCAATTACAACTCTAGAATTCATTTCGCCTAACATTATCATGGTAATTATCGGAATAGATATCCCTAAAATAAAAGCTAGGGCAGTTGGCTTTAAAATTATTTCCTTTTTTTCATTCTGCATTTCGCTCTCTGATTTTACTTCTAGTTCTTTTTTTTGCGGACATTTTCCTTCAATAATTTTTTGTCTCCAAATAAGATACATTGGAAAGGCAAGTATCCATAAAAAACAAATAATTAGTGCTATCCAAAAGGGTTTATTAGTCCCTATGCCACAAGCCTCATATTTTTCGGAATTAATTCTATTTGCATCAATATAAGCCCATATTGCACTTGAAAGTACAACTGCAAAAATTAATATATATACTATACTTGTTTGCCAAAACTCCATATTTTTTTATTATGATTAAATTACATTTCAATATTACCACAAAAAATCTGAGCTGTCTTTATGGGTATAAAAAATAGCCCCCTAAATAGGGACTATTTTTATCTGAGCTACTTAGTTAATGCGGTTAGAACTGGATTTATGGAGAGAAGTGCTGGTTTTAACCTCTAATCTGCTTAACTGCACCGTCTACTGCCTCTTTTCCATATTTTTGTTTTAGGCTCTGCATTCTATCCATATAATCCCTCAATTCATTTAGGGATTTTTTTGCGTCTTTTCTGGGTATGCTTTGTTTTAAAGCTCTGAACTTCTGTATATGGCAATCTTTTAATAGGCTACCACTACCGCAAAAGCATTTTTTAGCTCTCGGGACAACCTTGCTATCAAAAAGGACTAGAAATCTAAACACCGATTCTTCATCGTTTACACCCAGTTCTTCTTTATAAAATTGAATTAATCCAAAAGTACCATGATCCAATCCTCCCAGGCTTGATTTGCCTCCATTTAAATCATAATCTATTTGCCAAAGAAAAAAGTTCTTAATTGGCCCTTCTATAAAATCAACTATGCTTGATCCTTTTGGGAAATACTTGTATTTAGCATCTCTGAAAAACAGACATGCGGTGTTATCTATCGCATTGAAGTGCCTATCTGCAACTTTATTAAACTTATCCCCAGTTTCTCTTAAGATCGGAGCTGAATTTGGATAATCGTCTGGGATTATGATTTCTATTTTATAGCGTCCCAGCTCTTTACCCTCCAGACTCTTAATAAATAAAGTGCCTCGAATATAAACAACTGCGTTCTCTATGCTAGTGTTTAGGGTAGCATATTTTAAATCAATAAGAATTTTAAGTTCATCAAGTAGCGTCGGATTTTCTAAAAACCAAGGTTTCATAGGACACACCAAGGATTAATTGGAACAGAATTAGATTGTCTCGCCTCGTTGATTGCTCGTTTTTTTTCCTCATCATCAGCCTCCTCAACTTCTCCAAAAATATCCTTCCACCTTTCATTCTCAATTGAAATCAAAATCTTTTCTGCTAAAGATTTCAAGCCAGCCTTAACACCTTCACTTAGTATCCCAGAGAGATCATTGCCAGATGGGTTTGCGGGATCTTCAAGTGCTATATTGTCGATTTTTTCTATAACTTCAGTTAAAAAACTTTCAAAGCATACATCTAAACCATTGCTATCTGTCGTATCCTCCAGAAGCTTTATCACCAACAATTCTATAATAAACGTTTTGGCGTCTAGTTGATTCAATTCCTTCCAAAGCTTTACAAGGCGAATTGTGTCAATTAATTTGCTCCCAGTAATATGATTTACATGCTTTTCAAGATTGGTTTTCAATCTATCTTTTTCACCTTCCGCTTGAAAAATATAGACATCACCCTTATCGCCATCAACAAATCTCCCAGGAATAACATCAATATGAAAATCAACCCTATTTTCAGAATCCTTACTTTGCAGTCTTAAAGCTGATCTTTTTGGGTAAACATGATATTCGGACGCAAGGGCCTGCTGAACATTTGAAAATATTTCTTCTAGTGTCGCACCGCCAGAATCATCCCCATTATTAAAATAACAAGTCATATCAAGATCATAACTTTCCCTTATCATTGTGCCTTTCTTGTAAGAGCCAGCATATTGAATTGATATTGGAACATCCTCAAAATGGGTTCTTAGAAGATTCTCAACCTTATCCCGCTCTGAACGAAGAGCCTTAATTTCCTCGCTTTTTTCATCTAATGTTTGAAGTTTTAAAACTTTTTCTAGGTATTCTTGTGTTTTCATGTTATTTTAATTAATTTTTAAAGCATATTTAAATTGGGCACCATTTGTTGGGTTATAAATCTTGAATGAAGTATCTGCCTTTCGATTCAACGCTCTGCCACAAACAACCGCGATTGGCGCTGGTATGGCAGAAAATAAATGAATTTCTTTGAGTTTTGGATGCCCATTTCTAATTTCACTTAATGTTTTGGAATATATGTGGCCAAATCTGTCTAGATCATCTTTTGATTTCAAAAAATAAAAATTTGGTTCTTGGTTATCAAGTGTAATTTCATAAACATAAAAACCCCCGTCAATCTTTTTTGGCAGATGAGCTTGATGTATTTTACCGCTTAAAGAAAGCACTAAAGCTACTTTGCTTTTGTCCTTTCCATTGATAATATTCAACTTATAACCGACCTTGCCAACGCCATCATTCCATTTCCAGCTTTCACTGTCTCGATGACGCTGAAAAAGCTGAGTCTTTATTTTGTTTTCCAATTTTGACCCCAAATATACCAGCAATGGGATTGGACCAATTGCAAAAACTGAAACATGCTCCAAGCCATCTCTTTTTAATTGCTCATAAAATTTCTCAGTCATTATATTAATATCCTTACATTTTGATTTCCAATAAAGCTGAGTGTTTTCAGAAGGAACATTGGAAAAATCAATCATGTTGGGCTTTTCTTGATATTGATATCGGCTTTCAGCCATTAAAGCTTCCGTGATTTCATCTTCAGACACACAGATTGCTTCATTTTCAATGCTTACGCTCATACCCAGAGCTTTAGTCTTGTTAGTGTTTTTAAATCCAGATACTAATTTTATGCGGTCTTCGTGCTCTTTCTTTTGTTTTCGCAAAATCTCTACAGTATAAAAGGGTAAATTTTTCATTTTATCAATTTTTGTATGACATGATGGGCATAATAACATCAAATTATCAACGTCGTTGATATTATCTGGTCGTAATTTTTTGTTTCCTCTTGGGCCATCTTCCTTAAACGCATAAATGTGAGCAAACTCGCCCCATTTGATATTTTTTTTCGTTATTTTATCTGAAAAAAGATAGTCATTACAGCCGAAAAACTCACAGCGTCCGCCTGATTTGACAGCAAGAAGCAGTTTAGTTTCATTGTTTATTGAACGCGTTGTCTCTGTAATAGCGTTGATTTTATTTTTATCTCCTAGTTTTTTTGTCATATTTACACAGAACTTAAAAATGTGTTATATTGGGAGTATAGAACAAATACCCGAACAGGTCAAGATGTTCTTGTGCACATCTTATTCACATGATATAATAAAAATATGAAAACACTACATTCTACACAAAAAAAGCTACTCGAACTACTTAAAGAGCACTTCGATGACCCCCTAACAATTAGAGAGCTACAAGAAAAACTCGATGTATCCTCTACAAGCTTAGTCCATCACCACATATTACAACTCGAAAAAAATGGATTTCTAAAAAGAAATCCTAATAATCCACAAGATTATGAAATAATTGCTGATTCACCCGATAAAAAAATTATCTTCTTAAACCTTTACGGACTCGCCCACTGTGGTCCAGGAGAAAGCATACTTGATGGAAGCCCTGTTGATAGAATACCTCTCTCAAGAAAATTAGTTTCTTCCGCAGATTCATTTTTAGTAAAAGCAAAGGGAGATTCAATGTATCCAAAAATAAATAACGGTGATCTAGTTATTACAAAAAAGACCAATAATTTTGATAATGGCGACATTGTTGTTTGCGTAAACAATGGTGGAGCATTAATTAAAAAAATCAGAAAAGAAAAAGATCACATTTGGCTATTTTCAATAAATGAAAAGTTTGAACCATTCTTAGCAACAGAAGATTTTAAGGTTGAAGGTTTAGTAAAAGGAGTGATTTCCTATAATCTAGAATAATCAAGAATTTAAATATGAAAAAAAATAAAAGAAAATCAATATCACTATTTACTGGAGCTGGCGGAATGGATGTTGGCTTTTCGCGTGCTGGTTTTAATGTTGTATGGGCAAATGAGATAGATTCAGATGCTTGTAACACATACTCTGCAAATCATACCGGCATTATAGAATGCGGGGATATTAGAAATTACATAGATCAACTTTCAGATTTTAAAAACATTGATCTTGTATTTGGTGGCCCTCCATGTCAGGGGTTTTCTGTCGCAGGCAAAATGGATCCAAATGATGAAAGGAGCAAGCTAATTTTCAGTTTTATGGATGTTATTGAAAAAGTTAATCCAAAAGCATTTGTCCTAGAAAATGTTAAAGCACTCGCAGTCCTAGATAAATGGCAACCAGTTCGAAACATGTTATTTAAGAGAGCATGGGATTTAGGTTATGATGCCGAGTTAGTATTACTCAATGCGACACATTTCGGAGTACCACAAAAAAGAGAAAGGATGTTTTTTGTTGGCATTAAAAAAGAAAATTCAAAAAAAGAATCCAAAAGGTTTGTTGAATATCTCGAAAAATATAAACGGAGCGCGCCTAGGGTAATAGACATATTAAAGGGACTAGGGCCAATGGGGACATCTGTTAATCCAAAAACATGTAATGCGAAAATAACTCTTGCTCGTGACCCCATAATGAGAAGGTCGCCATATGCCGGGATGCTTTTTAACGGAGCTGGGAGACCTATTGATATAATGGGACACTCAAACACCCTTCCTGCTTCAATGGGAGGAAACAGGACACCTATAATTGATGAAGATCACGCTTTTAATGATGGGAAGAATTGGATTGAAAAGTACCATAAATTATTATCTAGCGGAAAAAAGACAAACGACATTTGTGTTCCGAATCACTTGAGAAGAATTACAACAAAAGAAGCGGCATTGATTCAAACATTCCCCAACGATTATAAATTTTTCGGAAAGGATAATTCAATATACCATCAAATAGGAAATGCTGTTCCATGTGATTTAGCTCATGCTGTTGCATCGGCCTTAAGTGATTCAATGGAAGATTTTAACCTATAACAAATTTTCAGTGTGCCATTGTTTGAAAAACTTCTTTACTTTTTCTGAAGTATTTGTTTCATTTACATAATCAACTAATTTGCTATAAAATAATCTCCTACTTTTTGGAGTTAAAAATAATAGCGAAGATTGGATGAAGTCATAGATATTTATGAAATAGTAAGCTAATTCTTTATATTGAGTAGTCGCCATAATGTACGAATTGCTTGCAGTGGTTAATGTTTCTGGAATATCTTTCGGTCTACATATAACAAAAACATCCTTTATATTTTTATCATATACCATTACGGATTCATGGGATTCTATTAATCTGTCATCTGTGAAACCCTTAGTCGTCACTTCATAAATAAGTTCAGAATCGCCAGTTATTTTTTCAACTATATCGCCAGGCTTTTTGCTAGTAGTATTTGTGGCTGATACACTATCTAAGTGTCCGATAACTTCAACGGCACATTTTCTGTCTTGATTTTTTACTTCCATAAGTAAGCCTGAAATCATCTGCGGGATTGCGCCACCATCAGGAACAGAATTAACGAGATCAATGCACAATTTAGAAATAAAAATTGGGTTTTCTTTTGGTTCCAATTTTATTTCCATTTCCTTAATTCTTTTTGCCTCTTGTTTGTATCGCGCAACATATGCTAAAGCAAACTTTCCCAATTCTGCGTATGGCACGGCTTCAATTTTTTTAACCAACCCGACAACAGTCATCGCAATTTTTTCTTCATGCTTGTTTGCTGCCCAGTCCTTATTAATTTTCTCTGTGTTCTTTGCAACATTCAATGGTCCTGATTTTCTATGAGGTACTCCATACTCTCTTAATGCTTTCCTGATTGGTTTTTCAAAAATCGATCTTGGATTACAAGAATAGAAATTTTTTGATGCTTTAAATTTTGGATCAAAAAGTCTTGCGAGTATTATTGTCAGTACGATTTCCCTGTGCCCCCATATTGAAGTATTGAACAAAATTTCCACTTCTTCAATGCTGAATGGTGGCAAAAAATTGTATTTTCCAGTTCGCTCAAGAAAATCCGTCAATATTTTGTAAATAACGGCATTTCTTTTGTTTACATCAGACATAAATTTAGACCTTAAAAAATAAACTATATATTGAGTCTATTCAAAAAAGTCTTAGTTGTCGAGTCTTATAAAAAACAGAAGGAATGTTTCGCCTAAGACATTTTTGCTTGTGCTTCGAAGTCCATTACCATCCCCAGGAGATATTTTGGCTTATTTATCATACATTTCTACTGTTTTGGCTAATTTGAGCGACCAGGAGTATTATGGCACTCCGAGGGACAACAAAAAGACCCTCCTTGAAGTCAAGAGGGTCAAATATACCGTTAAGGACACCTTTTCAATTTATTTGAGCAAACACGAATGAATGTTTTGTTTTAAACCTTTTTTGTTTTAGGACATTGCCACAATCCCGTTCTTTTCTGCAATCTCCGGTGCAATAGTGATCGTCAGCCCTTCACCATCCTCACCAGTGACTTCATTTAAACGAGGAAGAATTGAGCCCGCCAACTTAATCAGAACGGCTCGATACAATTCAAATTCTTCTACCGACCTTTCGCAGTCTGGAATTTCTAATAATTGTTTGATTTTCTTTAATACCAAAGTCCTCACTTCAGCTGCGAGTTTTCGATCGTTCAGTGATTTTCCACCCAAATTCCCGAATGCGTTTTGATTTCCTAAATTTTGACCTTGTATTCCAGGCATAAGTTCGATTTACATAGTCTTATTGTAAAGTGCTTTTATAATTTCGTACACGCCTAAAATATTTAAGCAAACACAAATAAAGGTTTCATTTGAAACCTTTCGTCTTTCAAGCCACGATTTCATCCTAAGCGAATATTTTGACTCTCGGCCATATATCTGCACTCTTTTTGACCTTTTGTGCTCCTAGGGATGTTCTAGGGGTTCGAGGAATAGAAAAAGACCCTTTGTCGGGTCCAGCCTTTCTAACTAATTCATTTTTTGCATTGTTCATGATAAAATGGCTCTGATTTTACAAAATTCAACGCTTTTTCGTGATAATCCTTTCCTTTGAGTTTTGGAATGATAATGTATAAATCCACAATTTGAGTAGCTTCGGTAGAATTTCCAACCGCTGCTCTCGTAACTAACGAATTTATTTCCTCCTTATTCATGGCAGAAATTATATTATTTTGCATAGTAAACGCTCGAGCTTCGAGATCGAAGCAGTCTCGTCCAGCTCCCGAGTAATTCCCATAAACAAAATCAACGGCATGCTGTATTTCGTGGGATAATAAAATTGCAGTCAACAGATCATCTTTCGTACTATACTTCGGCGATATCTTTATGGTGTAATCACCTAAAGATTGCGAAGGTAGAAATATGAAATATCCCTCGGCTTCGTTCATTTCTTGGACAGAATCGGCATACTGAATGTTAAGACAGTTTGAAATTTTCTTTATATCTTCGGCGTTATTTTTTGCCGAAGCACTGCCCGATTGTTCAAGTCGTTGAACTATCAAGCTGATTGACCGTTTAAATTCTTCTGGAATATCATATCCACTGTCCCTAAGACACATCACTGGCTTTAAAATATGGCTCCAACCATTATCAAACCAATTATCGTTTTCATAGACAAAGTCTGAATATACCTTGGATTCGCTTCGATCGTCGCAGCTCTCATTGAAACAGTAAGCGATTGTATTGTCTACGTATCCAGTATTGCCCTTAATTACCACATCATTGATTTCCCATTTCTTATAAAGCACTTCTTTATTTCCAACAATAGTATTTTTTGGCGGCTCTATGAACATGCCTCTCTTGACTTTCTTTTTTGATTCCGCCGATAAGTAGCTGTCGTATATTTTTTCATATTCTTTTTTAGTTTCAAGTTCAGTCATTTTTTGAAACCTTTGTTTCAGACGTTCGGGATTGTTTTTTTGAATAACAGTGGGCAAAACTGACGGTTTGTCCTTACTGATATTAGTTATGCTCGTTATCGCAATTGCGACTAAAAAGATGACTAGAAAAATGATTCCGATTTTATTTGAGAATTCTTTAATTGTGTTTTTGATTTTCATTTTGGTTGAGGCTGTTTAATAGTAGTTTATAAAGTAAGCCGTAAATACAAAAAGGTACAATCCTACCCTAGGGCACATTGACTAAGACATTTTTGCGCCTTGTCGTTTAAATACGGGAAGCTGTATCCTCCGCTTATTTTCCACGAGTCGCTATTTTCAATTCCGCTGATGAAGCTATTTAGCATTTCGTCATGAGCATAGACATACCATGTGCCACTTTTTTTATCATAAAAACAAACAAAAATATCTTTGCCTAGATATTTTTTTTCAAAAGTCAGTCGACTTTTCAGTTGGATTTTCAAATACTTTGATCCATTGAAACTGATCGCGAGAAAATCAGCGCCCATCCAGTCGTCTGAAAGTTTGATAGTTGTATACCCGTAATCAGCAAAAACGGCCGAAGCTTTTTGAAAGTTGTATATTTCTTTCTGTCTTGCGTTTAGTTTTGGATATTCAACTTTTTCGCTAAACATAAAAGCGACCTAAATCAATTAGATCGCCGAGAAGTTCCGCTTGAGTGGACGACCCGACGGATACCACAAGTCAAGAAACACCGAGGTGTCCTATCATGTGCATCGAGCCGCCCGCTAAAGGGCGTGATAGGACAAAAACCTCAGAGGTTTGCCTCAGTATTTATTAACTTGTGGTATCACATATAAAATACAACAAAATAAGGCAAAATGCAACTTGATTTTTGTCTCATCTAATGGGAAAATATACTTATTATGAAAACGAAAGACAACCCAGAAAATAAATACATTGAACAAATACTAAACCTGGCGGATAGAGTTGATTTTATGGACGAAATCCACTTGTTCAGAAAGAAACTGGGCATTCCTAAAAATGGATTTAAAACACAAAAAAACGAGAGAGGTTTTTTAGTAAAAAATAATTTACAGTCACACATAGACCCAAAAAGTAAATCTGAGATAGAAAGATTAAAAAAGTTACACAAGAACAATCCAGATTTACTAGCCATGATTCTTTCTTGGAACAACCTATACAGCAATGACTTTTCCGAAAAACTTTTAGACAAATTTCAAATTCCACGGAGAGCATCGACCCATCTTCATTCATTTATCTTATTCGGTAAAAACAAACCGCTATATGAATTGGCAGATTCATTGGCAACAGGGTATGGCTGTCAGGTGAATACTGCTTTCTTTTGGCCTGGATTTGAATACGATATTGAAGGTTTTCTTTATAACAAAAAAGATCTCTCGGCCTTGATTTTTGTCTATCCAGAAGCAACCAAGGCTGATCTGAAAAAAATGATTGACGACAATTGGACAGATATAAAACGCTCTCAACTTGAAACAGCCAGAAAAAATAATTTACCCTTACCAGCCATCCATTCTAAAATTTTTCGTGACAAGCAAGATAAAATAATTGAATTGCATAAAAAAGGACTGACCTCTTATAGGGTAGCTGATGAATTAGGACTAAGCCAAGAAGGAAGTTTCGCATACGTTCGAAAAGTTATTAGCCGAAAGAAAGAAGTATCGCAACCGAGAGCAATGACCAAGGATGAGGTTCTTTCTGCAATGAAAAAGCTAGATAGGCCAAACGATTAGTAATATACTATGCAACCCAACGAAGTGTGACATTTAGGATTGACCCATAATGTCACGCCGTTAAATTTAATTTTGATTTACAATCCTTACCATAATACGGTAAGGATTTTTTAATTTTTAAAAGCATGAAAACAATGTCTAAGAGCCAATCTAATCAAGACTACATTGACAGTGATGAATTTTTTTATCACTCACTCGAGCTAGAAAATCACTGGAAAAGATCGCTACCAAAGCTTAATGACAAGGAGCTGGTCGAGGCTTTTTGCCCAAGCAAAGAAATGCTTTCTGAAAACATTTCGAAATGGAAAAAGGAATATGAAAGGTTAAAAACAGAAATTAAAAAAGATTTAGTCGGCATTCCAGAAAAAGATCAGTGGCTTTACGATGTTCTATTTGAAAAACTTAGAATCCCAGAGTTGCTCAAAATAGAAAACCGTATTTTTCAACTCAAAAGACAACTTGCGATCGTAGAAGGTCCGACAAAAAAATTATTCACTCGATATGAAAATTTTCAAGAGATGATCGCAATCGCTAAGTCGAGATCAGTCATTGAACTCGCCAGAGATAAGCTGGAACTTAAATCATCGGGTAAAAATTTCGTCGCACTATGTCCGTTTCACAACGAAAAAACACCCTCACTTTATTTCTACGCCGAAACCAATACTTTTTATTGCTTCGGATGTCACGAAAAGGGCGATGTAATTAAATTTTATATGCTTCTTCATGGAGTTGATTTCAAAAACGCCATAAAGTCGCTCCAATAATATGGAAACACAATCAGAGAAAAAGCTCGAAGAACTTAAAAAAGAAATCGAGGAAGAAAAAAACAACGAACATTCTACCATCGAAATTACTCTTCCAAACGGAGAAATGGTTACTGTACAGCCGCCAGAGAAACTACAAGAAAATAAAATCGAAAGCATGGGAGAAAAAATTCTCCATCCATCACTAGATATAAGAGATAATTTTTTGGTCTTAGGATTTCGCTACCGAGCTTCGGTAGAGGAAGAAAAAAATGTCTTCTTGATAATGAGAGACAGGGCTATCATGCTTACCGACAAAGACATAATCGTGATTAAAAATGATGAGGATGAGAACGACACAACGGAGACATACTTTCTGGAACTACAAAAGCGAAAATTGATGTGGATTGAAGATCGCTGGAGTATGGACGCTTTACAAAAATTTGTTGAGAATTTTACAATCGCCAATAACACCATTCCCAATCCGAAAGAGATGGCGAATAAAATTACGGGATTGGCCAAAAAATACATTGAGCTGGAAAAAGAAATTGATTATCACCTTTTATCGGCTTGGATAGCTGGAACTTACTTTTTCCCAATCTTTTACGCATATCCTTTTCTCAACATCAAAGCTCCCAAAGGATCGGGCAAAAGCCAATGTCTTAACTTCTTAAGACAAGTTTGCTTCAACGCCTTAAAATCACGCCCAACGATGGCGGCCTTAGGTGATACAGTTGATGCTTTAAGAGGTACATATCTAATCGATCAAGCAGATTCCATAAACCCCAAGGATAACAGCGGACTTTTAGATTTACTGGCTGATTCGTACAAAAAAGGTGGTGGCAAAAGAAGGATCATGAATGTCAATAAAGGTCGCAGAGAAATCTTAGAATTTGAAACCTATTCACCAAAAGTTTTTGCATCCATAAAAGAACTCCCAGAAGACTTAAGAGATAGATGTTTAGTTATTCCACTTATCAGAAGTCAGAAGAATTTTCACGATCCCGATGACGACAACGAGAACTGGCGAGAAATACGAGGGATGATTTATAAATTCTTGGTTAATAATTACGGCGAAGTTGGCTCACTTTATACTGTTGGCAAATCAGAAAGCCGTGAGAATAATGACATCGTCGGGCGCAAACTGGAGCTTTGGCTTCCAATAGAAACAATTTTTAAACTATTTGGCTGGGCAGATGAAATTGAAGGAGCAAAAGAACGCTTTCTTGCGTGGTACGGATTCGCCGAATATGAACCATCTGAAATTGAAGAAGCTGTCGCCATTGCCGTTATTGAACAATTCGAAGGAAAAGACATGATCGAACTTAGTCCGAAAGAAATTGCTCAATACATCGATTACACAAGTGATGTAAAAATTTTCAGTGACGCAAAAAACGACAAACACAAGGCAAATATGGTCGGACGTGCGATCAAAAACTTCAATCTCTCATCTGAAAAGAGACATACAAAAAACGGAAACCGCTACTTGTTTGAAAAAAGCAAGGTAGAGACCATATACGCCAGCTATTTTAGCAAAAGTATTACACCTCCTACACCGGAGCAACAAAGTGTTTCAGAAGGCACTCTTTTTTAGGTGTAAGACACTAAACATGATGTTGTTTGGTGTAAAAGCGATCATTCACCCGATGTATCTCAATAGAAAGTCATACACCCATAGAATGTTTTGTCTAAAGGCAAAATCGCTATCGGTGTAATGGGTGTAAGAAAAAATCTAAATTATAACAATCAAAATGATAACCGAATCAGACGCTAAAAAATTTCAAATACTCTACGAGAAAGAAACGGGCGAAAAAATTTCACTTAAAGAGGCTTTTGAAATTTCAGAAAACTTAGTCGAGCTGGTTCGGTCGGTGTACAAGCCGATAAAAAAGCGTTCTGATATGTGTACAAAGAATAAGAGCGCTATATAATCGATTTTAGGTGCGTGTTAAATTTTGTATTACACCATGGAAAGCAAGCCAAAATATCTGATGTATCTCCGAAAGTCGACTGACTCAGAAGATCGCCAGATCCAATCAATCGAAGATCAAAAAAAGGAACTTGGCAGAATTGCCAAGCAACTTAATCTTGAAATTAAAGGCGTTTTTCAAGAAAATCAATCCGCTAAAAAACCAGGTCGCCCAGAGTTCAATAAATTGATGACTGAAATAAAAAAGGGCAAAGCAAGTGGAATACTTTGTTGGAAAATAAATCGTCTTGCAAGAAATCCGGTTGACGGAGGCGAAATTCAATGGTTGCTTCAACAAGGAATAATCCAATCAATCCAAACTCCTGGGCGAGAATATCGGAGTGCTGATAATGTGATGATGATGGCCGTCGAACTCGGAATGGCAAGTCAATATATTATCGATCTTGGACGAGATGTTAAACGAGGCATGCTTTCCAAGGCAGAGAAGGGATGGCGACCTGGGCGAGCACCGATTGGATATTTGAATGATAGAGGTGGAGATCAAGGGAGTAAAGTTATACATGTTGATGATCAGAAATTTCCTATCGTTCGCAAAATGTGGGATTTGATGTTAACGGGAGAATATTCGGTTTCTAAAATAGTTGACATTGCCAACAATGAATGGGGGCTTAGAAGAACGACCAAAAAGGGAGATTTTAAACTCCATGAAACGCATGGATACAAAATTTTCATCAATCCTTTCTACTGCGGTCAATATGATTTTTTGGGAAAAACGTACCAAGGAAAACATACTCCCATGGTACGATCTGATGAATTTGACCATGTCCAAAGACTACTGGGGATTAAAACGAAACCACAAAATAGGCATAAGGATCTGCCCTATCGTGGCACTATCCGCTGTGGTGAATGTGGCTGTCACATCACCACAGAGATCAAGACTAAAAGAATAAAATCCACGGGTAACATAAAAAGTTTTCTTTATCACCGTTGCACTCGGAAGAAATTAGACACGCATTGCAACCAAAAGCCCATCTCTTTTGACAAAATCAATGACCAGATCATCAAAAAATTGGAAAGTGTGGCTTTGCCAGAAAGCTTTTTAGGTTTTGCGTTAAAGGTACTAAGTCGAGATAATGAATTTGAAGTCAACAACAGAAATATTATGATTGAAAATCAGCAGAAGACGCTTAAGAGTTGCCAGAATAGAATTGATAACCTATTGCAAGTCTTCATCTCGCCTTCCAACGGAGATAAAGAACTCCTAAGCGAAGAAGAGTTTAAGACGCAAAAACTATCCCTTTTAAAAGAAAAGTCTGAAATTGAACAGACTTTGGACAATTTAAGTCAACGAGCCGACGAATGGTTAGAACTGACGGAAAAAACTTTCAAATTCGCAGTGTATGCAAAAGAGAATTTTAACGCTGGAGACTATAAAACCAAGACTACAATACTGCGATCGCTAGGTTCAAGCTTTATCCTTAAAGACGGAATCCTTGATATTACTTTGAGAAAACAGTACCAAATCATTGAAAAAGGCATAGAAACCATAAAGGCTCAAAACCCAAGGTTAGAACTGACTGATTTTGCTTTAGATAAAACAAAAACAGCCCATAAGGAGGCCGTTTTTGAATCTTTGAGCGGGTAACGGGAATCGAACCCGTCGCTCGTCCTTGGCAAGGACGTATATTAGCCACTATACGATACCCGCCTGCTGCATTTGCCACCGAACTTAATAAGTGATACATCTTCTTAAGCTTAGCTATCATCGGAGAGCACTTACTATCCATATCGCAAGCAAATGCCGCAGGCACGCCGGAAACAATTTATCTATTTTCTATATAATTTTTCAATACTTCTTTGAGAAATTTCCTACCCCAATTGCCCTTTAAATACTTTTCTCGATTAATCGCATCCTGCTTATTTAGGAATATTTCACAATAGACTAGCTTCCATGGTCTGTGATTTTTCGTTGACTCGGTTAAGCCAGAATTATGCTCCTTTAGTCTTTTGTTTATATCTTGGGTAAACCCTTTATAGAAATCTCTATTTTTCTTACTCTCTAGGACATAAACATAGCACAACATACTATTTTTAACTCTAAAACATTCTGTTTCTCTGTCGGGGCGCCGAGACTCGAACTCGGACTACTTGGTCCCAAACCAAGCGCGCTACCATTACACAACGCCCCGTCTCCGTCCCGCCGAAGCGTGACTACGACGGGCAAGGCCCGCTAGTATCACGCGAAGGAGGACTACGCTAAAGCTCCGGCGGGCAAGCCCGCTTGGCCATAATATAGCTACATACCGTTTTTACTGACTTATAAATCATATCCGTAAACCGCCCTTTAGTCAATAAGCATAATAAAATCCCGCTTGCGCGGGATTTTATTGCTATCTTCTAATTTATTTTCTAGAAAATATATTCAAACTAAATTTATTTCACAGCTTCTTTCAAAGCTTTTCCAGCTGTAAATTTAGGAACGGTCATTGCTGGGATTTTGATCTTAGCTTTAGTTTGAGGATTGATTCCTTCTCTCGCTGCACGGTTAGAAACCTTGAAAGTTCCAAAACCGGTCATTGTTACCTTATCTCCGCTTTTTAGAGATTTAGTGATAACTTCAATCATTGTCTCCAAAACCATTTCGATGTCTTTCTTGGACAAATCAGTCTTTTCGCTGATTGCGCTTACCAAAGCATCTTTATTGATATTGCCTGCCATATTATCACCTCCTTTCAATAGTTTCGCCAAGCCCTTTAATTTTTCGGAAATTAAACTTTGGCGCGTACCTTAATTCTTATCGAATCTGCTTGTCTTTCTATTTTACTACAATTGCTTTAAATAAAGCAAATGCATTTATCCACACACTAACGAGCATATTCCACCACGCGTGTTTCGCGAATCACATTCACTTTGATTTCACCTGGATACTTCAACTCTTTTTCAATCTTATCGGCAATCGCTCGGCTCAATTTAATTGAACCCAGATCATCAATTTTGTCCGGTCGCACGAATACGCGAATTTCTCTTCCGGCTTGGATGGCATAGGTCTTTTCCACTTCCGGGAAAGATGTCGCCACTGCTTCCAGTTCTTCCAAGCGCTTGAGGTAATTTTCCAGCGTGTCTTTTCTCGCTCCGGGACGTGAAGCGGAAATGGCATCGGCCGCTGAGATAATCATCGATTCTGGTGTTTCAAATGGATAATCTTCATGGTGAGATTTCATCGCATCAATAATGTCTTTGCCAATTTTGAATTTTTCCAAAATCTTGATGCCAATTTCTACGTGCGTGCCTTGCACCTCATGATCAATCGCTTTGCCGATGTCATGCAAGAGTCCCGCTTTTTTCGCCAAACTCACATCCGCGCCTAATTCCGCCGCCAATGCTCCAGAGAGATGGGCCACTTCCAATGAATGTAACAGTGCGTTTTGGCCATAACTAGTCCGATATCTGAGACGTCCTAAGATATGGATCAGTTTCGGATCAAGCCCAGCCACTCCTACGTCATAAGCAGCAGCGTCACCGGCTTCACGGATCTTATTATTAATTTCCAACTTAGCAAATTCCACTGCCTCCTCGATCTTGGTTGGATGGATCCGTCCGTCAGAGATAAGCCGTTCAATCGCAATTCGCGCAATTTCTCTGCGAATCGGATCAAAACCAGAAATAACAATCGCTTCCGGCGTATCATCGACAATAATTTCAATCCCCGTAAGCCGCTCCAAGGCCTTGATATTTCGTCCCTCTCTTCCGATAATCCGACCCTTCACTTCGTCAGATGGAATTGCAACAATGCTTGTGGTCACATCAGCTGCATGCGAACCAGCATATTTTTGGATTGCGCCAGTCATAATATCACGCGCTTTCTTTTCTAAAGTATCACGTCCTTCAATTTCCAATGATTTGATCCTTTTGGCCAAAAGCTCTCGACTTTCTTCTTCAGTCAGTTGCAAAAGAATTTTCTTAGCCGCTTCCTTTGAAAGCCCTGCGATCTTTTCCAGCCTTTTTAATTCTTGTTTTCTAGCTTCTTCCGCTTCTTTTCGAATCTCCCTGACCTCATCCGCCTTTTTACCTAACAATTCTTTCTCTTTTTCTACATCCTGAATTTTTCCCTCCAAGCTTTCTTCTTTTTTATCCAAACGTGCCTCTGTCCGGAGGAGTTGCTCTTCTTTGTCAAATTCTTTCTTCTTGGCTTCTTCTAGGATATTCACCGCCTTATTTTTCGCCTCTAGCACAATTTCCTGTGCCTTTTTTTCTGCCATTTCCTCCACCTTCAAGGCCTTGCCTTCCGCTGTGGAAAGTTGCTTCTTAGCAATTGTCTGCCTGGCATAATAGCCCAGGACTGACCCGATTCCCAAAGATAAAATACCGGTGATTAGCACCGTTAAACCCATTTCCATAATATTTTTTTCTATTCAATTGATAAATCATAAATGTAATTTGCCACAGATACTTTTTGAAAAGCCAGGGCGCCACCCCTGAATATTCCCCTTTATCAATATAAACTAGAGTTGTTTAAACAATTATCTACCCCTCTAATGGTATTACAACCGCCAATTTTTGTCAAAACACGCCAAGAGTGCTAACATATACTAGTAATCATCTAAAGCTAACAAACAAAATATGCAGAATATCTTCAAACCAATCACACTTGTTATCCTGGACGGATGGGGACTTAGTAAGCAAACAAAAGGCAACGCGATCGCTTCCGCAAAATTGCCCACAATTGAAAGACTAAATCAACTCTATCCCCATATCGCTCTTCAGGCCTCTGGCATTTCAGTCGGAATTCCCTGGGGTGAACCTGGCAATTCAGAAGTGGGCCATCTCACTCTTGGCACAGGACAAACCCTCTATCAAAATTTGCCACGTATCACGATGTCCATACAGAATGGCGAGTTTTTCAAAAATAAGGCATTTCTGGGTGCGATTGATCATGCCAAGAAAAATAAGTCGTCTGTTCACATTATGGGCCTCCTTGGTAAAGGCGGCATCCATTCTAATGTCGACCATCTCTATGGACTTTTAGAACTGATGCATGAGCAAAAATTTGATCGCGTCTATTTGCATATTTTTACCGACGGAAGAGACTGTGCCCCTACTTCAGGAGTAGAATGTATTACGGATCTGCAAAAGAGAATTAATATTTACGGCGTGGGAAAAATTGCCACGATTGGAGGTAGATATTATGGCATGGATCGCAATAACAACTGGGATCGCATCCAATTAGCCTATGCGGCCATGACAGATGGTCTGGGCGAACAGATTACTGACCCCCTAGACTATCTTAAAAAATCCTACAAACAAGAGGTTTTTGATGAATACATCGTTCCAGCTGTCGTGACTGAAGATGGAAAACCGATTGCGACGGTTTCCGATAACGATGCCTTGATTTTTTTTAATTTTCGCGAGGATCGCGCCCGTCAAATCACAAAAGCTTTTACCCTTCCTGATTTTGATAAATTTAATAGAAGAAAGATAGCTAATCTTCATTTTGTCAGTATGGTACAATACGAAACTGGATTACCAGTAAATGACATCGCTTTCCCTATTGTCGAAGTTGAATCCTGTCTTGGAAAAATTCTCTCCGCAGAAAAATTAACCCAACTGAGAATCGCCGAAACAGAAAAGTTCGCCCACGTCACCTATTTTTTCAATGGTGGAAATGAAGAGCCCTTCCCGCTAGAAGACCGCGTCATTATTCCATCAAAAGATGTCGCGCGCTTTGACGAGGCACCTGAAATGCGCGCGCAGGAATTGACAGACAAGGTTTGTGAATATGTGCAGGCCCAAAAGTATGATTTCATAGTTCTTAATTATGCCAATCCCGATATGATCGGCCACACTGGGAATGAACGGGCGGCTATCATCGCCATTGAGACAGTGGATAGATGCCTAGACAAGTTAATTCGAGAAATTACCCAAAAAAACGGCTGCCTACTCATCACGGCCGATCATGGTAATGTAGAAGAAATGATCAACCTCAAAACTGGAGAAAAAAATACCGAACACTCCGCCAATCCAGTTCCACTCTGGTTTGTTACCGCACAAAACCATTCTAGCAAAAAAAGTGAGGCTATTGACGTAAATTTTGAAGTATCCGGACTCCTCAGCGATATTGCCCCAACAATTCTTGATCTTTTCGGAATCAAAAAATCCAAAGAAATGACCGGAGAAAGTTTGTTGCCGTTTCTGGAAAACAAAAAATAGTTTTTAGTTTTATCTCAAAAAACCCTCGAAACTTTTAAAGTTTCGAGGGTTTTTCTTTATATCTCCTTCGCCCTTCGGGAGAAGGTGGCCGGAGGCCGGATGAGGGAAAGGGTGTAATGTTAGGAAAAAACTAAACTAGCTTGGATTATTCCTAATGTATAACCCTTACCCTCACCTGTCACGTGCTCGTGACATCCTCTCCCGGAGGGCGAGGAGGGTTCCTTTATTTTATGATTTTATCCACAATTCCATACTTCTTCGCCTCAGTTGCGCTCATGAAAAAATCTCGTTCCGCGTCAATCGTCACTTTGGCAATTGGTTGACCAGTATGCGTCGCCAAAATTTCATTCAACTTATCTTTCGTTTTCAAAATATGTTTCGCGTGGATGTCGATGTCTGTCGCCTGGCCTTGCGCGCCACCCATCACTTGATGAATCATCACTTCGCTGTTTGGCAATGCAATCCTTTTTCCTTTCGCACCACTAGCGAGCAGCAGCGCCGCCGCACTAGCCGCGATTCCCACACAGATCGTTGAGACGTCAATTTTGACAAATTGCATCGTGTCATAAATTGCGAGCGCCGCCGTGACTGATCCGCCGGGAGAATTGATATAGAGCTTGATATCTTCTTTGGAATTTTGCGAATCCAAAAACAAAAGTTGTGCAATGATAATATTAGCCGACACGTCATCGATCGAACTACCCAAAAAAATTATCCGATCTTTTAGCAGGCGTGAATAAATATCATATGCCCTCTCACCTTGGCTGGTCTTTTCGATTACGGTTGGAATAAGATACTGATTCGTTAAGTTGTTCATATTAATTTTCAATAATCAATTTTCAATTTACATTCAATTGTCAATGGATCAATTTTCAAATTGGAACTTGAAAATTTATTGAAAATTGGTAATTGAAAATTGTAAATTATAAAAAATATTATAGTTTCTCCAGCATCTCAAACACCTTATCATTCTCCAACGTTCCCTTCACATAACTATACAATCTCTGCATATCGACATTCTTTTCAAAATCTTTGACATTCTTGTAGTATTGCACGGTTTTGTTCATTTCCGCTTCCACTTCCGCTGATTCTACTTTCACCTCTTCATTTTTGGCAATTTCTTTCAGCGCCATGGCCGATTTAATCCTTTTTTCCGCCTGCGGTTCCCAATCCTTCAGAAGTTCTGCCTTATCTTTTTTCAGATGTTCCAAGTAGTGGTCTAGTGTCATACCGGTCGATTGGATCTGACCCTCAAACTCTTGCGCCATCCGATTGAGTTCATCAGCGACGAGTGCCTCGGGCAATTCACCTTCTAGACTCTTCACGATTGCATCCAAATATTTTCCGTGCTTTTCTTCTTTCAATTTGTGTTCATTTTCGTGTTCCAAGCCTTCCTGGATATTTTTCTTCAGTTCCGAAAGATTCTTGAATTTTCCTAAAGATAGGGCAAATTCATCATTAATTTCTGGGATCTGTCTCTCTTGTACTAGATCCATCTTCACATTGAATTTTGCCGCTTTTCCCGCTAGCTCTTTTTTGTGATAACTATCAGGAAAACTAAGTTCAAATTCTTTTTCTTCGTTTTCGTTCATTCCAATTAAATTATCCTCAAAGCCAGGAATAAACACTTCTTTGCCAATGACCAGCGCGTGATTCTTACTCTCTCCACCTTCGATCACTTTCCCGTCAATACTCACCGCGAAATCCACCTCCACACTGTCATTTTTCGCTGCCGGCCTCCGCACCGTAACTAATTTTACGCGACTATTAGCAATCTTTTCCAGTTCGAGGGTAATTTCTTCTTCGCCAACCTTGGCCGTTTTTTTCTGAAAATCAGCATTAATCTTCTTAATCTCCACTTTGTAGTCATCTTTGACAGTCACTTTTGGCATCACCGCCACAGTTGCTTTGAAAACAAGCGGCTCATTTTCGACGATCTTATCAATCTCCACTTGCGGACTGCCAAGCACTGCCAATTTCTCTTTGATAACAAAATCAGAATAACTCTTGCTGATCGCTTTTTCCGCCGCGTGAGAAAGGATCATTTCTTTGCCCACTTTTTGCTCGACAAGATTTCTTGGCGCTTTCCCTGGACGAAATCCGGGAAACTTAAACTCCGCGGAAATTTCAGAAACAGCTGGTGCGATATACTTTTCCCACTCCGACCACTCCACAGTCAGCTCCACTTCGATTCTTGATTTAGGTAGTTGCTTTATCATAGAAACTTTAAAATTATTATTTATTTAGGCTCTCAGTCAATGGCGGCACGATCTGTTTTTTTCGTGAAACCACTCCCGGTAAAAACATCTCGTTGCCAGAAATTTTTCCAGCAAAAACTTTTTCCAAAAGCACCTGTTCTTTTTCACTGACAATAAACAGCGTACTGTTTTGCGCAATGATATCCACCAGCATAAACACGATGTAATCTAGTTTTTCCTGTTGCTTCTTTTTCGCAAGCAGTTCTAATATTTTTTCCTTCTCCACCAAAACACTTTCCGGTTTAGTCGTTTCCCAAGCAGCAATCCCGACCTTACTAGCACCCATTTCAAATACCTTATAATCTTGTGTGATCAAAATATCCAAAGAAATTCCCCTGAGACTTGATTTGGCAGAAAATAAATCAGCCACAAATTGCTTCAGATTCAGCTTGGCAATTTTGTTCAAATCTTTCACTAATTTTCTATCCACCTCCGTCGTTGTTGGTGAATTTAAATTCAAAGTATCAGACAAGATTCCCGCCAGCATCAGTTTTGCGATGTTGGTCGGAATTTTTTTTCCCGCTTCGCCGTACATTCTTGCCAGCACCGAAGCAGTACTCCCGATCGGATCAGTACGCAAAAAAATCGGGGCTTCAGTTTGCAGGTTGAGCTTATGGTGATCAACGATCCGCTCAATTTGCCCGATGTTCAAACCATCCACAGTCTGGCTAAGTTCATTATGATCAACCAAGACAAAAACATCTTTCTCTCCGGCTTTCTTAAGTAGCGCTGGCGCCTGTAGCATAAACTCCGCCAAAACAAATTTCGTCTCGTTGTTAAGCTCTCCCGCACGATATGCCTTGGCTTCGATTTTTAAAACATTCTTGTAATAATGTTCCGCAATCAAACTAGAAACAACTGTGTCAGTATCTGGATTCTTATGGCCAATAATAATTAATTTTTTCATCGTTTTATTAATAATTATTTTATTATTTCTGCTTTGACGGAGAGCTTCAGAAAAATACACTACTCTCCTTGTCATTCCCGCGCAGGCGGGAATCCAGGTTCCACAATTTATGAACCCTGGAAAACCGAATTGCAAGTCTGGCAAGAGTTCTGCTTCATTAAGTCTTGAATTTTAATAATTCGTTTTCTCTTTATTTTTCACCTGAGGCGCCTGGATCCCCGCCGGAGTTTATGCTCGTGAAACGGGTGCGGGGATGACACAATTTAAGAATCTACTCTTCTGTCTTATCTTCCGCCACTTCTGGCGCAACAAATTCTTCTTTTTTCTCTTCCCCCTGCTGTTCACTGTTCACTGTTTCTTGATTATTGATTTCTTTTCCATCTTCATCAGCGCTTACTCCCGCAATATCAATCTTCCAACCGGTCAGCTTGGCGGCCAGACGGACATTTTGTCCGCGCTTGCCGATCGCCAGTGATAGTTGCTCTTCTGGTACGACAACGGTCGCTTTTTTCTCTACATCATTGAGATCAACGCGCAAAACTTTGGCTGGGCTAAGCGCGGCGGAAATAAATTTCGCCTGGTCTTCGTTCCAAAGGATGATGTCAATTTTTTCTCCGCCCAATTCTTCAATGATCGCTTGCACTCTCGTCCCTTTTTGTCCCACACAAGAACCGATCGGATCAATTCCTTCTTCTGTCGAAGCAACAGCCACTTTCGTGCGCTCACCTGCTTCCCTCGCGATTGCTTTGATTTCCACCGTTCCGGCAAAAATTTCCGGCACTTCCAATTCAAAAAGTCTCCGCACCATTTCCGGATGCACCCGACTAAGCGTGATGCCAGGACCTTTTGTGCCTGCATCTACTTTCGCCAGATAAACTTTCACGCGCTGTCCGATGCGATAATTTTCCCGCTCGATCTGTTCGCCAGGAAAAAGCACGCCGACTGATTTTCCGATATCAATGAAAACATTCCGGCCTTCCACCCGTTGCACAACGCCGGAAATCACTTCGCCTTCCTTATTCTTATATTCCTCAAACATCGAATCTCTTTCCGCTTCGCGAATTCTTTGAATGATCACTTGCTTGGCTGTTTGCGCCGCCACTCGACCGTAATCCTTTTCTTCCGGCAAAACTGTTTCAATAATATCCCCCACCACCGCTTTTTTCTTGATTTTCTTTGCCTGCTCCAAAGTCAGATCGCGCTCCGGATTAAAACGCGGTAATTTTTCTTCGTCCGCCGTAGCTTCAGCGAAGGAGGGTCTCGTCTCATAGCTTCGTTTCTCTTCAACTTCACCTTCTTCTTTCTCCTCCACAAACTCCCGTGTCGTTTCATCAACCACCTCTTTCACGAGATAAAATTTCGCTCCGCCACTCACCTCATCAAATTCCGCCCGGATGTTCTGGCCTTTTTTGCCATAGTCTTTTTTGTAAGCTGCCGCTAAGGCCGCCGCAATTGTCTCAATCACTTTCTCTTTTGAGATTCCCTTCTCTTCGCAAAGAGCTGAAATCGCACTACCAAAATCACCCGCGCCTCGCGGTGCTTCTTCCTCTTCGGCTGCCTTTCTCGGTTTTCGAATTTGTCCCAGTTTTCGCATACATTTATTATTTAATGATTAATTAAAGCTAGTTTAATTTCTACAAATTACAAATTTTTCATGTCATCCTGAACTTGATTCAGGATCTCCGATTCGTATCATCATAGATGCCGGATCAAGTCCGGCATGACACCAGTTTTTTATTGATTTGCAGCTTGAAGCTTAAATAAAAAGCCCGCTTTCGCGAACCTGAATCTTCCTTCCCTATCAACACTCATATTATAGACTAGAAGCTTACATTTTGTCAAATTAAGTTTTTTAACTGACCAATTGAATGAACTACGCTGCAAATAGGCGGGTTAACTACATTTTGGCTATTTTAAGCCATTTATTACATTTTTCACCTTTTTGGCACATTTTTCCAAATATTTAGCCTAAAATAGCCTCAAATCAACTCTTCATCCCAAATCCCCCAAAATTTTATGGCTTATATAAAGCCTTATCCAATTATACGTTCAAACCCAAATTGACTTTTTTCTCATTTTGTGCTAGTATATAAGGTCAACGCAACAGAGCGTCGACTCGACTCAAGGTCAAAACCAAGAGCCGAATGGTCGGCTCCTTGACAATTTTATATATCAATTTTTTACGCCGACAAGACGGAAACGGAGGATTACAATGGCAAGAAATCAGAAAAATACCCCAAAAACAACACCCAAGACAGAGGAAGCGCCCAAGCCCGAAGAAAGGCCCAAAGCAACAGAAGCCGCAGTTCCCACTGCCACCGAGAAAGTAAAAAGCGCGTGGCTGACTTGGGAAAAGGTTCAGAACTTCGCCATTATCATGGCTATGTTGATGGGCATAAGCAAGAAACCAGAACCGGGAAGTCCAAATGAAGGACGAGTTCCGGACTGGGTTTTATCACTCATCCCGGAGGAACTAACCGGCGAGGATGAGACATGGAGAAATCTTGGGTTATCCTCATGTAGCAATCGAATTATTCTGATTGTGGAAGAGGAATTCCGGAAAAGATTTATTGCTGACGGATTTGATGCTGGAAAGTATCGGGTCAGACTGATGGAGATGACGAAGGAATTTTTGGAGCAAAGTGGAAAACTTACTTCAAAAAATGAGACCAACGCGCGATTCGTTTTTGCGCAAACGACCCTTCGCAATCCCTGTGACGATTTTTTTCTTCAATTGATCGAAGAAGCTTATCTTCCTGGGACGGCTGATCAAATTTATCAGCGTCAAAAGGCGATCGCGATTGGTAGGGATCTGCTGGTGAAAACAGGCGGAATAAAAAAGACTGTCAAATGGATGCATGGAAATAAGTTTTTGTCCATTTGTCTTTTTTTCACCGGACTGATCGCAATTATTACTGCCTTATCAAAAATTGTGTATGAAGTTCTTAAATAAAGGAGGCTCAAATGTTTAATAGGATCACCACATGGGCAAGAGCTCATAGAAATTTATTCATCTGGCTAGGGATAGGAATCACTATTTTTATTTGCTGGTCGATTTGGTCCAGCATGATTTCAGACCCAACCCCAACCGCGCAACCCATCTCGGCACAACCCGGACAAACACAATCTTTAACACCGGGTGGCGGATGGTTCTTCTGGAAATTTCTGGCAATTCTGGAATTGATTATTGCATATTTGACCTACAGAGAGAACTCGCAAAGCAAGAGATTGCCGCTATTCTTTTTAGCGGCTTTCATTGGATCGCTTGTTGTTATTTATGGTAAGGTAGACGGCGTATTCTCTTGGATTACTGCCGGTCTCCCGATTCTTGCAATAATGAGTTTCTCGGGATATCAGAGAGCAGCAGCAGGAAGCAGAGTAAAAGGTTTTTTGGGTTTCACTATGGGATTTGCGATTGTGGCGGAAATTTATCTTTTCACTCAAGCCATGATCAATCCAGACCTTACGTTTTTGGGGGATCGACTTACTGATCCCATAAATAAATTAATTGGCTGCTTATCCTTTGCTTTATTTGCTTTTGGATTAGGGGCCAAAAACAAGATTATCCGATTTGTTTTTTGCTCACTGGGTGTTATCGTATTAATACCCTGGCTTGGCACTGATGTTATCAACAGAATCCAAACCAGATATCCAAAGCAATTAACACCCCCTCCGGTATCTCAGAAAATCAAAGATGCTGGGGAAAAAGTTTTGGATAATACCCTGGATTTTATCACTGGCGAGAAGGCCAAGGCCGATGCAGCTGCAGCGGCCAAGACAAAACATGATGCTGATGAGGCAGCTAGAAAACAGAAACTGGAAGAAATGCATCTCCAAGTTGAGATGCAGAAAAAAAATAAAAGCCCCACTCAGCCAGCTACCGGTACCGGAAAAATTGACCGGTATGTAATACCAGCCACCGGCACACCGCCCTTCTCTGAGGTAATCCAAGTAGGGGGCTGGAATGTTTTCCCTCTGGGCACAACAGTACGTGAGATCTGGGAAGATAAGGCACGCATCACAAATGGCACAGTGATCGTGCTAAGAGAAACAAAACAATGTTTCTCTCCACCTCCAGGAACAAAGGAGGTGATACTCACAAGAAAATAACAAAAATCACGACTTCATCGAAAGGAGGTGATAAAAAGGGCAACTCAACTGAGCTGCCCTTTAAAATTGTCTTTTTTTATACAATACAGCTAACCTTTTAAAAGCATCTCTACTGTTTTTATTGCGATATAGCCAAATAAAGCCACCACAATTCCAATGATCGAAGTCATCATCGTTTTCTTAGCGGTTTCCAGCATTTTCTCATCTGTCGCTACTAAAAAATATTGGACTCCGGAAATCACGAAACTAATAATAGCAATAATACCAATAATACTTAGAAGCCAATTAGCCACATTCGTAAAAATTCCCTTGACCAATCCGGAATTTGTTGGCAGTCCCGTGTTTGTCGGAAAAGTAATACCAGTTCCATTTGTTGTTGAATCACCAGTCTTATTCGCCGAACAAGTTGCTGTACCACAACTCTCTCCACAGCTCCAATTCCAAGGCCCTGTTCCAGTGACAGAAGATGCCGTCCCCGTATTGCAAAGATTGCTTGTCGGAGCAGCATCAAATGATTGCCCATTAGAACTGCCGCAAATACAAGTAGTTAAATCAACTGATTGACGAGCCTGACAACTAACAGTATCGCAAGTTTCCCCACAGCTCCAATTCCAATAGCCACTATCTGGAGTAACTGAAGAATTAGTGCCTGTTTGGCAAAGGTTGCTTGTTGGTGCGGTCGAATATGACGAACTCGTGGCACTGCCGCATATACAACTCTCCGCCTGAGCGTTGCCTGCCATAAAAAACCCAACTGCAAAGATTACTACAGAAAATAAGAGTAATTTTTTTTTATTATTTTGCATATCCATTTTTAATCTTTAAAATTTTTAAAATAAAGAGTCCGCGCGAAGCATTAAATCTATGGCATAAATCGCGACCAATCCAGACAATGCCACGATTAGACCGATAATTGCTGCTGTCATAGTTTTTTTCGCCCGCTCCATCATTTTTTCATCTGTTGCCACCATGAAATATTGGATGCCAGAAACAACCAATGCGATTATCGCCACAGCACCTACCACTGCAAGCAACCAATCCAAAACTGCGTAAATTACATAACCCGCATCGCCAGTACCGCCCGCATCGGGCAGACCAAACTGTGTCAGGTTAGATGAATTCCAACCACTAGTTGATGTGCTATTGTAATCATCATCATCGTCGTCGTCATCATTGCTGTCTGCACTACAAAACCCGCCCTGGCAAGTACCAGCCTTACCGCTCTCCGTTGTGCAAAAAATGCCATCCGCGAGGCCCACGCAAGGATTTGTCACATCCGCCGATTTTGGGACACAACAAACTTCCCCATCTCCACAACCATCGCCTGGAACAGTAGATATTTGCTCTGTGCTTGAGCAAGCTGCTTTGCAACTTCCCGTCCAACAAGTTGCTGCTTGTGATTTTTCAACTATCAGAAAACTAAAAAAAACGGCTGCTGATAGAATTATAAATATTTTTTTATTTTTTTTCATTTTTTTAAACTTAAAATAGACTCTCCGCATTAAGCATCGAGTTTACTGCATACATAACTACTACGCCACAAATAGCCACAAGTACTCCAACGATTGAAGCTAGCATCGCTTTTTTGGCCGTCTTAATTTGATCTTCCTGTCCCGCTGAGGTCAAATACATCAGTCCGGCAATGACAAAACCAATCACGCCAATCACGCCAACAATAGTTAAAAGCCAATCCAAAATCCCAACAATGATATAATATATCGGAGCACTAGGCAGCCCAGTACCAACCAAGCTAGTAGGATCCCAAACAGCAAAAGCATCCTGCGCCCAAAGAAATAGCAAGGTCAAACTTACTCCCACAGCTGGAAAAACTTTCTTCAGTATTGTTTTTATTTTTTGCATTTTTATTTCGATTAAAAATTAAATTAAACATAACCATTGCATCAGAATTATACCACAAAAAATTAAAATATAAAAACAACCCTGGCTAACCAGGGTTGTTTTTAAGTCAATAAGAAAAGTCGCTTATCCCCATTAACCAGATATTTTTTATGTTAAGATTAGAATTCCTTATCTCAACACGCCTTTTTCTATATTAACTCAAAAATTGAGTCAATGATAAAAAATAGATCAGAACTGACTTCCGCCAAGCAATCCGCTGGCTGCGTTAAGCGCCACCACTCCGACCAAAGCCACAATCACTCCGATGATGGAGGCGACCATAGCACCTTTAGCCTTTTTGATCTGATCCTCATTTCCCGCAGCTGTCAAATAAAGGATTCCAGCAATCGCAAATCCAATCACTCCAGCGATTCCGATCGCAGTAAGCAGCCACTTCATAATATTCGTGATGATTCCCATGATGGACTGCTGAGGAAGACCTGTCCCGCCACCAGCCGTCGGATCAAAAGTCCCATAGCCCAAGGCCATTACTGGTAACGTTAGGGCTGTCACTGATGCTCCGTAAGCTAATCTTTTAATTGTATTTTTCATTGAAACACCTCCTTCTATTTTTATTTTTTATCTGACTACGAATTACGAATTCCTATAAATGTACTAATCTGTTGTTGCGAGCTTAATAGTAATCATAAAAACCCCCTGTATTTATTCGTACATTCGTACAAATTCGTAATTCGTAGAGTCTATCCTGTGATCAATTTAGCAATTTGCTGAACAGCAATCAAAGAAACCAGCGCAACAATAATTCCCACAAGCGCCCATGTTCCCGTTTTTTTGGCAGTCTCTATTCTTGTACTATCACCATAAGCGGTCATATACATCACTCCCGCAATAACTAAACTGATTATAGCAATGATTCCCGTAACCGACAAGAGGAAGTTAAGAATATTGGTAGCAATCTGTCCAATTGTCAATGCATTTTTAAGCTGGCCATTTTCGTCAGTTAAACTTCCTCCCAAGATTGATTCGACTTGCTTAAGAAAAGTTGGTGCGGCGATTACGATAGCAAGACCAATAACAGAAAACAACCAACAATTCTTAGCACGCGTAATCATTCCCGGATCACCTGCGGACATCATATAAAGAATTCCGCCGATAACAATAAAGATGATTGCCAAGGTTACTACCAGGCCATAAAGTGCCTTCATCAGTCCATTTAAAACATCGGCAATCGAGTTGGAGGTAATCGGATTGGGAAAGGAAGTTGTGACAGAACCTCCGGTTGATTCGGCAAAAACATTATTCACAAATAGCAAACCGCACACGAGGACCAATAATATGATCAAATATTTTTTCTTTTGCATTTTATTTGTTCCCACCACTTTTTATTTGCATTCACAAAGTGGATGAGGGCATTTTTAATGACTTAATTTTTATCATAAATTTATAAACATCCCGCACTCAAAAAAACAAAAAGCATCAGAAACAGATCGTCTGATTACTTCAGTTCAGATCTTTGAATCCGGTCAGCCGTTACAGAAATCGCATCTGCCACACTCATCGCTCCATGATTGATATTATCTATCATTTCATCAAAAAAACCTTCGATTGCTACGGGGTCATTTTCTACCCAACTCTTGGCGATCAAATTGCCCTGAGCAAAAACACCGAGATCAACATCACTCCTCTGTGTATCAATCAAGTCCCTTCTTGCTGCTGGCTGTTTGGTTCTCTCGAGATAATTCGCTGCCGGATCAAAATTTCCGACTGGTTTTTTCACCACGCTTATCCCCGAAGATGATGCAACGGCCGGAATCCCCTCCTTTGTTGTTAAATAAGTTAAAAGTTTCCACGCCTCAGTTACTCGCATATCATTCGTAACCGGTAGCAGCTTACTTTTTGGATCATTGACGATAATTTTATTTCCCGTAACCGCATAACCCCAATAGTTAGCATAATTGACCGGCGACCCAAGGGACATCTGTGGAACAGACGCAACGGCAAAATTTAATTTTGGTGCTTTGCTTCTGATTATTGGTATTTGCCAAGAATAATTAAACATCATAGCAAGAGTCCCTTCGGAGAAAGCGTCGATTGAATAATGCATCCGCGAATTCCAGGAATAATTTGGCGCTGAACTCTTAGCAAAATTGGTGTAGAATTCCAGTGCCTTTATAGCACTCTGATCCCTGCCAAAATTCACCCTTCCACTTGCATCTCGCATCGAAGCCTTGCTTTGCAACATCAACATCCCCAAAATATCAGTCGCTCGATTAATATTTCCGGAATTTGTTCCTAGTGACGCACCGGAAGGGCTAATCTCTCCATTGGAATTGATTTTAGTTATTTTCTCCGTGTCGCTCAAAAATTCATCCCAAGTTTTTGGAGGAGCAACGATCCCTGCTGCATTAAACAGATCCTTATTATAGTAAAGTGCGAGTGAATTAGCTGAAAGTGGAGCAGCAAACACGTCGCCATTGGAAACAAAATCGTCAGCGACAACGTCGACAAAATTAGAACGAAATCTCTGTTCGGTAAGAATCTCCTTCGGCGCCGCAACTATCTTATTAGCAAACATCGGTAACCAATTGTTTTGAATAAGAAAGATATCTGGACCCTTGCCGGAAGCCAAAGCATCGAGCAAATCCTGCTGGTAAGTCTCGATCCGCTGCTTTTTGTAAGTGATGGTTCCCACGTTGGGATTTATATCATGATAATTCTTAAAAATTTCCACATAAGCATCGCTATCATCTACCACGCCCCACACTTCCAAATTGACTTTATATTTTTTAACTACCGGAGCACAACCACAACCAGAAACAAATAGTACAGACACTACAGCAAGCAAAGCTGAGAAGGCTCTAATCTTGTTTTTCATATTATTTTCCTAAAATTATACCGTAATGAAAATTACTAATTTTAATCTCTTGCAAAAAACTCAATCCAGCATTTAAGGCTAATTTAGAAATTTCGTCTTGCGTTACACGCATCTTTTTTTCCGGACCAAAATGATTATCCCCACTCCATTCAACAACCAGCATCCTCCCACCTTTTTTCAAAACTCTTACAGCTTCCTCAATGACTAAACTTTTATTTTTATTTTGAAAAAGCATATTGACTAAACAAACCCAATCCAGACTCTCCCCTTCCAGATTTGATCCACCGATCAGTTCAAGATTGGCTCTTTTGACAATAATATTGTCAAGCCCCAATATCTTTGCCTCTGATTCGACTACTTCCAATTTTTCCTTCAAAATATCGACGGCGTACACGATTCCGCTTTGCCCAACTTTTTTTGCAAGAGGGAATGAAAAGTAGCCTGTTCCACAGCCAAAATCCCCTATGGTCATTCCTTCAGTAATTTCAATCGTGTCAATAATCGCTTGTGGATTGATAAACTTCATCTCAAGAGAAGGATTCCCTATTATACTGGTATCACCATCCATGCTTATTTTTTTTTGTTTTTCCATTTGCTTTTCAAAATATCTTTCAAGTCCTTTACACTCTTTCATTTTACAATAAAATTCAAAAAACAACAACCGCATCCCAATTGCTAAAAGCTATACCTCTAAAACATTAGGAATTCAACTTCTATTTTAAGCTTTACATAACTCATTTTTAATGCTAACCTGGATAGGAGAGATTCTTTATTTTAAGCATAAAATAGACTACGCTATAGCTACGTCGTATCAAGGTATGGCAACCATCAAAATCCTAATCGAAACACATTTATTGCTTTTTTTGGCGCTTTTCTCTCTTTTTTTATTAGTTGTGCTGATTTGGAACATTTTTCTACATCTGACTCTACGAAAGCTTCAAGCCACCAATCGAGAATTTTTCAAAGGCGAAAAAGTCAAAAACCTGGAAGAAATATTCCTAGAACAAGCCAAAAATCTGAAAGTGCTCGACAAAGACATCCAAGAGCTCTACACCATTTCCAATGAGATCAATAATTTGGCGATGCGTGGCATCCACAAGATTTCCGCTATCCGCTTCAATCCATTCAAAGATGTCGGCGGAAATCAAAGTTTTTCTATTGCGCTTCTGAACGGAAAAAATAACGGCATCACTATTACCGCTCTCTACACCAAAGAAGGCACGAGGGTTTATTCCAAGGCCATTACGAATGGAGAATCGCCAAATTTCCCTCTGACCGAAGAAGAAAAGAAGGCCATCGAAACCGCGCTTTTAGTTGAAGACAGGAAGAAAAAATAACCCTACAAAAGGCTTTAATATTCACAAAATTAAAAGATGTAGGACTTACGTATTTGTTAAAAAGTTGTTCGCACGCCCATCTCTTTTAGCATCCCAGGCCTCCGGTAAACCAGCAAGGACCGGTAAAAATGAGGAAACCGTGCTTTTGAGAATAATTTTTTGGCAAATGAGTAAGTCTCAAACTAAATAACCCTAATCGTAAAATATCATGCCCGAACCAGAAGTCATTAGAAAAAAAGTCATCCTTCCGCCATCGGTCACTGTCAAAAAATTTAGTGAGCTTTTGGCACTGCCAGTGAATATAGTCATTACCGAACTGATCAAAAACGGTATTTTTGCTACGATTAACGAAAAAATTGACTTTGAGACCGCTTCCATTATCGCCAGCGACCTTGGTTTTGACGCCTCCGAAGAAGTACTCGATGCCGGAGACGCCATGACTTTGGAAAAACTGTTGGAAATCTGCAAAAGTGAGGTTTCCTCAGGAGAAAATCTCAAATCACGTCCGCCAGTCGTCACAATCTTAGGCCACGTTGATCACGGAAAGACCACTTTGCTCGACACCATCCGTAAAACTAGCGTTGCAATGAAGGAATCCGGAGGAATTACCCAACACATCAGCGCCTACCAAGTCAAGAAAAAAGGCCAACTGATCACGTTTATCGACACTCCCGGTCACGCCGCTTTTTCCGCGATGCGGGAACGCGGAGTCAGTCTCGCAGATATTGCTGTTTTGGTCGTTGCCGCTGATGATGGAGTCAGGCCGCAGACCAAAGAGGTCATTGAATATCTTTTAGCCAAAAAAATTCCTGTCGTTGTTGCAATTAATAAAATTGATAAGCCTGGTGTAAATGTCCAAAGAGTCAAACAAGAACTGGCCGAAAATGGCATCTTGCTCGAAGAATGGGGCGGACAGGTCCTCTCTTCCAAAATCAGCGCCAAGCAAAATATCGGCATTGATGATCTTTTGGATAATATCCTGCTTATCTCTGAAGTAGAAGATTTTAAAGCTAACCACGAACGCACAGCGCTCGGCATTGTACTTGAAGCACATCTCGATCCGCATAAAGGTCCCGTTTCCACAATTTTAGTCAAAACCGGTACTCTTAAGGAAGGTCAGGACGTGATTGCAGGAAATACCTTTGGCCGCGTCAGACGTCTGGAAGACTTTACCGGAAAAAGAATTACACAAGCCCTGCCAGGCACACCAGTCAGTCTCATCGGCCTCCATGCCACGCCCAATTCTAATGATATCTTGCAAGTCGTCGCCTCAAAATCGATCGGGCAAGCCAAACTCAGCGAAGCCAAGATTTTCTCCCACGCCGAAAGTGGAACCAATCTCAACACAGAAAAAATTTATTCCAGCATTGCTAGTGGCAATGTTGCCAAATTAAATGTCATCATCAAATCTGATGTCCATGGCTCCCTGGAAGCGATCCAGCAAATCCTAGGAGAGATTAAAAATGACAAAGTCGCCATCGACTATGTCGGCACAGGCGTGGGAAATATCACCGAATCCGATGTCCGTTTTGCTAGTAGTTCTAAATCGGTTATTTTTGGCTTCAATGTTGAATTTACTCCAGTCGCCAAAAGAATGGCCGAAGCTAGCAAAGTAGAAGTGAAAAATTACAAAATCATCTATGAACTGATCGATGACATCAAAGCGCGCCTCGTCGCGATGCTCCCCGATGAATTTGAAAGGGAAGATTTTGGCAAGATGAAGGTTTTGGCGATCTTTAAAACCGGCAAGAAAGATATGATCATCGGCGGACGCGTCACCTCAGGCCGCATCGAAAAAAACTCTTCTTTGGAAGTAGAGAGAGACGACGTGGTTATTGGCAAAGGCAAGATGGGAAATCTGCAAGCCAACAAAGTTGACGTCAATGATTGCAAAGCACCCAACGAGTGCGGCATCACATTCCTCGGAGAAACGAAAATTAAAGTTGATGATATTTTGATTTCTTTCAAGGAGGATATGAAGAAAAAAGTATTATAAGTCTATGGCTGCCAATCGCATTCCCAAAATCAATGAACTCGTAAGAAAATATGTCAATGAGATAATCCTCAAAGATCTCTCGCTAAAAAGCGGAGTTCTTTTGACAATTGCCAAAGTTGACACTTCTCCTGATGTCCGCTATACTCGAGTGTTCATCAGTGTTTTTCCGGAAAGCGAGTTTCCCTATGCCTTAAAAACGTTGGAAAAAGAACGCCATAATATTCAACTTGGTCTTAATAAGCGACTGCGCATCAAACCCTTGCCTCGCCTGGAATTTCGTAGCGATTTTACTGAAAGCGAAGCGGACAAGATTGAAAAACTGCTGAAAGAACTCTAAAATCACAAAACTTTATTTATATCCCCTTCTCCCCTCGGGAGAAGGTGGCCGAAGGCCGGATGAGGGCAAGGGCGTCATACTAGGAAAAAACCTGCTTTGCAAAGACCATCCTTGATGCATGGCTCTTTCCCTCACCTGTCACGTGCTCGTGACATCCGCTCCCTAAGGGCGAGGAGGCTACTTTTTCTTTATGCCCAAATTTACCAAAGAATTTCATACTTTGAATTATACGATCCGCGGATCGGAAAATATTTTGCTCTTTGCCCACACCCGACCTGACGGAGACACGGTCGGGTCTGCTTTGGCTTTGAAAGCATATATCGAATCCTTGGGGAAAAATGTCGACGTCGTTTGTTTTGATCCATTGCCGGAATATCTCAGCCCTTTTTCTTCAATTACTTTTATCCACCCTGACAATCTTGACCTTGCGAAATATAAATTAATCATTGCGACTGACAGTGTCGAGCGCGGTTTTGAAAAAGTTCTGCCGAAAATATCTCCCGATCAGGTCACTGCTATCATCGACCATCATCCAGACATCACGATCAAATGTGACATAACAATAGTTGATCCCGCTTTTTCCTCAGTCTGCGAAATGGTCTATGAATTTTTTATTGCTAACAATCTTCCCATCACCCGGGAAACTTCTACGTTCCTGATGCTTGGCATTATTGCCGACACTGGCGTCCTCCAGCATTCTAATACCACTTCTCACGTACTCGGTATCATCTCGGAACTGATGAAAAAAGGCGCGCCGATGGGAAAGATTATCAACGCCACTTTCAACAGCAAAAAAATTTCCACTTTAAAACTTTGGGGTCGCGCCTTTGAACGCGCACGCATCAACCAAGAAAACGGGATGATCACGTCAGTCCTCACCAAAGCGGACATCAAGGAGTTTGGCGCGACTACCGAAGACATCGCCCAAGTTGCAACAATTCTCAACACCGTTCCTGGCACAAAATTTTCCCTCGTCCTTTCCGAGCGTGATGACGGAATCATCAAAGGAAGCCTGCGAAGTGAAAAATACAAAGGCGTCAACGTTTCAACCCTCGCCGCCCAATTCGGCGGCGGCGGCCACGAACTAGCCTCCGGCTTTGAAATCAAAGGTAAAATTGTTGAGACGGAAAATGGGTGGAAGATTGAGTAATAGGTGTGTCATTCCCGCGACCGCGTGCCGCCTTAGCTTTAGCGGTGGAGCAAGGCGGGAATCCAGTTTCCACTAGTTACCAACTCTGGAAAATCGAAATACAAGTCCAGCAAGCTCTCAATTTCAGCTAGTCTTGAATTTCAATAATTCGTTTTATCTTTATTTTAAGCCTGAGGTGCCTGGATTCCCGCCTCCGCGGGAATGACACAAAGAAAACACTATCTGAACATAATTAATTTTTGTGCTAAAATAAAACTACACTAAAAATAGTCCAATTAACTATTATGAACATAGGCGCTCACGTCTCCATCGCTGGCGGAATAATCAATGCTCCCGAACGAGCCGCTGATTTAGGTTGTGAAGTGATGCAAATTTTCACCCGCTCCCCGCGCGGTGGCAAAGCGCCAGAACTGACGCCGGAAATCTGCGCGCAGTTCAAAATTCAAAATTCAAAATTCAAAATTCTTGCCACCTACATCCACACGCCATACTATATCAACTTCGCTTCATTGGATAACAAAATCCGCTACGGCTCAGTCCCAATCGTTCGCGACGAACTGGAGCGCGGAAGCCTCATCGGTGCGAAATATGTCATGACCCACCTCGGATCAGCCAAAGGCATGACTCACGACGAGTCGATCCAAAAAGTAATTGAGATGCTCAAAAAAACTTTGGAAAATTATTCCGGAAAAACTAAACTTCTTTTGGAAAACAGCGCCGGCGCGGGAGAAATTATCGGCAGTTCGCTCGCTGATCTCAAAACTATAATTGATGGAGTAAAAAGTAAAGCCATAGCCGGAATTTGCCTCGACACTCAACACTCTTTTGCTTCCGGTTATGACTGGCGAGATTTTGAGAAAACCCTTACGCGGATCGACCAAGAATTGGGTTTGAAAAAAATTAAACTTTTCCACGCCAACGACAGCTTGACTGATTTCGATTCCAAGCGTGACCGCCACGCCCATATTGGCGAAGGCAAAATTGGCGAAGCCGCATTTCAAAATATTGTCACATTCGCCAAAGAAAATAATACTGATATGATTTTAGAAACTGATCATGATAGAGTAATAGAAGATATTAAGCTCCTCAAAAAATTCAGAGGCTAAATTTTTTCAGATCAGTCCAACAAAAGACCGGCTCTTTACCAAAAAATAACATTAATTTAAGGAGGGATGCGCATGAACAATGCAACTGGCAGTGATTTAAACAATCGGAAAGATAAGCTGTCGGACACAGATTACTACGATATGCTATCAAAGGAGGAAAAAGAATTATTTGAAAGTAGTAATTTTAAAAAAGTAAGAAATTGGCTAAAATCACTTTATGGTATTCCCGCTGAATCCTGGATGGATTGGAAAATATTTGACCAAAAACGGCAAAAATCAGTTCCTGCAGTTCGCCGAAAGCCAGTCCCTATGCCTACATATAAAGATATACTGAAAGCGTATGCCAAGAAACGAGAAATGAGTGAGCTCCGGCGGCTAAAAAAATACGTCCGCACTGAATCGGGAAATGAGATTATTATGACCAAACTGTCTCGCGAACTTCACCCTAGAGAAGTAGCCCTTCATCAAAGCGGCGGTTGCACTTTCATTGGAAGCTGTGCAATTTTCGCAAGCAAAAACAAGATTTATTATTTCTCTTGCATCAACTGCCCCCAAGCAAAACACCTGAAAAAATAACCGGTGCCAGTCCCGCTTTGACTGGTTTTTTTATTCGCAATAAAAAACAGGAAAGCTTTGTTAAAAACTTTCATGCCTCGACCTATTTCTAACGAAGTGTCATCAACAGTTCACGAGTAGTCTCCAATTCCGTTTCGCAATCAAGGCACTTATACTCCAAATGAAAAACTGCTCCTCCGTAACTACCTCTCTCTAAAAATTCTCTTCTTTTTAACTCCAAGTTAAAAGAGCTGCATTTGGGGCAGCTCACCCCCTCCACCTTAGATGCTCGGCATCTAAGCTTTTTTTCAAAGAACTTCTCGATGTTCCTAAACATAAAACCTCCTTTCACACCTTCGCTCATTTATTTTTTATTATTTTGTATCCATTTTTTTATTTTTTGCAATATGAAAGTGAAATATGCCAAAAAAACAGCGCCGATTACAAAAAACAAACCTATTATTAGCAACTCATTTAATTCCATAAACACCTCCTTCTACACTTTTTAAGTGCATCCAAGTGAATTAAATTGTCAAACAACCTTCGATATCTGTGAAATTACAGCCTATACTATTTAAAAGATTTTATGTCATTTTTTAATAAAATTACTATACTAGACACAATCTAAGCTATTTTTTACCTAAATATAGACAAATTCTAGTCTCTATGCTAACCTATCCAAAACGACCCTTTCGCCGACAAAATATCTTTTACCATGGCTATTCTCAAAAAGCAACTGGAAAAACTCAACCTCTCGGAGCGTGAAGCTGATGTTTATGTCGAGCTTTTAGAATTGGGCGAAACGACTGTCGAGCAAATTTCTCGCAAATCCAAGATCAAACGCACAACCGTCTATGATGTAATCGAAGCACTAAAAGCCAAGGGTCTCATCGGAACAACAAAAAGAAAAAAACGCACGCTCTATTATGCCGAGGATCCGAGAATTTTGGAAAATCAGCTGGAAGAAAAGAAAACCGTGCTCAAGGGAATTCTTCCGCAACTACTCTCGCTGGCCAGCTGCATCGACAAAAAACCGGACGTGAAGTATTTTGAAGGTAGTGAAGGAATCAAAAATGTCTATCAAGACACCCTAAATTATCCCGGACAAGAAATCCTGATGTGGGGCACGACGGACGTCTTCACCTATTTTGATGAAAATTATATGTGGGATTATTATCTCAAAAAAAGAATTGAGAAAAAAATTTGGATGCGCGCTATTGGACAAAATCTGGGAGTTGTGCAAAAGATTCAGGCGGAGGATAAAAAGCACCTGCGAGAAACCCGCCTCTATGATTCCCGTGAACTATGCCTGGAAGTTGAGATAAACCTCTATGGCAAAAGAAAAATCGGCATTATGTCCTTCAAGGAAAACCTAGGCCTCATCATTGAAAGTGAAAAAATCTACATTACCCTAAAAACCATCTTTGAACTTAATTGGAGAATGTTGGATAATAGAAAATAAAAAAATAATATGCAAATCGCCATCACCTCCGACATTCACAATAACGAAGTCAACTTGGAAAAAGTTTTGCGTTATTGCGCCGAACAAAAAATTACCACGCTCATTTGTTGCGGAGACTTAGCCTCAAAAGAAGTGCTTGATCTCATGAATGATAATTTTGCAGGCGTTATTTATTACACTTTCGGTAATGCCGATTACACCGAACTGCGCGAGCTTGAATCAGTAGAAAAATATCGCCAGACTTTTTTATTCAAAAATTTCGGCGAAACTATAATTGAGAATAAGCAAATTGCCTTTGTCCATTTTCCCCGTGAAGCCAGAAGATTAGCGGAAACTGGAAAATATGCTTTTGTTTTTCATGGTCACACGCATAAACCTTGGGTCTCCTCCGTTGAAACTACGGCGGACCAAGGATCGATAAAATGTACAGTGCTCAATCCTGGCAATGTTGCGGGAGAAATCTATCCACCGACGTTTGCGGTGTGGAATACTGAAAATGATAATTTTAAACTATTGAGAATTCATGATTTGAAATAAATTAAAAATCAAAATGCAAATATCAAAATGACAATGTGAAATTCAAAATGCTTAAATTCCGAATTTTTTATTTTGATTTGTCATTTTGATTTTTGATTTTTACATTTTACATTTCTTCCATGTCAAACCAATCCAAACTCGAAAAACTAAACGCAGCAATGCTCGCCTGTTCCCAGTGCGCGCTAAGAAAAGGTTGCACCCAGGTCGTTCCCGGCGCAGGAAATGCCGATGCGAAAATTATGTTTATCGGTGAAGCACCCGGAAGAAAAGAAGATGAAACCGGAGTGCCTTTTGTCGGTGCCGCCGGAAAATTTCTCAATGAAATGCTCGAGACAATCAAGCTTAAACGCGAAGACGTCTACATCGCCAATGTCTGCAAATGCCGCCCACCGGAAAATCGCGACCCGCTCCCCGAAGAAGTCGCTGCTTGCTGGCCCTGGCTTTTGGAACAAATAAAAATTATCCAGCCCAAACTAATCGTCACGCTTGGCCGCCATTCGATGGAAAGATTTTTGCCTGGTTTTAAGATTTCCGAAGTTCACGGCAAAGCGATGAGAAAAGACATCGAAGGTATGGGCAAGCAGATTTTCTACACACTTTATCATCCTGCGGCGGCGCTCTATAATGGCGGAATGCGCGAAACGCTCATCAAAGATTTCAAACGGATTCCGAAAATTATTGCAAAAATTGAACAAGAAGAGAAAAAATAAATCGCCTCAGTGGCGATTTTTTGATGCTAAATTTACTGTGGGCGAGGAGGGACTCGAACCCTCATGGAGCAAGCTCCGCGACATTTTAAGTGTCGAGTGTATACCATTTCACCACTCGCCCAAAATTATTTTTTTCGATTCCGTCCTCTGTGTGTTGGTTTTAGGCTATGACAATTGGGACATAGCACGCGCAAGTTTTCCAATCGATTGTCTTTACTGTCACCATTAATGTGATCAAGTTCTAGCGGTAATCGTCCATCATCAGATACTTTATGCCAGCCGCATTCCTCACAACGCTTTGGCTTTAATTTTGCAAAAAATAATCTTTTCTTTAGCTTAAAACTTTGAAAGTCGGTGTTTTTCTTTAAAATCTCTTCTAATTTTCTTCGCGGCTTTCCAATTCCCCGCATCCCCTTGTTCCAGCCCTTTCCCGTAAAATGCTCCGTGTTTATTTTATATTCAGCTAAAAACTTTTTTATTTGGGAATAATTTCCACCAGCTTCTTTTAGTTTCAATCTTTTCAAAACCTGTCTAACGCTTGTGGATAATTTAACTGCTTTTTTCAATTCATTTTCTGTCCAACTTCTTTTTCTCATAATGGTATACTCGTTGATTAATATCACCTTATAAGTATACCACAATAGTAAATTTTATGGAAATTTGAGGTCCGGAGCAGATTCGCACTGCTGTACAGGGTTTTGCAGACCCTTGCCTAACTGCTCGGCCACCGGACCAATTTTTGACCACAGGTAAATACTACCAAGCTCAAGCCCTAAAGTCAATTATAACGCTCTATTTCTTCGCCATCTTCCAAAGCATATCAAAATGAGCCTTATAGGAATCACGAAATTCTTGATTGATGATTTCGATGAGAAAGATATCTTTGCCTGTCGCCATGAAAGTGATTCTGTCCGGCCAAATTGTCGTGGACACTGGATTGCTATTTTCATATGGCAAATAGCGAGACTCTCGCAATTTCGGATTGGTTTTTTCACCAAATTCTTCATTATCATTGCGCTCACTCTCACCCATCACCAGCTTTCCAACTATTTGCTTTTCAGTTTTTAGCTTATTATATGTCCCTCGAATAAAATCTTCCCCTAAAGAGTTCAAATGTCCTTTCACAGATACGCCCATAATATACGTCTCCGCTCCTTTGGGCATTTTTTTATAGACATATGTATAAAATTTTTGCGCACCGGCTTGGCCAGAATAGATGTTAATCTCGTTCTCGTGCCGGCTTTTTTTCATCTCGTGCTTGATGGTCCGCGCTAACCTTTCTGCTAAGGCTTCCTGCTTTCTCACATTTTCCACAATCACTTCCGGATCCACAATTTTATAGTGCTGAAACTTATTTTTCATCGTCTTCGCCACCATCCCGCGCTTTTCGAGCGCGTCAAGGGCGTTATAGGCAATCTGACGATGAATTTTGAGATCAGCAATCACGCCACCCACTTGTGTCTCGCCCAGTTTCATTAGGCTTTTGTATACTTTCACCTCATTCCAAGTCAGCCCCAAAGCTAATAGTTCTTGTTCCATAAGATTGATTTTTGTTAATAATTACATCCAGCGTTGGTTCAAGTCTCTGACTTGAACCTTTTATTTCTAACCAGCTAACTTTTCACCACAAATCCAAATAAGAACTAGGTAGTTCAGGTCAGGAGACACTGAACCGACAATGCAGTGAATTTTAAGCTTTTTACCCCGTCAACCATAAAGCGACACCCCAAGCCCAATTTCGCTTATCCTAGACCCATTATACATCAATTTCTTATTGTCGTCAACAATATTTTGTTGACACGTGTTGTTTTATCTGCTATGCTCCAGAGTCAAACTAAGAAATGGATTCTTGGGGAGATAAAAATTGTACATTATAAAAAGGACAATAAAATGATAAAAGTATTAATAGTCGAAGATCATCTTGCAACAGGTGAAAACATTGGATTTACTTGCGAAGAATTTGGTTGTGATGTCTATTGGGCGACAACTCTACTACAGGCATCATGTATAATCATACAACATAAATTCCAACTAATCATTTGGGACTTTAATCTTCCGGATGGAATCAGCATTGATCTTATTAAATTGGCAAGGGAAAAATTCCCTGAAGCGATCATGGTTGCTTCAAGTAGCAATCCCAACATTCGGGCATTGCAGCAAGCGGCCGGGTGTAACTTGTCCGCAGATCCTTCCAGCATAAGTGATTTTTTAAGGAAGGAAATACCGCGTTTGATTTGTTCGTTAAAGGCTGAGTAATCGAGTAGAAATAACTTTTAAAAAGAGATACTACTTGGGGAAGATATTTTCTAATTCTCCTGAAATTGTTCTTTCTTTAGGTTTCAAGGCGAGCCCGCAGATCATCGCATCCTGCTCGCCTTCTTTTCCCAGGTTTCAAAAAAGTTTTGAAATTTGAGATGAAAGAAAATTAACCAAAGGAGGTCAAAATGAAACCAAAGCACCTTAAAATCGAAAAGGATTTTTACGACGAAGCGTATCAGGATCCAGCGACACGGCTGGAGCGAGGATATGGTTGGGGAACAACTCCCAGCCCATCGATGGTTGCCCTTTTTGAAAAACATGTAAAAAGAATTTATTACGGAAATGTTCTGGATATCGGCATTGGAGCTGACGGGCGCAATGCCAAATATTTTCTAGAAAAAAATATTCCACTACTGGGGATTGATATCTCCGAAAACGCACTGAGAAATTGTTGCGAAACTATTGGTGGCTATCCAAGATTTTACCTTGAAAATTTAGACTTTACTTTACCCACAGCCCTTCTTGATAGCCACTTGAAATTAGATCTTGCATTTAGTCTTGTAATTGATTGGTCTGTAATGGATCATATCCGCAGAGCATACCTTCCAGCATACAAAGATAACATCTTAAGCTGTCTCAGATATGGCGGATATCTAATCAGCTCCCAATTCGCCGATCCATTGCCGGAAAAATTCAAGGTTCCAAAAGGTAAAGACTTCTGTCTGTGGGGAAAGCATTATATGCGCTGTTTCACAATCGAAAAACTCATCGCTGAATTTCCCGCCTTAAAAGTAATTGACTACATGGAAAATTGCCCGGAAGATGATGTTAATGGAATCAAAATTCATTCCGTACTTTTCCAAAAAGTCGCCTGATTTATTTAGACGCCGCGCCTCACTAAAATTCTTAACCTATCCCCAGAAAATCCCACCACTCCAAACCTTTTTGCTAAACATAGCAGAAAGGTTTTTTTATTTGAAAATTTGCATAAAAAAAGCACCCCGATTACTCGGAGTGCTCTTTTTAACTATTCAGTCACAATCTGGGCGACTAAGTTTCGTCTACCGAAAGCAAACGCTTGCGCTTTTGTTTCCATGTAGATATCAATCTTATTCCCCTTAATCGCACCTCCGCGATCTTGGCAGATGTAAGTCCCATAGCCTTCGATGTTGACCTTTGTTCCAAAAGCAAAGTTTTTTGGACAAGCGATTGTCTCATTTTCCTTTACCTTTTTTCCCGAAGCGGTAATTCCATCGCTTTTGCCACACTCATCTGCCGCAGCAGTATACGCTGAAGCATTGATAATGAATTTCCCTTCTGGAAGATTGCTATTATTAGGTACTTTTTTAGTTTCAATTACATTTTCTTCCTTTTTTACTTCCTCCACCTTCTTTTCTGCCATAACTTCCGCAGTTGGAGCAAGTTCCTCGGCCATACAGACATTTGTTTGTCCGATAGTCAAGATATTTTCTACGATATTGAAGTTTATTTTTGTTTGATTAGACTCATCAGCCTTCACCGTTTCTACCATCGTTCCAAAACTTAGGATGACAGCAAAACCAGCTAGAATGGCCAATTTCGTGCTAATACGCATACATAAACTTTAATTGTTAATTGCCAGTCAGGGATCTAGTTCCCCTTTTCAGACTGACCTACAATCTTAGCAAATAATGCCCAAAAAGTCAAGCATTATGGCGCTATTTTGGCTCTAATAAGCCATCGCATTTTAGCCATTTGCGTCTTATTGGCTTAAATAAGCCCTGCAAATCAAAAAAGCCCCAGGAAGGGCTCTGCTAATATCCCCTTCGCCCTTCGGGAGAAGGTGGCCGAAGGCCGGATGAGGGAAAGGGTTATATATTGAGAAAAAACTAGCTTTGTTTAGATTACTCTTAACATATAACCCTTGCCCTCACCTGTCACGTGCTCGTGACATCCTCTCCCGAAGGGCGAGGAGGAGTTTTTTATTTCTTTTTCTTCTTTCCCGCTTTTTTCTTGTCTTTCTCTTCTTGCTTTTTCTGCTCTTCAAGTTTTTTCAGCTCTTCTTCACTTAAAACCACTTTTTCGTCTTTATGAATAACACTATAGGCAGTAAAGCCCTCGTTGGGATAGCGTGAAAGTACCAGATCCATGAAACTGCGCCAGATCGGAGCGGCCACAAAGACGCCATCCGCGCCAGCGTGCATCGGACGCGAGTCATTGTTACCCGCCCAAACTCCGACAGCAATAGACGGCGTGAATCCAACCGTCCAAGCATCGCGAAAATCTTGCGATGTTCCCGTTTTAGCTGCAACCGTACGCCCGGGAATAAAAAGTGGGCTCCTCGCGCCAAATGTTGCCGAGCGCGCATCATTATCTGAAAGGATAGAGTCGATCTTCCTAGCTACCTCCACATCAATCACTTGCTTACTTTGAGCTTTATCAAAATATGATTGACCGTTATTATCCACGATTTCTAAGATAGAGTGCAGTGGATATTTTTTTCCCTCCGTCGCAAATACTCCAAAAACACCAACCATGTCGACCAATTTTACTTCCGCCCCACCGATCGCTAAAGATAGTCCATAGCGATTTCTATCATTTAAAGTGGTAATGCCGAGACGATGCGCCATATCAATCGCGCTATCAATCCCGACCAAAGAAAGTGTTTTGATGGCGGGAATATTCAGTGACATTGCTAATGTTTTTCGCATCGGCAACACGCCGTGAAATTTTCCGTCATAGTTTTGCGGGATGTAACTAATGCCTCCGCCATCCGGTCCAAAATTAGTCGGAGCGTCTAGGATTAATGTTTCCGGCTGATAACCTTTTTCAAAGGCCGTCGCATAGACAATTGGCTTGAATGAAGATCCAGGCTGACGCAGTCGTACTGCCACATTCACCTGACCATCGATTGATTGGTCAAAAAAATTACGGCTGCCGACCATTGTCAAAACTTCTCCGCTTTTTGGATCAACCGCCACCAGTGATGCATTTTCTGCGCCATAACTCAGATTTCTTTTCGCCCCGTCAGCTACCACTTTTTCCCCGATTCTTTGCAAGTCATAATCCAGAGTAGTAATAATTTTCAACCCGCCACGCTCCAAAAAGTCCCGACCATATTTTTCTTCCAATTGGCTAGTCACATAAAAAACAAAATGCGGCGCTAAAATCGGTTCACGAAAAGGTTCAATTTTCGCTAAGATATTAGTTTTTCTCGCCTGCTCAATCTCCACCGGATCGGCTGATTTCTGTTGAGCCATTTGATCCAAAATACCCCGATAGCGCGCGGTCAATTCACTGATATTATCTCCATACGGCGAATAGTAGGTCGGTGCTTTAGGCAACGCAGAAAGAAAAACCGCTTCGGAGAGATTAAGCTCCTTTGCTGATTTCCCCAAAAAAACTTCGGCGGCCGCTTCGATCCCATACGCATTAGAACCATAAGGGACTTGGTTGAGATAGCGGTCTAGTATTTCCTCTTTAGTAAAATTTTTCTCAATCTTAAAAGCGATCAGCGTCTCCATAAATTTCCGGCGCAAAGTTTTTTCCCGCGTCAGATAAACATTGCGCGCCAGTTGTTGCGTGATGGTTGAGCCGCCTTGAGAAACCTCGCCGTTTTTAGCATTGACTTTCATCGCGCGCAAGATCGACAAAATATCTACTCCAAAATGGGAATAGAAATTCTTATCCTCCGTCGCAATTGTCGCAATCCGCACCACATCCGGAATCTCAGCATGAGAGAGTACTTTGCGGTTCTCCTCACCGTGAATCTCATAAAGCACAGTTTTCCCCGTGCGATCATAGATAATTGAAGTTTGCGGCGGACGAAAACTGGATATTTCTGCTACGCTAGGTGTTTGATATTTATAGATAAAAAAAGTAGCAATGGCCGCGCCAAAAACAAACATGAAAATTGCGGTCATGACACCCAAAAAGACTTCTTTGCAATAATACCAAAGTGTGTAGTTCTTCATATCTCCTGTCAAAAAGTTCTTAGTTCTGGAGATAATCACCCCCATTTCCTTTCCACCATAGCACAGATGCGTCGAAGGTCAAAATTTGGCCAATATTAGACCATAAAACACAAAAAGCTCCAAGATATTTTGGGGCTTTTTGTATTGTCTTTTTTACGTAACAATTTTAAACTTAGACTTTAAATTTATTATTACTATTATTTCCAACTTTCAATAATACTCGCCACAGCTTTCGCAACATTTGCATTCCAATCATGCCCGGCGTCAACCTCAAGTAAACTAAAATTATTTGCCTTTAATATTTCAAAATTTTCTCTATCACAAAAATAATTATCAAATTTTCCTCGAATTATAATTATATTTTCCTTTGGAATCTGTTTCAGTTGTTTAAGAACGTCAACTCTTAGCAAAACTACCACTTGCCTAAAAGTGTGCCCCCAATATTTCGCGGGAACCGCTTTTTTAACCTTAAACCCTTCAAAAACAAGAAATCTTATCCAGTTTATGAAATGCATAAAAAAGTTTCTCTTTTTAACTAAGGGATTGATAAATATAAATTTACTGGCGCTGTTAACTTTTGATTTTAAAATAAAACTTGCACCCAAGCTATGCCCAATAAAAACTTTAGCGTCAGGGATGACTTCTATTTGACCAGTTATCCAAATATCCAAACCATCATATCCATAGTTTTTTACAATTTGGCCAGTCCCAGGCAATACGCATATCTCTTTTTTATCCATATTAATTCATAGTTAATAGCTAATGCTATTCTAGCATAAAAAATAAAAACCTCCTTTCTGGGGAGATTTCTATTTTATCTGAGCGGGTAGGGGGAATCGAACCCCCCTCCTCAGCTTGGAAGGCTGATATAATAGCCACTATACGACACCCGCCTTCGCCAAGCTGAAGCTCGGCTTCGGCGTGGTAAAACCCGCAGAAGTCGAGCGAAAGCTGGCTTCGTCCCGCCGCAGCATAGCTACGACAGGAAAGCCCGCGAACGGACTTTCAATTTTATGCAATCTGTGCCGAGTCCCGGGATTGAACCGGGGACACAAGGATTTTCCTTGTTATTTTTCTTGAGTTTCCCCAAGGATCGGACTATTTCATTATCCTTTTGCCAACTTAGCAAAATAGGATATTGGACGCTAATGCAAGATTATTGTTGGGACTCACTTGCTAGTCTCTACACTTTCTTCAAAACCTGAGGCCCTTTGAAGCTTAGCTCGAGATTACCGTTTCTAATAAAATTAGTTTTAGGCTTCCTCGAATTCATCCAATTTTCATCCCTGAATTACTTCAGAGCGGACCGAAAACCAGTCCTCTGCTCTACCACTGAGCTAACTCGGCACTGTGGACCCTATAGGACTCGAACCTATAACCCCCTCGGTGTAAACGAGGTGCTCTAGCCATTGAGCTAAGGATCCGCGCATACTATCGGTGCCTTCGGCGGGACTCGAACCCGCACGGCCTTGCGACCCATGCACCTCAAGCATGTGTGTATACCAATTCCACCACGAAGGCGCGAAAATTACTCCGCTTTTTTTTCTTCAACTTTTTCCACAGCTTTTTCTTCCACTTTTTCAGATGCCACTTCCGCTTTGACAGTCTCAACTTTTGGCTTATCTTTCTTGTTCACATCCTTGATATCCTTGTATTTCATACGACTCTGCTTTGTCGTGAGCGTTCGGATATAATACAGTTTTGCACGGCGCACTTTGGCCCGCTTCACAAGTTCGATCTTTTCCACATTCTTCGAGCCAACCGGGACAATCATTTCCACGCCGACATCATGCGTTACTTTTCGCACAGTGATTGTTGGAGAAGAGCTTTGTCCACCTTTGACAGCGATAACCAGACCTTCAAAAATTTGAGTACGCTCCTTGGCGCCTTCCTTAATTCTGAGAAATACCTTAACCACATCTCCACTGTGAAATTCTTGCTCGCTTTTCAGTGCTCGCTGAGATTTGTTGAATTCAATGATCTTCTTTTCCATACGATTATTATAGCAAATTATTACTTAAAATTAAAATAGGCCCCAAAAGCCTCTTATCCTTCCCTGAAAATCACACCTGGTGGTGTAATTTTTCGCTTTTTCATACTATCTCTTTTCCCCCTTTTAGTCAAGGAAATGGCCAAAATTCAAAAAATCCTCGGGTAAGGGAGAGCTAAATGCATAAGTATTGCCAAAAAGGGTAAATTCGATCGACTCGGCGTGCAGGAGCTGCCTTCTGGCAGAATCAAGACGGGCAATCCCGCGCAAAAAATACTTCTTATCCCCCACAATCGGGTGTCCGATGGAAGTTAAGTGTACGCGGATCTGATGCATCCGGCCGGTTTTGGGCGAAAGCTCCAAAAGAGCAAACCCATCTTTGGACGTCTTCAAAGTTCGATATCTCGTCATTGCCTCGCGAATTTTTGTCCTTGTTTTGTGTCCTGCCACCACTTGCCGGCGATAATCCGCCGAACGCGCCAATGGTTTTTCAATCACGCCCTCTGCTGGATCTGGCACGCCATAGACAATCGCTTGATATTTTTTCACGACCTCCTTGTCTTGAAATTGACGTTTCAACTCCAAGAATGTTTCCATATTTCTTGCGACCACAATCACTCCGCTCGTATCCTTATCCAACCGATGCACAATCCCCGGACGCAACTTTCCTTCTTTAGTATTCTCACGGACACTTTCAATTTCAGGAAATTGGGCAACAAGATAATTCACTAGCGTGTCCTCTTTTCTTGTATCGTCCGGATGCACCTGCATCCCGGCTGGTTTGTCAATCACGATAATATTTTCATCCGAAAAAATAATCGGCAATTCTTTTTTCTCTTTTGGCAAAATTATTTTCTCTTCGCTAAATTCAAAATCAAAAGTGATCACATCATTATTCTTGAGCACATAGCCAGATTTGACTTTATTTCTATTGACTAAAATTTTCTCCGCCTTGATCTGCCGAGAGATTTCACTGCGCGTAATTTTCCCATCAAAAAACTCCCCACTACTGAGGAATTTATCTAATCGCTCGCCCGAGCTGTCTTTTGTGATGATTATTTTTTGCATAACACTTGTGCCCAGAAGAGGACTCGAACCTCCAATCCCTTGCGAGAATCCCGCCCTGGCGGGACGCGTATCTTATTTGTGCCCAGAAGAGGACTCGAACCTCCAATCCCTTGCGAGAACCAGTTCCTAAGACTGGCGCGTATACCAATTCCGCCATCTGGGCATATTTGTTTTTCCTTTTCTGTGGGCGCGGAGAGACTCGAACTCTCAAGGACTTACGTCCACATGCTCCTGAAGCATGCGCGTATACCAATTCCGCCACGTGCCCGATATATGCACCAATTTATCATACGGTGTTATATCTTTTTTGGCAAATATCCATCTTGTCATTCCCGCGAAGGCGGGAATCCAGGTGCCACTAGTTTTAAACTCTAGAAAACCGAGCCACTAGTCTGATAAATTCTCTATTTTAGTAAGTCTTGAATTTTAATAATTCGTTTTTTCTTTATTTTAAACCTGAGGTGCCTGGATCCCCGACTTCTCGGGGATGACACACATTTTATTCCAAAAGCGCCTTGAGCCGTCTTACCTCCTCTTTCAGTGCTCCATCATTACCATATTCCCCATGATGCCGGGTATTCTCGCCATAAGTTTCTTTTTTCACATCCAGATGGATATTGATCAGCATATCCGCCCCATTCATTTTCACATACATATGGAACCGTGGATAACCAGCCGAAGCCAGTGGCCGCACAAAACTCATTTCATCACCTTCGTGCCTTTGGAATGAATATCCCAGTCGGCGCAAATTATTCACCGGATTACCTTCGACATTTTTGACTTCGATTTGCATAGGTTTAACTTAATTTTACAACAAATTAAATTTATATCCCCTTCTCCATTAGGGAGAAGGTGGCCGAAGGCCGGATGAGGGAAAGGGTGTTGTACTAAATAAAAACTAAATTAGTATAGTTTATTCATAATATACAGCCCTTGCCCTCACCTGTCACGTGCTCGTGACATCCTCTCCCGGAGGGCGAGGAGGAATTCATTTTTGATTCTTCGCCGCTATTATTGTATTTCGCATCAGCATCATTATCGTCATCGGACCAACTCCGCCCGGAACGGGAGTAATGCAACTAGTTTTATCACAAACGCGAATATAATCAACATCGCCGACTAATTTTCCCTCCTCGTTTCGATTGATTCCCACATCAATCACGACCGCATCCTGCTTTACCATCTCGGCGCAAATCAGCCCTGCGCGTCCCGTTGCTGAAATAAGAATATCCGCTTGTGCGCAAAGCTTTTGTAAGTTTTTTGTCTTAGAATTACAAACCGTCACTGTCGCGCCAAGATTGATGAGCATCACGGCGAGAGGTTTTCCCACAATATTACTCCGTCCCACAATCGTAACATTTTTTCCTTCAACCGAAATTTCACTTCGCTCGAGTAACTCTAAAATTCCCGCCGGCGTGCAAGGCAAAAACCGCGCGTCTCCAATCATCATACGCCCCACATTTTCCGGATGAAAACAATCAACATCTTTTTTCGGATCAATCAGATTAATTATTTTCTTCGCATCGATATTTTTCGGCAACGGTAATTGCACCAAAATTCCGTGAATCTTTTCATCCACATTATATTGCAAAATTATTTTTTCCAACTCTTCTTGCGAAGTTTCCGCAGACATTCTCACAACTTCAGAATTAATTCCAATCTCTTTCGCCACGCGTTCTTTATTTTTCACATACACCTGCGAGGCACTATCCTCCCCGGCCAAAATCACAACTAGTCCTGGCACAATCCCTTTTTCTCCCAAAGCCAAAACATCACTTTTCAGCTCCTCCTTAATTTCTTCCGCAATCTTTTTCCCGTCGATTATTTTTGTCATTATCTTCGTACCGCAGGAGCAGGTTTGCAACCTGGTCCGCATAGTTTACCATTTAGACAACATTTTTATTCGCCATTTATATACTAGTATAGCACACCTCAAAAACCACCCTTGCCAACCACACCAATTCAGTGATATAATATCCTCAGAATAAACTCCTCAGATTTATTTAGAATAATTAGGTCAATTAGTAATTAGAATAATTTAATCCCATGCCCACCCCACTCCCCGATCTTATTCGCCCGGAAAATCTCACTGATTTTTTCGGCCAAGAAAAACTCATTGGAAAAACTTCCTATCTTTTTCGCGCTATTAAAAGTGACGCCATTCCGTCGATGATCCTTTGGGGTCCGCCCGGATCAGGAAAAACCACGCTCGCCCACATCATTGCCACCGCCACCAAATCAGAATTCTTAAAAATCAGCGCTGTTTCCTCTGGCAAAAAAATCCTTTTGGAAATTATTGCGAAAGCCCAAGAGAATAAACTGCAAAATAAAAAAACGATTTTATTTATAGACGAAATTCATCGTTGGAATAAAGCCCAGCAAGATGCGCTTCTCCCTCATGTCGAAAACGGCACGATCACACTGATTGGAGCAACGACCGAGAATCCCAGCTTCGAAGTCAACTCCGCCTTAGTTTCTCGCACCCGTGTTTTTGTTTTGGAAAAACTGACCCCGACTGATTTGGAAAAAATAATTGAAAGGGCGTTGGAAAAAATCAAAGCAACAAAAAAAATTAAAATAGATTCTGACACAATAAAATTACTTGCCAATCTTTCTAATGGTGATGCGCGGATGGCGCTCAATACTCTCGAAGCTTGCGTCAACCAGACGGAAAACATCACTCCAAAACTAGTAAAAGAAGTTTTGCAAAAATCGCATCTGCTCTATGACAAGTCTGGAGAAGAACATTATAATATTATTTCCGCTCTGCACAAATCAATGCGCGGCGGAAACCCGGACGCTTCCGTCTATTGGCTGGCGCGGATGATTGAAGGCGGAGAAGATCCGCTCTATATCGCCCGACGCCTCGTACGTTTTGCCAGCGAAGACATTGGCCTTGCCAATAACACTGCCCTCCTTCTCGCCAATGCCGTTTTCGACGCTTGTCACAAGCTGGGCTACCCGGAATGTAATGTCCACCTCGCCCAATGCGTAATTTATCTCGCCAAATCCAAAAAGGACATCACTGCCTACGCTGCCTACAGCAAAGCCAAAAAAGACGTGGAAAAATTCGGCAATCTTCCCGTCCCGCTTCATTTGCGTAACGCGCCAACAAAACTAATGAAAGAATTAAATTATGGCAAAGGCTATAAATATACTCCGCTCGAGGATAGTCGTGAACAGAGTTATTTGCCGGAAGAATTAGGGGATTCTAAATATATATAAAACGTGATACCATTACATCAGTAAGAATCGTAAATAAGCGCTAAATGATGTCTAAAGTCTACACATCCAAAACTAAAAAACTCGGAAACGGTCTTTTTGCTAAGACTGATATTAAAAAAAATGAAATTATTTTCATAGTCAAGGGCACACTCGAAAAATGTCCATACTCGCCGAAAGATTCCCAGAAAGGTCAAAATTGGCTAGCAATAGAAAAAAATATTTGGCTAGCCCCTCTTGACAATAACCCTTGGGTTAATATCAATCACTCCTGTACGCCAAACGTAGGACTCAAAGGTCACGTCACCGTCGTCGCAATGAGAAATATCAAAAAATCTGAGCAACTTACAATCGACTATTCTACAACAGAAGACGATCCTAATTGGAAAATGAAATGTAACTGCGAGCAAAATAATTGTAGAAAAATAATCAGAAGCGCTCGCTTTTTGTCTCCAAAATTATTCAAAAAATATAAAAACTATATTCCACAATTTTTAAAAAGAGAGCGCGCAATAGCTAATAATGCTGACGAATTTGTGAAATAAATAAAAACCCTCGTCGGTTCAAGTCTCCGACTTGAATCTCTTATTTCTAATCAACTGGCTATATCTGCATAGTTTAACAAGAACAAGACGGTTCAGGTCAGCCTGCCTGCCGGTAGGCAGGGAGACACTGAACCGACAATAAAAAATAGAAGCGCTATCAACAGCGCTTCTGTTTTTTAATAACTCTCACTAAAATATTTTCCCTAAAACAACCCCTCAATCTCCCCGCTTTCCGAAACATCAATCTTTTCCGCCGCGGGCACTTTTGGCAGTCCCGGCATCGTCATTATTTCTCCTGCAATCGCGACAATAAATCCTGCGCCGTTGGAAATTCGCAGTTCGCGAATATTTAGCGTAAAACCTTTTGGTCTTCCCAGGAGCTTTGGGTCATCGGAAAAAGAATATTGGGTTTTGGCAATACAAATTGGCAACTTGTCCAATTTTTCTTTTTCCAGCTTTTCCATCTGCTTTTGCGCCTTGGCACTGAACTCCACGTTTTTTGCACCATAAATTTTTTGCGCGATAGTTTCGATCTTCACTTTGATATGTGACTGCTCCGAGTAGAGAACTTTAAAATTCGCTTTTTTCTTGGCCAGCGTTTCCAAAACAACTTTGGCCAAATCTTCTCCACCCGCTCCGCCTTTTTCCCAAACGTGAGAGAGCGCATAGGACGCACCAAGTTTTTTCACCATTTGCTCCAAGAGTTTTAATTCTTTTTGCGTGTCAGTTGGAAAAACGTTCACAGCAACCACGACCGGCACGCCGAATTTCTTCAAATTCTCGACATGCTTTTCCAAATTAGCAAAACCTTTTTTCAGATGAATCAAATTTGGCATCACCAGTGTTTCCTTTTCCATCCCACCAGAATATTTCAGCGCGCGCACTGTTGCCACAATCACTACTGCATCCGGTTTCAATCCTGCGACGCGACATTTGATATTGAAAAATTTCTCCGCTCCGAGATCCGCGCCAAAGCCTGCTTCGGTGATGAGATAATCTCCCAGTTTCAGTCCATAGCGTGTCGCCAAGATACTATTGCATCCGTGCGCAATATTGGCAAACGGTCCGCCGTGAATAATAGCCGGCGTGTGTTCCAATGTTTGCACCAAATTTGGTTTTAGGGCATCTTTCAAAATTGCAGTGAGTGCACCGACCACGTTGAGAGAACGCGCATAAACCGGTTCACCAGAAAATGTGTAAGCCACCAAAATATTTCCCAAACGTTTTTTGAGGTCAGCCAAATTTTCACTGAGGCATAAAATTGCCATAATCTCTGAAGCAACTGTGATGTTGAAATTTTCTTCCCGTGGCACACCTTGTGATTTTCCGCCCAAACCAACCACCGTGTTTCGCAACGTCCGGTCATTCAAATCCATCGCCCGTTTCCAAAGAATTTGGCGCGCATCAATTTGCAATTCATTACCTTGAAAAATATGATTATCAATAATGGCCGAGAGCAAATTGTTGGCCGTCGTAATGGCATGCAAATCACCTGTGAAATGCAAGTTAATTTCTTCCATCGGCATCACTTGCGAATATCCCCCACCCGCCGCACCACCCTTCACGCCCATGCACGGTCCTAATGATGGCTCACGCAAAGCCAACATCGTTTTTTTGCCGAGGCGACTGAACGCCATAGCGAGACCAATTGAAGTCGTCGTCTTTCCCTCGCCTGCCGGCGTCGGACTGATCGCTGTGACTAAAATTAATTTTCCGTCTTTTTGATTTTTAATCTTCTCCCACAGCGCTGGTTTTAGCTTCGCTTTGTATTCTCCATACAACTCCAGATCATTTTTTATGACGCCGATTTTCTCCGCCACACTTTCAATCGGTTCCATTTTCGATTCTTTGGCAATTTGGATGTCTGTTTTCATAAAATTATTTTAAAAAAAGTTAAGACCTACACAAACAAAAAATTCTTGGTTAGCTCGTAAATTTAATATATACTCCTCTCCCCTCGGGAGAGGATGTCCGAAGGACAGGTGAGGGCAAGGGTAATGCTAAAAAATAAAAATGTTCTGCGTAGGAAAGTAATAATTTTATCTAACGCCCTTTCCCTCATCCGGCCTTCGGCCACCTTCTCCCTAATGGAGAAGGGGCTATAAATAAAAATTCTACTCTTTTATAAACTTCTCCACTGCCTCGAATATCCCGTTCTCATCCAACTCCACCTCCGCCAAAATTTCTCCTCGTGTTCCGTGAGAGAGAAACTCATCCGGCAATCCTAGGTTTTTAATTTTAACACCAAGACCGGCTTTCGCAAAAAACTCATTCACTGCACTGCCCGCTCCACCCATAATCACATTATCCTCGACTGTTACAAAATATTGATGTGTCTGGGATAATTCCCGCAATAGTTCCTCGTCCAGTGGTTTCACGAAACGCATATCAACTAATGTTCCGTCAATTTTTTCCGCCGCATACTTGCTCCGACCCACCATTGTTCCAAACGCTAAGATAGCCACATTTTTTCCCTTTTTTACAATCTTAGCTTTTCCAATTTCAATTGACTGACTTTTCTTCCCGCCACAACCGCAAAGATTAGCACCCTTAGGATAACGCACCGCCGCCGGTCCAGAATAATTATAGCCCACTTCCAGCATTGCATAACATTCATGTTCATCGGATGGCGCCATCACAATCATATTCGGAACGATGCGCAAAAATGACAGATCAAAACTGCCCGCGTGCGTCGCCCCGTCCGGCCCAACGATTCCCGCGCGATCAATCGCTAAAAGCACATCGAGTTTAGGCAAAGCGATATCATGGATCAGCTGATCATAACCTCGTTGCAAAAAAGAAGAATAAATCGCCACAACCGGTTTTTTTCCTTGAAGCGCAAGCCCCGCCGCAAAAGTCAGCGCGTGTTGCTCGGCAATTCCCACATCAAAAAAACGATTGGGAAATTGCTCGCTAAATTTCAAAAGCCCCGATCCTCCGGTCATTGCCGGCGTGATTGCATGCAACTTGGAATCTTTTTTCGTTTTTTCGCAAATCCAATTGGCAAAAACGTCGGTGTAGGCGATATTTTTAGCGCAGCCATTTTTCTCCCCAGTCGCAGGATCAAAAGGAGTTGTCGCATGCAAAGAAAAAACATCTTTTTCCGCCGGAGCGTAACCCTTGCCTTTTTTTGTGATCACATGCAAAAAACGTGGCCCTTTCAGTTTTTTCAAATTTTCCAAAACTTCCAAAAGCATCTCTGTGTCATGCCCATCAATCGGTCCATAATATTTAAACCCCAATTCTTCAAACAGTGTCCCAGGAGTAATCACCCCACGCACTTGGATGCCGGCTTTGTGCACTAGCTTTTGTACGGTTGGCATGCCCTTTAAAACTTCCAATCCTTTATCGCGTAAATTAACATAGGACGGAGAAGAAATCAGCCGCGTCAAATATTTTTCCATTCCTCCAACGTTGGGTGAGATTGACATCTTATTATCATTCAACACCACCAAAATATCCGCCTTAATATCCCCCGCGTGATTGAGCGCTTCAAAGGCCATTCCCCCAGCCAAAGCCCCATCGCCAATCACAGCGACAACATGCGGCGCTTTTTTCTTATTACGATTTGCAACAGCCATTCCCGTTGCAAGACTAATTGATGTGCTGGTATGCCCCGTGTTCGAAGTATCATATTCGCTTTCCTCTCTTCGGGGAAAGGGAGCTAACCCTCCTTTTTTCCTGATCGTAGAAAGCCGGTCTTTTCTCCCGGTGAGAATCTTGTGTGCATAGGCCTGATGTCCAACATCCCAAATGAGCAAATCTTTCGGTGTGTCAAAAATATAATGCAACGCCACAGTCAATTCCACCACGCCCAAATTCGATCCGAAATGTCCCCCGCTCTGCGCCACACTTTCGATCAAATAATCACGAACTTCTTCGCAAAGCTTCGGCAATTTTCCCTTAGGCAATTTTCGTAAATCCGCCGGATAATTTACAACATCTAATATTTTCTTGCTTTTTTTATTCTTCATAACTTATCACAAGTAAACTTCATATTAAATGCCTAGAAAATCAGGACTTGCGCAATCGCCAAAAAGTTGTCCGCACGTGCATCTTTCTTGGCATAGAAAGCTTTTGGTAAACCAGCAGAAGAATCACCAAAATGAGGAAACGTCGCTTTTAGGATAGCTTTTCGGCGGTTGTGCAAGTCCGATCAATCAACAATAGTCTGATTAAACAATTTTATCAACCACCGCCAATAATTTTTTAACTACTATTTTATTTTTTCCCAACTCATCTACCAGCGCAACAATCTCCTCAGAATTTTCTGCCAGTTTCGGTTGCTTGCTCAAAAAAATACTGATTGATTTTATGGTTACTTTTTCTTCAACATACTTTGCCAAAATCGCATACCACAGCCCAAATGTTTTTCGATCAACTTTGATGTCAGGAGAAACTAACGGCGGATTACGAAAATAATTAGCCAGTTTTTCCCAGTTGTTATAGACATCATAAAGCAAGATATCTTCCAATAATTTCGCCGGACGACCGAATAATCCGCCAGTCTTTTCTAGTTCATAAAATCCGTTCTGATTGAGAATTTCTTCCCGCCGCATGTCGCAATAAAGATGAAATTTCCAACCAGCCTCAAACGAAGTCAGTCCGGAGAAATTCAGATCGAGCGGTTCAAATTTAAGATGAGTATCCTTACGTTTGATGCTCGGCTCGATCATCCGGATATCCGGGAAAACCGAACCCAACAAAAACTCATCCCGATTGATCTTATGATTATGGTTTATTTTTTCTTCATCCAAAAAAGCCTCGTCAGTTTTTCCATTCTCGATCTTGTCGAAATATTTTTTCGCATAAACGATATGCGCGATTTGAGATGCCATTGTTTTTTATTTTATTTTTTCCAAATCCTAGAGACAGCATGTCCAATATGGATTCCCGCAGCGAACTGATCATCTTCTTCATTATTATGGACAAATACCACTTTTGCCAGTTTAATCTTTCCCCCGCCTTCTTCAAAAAATAGCTTCTGATGACTGCTTTTAATTCCCATCTCAACAGGCCTAACTCCCTCCTTAAATTCAGATTGCCTAATCTCAAAACCGATTATATTCTCTTGCCAGTTTGGGTCAGCTCTCTTAAATTCAAGTATCCGCTCTGCCTCCTCGTCGGAAACAAAAAATATCTTATTTACTATCGGCTGATCATTGATCTTTCCATCTTCATCTCTCTTAAACCTCCAGGACTGCCCATCTTTTGAAACAAAATAGACTGATCCTTTTTCTGTTTCAAAAACTAATTTAAACTTTTCTTTTTCTATTTTCAGATTTTCCACGAATTCAGACATCATCCTCTGCCTCTTTTCTCGTAACTCTTTAGTACTTGCACCATTTTCATCCATTTCATCTTCAACTTGATGAATTTCATCCATCATTTTTTTCCTGAACTCATCCAGATCAACTTTTTCCAAAATATTATCCTTTCCCTCAAAGACAATGTTTTCCATAATTTCATCACTATACTTCTTATGAAACCTTGTGTTTTTTCTTGATCAACTCTTCTTCCTTTTTTTGTTCCTTCTTAATTTTCTCTTCCGCCATCTTACGCAAATCCTCCACCTTACTTTTCGCCAACTCCTTCGCCAGCACGATCAGTTTTTCTTTAACATTCCGCGCAGGATCATCAATCACCTGCGAAAGTAGCACAGCCAAAATCGCCCCGATTTTTGGTCCTGGTTCTACGCCCAATTCGGACATTAAATCATTGCCATTCAATTTCAGTTGTTTCACGGAAATCGGATCATGCGAAACTTTTTCTACCATAAACTGAAAATGTCGCAATTTATAGGGCACGGCTTTTGGCACACCGCTCCCCAGCCTATCAGAAATTCTTACATCGATCAGATCCATAATATTTTCCAAGCCAACCTTTTGCACCACACGCCGCACACCAGACTCACCGACTTCATCGACGTTGTAATAAAACATATGATTGCGCACGAGTAGTGTCACTTTATCAATCACACGCCGCGAAAATCGTAGACGTTCTAAAATATTTTTCGTCATCCGCTCGCCGATATATTCATGGTTATAAAACGTCGCATTTTCTCCTTCGCCTCTTTTCGATTTTGGTTTTCCCACATCGTGGAGCAGTGCCGCCAACCGCACTTCCAATTTTGGCGACGGACATTTTTCCAAAGACGCCACCAGATGCTTGTAGACCGTATTATACGGTCCATAATAATGATGATGACTTTGTGTCACACCAATGCCGCTTTCAACTTCTGGCAAAATTATTTTTAAAATTCCTGTTTCTTGCAAAAGTTCAATACCTCGCGCCGGCGTTGATGATAAAATAATTTTTGCAAATTCATCCCGGATCCGCTCCGGTGAAATATGTTTCAGATTCTCTGCATTCTTTTGAATTGCCGCAAAAGTTTTTTCCTCAATCGCAAAACCCAGCGTCACCGAAAACCGAATCGCCCGCATCATCCGCAAAGCATCTTCATCAAATCGCGCGTTAGCATCCCCCACCGCCCGGATCAATTTATTTTCCAAATCCTCTATCCCTGAAAATAAATCCACTATTTTAAATTCAGCACCGGTCACTTTTTCGACAAGGCCTGTTTGTTTCTTGCCTGCCTGCCGAAGCTTTAGCGTAGGAGGGTTTCTTTTCTCTTGCTTGCCCGCCGAAGCTTTAGCGTAGGAGAGTTTCTTGAAATTTATTGCCAACGCATTAATCGTAAAATCACGCCTAGACAAATCCTCTTCCAATGTCTTAGCAAATTTCACCTCATCCGGATGCCGTTTGTCGGAATATTTCGACTCGATCCGATACGTCGTCACTTCAACCACTTCCACAACTACACCAATATCCCCTTTAGTAGTTTTCGTAGATTCGGATTCGTTTCGTAGTTTCGAATCGGTTCTGATTTTAACCCCCACCGTCCCAAACTCATTTTCATAGACGCTATCCGGAAACAGCTCTTGCACCTCTTCTGGCCTGGCATTGGTCGCCACATCCCAGTCTTTCGGCTCCGCGCCCAATAGCAAATCCCGCACGCATCCGCCCACGACATTCGCTTCAAATCCCGCCTCTTCCAGCTTTTTCATCACCGAAAGAATATGCACAGGCACATCAAATTTGACCAATTTTTCCTTTTTCATATTCACCATTCTAGCAAAATATTTCCGAAATAGCGAATATTCCTACCCCACCCATGTCGCCGGCTTATCAAACCTACCTTCTACCGATTTCCAAACCAATTCAAAAATCTCCTTCACGGCCACCGCGAATTTCGGCGACTCAATAATCAGCGTCTCCACGCTCTCAAACAGAAAAATCCGCACAAACTGATTATCACAAGACTCGATAGAAATCTTCGAGCCATAGACATCACGTGGCAAAAATTTCAAATTCATCGCACCCGCCCCCTCTCCAAAAAACTTAGCATAAGGCAAAAGATCCGGCGCATCCACCGTAATTCCGCGCACCGGCGTGTTATGTTTGGCGCGATATTCATTCCATTCCACGAAATATTCCGTCACTTCAGAGGTTGAATCCTCATTGGAAGCAAAAAAGCCCACAATTTCCTTGCCGTGCAGTTCTTTCTGGCGATACGCATAAGCCTGATGCAAGCCATCGATCCCCTCAAAATACAAAATACTCGATTTTTCTGCCACGTTTTTCTGGTAAGAGCGCAGTTCAGGCAAAATCTTCCGCGCCGCTGCCAACTGCTCCTCTTTCTCCTCAAAGAAAGCATCGGGGTTTTTGGCAATATAGCGCTTCTTTTCCTCCCCAGGAATATGCACGATCAAGCCCTTTGCCACTAATTCTTCTGCAATCACATAGGCCGTTGGCCGCTTAATCCCCGATTTTTTGGCAATTTGATAGGGCGTCGCCGAGCCGATTTGAAGCAGTGCCAAATATACCAGCACCTCTTTTTCGCTTAAACCTAGATTTTTTAGCGGTTCGATCAAATGTTCCATAATAGCCCTATTTATTGCTTATGACCCAATTCTAGCACGATTTAGCACTATAGTCAACGTTTTTGACAACTATTTAAGGCCACAAGTGTTTATTGGCTTTTTTTAAGCTTTTTTTAACTATTTTTAGCTCATTATTTCCTCTATTTTTAGGCATATTTATTGACGATTAGTTAAAATCGGTGTATACTACGTTGTTAGGATGAATAACCAAAAAGACACCAGAAAGTCCTGACAAACCTAATCATTAAGCCAATAAATATATGCAAATGCTACTCAACAATGGAAAAATCATCAGCAACGCCCCCGATATGTCCGAAAAGGTTCGCAAACAACTAAGCAGTCTCTGGCACTTTCCTTCGAAAGCGGAAGCCGAAAAAGAAAAAGAGAAATATTATACCTTTGATTACAAACGAGAGATCCACAGAAGAAACGACCAGCTCGAAAGCGAAATCAAGCCCTAAATTCTAGCCGAGGACAGAAAAAGTTTCTGTCTTCCCTAGAGTTTATCTAAATTATTAGATAACTCGGTTATTTAAAAACTAAATACGAGGAGAAATAAAAATGGAAAATTCGGAAAAAGTAAGACTAGCAGAGCTGGAAAATACTGTAGAAAAAATGGCCAATGCCACAATCGCAGCATTTGCCAGGGGTTTGTTCGGAGCCACCGACAACGGCGGGATGTACCAGATAAATCTTGAAGGTGATATAATGGTCGTCGCGAAACAGTCCTGGTCCGCTGATTGCAGTAGTGGTCGGTGTGGCGGATCAACAACTGATTATTCGACAAGATACGCTATTGTCGTAGATTTGTCGGGTGACCCTTGCGTTATTGGGAGTCGATATGGTCAATGCCTATATCGAACTACCCACGAGGGAGTGGTTGGATCGAGGATGCCGACGAGATTAATGTCTGCAAGAAAAGCAGATGGAAAGTTTTTCATACGCTTTGAAGGTGAAAAAGAATTCGAAGTTTGAAAACGACACATTACAGAAGAAAGGGGGTGAAAGTAATGGCAGGCGCGAATACAGGATCGGGCGGGAAGGGCAAAAATTTTAGCCCCAGACCCACAGCGACTTCGAGCCAAGTCGTAAAGCAAGGCTCAAATAAGCAGTAGAGTTTCCGGGCAACCAGATCAGCGAATCTGATTGCCCTTTCAATTAAGATTGCAAAATGGTTTGCAATTTTATAGAAAGCAAGTACTTTCAAAAAAAGGAGAAGCACTATGAAAATAGATAATAAAAAAAAGTGTTTGTTTGTGAAATTAAAGTACCTGCGATTAATGGGAAGGCACTTTTAAGCCATACTGGATATGGACTGTCGCCATACGACGATGGCAATGGCAATATTACAGCTTATGAACGTCTGCGGGCAATAGACCAATCCGAGAAAGTTAAGATTAGAGGGGGATTTGTATATTACGGATCTGGCCTCCGCTTTCGAAGAAAAATAATGAAAAAGGAGGGTGAGACATTTATTTTGTCAGAAGAAATTGATGTCAGAAATAGAATCGGGCGGTGGGTAGTATTTGAAGACGTCGATTGGCATTACCATTAAGAAGAAATTCACGGGCAACCAGATCAGCGAATCTGATTGCTCGCTCAATTAAGCTTTTGAATATTTTGAAAGTTTATAGAGTCAACTTTTTGACTGGACAAATTCATAAAATAGTGTATACTACCAAGTCAAAGCGCCGTATCGCTTTGAAGTTCCTGAAAAATCCAACCCGAGAGAGGTGTAAATATGCTAAATAAGGTCAACAAGGTGCGAGAAATAGCACATCGACAAATTGCAGAAAAATACTGCGGAAATCATAAGGATGCGGTTTCCTTGTTACGAAATTTTCCATTTTATTTTTCAACCGATCAAAACATCAGCCAACTTCAGATTGCAACCTACAATCTGGAATTGGATGGACGCGGCTGCCTGGGAAAAGTGGCTCAAGCCGGAGCAGTTGTGGAAAAAGAATTTCCGGAAGTTAAACTTATGCTTGGTGAGGTGTTGGAGGATTTTTTCTGTAATATCCTCCTGGATATACTCAAAAAAGATCCCGATCAACCGGATTCTTTTTTCGAAGAACTCCTGATGTATGAAGAACCACATAGCGTCCTTGTTGTTGATGGAAAACAATTTGAACCGCTCTCTATTCCGTTCGAAAGGGACGTTTCTCACCCAAAGATTAAAGCGCTTCCTTTTTGGGAAGCAGTTACAGCCTCAAGGCTAATTTCCATGGCTTGGCTGGAAAAAAATCCCTATCGCAAAATAAGGATTCTAGCCGAAGCGGAAAAGATTTGCCCCGGAATGATTGCTACCAAAGAGAATCTTTCCAGCTATTTGCTTTTAGTGGACGAGGAAAGGGAGGCGATCAAACTGGCGGAGGAAACTTTGTCCATCCGCCCAACTGCCCGATCGATGTACTTTCTTTACCTCCTAACAAAAGATAAAAAATACATCGAACTGGTTGAGACAAAATATTCACCAGTAGTCGTACATTTACTCGAAAAGGAGGTGATGCAAAGTGGACGATGAACTCTTCGATAAAATCAGAAATGGTTCCGAAGAGGATGCTCGCAAAGCATATAACAATATGCGAAAAAATAGCCTGAAACACGCTGTTATTGCGATCATCACGCGAAATCTTTCGCACGGCCTTGGCCGCCATCTGGCCAAAATACTCAAAAAGGAGGTATAGACAAAAAGACTTCAAGCCAAGTCTCTAAACATGGCTTTTTTTATTTGATCTATTCCCGTAGAGACGCAGCAGTGCTGCGTCTAGCACTTCAATAATAATAATAATAAAAACCTAAATCTTAATCTCCGGCAATAAATCCCACAAAAGTTCAAAGATGGATTTTTGCGTCAGAAAGATTTCCGCGCTTTCAATAATGATGCCCATTGCGTCTTTAGCTGAGATGATGGCAATTTTTTGGTGACCATAAATCATTACTTCATTGGAAAAAGGATATTTATGACTATCAATCATCTTGATCGAACGCAACTGCTCTTGATTTTTGGTAGCGAATTCTTTTTCGATGAGCGCCGACCGCGCAACGATGCCTTTATAGTAGATTTTTTTCTTCATTCGTTGCCGGATATATTGCCCCGCCCAGTCCAGACCAAGCACTTTTGCCACATCATCCGAAGCAAAAGCCAAAATTTCGCCTGAATGTTTCAGTGTGTCAGCATAAACTTCTGCCAATCCCGCACGTCCTTCATAGAACCTGACTTTTGGCCGAACCTTGTCCACATTACTCATTGAATCCAAGTTTGGCATGATCTGTGCCAACAGCACGGCGCGTTTTTGGATCAACACTTGCAAATCTTCCGGACTAGCCGCAATAAATCTTTTTTTCACACCACGCACGGTTTGCTTCATAATCCCGCTCTCCAAAAGCTCCGAAAGCAAATCATAAATCGTTGTGCGCTTTATTTCGGCCTTTTTCGCGATTTCTTTGACGGTCGTCTCGCCCAATTCCAACGCCGCCAGATATATTTTGGCTTGTTTCTCACTCAAACCGACTTGTTTTAGGGTAGAAAGTAGCATATTTTTGTTTTTTGTCGACTTTTTCGACTACATATTCAATATAGCAGATTGGCTGATTTTGTCAATATTATACTATTTTTAAGCCTATATTATCAATCTTGGCAAAACAGACTTTGCCGGTTTTCGTCGATATTATTGACGATTTGCTAAATTTGCGGTATACTGCGTAGTTAAGATAAATAGCCAGAGAGAAAAAGGGCTAATCTTAGCAAAACTAATCAATAAGCCAAAATCTATGCAAATGCGCCTAAATAATGGAACGATCATTGATAACGCCCCGGATATGTCGGATAAAAGCAGAAAACAACTCAGCGGACTTTGGACATTTCCCTCCAAAGCAGAAACCGACAAAGAGAAAGAGAAATACTATGTCATTGATTATAAAAGAGAATGGCAAAGAGAGTTTAACGAAAAAAATAGTAACCCTGTCATATGAATTCTAGCCAAAGACAGAAAAAGCTTCTGTCTTCCCTAGAGCTTATCTGATGTCAGATAACTCGCAGTTACTTAAAATACCAAATACCCCGCTACCGAGGGTTATATCGGAGAAGGAGAGAATCATGTTAGAAGGAATTTTCGCATCAATAATCAGAGAGCGACAAGAATTAAAACAAGCTGGATATCGAATTGACACCAGGAAAGTCGATGAAATTGGCAGAATTGATATCTACCAAAAATCAGATTACAGTGAAACAGGATTACTCGTTAAGGATGGTGAGATGAAGCTTGTTAACACAGGAAAACACTATTACACCGTCGCTGAAACTGGCGATAGGGAAAAATTTCGCAAAATGCATGTTATTGACATCAATAATGAATGTGTGTATTTCGCAGAATTTCCATACCAGCGACGGACAAGAGTCTATAAGGGAAAAATTATAGCAAAGGGCAAGAAGGAAGGGGAAAATAATTTCATGTTCCTAATAGACAAGTACGTGATTTGCGAGGAAGAAAAATATCAAACCACAAGACACTACTATTGCTGGAAAAATACCTTCGCCGACTATGATGGTTGGGAGAAATGGGAGGATCTCAATCTGGATGATTTGCAAAAGATACTCCTCGATAAACTGATAAAAAACGAAAAGAAGGTATAAGTAGTTTTTTCGGGCAATCAGATCAGCGAATCTGCTCTTGCCCAACAATAATAAAAAAACAAAGCCATGTCTCCAAGCATGGCTTTTTTTATTTTTTCCCTCGACAGCCATTTCTTCTCGTGCTAATATATCTATGCGAACTTGACTTGGTCTAGATTTTGCGTGTTTTTGCGCAAAATGTTTTACTAATTTTTAGCCAAAATATCCTATGAATATCCAATACTACGGACACTCTTGCTTCAAGATTTCTTTGAAACCCGCCGGACGTGGCCAAAACGAAGTAGTGCTTTTTATCGACCCTTTTGATAAATCCATCGGCCTGCGTCCGCCCCAAGGACAAGCGGATTTTGTCTTGGTTTCCCATGATCATCCTGACCACAATAACGTCGAAGCACTGAAAGGCGAACCGCGTGTCATCGATCTGCCCGGCGAATATTCCGTTAGAGGTGTGAACGTCATCGGCATCCCCTCTTTTCATGACGACAAGCAAGGCACCGAGCGAGGCCAGAATACAATTTTCATCATCGATGGAGAAGAATTGAAACTCTGTCATCTAGGAGACCTGGGCACCGACCTGACGGAAAAACAACTTGAAAAAATCGGCACAGTCAATGTACTTTTTGTCCCAATTGGCGGAAACTATACCATTGACTACAAAAAAGCCATCGAAACTATCAAAAAAATCGAACCAAATATTGTCATTCCGATCCACTTCAAACTGAAAGGAACCACGGAAAATATTGAAGATGAGACGAAATTCTGTTCCGAAATGGGCTATTGCGTGAAAGATAGGCCATCAAAATTGAACCTGAAAAGTAAAGATATGGAAGGAAAGAACATGGAAATCATAGTTATGGGTATTGAATAATCCCATATCTGTGACTTGCGTTTACCCTAAAAATAAGCTTATCTTTAGCCAGTACTAGCAAGATGACCTCCTAAACAGCTCAAGCTTAACAATACTCAAAAAAAATCAAAGAGGCCACGCGGCTTGAAGGTTGTTTTTAGGGTAAGCGTAAGTCACTACAAACAATGAATCTCCAAAGAAAATTGGAAGAAATCCGGCGTAAACCGGAACATATTAAACTGCGCTACACTTATGCGGCTGTGGCGATTTCGATGATTTTCATCCTGATACTCTGGTCTTTTTCCCTATCCAATTCCATCAGAAAGTCCACCATAAAAAAACAAAATGTTTTTGAAGATCTGCAAACACAAAAAAAATCCCTCAAAGATGCGACTGAAGACGTGAGAAAATCCATCTATGACATAAACACCAATCTAGAAAAAACCTCCCCCGACCAAAACGATAAAGCGCTTCCGACAGATGAAGAAAAAAATATAGAAACATCGCCGCTAACGGAAAAAACCACACAACCAGAACCTACCGACGAAACACCATTGCCAAAAGACGAAAATCAACCACCACTAAACAACACAAGACCTTTGCCTGACGTAATCAAACAATAGTAGAATTTACACGCTTGACTGAATCAGCCGTATTTTCTAAAGAATAAGGTTGTGAGGTGAAAAGCATAAGTCTTAAATAGAAAAAACCATTATGGAAATGAAAATTGAACTGGAAAATATCCAGGCCAGAGAAATAACTGAAGAAATCCAACAATCCTACCTGGATTATGCCATGAGCGTCATCGTTTCCCGCGCCCTTCCGGATGTCCGCGATGGAATGAAGCCGGTGCACCGCCGAATTCTCTACTCGATGTGGAACACAGGCCTGCGAGCTAACGCCAAATTCCGCAAATCTGCCACTGTAGTTGGAGAAGTGTTGGGAAAATATCACCCACACGGCGACGTTGCCGTCTATGACTCGATGGTTAGAATGGCGCAGGATTTTTCTCTGCGTTACCCGCTGGTCAAAGGTCAAGGAAACTTCGGTTCGATGGACGGCGACTCAGCGGCGGCTTATCGTTATACGGAAGCCAAGCTTTCCGCCATTGCCGAAGAGATGCTCACTGACATTGAAAAAAATACGGTTGATTTTGTGCCAAACTTTGATGGTCAGCACAAAGAACCTTCTGTTTTACCTTCCAATTTGCCTCAACTGCTACTCAATGGTTCAATGGGCATCGCCGTCGGTATGGCTACCAACATCCCACCGCACAATATTGTTGAACTGATTGAAGGCATCGATCACTTGATTGATAACCCAGACGCCTCCGTCGAAGATCTTTGCGAATTCGTCAAAGGACCCGATTTCCCAACTGGAGGTATTATTTATAATAAAAAAGACATCATTGAGGCCTATAAGACCGGCCGTGGAAAAATTCTCACTCGCGCTAAAGCGGAAATCAATGAAACCAAAGCCGGTGCATTCCAAATCATCGTGACGGAGATGACTTATGCTACCAACAAGTCTACCATGATCGAACGGATGGCAGATTTGGTGAAAGAAGGCAAGATTGTCGGCATCCGCGACATCCGCGACGAGTCTGATAAAGACGGCGTGCGCTTGGTCATTGAACTCAAAAAAGATGCTTATCCACAGAAAGTCCTCAATAAACTTTACGACCTCACTGACCTCCAGAAAAATTTCAACGTCAATATGCTCGCTTTGGTCAATGGCATTGAGCCGACTGTGCTCAATTTGAAATCAATTTTTGAATATTACATCATTCATCGCAAAGAAGTCATCACCCGCCGCACCAAATTTGATCTGGAAAAAGCCAAAGATCGCGCTCATATCCTCGATGGCTTGAAAAAAGCGCTCGATCACATCGACGCCGTCATCGAAACGATCCGTAAATCCAAAACCAAAGAAGAAGCGCATGCCAATTTGATGCGTAAGTTCAAATTTTCCGATCGACAGACCACAGCCATTCTTGAAATGCGTTTGCAAACTCTGGCTGGACTCGAAAGAAAGAAAATTGAAGACGAACTGGCCGAAAAACTACGCATTATTGCAGAACTGGAAGCGATTCTCAAGAGCGAAAAGAAAATCCTCGGCATTGTCAAAAGCGAACTCGACCGCGTCAAAGAAAAATATGGCGACGAGCGTATGACTCGCATTATCAAATCCGGCGTTTCCGAATTTAAACAAGAAGATTTAGTCCCCAATGAAGAAGCCATTATCACCATTTCCAAAGAAGGCTACATCAAAAGGATGAATCCGACTGTCTATAAGGTCCAAAAACGTGGTGGCAAAGGCGTAATCGGCGCCAGCACCAAAGAAGGCGACGAGATTGAAAAACTGCTTGGTATCATGACGCATGACAATCTGCTCTTTTTCACCAACAGCGGAAAAGTTTTCCAAACTAAAGCCTATGAAATCCCCGAATCATCCCGCATCTCCAAAGGTCAATCTATCGTCAACTTCCTTCAACTGTCTGGCGAAGAGAAAGTGACCTCCGTCATTGCTTTCAATAAAGACGACAACTACAAATATCTTTTTATGGCAACTGAAATGGGCACAGTCAAAAAAACCACGCTAGAAGAATTTGAAAATGTCCGTCGTTCCGGCCTTATCGCCATCAAACTAGACAAGGGCGACGCCCTCCGTTGGGTCAATGCGACAACTGGCACTGATGAAATCGTCATCACCACTTCTCTCGGCCAAGCCATTCACTACAAAGAATCCGATGTCCGCTCAATGGGACGCTCCGCCACAGGCGTGCGCGGCATCAAACTCAAAAAAGATGATCTCGTCGTGGGAATGGATGTCTTTTTCAAAGGTCAAAAAGGCAACCAACTGCTCGTCATCACCGAAAATGGTTATGGCAAAAGATCGGACATCAAATACTACAAATTACAAAAACGTGGCGGTTCCGGCATCAAGACAGCGGCAGTCACAACCAAAACCGGAAAATTAGTCGGCGCCAGCGTCATCAATGTTGATAATCTTGATGCTGATCTCATCCTCACTTCCGACAAAGGTCAAATCATCCGCATCGCCCTCGCCAGCGTCTCCACCCTCGGCCGCGCCACGCAAGGAGTAAGAGTTATGAGACCGCAAGCTGGGGATAAAGTTAGCGCAATAACCGTATTATAGACTTATCCACAACTTAGGAACTTTAAAAGACACCGCGTGGTGTCTTTTTTAGCAAATAAAAAATGCCTGCAAGGTTTCCATCCTTGGACAGGCTTTAAGTTGAAATTATTAACTCCTCTTACTTTGATCCGTTCTACCAATAAGTATATTATTGCATCAGACTAGGGCAGGATGTGCTCTCCAATGAAGATGCCGAACATATCCCTGAGCTTCTTTGGCGTAAAATCGTCGATGACGATCTCAAGTTTCTGCCCAGTAAAATCACTCTTTGCTCTAACTTCAAATTCACCAATAATTTCCGTGAGGCCAAGTCGTTCTAATCGCGTTTTCTGACTGTAGATATTACCAGCAGTAAACACCGTTACCGCCTTTCCTGATTCTTTGTATTTCTTAAGCAAATCGACAACAAATTGATTGAGTTGATTCGCACCAACAACCAAGGTCCCGTCGACATCGACGAACACACCATCAACCATATTTTCTGGCTCAGCAAGTATTCTTACTGGGGGAACTTTGGCTTCTTCATCAAAACGCTTGATTTCCATGAGGTCGTCATAAGCACAGCGATGAAAAGAGTCGGCGGCCTTGATCAATTCCAAAAATTCTTCGTTGTCAAAAGCTGATCCTTTAAAAGGAAAAGGATTTTCACCGGTATCACAAATAATATTGGTTATAGGAGAGGTGCAAACATTGTTTAAATAATTTCCACCTCCATATTCCGTCGACTTAGCTGAAATCATTATCTTGACAGTATAAGAATTTAATTTATTGACCAAATCTATCCTTCCCGTATCATACATATGCTCATAGAAATGCCCGATAGTATGACACACCTCCTGATAATCAACACTTTCAGGATTTATCTCATCTGTTACCTCTCTAGATGTAACGAGGTCGATCGCCGCCTCAAGCGTCTTTCCATAAAGTTCTCGTTCCAAGCAGAACCAAACGACATTCTCGATGGATCTAAGATCGTGATCGTGATTCCACCAAGAGCTGTGATGTAAGGCAGAAAGAACACCAGACCTCAAAAAATATTTTTTGGCATCAGGATCGGTCTCTTGAAGTTTCTCAAATAAATTTCGACTTATAACCTCCGGACAATGCGTTTTGTTTTGAAAAATCTTAACAAAAACTTCTTCATCAAGACGACTCTTGTCATCAGCCATACGATCCAAGCTTTGCATAATATTCCTCCTCATTAAATTAAGTATTTAGTATTCGATGCAAGCCGTATTTCGTTGTCAAAATACGGCTTGCGGAAATTCTGCACTTTAAAACGATTACCAAGTTATTTCAATTCCTGCCTCCTCGGTCAGTTTTCGAATTTGTTCCAGTTCTTCTTTTGGATATTTTTTTGGCGATCTTGGTTTCCTACTGCATCCAAAAATTGAATCAATCAAAAACTTCCTATATTCTTTCTTGGCAATTTTTATTCCACCAGCATTTGCCACTTCTTGCGCCTGTCTCAAGAAAAACAGATTATTTTTCCAGGGAGAGGCTCCTTCTGAGAGAATTTCCTTAACAATCCTCCGATATTCTGCTTTAGAGAATTTGAAGTTTTTTTCCTTAGACAACTGGAAAGCTTCTTTCGGGCAGCGTTCTATGTAGGCGCTGGCAATCCGATGGAAAGTGCTTTTGTCCAGCTTCCCATAATCAACCATTTCCACAGCAACCCGCATGCCGCGTTCGCCATTTGTAGCTATGCACAAGTCAATAATTTTCTGAAAATCACTTTCCGAAAACTTGGCGAAAGAATCTACTGTTTTAATGTCCACGATTGGCTTCGTATCTCTGCGGCCCAGATTCTTGCACACAAAAAACATGTAGTCGTCCATTGTCATTTCAAGCCCGCAAGCTTTTTCCGCCTCCTGAGCTTTTTGAAAATATTCAATAAGACCAAGCTGCAAATTATTTCTCATCATCTGGCGAAAATCAGCTTCCGTCGGTTCGATTCCGTTTTTTTCCGCAAACTTCCGAATATCTTCCGGATCGATGGCATACTTAAGTTTTTCTTCCATCTTTTTTCGCGCATACTCTTCGGTCGGGTTGACCTTCTTTATCTGGATGATTTTCTCGTTTTTCCTGAATGGTGAATCATTTTCGCCGAAGTTGAATTCGAAATTCACACTACGACTCCCGCTATTATTCAAGAGCTCGACCTGTATGATAACCTGGTTTTCATTATTGTTGGTCGCCTTGATCGCACCGATACCATTGACAGCGAGATGCTTCTGATCGAGATGCTGATAATCTTTGTGCCGCCAGTTCCATTCTTTGACTATCCTTTTGTGGCAACAAAAAACGTGCACCTGATCCCAATAACCGACACCGCGACCATATTCGCTGCGTTCTGATAATAAAACAGCGATATGTTCATTAGCAATAACCAAGCTGTCTCTGTCGACATACATCAGGATTTGCGCCTTCAAGTCATCACTGATTTTTATGTCGCCAAATCTTTCGATAAATTTCTGATTTTCTGCTGGATGTATTGTATTTGCCATTTTTCAATCTCCTTTTTTTAGTTCAATATTCGATGCAAGCCGTATTTTATTGTCAAAATACGGCTTGCGGTAAGTGGTTTTTGAATTTGACAGCGAGCCTATCTTTCAGGCGGATAAATTTTTTTAAATCCTTCTGGAATTTCAATGGGAAACAAAGACTGCTGCTTTGGATATCTATCAATATCCTTGCGAACTTTTTTCCATTGAAAACCAGCCTCATTACACTGATGGACTTCATCCGGACCTTCCGGATTATGAAGATATTTATAATATCGGTTATCCCCTTTTTTTTGAGAACAAGTGCATCTATCGGCTCTGACAATAATAACTGAATTTTCTCCACAGTTATTAAAGTCTTCTAAGATGGCATGTGGGGGCTTTTGCTCTTCCAGTAAATCATAATAATAAATCTCGCCATTGAAACCAACCTCAAGAATCTCTGCAAGTTCCCAGCTCTCAAGTGTTAAAGCGATAAAAACCTTTTTCACTGCCTTTAACATCGCTATCTTCATAATCTTCTCCTTTTTCATTATTTGATTGTTAGTGTACTATTAGCTATATTTATGACGCCAATTGCGTCGTCATATATAGCTTCTCCCGAGCATAGCACACCTTTTAAATTCTGTCAACCGTTTCGTCGTCACTATTTTCGATTGACAGAAAAGTCAAAAATAGCTATAATTCAAATAATCGCCTAAACAAAGTAAATATGCTAACCAAAGAACTGGAAAAATTAGGCCTAAACAGCCGGGAATCAAGGGTCTATTTGGCTCTATTAGGGCTTGGTGAAGCCACGATGCAACAAATTACTGCCAAATCAGGAGTGAAAAGAACGACGGTCTACGGCATCATCAAATCACTCAAAAGCCAAGGACTACTGCGAATCGTCATTGGGCAAAAGAAGATACTATATTCCGCCCAAAACCCCAAGAAAATCGAAGAAAGCCTGAAAGAAAAGCAAAGCGTTTTGGAGAAGATTATGCCCCAATTGCTCGTGCTCACTTCGGCGTCACCGCAAAAAACATTCATCAGTTATTTTGAAAATGAAGAAGGAATCAAAGACATTCGAAAAGATATTCTCAATCATGACGACCAAGAAGCTTTGATTTGGGCGGCAGAAGGAGCTAACGCCGGGTTATTCGAAGATAATCCGTCACAAGAAAAACCCACTTGGAAAATAATCGTTCCCGAAAATAAATCAGATGGAATCCATATCAGTTCCGCCATTAGGCTTGTTAAGGAAAATCAGTTTCCGATTGAAGCAGAGATAGCGCTTTATGGTAAAAATAAGCTAGCCATCATGCCCGCTGAGGAAAACGTCGGCGTCATTATCGAGAACACAAAAGTATTTAATACTCTAAGGGGAATATTCCTAGCCATCTGGGAATCTCTAAGCCACTAATATTCACACTATAAACAAAAATGACAAAATTAATTGGCTGACCGTTGAATCCGGATCCAGAGCGACGATCATTCTTTGGGAAATTATCGCCCAAGCGAAAAGTAAACAACCATCCGCTCGAATTTTTTTGAAAAATCTGCGCCTGATCGACAATCAAGATGTTGTTAATTTTGGCCAAAATGACATCTTTATTAACCTGGACGGCGAATTTGAATATGGCTCTGATTTTGATTTTATCGCGTTGGAAATGGTAAAAACCCTAAAGCTCAAGGTAGCAGGACGAAAGGCACAAAAGGGCCAGCAAGAAATTGTGACTAGCGAAGAAGATTGGACAGTGGGAAGCATGCTTTCCTTTCTGGAAAAATATTCCCTAATTTCATTTGATTTAAGCATCCAAGCAGACTCCACTCAGACAGACCCGGAAGCTGAGGCAAAAGCAATTATTAATCGCCTCTCTCTTTTTAATGAGGAAAATGTCAGTGCATTTACCACATCTGAAAAAATTGACGAGTTTCATGAAAGCGTGGAGATGATTGCAGAAAATCAAGCCAAAAGAGTCTGGGGGAAATTTTCTCAACTAGGAAAAGATTTTGATCCAGAAAATTCCAGCGGTGAAAATCCAGTGGAATTGGCCATTTTACTCTTAGGCTTTTCGCTGTATTTTCATAAAGAAAACGCCGAGAAAATTTATTGGATTCTTGACCGATTTGAAAAGGCCTACTACGAAATATATTCTTCTTCCCGCAAAGACGTCTCTGATGTCTCAAGCTATCTTTTCCTTTTACTTGGTGACGTGAAATATTATCTTTTTAAATTCATCTAGCTTATCTTGGTTATAAAAATAAAGTTATCCACAACTTAAACACTAAAAAAGACACCACAAGGTGTCTTTTTTTGATTATTCTATACTAGATTGGTATTATTTATTTTCCGGCAATGAACTCCAAGCTAGTTCAAAGATATTTTTCAAGCTTTTATATATTTTCGGACTTTCAATAATAAGTCCCATACCTTCATCATACGAGACAATCCCAAGCTTGCTTTTTCCATATAATAAAATTCCAACTTCAATATTAAAGATGTTTTGAGAAATGAGTTTTGTTTGGCGCAATTCTGTTTTATCGCGCCGAAAGTATTCTTGCATATCAGGCGTATCTGGAGCAAACGCACGCACCCAAATCTTTTTTTCTAGTCTTTTTTTAATATAGTAATCATTAAAAAAATCCTTGTCATCCTGGATAAGCAAGGCTGGAAACCAAGAAAGAATCTCTTGATCCGGATAAAGCAACGTGTCTCGATACACATCTTCCACGGCTCGTTTTTCTTCGAAGTACTTTATCCGCGGCTTTATATTAGTAAAATTCGTCATCGAAAGCAGTTCCGGCAGAATTTTTTCAATGGCTGATTTCCTTTGTTCCATTTTTTCCGCAATTTTCCGCGGATCTTCCGAAACATACAAAGTTTTATTGCCTTTCTTAATAAGACCAATAAGACCCTTTTCTTGCAAAGATTCAATCAAAAGATAGACCGTTGTACGCTTTATCTGAGCTTTTTTGGCCAATTTTGCGATGCTCGTCTCCCCCATTTCAAGGCAAGTCAAATAGACCTTCGACTCTCGTTCACTTAAACCCGCATTTTGCAGTTCTTTTTCAAGCATACTTATTTTGTCGTCAATTATGTCAACATTTATATTATAGCATAACCACGATAATAGTCAATATTATAGCGTAATTATAGGCTTTTTTAATTAAACTTCATATTTTCTTGACGTGATTATTGACATTTCACCAAAAAATTGCTATACTACGCTGTTAAGATAAAAGAATAAAAAAAAGCAAAATCTTAACGAACTAATAATTAACCCAAAAACTATGAAAATGATCTTAAATACTGGAGTAATAGTGGGCAATACACCAATGATGTCAGAAAAAACCCGCCACTACCTCAGTCAGTTCTGGCATTTTCCTTCCAAAGAAGATGCTGAGAAAGAAAAGGAAAAATACTATCTATTTGACTACAAAAGAGAAATACACAGGCGAGATGACCAAACTGAAAGCGAGATTGAACCGTAAATTCTAGTAGAAAACAGAAAAAACTTCTGTTTTCCCTAGAGTTTATCTAAATAGTTAGGTAGCTCAGTTCATTAAAAATTTGAAACAACAGAATCGCCCGCACCCGAGGCCAAAGATAAATATCGGGAAGGAGGAAATATGCAGATTCTAAAGAAACAAAGTGATGATTGTGATCACCTTCACCGGTGGACTTGTAAGATTGAACCATCTGATATAAATACTGCGATAAAATCGCGGTATATGATAATAACTGGACTAGAGATCATGTTTTCTGTGGACGGAATGATCCGCCTAACCACAGGAGAAAAGTTTTCTGGATATGGTCCAGACTACCTCGTGTTTGAAAGGAACGAGGTGTGGTTCGATCCAGTTGAACCATTAATGTTTCAACTGGGCTTCTTTCAAGGGCAAAATAACGTATGCCCCGCATGGGTTAGGCCAATTGAAAAAATTGGCAATAATTTCTTTCCTTGCGGAAAGAAAAAAAAATTCAATGTTTCAAAAATTAGACATTGGAGACCTGACTATTGAGTAACATTAACCCCGAACTGACAACATTCAGTTCGGGGCTTTTTTTATTTCAATATTACAAAATAAAATAATCTATTTGTCAAATTGGACAGCGTAAATTCTATTCTGAACTGCATCTATTCTATAGCCCGTCCCTCACCTGTCCTTCGGACATCCTCTCCCGAAGGGAGAAGAGGCTTTTCTCAAGATTGTTCCACGTGGAACAATTTCCACAAAAACACAATAAATAAAACCAACCCAACAATCCCCCATTCTGACCAAATCAGAAGAAAAACATTATGCACCGGTTGATATTGCCATATTTCCAGATTGGGAAATAATCTCGCCGAAACCAGGGTGAATTGGCCGGTTCCGACGCCGATCAAAGGATTAGCGCTAATCATTTGAATTGAGATGCCCAAATAAAGCATCCTTTCTGCCAGCGATTTAAAAAACAAGGCATAAAACTGGACTCCAGTAAAATACAGCACCAAAAAAGCTACCCCCACTAAAACTACTAAATTCCTAAATTGTTCCACGTGGAACAATTTTTTAATCTTTTCTCTAAAATTTGTTCCACGTGGAACAATTATATATACAAGCGCAACCACTAAAGCGAAAATGGCCGATTTAGAAAAGGAAAGGAATAAACCAATAACTTGAACCACTAAAACAAGTTTGATAGAATTCAGCCAAATTGTTCCACGCCTGCCTGTCCGGTAGGCAGGTGGAACATTTTTCCACGCCTGCTTAAAATTGTTCCACGTGGAACATTTTACATTATCATGTTCTTTTATTTGTTCCGCGTCTGCCCCGTGATCTACAATTGTTCCACGTGGAACAATTGTAGATTCTTCAGGGTGGAACAATTTTTGATAAAGCAAAGTAACAACAATAGTAAAAAACAAAAAACCACCCAGAATATTGGGGTGCGGAAATAAGCCATAACTGCGAATTAAAACTTGATGATTAACGATAATCTTTGCCACACCAAGGATATCTTGCCCAATCAGGCTTTCCTTGAGCCAAAACAGTCCCAGTGAGTGCTGAACGATAAATTGAGCGATTCCAATTAAGGACTGCGCCACTCCTAAGAATATAACGATGAGGAAAAATGCGCCAAAGATATTAATTGTTCCACGTGGAACAATTTCAGAATTCTCAACCATAGAATTGTTCCACGTGGAACAATTAATCAAGTAGGGCATAAAACGGAAAGGAACATAAACAAATAATCCATATAACTCCAGAAATCTAGCGGATCGATAAAAACCAATTAACTGATTTTCAGACCAAGCAATAGAAATAAACGACCAAACGACCAGAGCAAGGGGAATTAAAAAAATACTAAACTGCTTTAAATTGTTCCACGTGGAACATTTTTTGGTGTTGGCGTATTTTGAATTGTTCCACGTGGAACAATTCAAAGATGCAATACCGACTAAAATCCCACAAACCAACCAAAATAAAACCTGCCCCTGCCAAATATCCCACAAATAGTGGTCAAATAGCGAAATTATGATCAATCCTAATAGCATTGCTCGAAAATAGTAAATAGTGGCTTTAATTAGCCCTTTTTCTCCTGTGGATAAATTATGAGTAGGCGAGTTATCCACACTTTCTGCATGATCTATCTTGTGGATAAGTCCTGCTGAGGCATAATTTCTACTTGACGTTTTTGTTATTTTATTATATAATATAGTCATGATCCAAACTAGGATCGTGGAACATAGAAATATGTCGGAAGCGTAAACATACACTCCGGCATACTCATTGAAAGTTCTTTTGACTGGAAAGTATAATACTACCTTTCTTACTCCAAGCGTAAAAGTCAATAAAAACAAATAGAAAAACCAAATATCTTTTGGCTGGTTTTTGATTATTTTCCAGATATTTGCAAGCTTTTCAGTTAAATTCATCATAATAGTAGCCCGGATAATTACTGATAGTGTAGTATTTTTTGTCTATAACCGCAAATTGAATTCAAATTACACATTAAATTGACTATCTCGCATTAACTGTTATGATTAGTAGGCAATATTTTGTTTTGGCTTAATACTAAAAATAGCGAAATAGGGCCTGTAGCTCAATTGGTAGAGCGTTCGCATGGCATGCGAGAGGCAAGGAGTTCGATCCTCCTCAGGTCCACAATTGTAATTATTATTGAAAGAGAAAATTTTGGACGATTAGCTCAGTTGGTTAGAGCGCACGATTCACATTCGTGAGGTCACTGGTTCGAACCCAGTATCGTCCACAAAGATAGCTCTCGTAGTTCAACGGATAGAACAAGGGACTCCTAAGCCTTAGATTCAAGTTCGATTCTTGACGAGAGCACAAACACAGATAAATTTGACTTTTTGTCATTAATGCGCTTAATTATAGCTAGTACATACTAAAGCTTAATCAGCAATAAAATATCTTTTAACAACAACAGAGGGGGGTGCTTATGGAACAACTACGCGTATTATACCTTGATGAAGACTTGCAGTTTCTTGTTGAGTTCAACCCAACTGCTACAAGCATCAATGCGACGACGGAGTTTCAGTTGGGATCGGATAATGTATACCGTCAGGCTAGTGGCGATCTGTGCCACAACATCGAGTGGATCCTTAAGGATCAAGATTTTAATCTTGTTGTTATTGGTAACAATCTGGGCGCTGGGATATCAAAAGCAAAAGCGGTTCCCGAAACAATGAAAAACCAAACGATTATCGTCTGGAACCATAGCACATTTGATCATATGTCTATATACGCGGATTTAGGATTCCAACACTTTACAACCCGCACAAGCCTCTGGACAAAGATCCAGGAAATTCTCAAATCAAGGCCACGGGAGAAAATCATTCCGAGGCCTGACCAGACGGATCATTTCTGTTGAATAATCTGGTCGCTCAATTATTAGCATACGCAAAACATTCTGCGTATGCTAATAACTCACCACGAGACTTGCCAAAACAAAAAAGGTGGAGTATACTCAATTTACGTTAATTATTAAGAAAAATGAATAGGGGAATGCTTTAATTCCTGACTTTCTAGCCTTTAGGGGCGCACTCTTAATAATTTCCACACTGTTTGGAAATTTTTTATTTATTATAAAGATTTAAGACATTCATAATCATTATCTTGCAGCCCTGATGTCAGTTGCAAAAAATTTAATCAAATGAACGATATATTGGCTAGTCTTGCTGATGAAGTGGATAAATTGAGTGATGAAAAAATTAGTGCTCCTGTCACGACTGCGCCGGCAGACGAAAAAACTGCGCCGGAAGAAAAGAAAGTTTCTTTTATGGAACAATTACTTTTGGACAACCCGATTGAGTTTCCAATAGTGGGCAACACTGTTATTGGAACAGTTTTAGAAGTTTCTTCCAGCGAAATCTATCTGGATCTCGGACCATTCGGAACAGGATTGGTTTTGGGCAAAGAAATTAAGGATGGCATGGGCTCTGGAAAACTAAAATTGGGCGATAAGGTTTCTGCTACTGTGACTGATTTGGAAAATGAAGAGGGTTACATCGAACTTTCCATCCGCGAAGCTTCCTATGAAAAAGCATGGGAGGATATCGAAAAGAAACGAGACGCAGGGGATAAGGTCAAGACGAAAGTTATCAGCGCTAATAAAGGCGGACTGCTTATCGAAATCAATGGGATTGCCGGATTTTTGCCTGTGTCACAACTTTCTAGCAAAAACTATCCTCGCGTTGAAGATGGAGATAAAAATAAGATTCTAAACTTGCTCAAAAAACTGGTCGGAAAAGAATTGGAAGTTTGTGTTTTGGACATTGATCGTGAAGCCGAAAAATTGATTGCCAGTGAAAAAGCGGCGCAAAGCGACCGCGATAAGGAAACTATTTCCAATTTCAAAGTTGGTGATGTGATTTCCGGTGAAATTTCCGGAGTGGTGGATTTTGGTGCGTTCGTAAAATTCTCTCCAAGAAACGATGACGGCGAGATCAATGAAAGAGAAAAAGTCGAAGGCTTGGTACATATTTCAGAACTGGCTTGGCAATTGATCGAAAACCCACGCACAATCGTAAAAGTAGGAGATAAGGTTGAGGCTAAAATTATCGGTATTGATAATGATAAAATTTCGCTTTCCATTCGCGCACTGCAGGCTGACCCATGGAGCGAAGCGACGAATAAATATAAGGTGGGGGACATCGTGACAGGAAAAGTTCACAAAATCAATCACTTTGGCGCTTTTGTCTATCTCGACAATGATATCCACGGCCTGGCACACATCAGCGAAATGCTCGATACACATCCAGGGAAAAGTCTTGGCGATCTGATCAAGACTGGGGAGGATTACAGCTGGAAAATTCTTTCTATCGAACCACGCGAACACCGTATGGGACTGACACTTATTGATAAGCCGGAAAAGGAGAAGAAAGTTAAAAAAGAAAAGGCGGAAGAAGTTGATGCTGATACAGAAAAGGTAGAGAAGAAATCCAAGAAAGAAAAAATCGAAAAAACTGAAGAAGCAAAAGAAGACGCAGAGAAACCAGCTGAGAAAAAAGTGAAGAAGGTTAAGAAGGAGAAAAAAGAGAAAGAATAAATATGCATAAACGAGTACTAATTATCTCCGGCCCAACTGGATGCGGAGAAAGCACCCTAACAAATGAAATCGTTAAGCGTTTTCCTATTTTTAAGCGTCTGGTTGCCGCGACTACGCGATCAATGAGAATTGGGGAGCAAGAAGCCATTGACTATTATTTTTTGTCCGAAGAAAAGTTTAAAGATGAAATCATTAATAAAAACATTATCGAGCATACTTACGTAAAAAATAGAGGAGTATATTATGGAAGCTACAAGCCAGACTTGGATAAAAAAATAGTCGGTGGCTTTAATATAATCGCCAATCCAGACATTGTAGGAACGAAATATTTCAAAGAAAATTATAACGCAACAACAATCTTTATTAAACCCGATTTAATAGAAAATATAAGGAAGCGAATCCTTAATAGAGAGCCATCTATCACCGAAGAAGAGTTAGCTGATAGGCTAGTCAACGCTGCAACTGAAATAAAAAATGAAATGTCTTATTATGATTTTATAGTCACTAATAAACAAGATATGCTAGAAGAGGCTGTTAATGAAATTGTAGAAATTTTAAAAACGGAGGGATTCAAACTCTCATAGCTAAGATCCGGCAGCCTGTTTGCTCACACGATGATGCCTAATCTGATCAAAAAAATCCAAAACTTTATTTCTATAAACTCTCTTTTAGAAAGAGAAGCTAAAATTGTTTTGGGAGTTTCCGGCGGACCGGACTCAACAGTGCTTCTTGATGTATTTTCCAAACTACAAAAAAAATATAATTTAGAATTATCCATTGCTCACGTCAATTATCATCTGCGAGGGAAAGATAGTAACCAGGATGAAGAGTTTGTAGAAAAGCTAGCCGAAAAATATAACTTATCACTGGATATTCTTGACGCCAAGATTGAAGAGAAAAATCAATCAGAAGAATATTTGCGCGATGTGCGGTATACTTTTTTTGAAAGATTGCGCAAAGAAAATAAATTTGATCTGATCGCGGTCGCGCACAACGCTGATGATCAAGCGGAAACGGTGCTGATGCGACTGATCCGCGGAACAGGACTCGCTGGACTTTCAGCAATGAGTGCGAAAAACGGAAATATTATCCGACCGCTGCTCGAGATGACGCGCAAAGAAATTATTGCATATTTGAAAGAAAATAAATTAAGTTACCGCATCGACAAGACAAACAGAGAATCAATTTATCTGAGAAATAAGATTAGGAATAAATTAATTCCCTATCTGGAAAAAAATTACAATCCTAATTTGCGACAATTGCTCGCCAAAAGTGCCCGGACTTTTTCGGAGGATTATGCGGTAATCGAAGAACTGACAGAAAAAGCGTGGGAAGAAAACAAAGTGCTGAGTGTGAAAAAAATACTAGCAATGCCAGAAGCGATTCAAAAGAGAATTCTACTAAAAACAATAGCGCTAAAAAAACCGGCCGACGCTCACGAGAACTATTCACAGATTGAAGAAATCTTGAAGGCCATCCGGAGTACAAAAAACAAAAACCAAATCGTCTCCAGTGGGGGATTGAAAATGACCCGCAGAGGTGATAAAATTAACTTAGAACTTATTTAATTTTTTACATAATAAAACATATGAAAAATCTCCTACGCAATATTAGCTACGCACTACTTTTCTTTCTCTTTATTTCCGGTATCCTAATTTTACTCAATAACCCCGAGAAAAAACCGACGGACATTTCACTTTCCACGCTCGTCTCTCAAATCAATGATCAAAAAATCAAAGAGATCGATGTGACTGACAGCGACCTCGCCATCATCATGACTGACGGAACGACAGAGAAATCAACCAAAGAAAAAGAAGCGGGGCTGACGGAAACTTTTAAAAATTATGGGGTTGACCCGGCAAAACTTGATGCAGTGAATATTGTCGTCAAAGGCGAAAGTTCCGCCAGCCTTTGGTTGGGAACAATCTTGCCTTTTCTTTTGCCGTTCCTACTTATTGCCGGCTTCATTTGGTTTATGCTCCGCCAAGCGCAAAGAGGGAATAATCAAGCATTGTCGTTTGGAACATCCAAGGCGCGCGTATCGGACCCGAAAGACAAAAAAAACCGTGTCATTTTCGCCGATGTCGCCGGAGCCAAGGAAGCCAAGGAAGAACTCTATGAAATTGTAGAATTTTTGAAAACTCCCAAGAAATTTTTGAGCCTTGGCGCTAAGATTCCTAAAGGTGTGCTTCTCCTCGGTTCTCCTGGAACAGGCAAAACTTTGATTGCCAAAGCAGTTGCTGGAGAAGCCAATGTACCATTTTTCAATATCTCCGGTTCGGAATTCGTAGAAATGTTTGTCGGAGTGGGAGCATCTCGTGTGCGTGACCTATTCAAACAAGCCAAGAAAAATTCACCGGCTATTGTTTTCATTGATGAAATTGATGCCGTTGGACGCCATCGTGGAGCAGGCTTAGGCGGGGGACATGACGAACGGGAACAAACTTTGAATCAAATTCTGGTGGAGATGGATGGTTTTGATACTAATACTAATGTAATTGTCATTGCCGCTACTAACCGCCCTGACGTGCTTGATCCGGCGCTCCTTCGGCCAGGACGCTTTGATCGTCGCGTGGTTATGGATTTGCCAGACATTGAAGAACGCACAGCGATTCTCAAGATTCATTCTAAAAATAAACCTTTGGTAAAAGATATTGATCTACGCGTTATTGCTCAACGAACACCGGGATTTTCCGGAGCTGACCTGGCTAATCTACTTAATGAAGCTGCAATTCTGGCTGCTAGAAGAGGCATGAAAACTATCGGCATGAACGAGCTTGCGGAATCGATCGAGAAAGTCATCCTTGGGCCAGAAAGGAAGAGTCGCCGCATTGATGAAGATGAAAAAAAAATCATCGCCTATCACGAAGCGGGACACGCACTGATTGCTGCCACGCTGAAACACGCCGATCCCGTTCAAAAAATTTCCATCATTTCCCGCGGTCATGCTGGTGGCTATACCCTAAACGCACCAACCAAAGACAAAACTCTACAATCCCGCAATTATTTCATCGATGAGCTTTCCGTCTTTTTGGGTGGATACCTCAGTGAAAGATTGACTTTTGGCGACATTACGACCGGGGCTTCCAATGATTTGGAGCGAGCAACCGCGATTGCGAGAAATTTGGTCACGCGTTATGGAATGAGCGATCTGGGACCGCGCACTTTTGGCCACAAGGAAGAAATGGTCTTTTTAGGCAAGGAAATGCACGAAGAAAAGAATTATTCTGAAGAAACCGCCCGAGAAATTGACAACCAAGTCACCAAATTTATCGCCGATGCCTACAAGGTCGCGGAGAAAATCCTCATTGAAAAGAAAGAGCTTTTGGATAAAATTTCCAACGTTCTTCTTGAGAAAGAAACAATTGAACAAGCTGAGTTCAATGCGATTATGGGAATTGCACCAGCAAAAAAGAACGAGGACGAAGCTATTATCATTGAACCAGTTGAAATGGCCACAGAAACTACGCAGGAAAAAATTGAAGCTGTGGAAGTTAAGAATATCTAGAAATTGTCATCCTGAGCGAAGCCGAAGGATCTACCTCTGGCTATCGTCAGTATTACTACAAATTACATAAACTACGGTTATCAATGACAGATCCTTCGACTTCGTCCGAGTACGGACTTCGCTCAGGATGACAGTTGTCTTTGAAGTAGATGCGTAAGTCATAAAATACAAATCTATGCCAAACATCGATTACCTAAAAATTTTCCGCGACGCGTGGAAGATCACTTGGAATAACCGCTTTTTGTGGTGGTTTGGTCTTTTCATGCTCGCTTCCGGAGGAGTAAATTTCAACTACTTTTCTTCCGGTGATGAAAAATCAAGTCAAGATTGGCAAACTTTCACAGAAAAATTTCACTTGCAAGAATTTATTGCGAAACATTCTGCTCTACTGGCCATTGGCCTTATGATCCTAATTTTGCTTTGCCTAATTTTTCTGGTTTTAAATTTTATCGGCAGAGGAGCACTGGTTAAATCAACCCAAAAAATCTTGAAAAATGAGCCAAATAGTTTCAAAATAGGGTTCCGGGATGGTAAGAAATATTTTTGGCCCATATTCTCTATATTTTTTTTCTCCGGATTAGTCGTCGCCGTTTGTTTTATTATACTTTTTGTCCCCATCGCAATCCTGTTTGTCGCAAAATCCTATATTATCGCTACAATACTGGCAATTTTGGCTGTCGCAATCCTCATTCCTTTGCTAATCCTCGCCAAGTATATCCAAACCTATGCCTGTTTTTATGTCGTACTGGCTGATTTGAAACCGTGGCTCGCCGTGGAAAATGCTTATGCGCTTTTCAAGAAAAATATTCTCGCTAGCATCATCATGTCACTGCTTTTCATTCCTCTTGGTATTCTTTCCTTTTTTGTTCTCATCGCGATTGCCCTCATCGTTCTTATTATTTTTGGCCTCATCGGATTGGCTTTATTTTTCGCCTTCAAAAATACCGGTGCAATCATTGCTCTTGCGTTGGGTCTTGCCGTTTTCATTCCCTCTGCCATTCTTTTTTATTCCATTTTCAGCGCTTTTTCCGAAGTGGCTTGGGTTCTATTTTTCTATGTCATTGCCACGCCGAAAGTAAAAGAAGTAGTGGAGGAGAAAGTAGAGGAAATCGGGGCAGAAGCAACCGCACTGACAGGTGGCGAAGCAATGAAAACAATCGAAGTTGAAACTGAGGAATAGTTTTGACGGGAATGGTTTTTTGAGGTAGGCTAGACAAGTTGGATAATATTACACAAAGCACCCTCATCCGGCTTTCAGCCACCTTCTCCCGGAGGGAGAAGGGGAAATATAATAATTTGGGCGTGTAGCTCAGTTGGTTAGAGCGCTACATTGACATTGTAGAGGTTTCAGAGGTTCGAGTCCTCTCACGCCCACAAAAAAGTTTTTTCACTTCACTTGAAAGCAAAATTTTGCTCATATTCCCCAAAAATATGAGTTGTTTTTTGTTTTATTGAAAATAAAAAAAGAGCCATGTTTTACGACTTGACTCAAAGTCGGTTTGTGGTTTAAAGAACTTTGGACATGTTTTCAACCATATCCAATAAATATTTAGTGCCCTCCATCATAGCATAAAAAGGAACGCCTTCTTTTTCCGCGACTTTCCTAAAGAAACCTTTGGATTTGAGAATTAATTTTATTTCTGGATATCTATCCTTAACAAAACGGATAACATCCAACCCGGACATTCCAGGCATTTGCATGTCAGTAATAACTAAATCAAAAGCACTGCCTGCAATCATGTTAGTGCCCTCGTCCCCGCTAGAAGCCACTTCGACAGCGTGGCCTCTATGCTCCTCCAGCATGGATTTGAAATGATAACGCAATTCAGCATCGTCGTCGATATACAGAATTTTCATTTTTACTCCTTTTCGCCCATTAGAACACTGATGAGTTCCTCTTTTTTAATTGGAAGCTTAATATCCACATTTCCACCGAAACCATAGCAAACAATCCGGCTAGATACGTTCGCGCCACGGATATCTTTCATTACCTGCGCATCTCCAGGAGAACCGAGCGTGTCAGAAATAAGCACATGAGTAGGATCCTCAAGGAAAAAAGTTTCCAATGCTTGTTTGTGGTCCACGACAATCACTTCATCAAAGTAGTCAGCCAAGACCACCTTAAGTGTTTCGCCCAAAATATCTCCACCAATAATCATCAATTTTTGCATATCAATCCTCCTTGAATTGTTCGATTAGTTTCTGAACCGCTTGTTGCCAATTTTTATTGTCCATGGTATATGGAACATTTTGGTGGGTCAGCATTTCAATATCTTCCATAAAATATTTAAGATATCCGCAGAAATGGTGATTAACATCAGTACAAATGGAAACTGGAATTCCCATCCGCACTGCGCGAGTGACCACCGCAAATCCACAAGCTGTTTCTTTTTCTCCAATTCTTTCTGGGAAATGGAGATCGGTCAAGATTCCGTAAATCTTGTTTCCAAGTTTTGACCAAACCCGCATGGCATCGTCTAGATTGTCGGCCGAAACGAACCGACAACCTTTTTCTGACAAAATCAATTTAGCTTTAGCCATTTCTTCCGGCTTGTCTTCAATTAGCAGAATTATTTTCATTTTCTCTCCTTGCTCAATTTCTACCCCGCCGATACAAGCGGCATTATTATTGATTTTTTAATGAGCTTTTGAGCCATCTGCGAATTTAGATAAACTCTAAGGAAGACAGAAGCTTTTTCTGTCCTCGGCTAGAATTTAGGGCTTAATTTCGTTTTCTGTTTGATCGGTTCTTCTGTGAATCTCTCTTTTGTAATCAAAGGTATAATATTTCTCTTTTTCCTTCTCCGCTTCTTCATTAGAAGGAAAGTGCCAGAATTGATTGAGATATTCCCTGGTTTTTTCTGACATTATCGGTGCATTACCGATAACTGTTCCATTATTCAAGATCATTTTCATAATTTTTTGGTTAATGGTAAGTTTTTGTTAAGACTCGCCCCATCATTTCGTGGCTATTCATCTTAACAGCCAATTATACTACTAAAACGTCATATTGTCAAAGATAGCGTCAATCATTGTCGATAGTTGAAAAAGCTCTTTTGCTTTATTTTCCTTATAATAAGCATTATTTGACTATTATTACTAGTTTTGTTATAATGCAATAGATGACGGTTTTGTCGTCATTATACTAAATATATGGAACTAAAAGCTATTTTGGAACAAATCGGACTGTCTAGCCATGAAGCTGGTGTCTATCTCGCATCATTAGAGTTAGGCTCCGGAACGACCATTCAAATCGCCAAAAAAGCCCTCATTAAAAGGACCACTTGCTATGATATCCTGCTGGATCTCAAAAACAAGGGGCTGATTTTTGAGTCAACAAAAGGAAAAAGAAGATTTTTCATCGCTGAAGATCCAGAAAAGCTCAAAAAGGATTTCGAACGGAAAGAAGCGATCTTTCTAGAAGCCTTACCGCAATTTCGCTCTCTCTACAACATTTCCGGCGTCAAACCAAAAATCCGATTCTATGAGGGAGTCGAAGGTATAAAAGAAGTCTACTTGGATACTTTGAGATATTCTGGCGGATTCTCGGCTTTTGGATCGGAAGATATCGTAAAGATTGTCGGGCAAGAATGGATGGGCACGTTTATTAAAAAGAGAATAAAAAAGGGCATTCGAGTGCGAGCAATCCTACCAAAAACAGACTACACCCATGGAATGCTCCATGAAAACGACCAAAAAGAATTGCGCTCCACAAAATTAATCGATAAAAGTAAATATCCTTTTTCCATAGAAATAGATATTTACGGCCACTCAAAAATATCCCTCATCTCCGCTAAGGAAACCCTAGCGGTCATCATTGAGAGTTCGGAAATATACAACACCTTGAAACTTATTTTTGAAGCGCTGTGGGATCATTTGCCAGAAATAAAGTTAAAACAGGGTTTTATGAGCGATATACCTAGACATAATCACGAACAAAGGCTAGACTAGATTTAGTTCGTAAATTCGGGACCATAGCTCAGTGGTAGAGCACGGGACTCATAATCTCTTGGTCGCTGGTTCGAATCCAGCTGGTCCCACAACAATTTCTTGGTCGTCCCGCCGAGGCGGGGCTGGTCCCACAAAATTAACCTAGTTATCCCGTAAAGAAAAAATCGCCAGTCTGATTGGCGATTTTTTCTTTTTAAGCCTATCTTTTTCTCCTGGAATGAAACGCCTGGTGTACTTCTTTAAGTTGCTTGTTAGTAACATGGGTATAAACCTGGGTTGTTGTGATAGAAGAATGTCCTAACATGGCTTGGACTGAGCGGATATCGGCGCCGTTGATGAGGAGATCTGTGGCGAAGGAATGGCGGAGAGTGTGCGGATGGACATCTTTCACGATTCCGGCCTTAGTTGCGTAGTATTTGACGATTCTTTGGACTGATCGGGGAGTTAGTCGCAAGTTATCCCCAGTTTTTTTGCTATTTTTAGCTTCAAATTTCATAAGTCCCTGAAAATCCCGGACAAACAGTGCTGGATCAACATCCGTGCGCTTGTCTAGGTATTTACTTATCGCTTGAGCGGCGGAGTCGGAAATAAAAACTACCCGTACTTTGTCGCCTTTGCCTCGCACGCTCAACTCTCGCCCTTTCAGGTCAATTTTTTCTCTATTTATATCCGTCAACTCGGACACCCGAAGACCGGCCGAAAAAAGCAGTTCCAAAATCGCCCGATCACGCAGATTCTTGAGATCTTGCCCATTCGCCTGCGCTAAAATTCGCTCCACTTCCTCCATTTCCAAAAAATCTACTTCCCGCGTCGGGGCTTTTCCCGTTTCAATTTTTTCCGCCTGAAGCGACTTGATATCTCTTTTGGAGAGAAACTTGAGAAAATTGCGGATGGCAATCACATAATAGCCTTGCGTAATTTTTTTCAGCTTTTTCCCCTTCGCATCTTCGTAGCGATTAAGATAAATCCGAAAATTTCGCACCATTTCGGCTGTGACTTGCTCGGGTCGAGAGATCTCAGCCCAATCCAAAAAGCGCCTGAGATAGTGGTCATAGTTTTCGATCGTTTTTTGCGAGCGACCCCTCTCAATTTCCAAATGTTCCAAAAATTGGACTTCAAGTTCGTGGATATCCATAGTCCAATTCTACACCAAAAACCCGATTGACAAAAATACTCGCCTGAGCTATACTGTCTAGCAGGTAAAAATTAGGGTTTTAGGATCAAGGTTTGTCCGATAATCAGACGAGGAACGGGCAAGATTCTTGCTAAAACTAAAAGAAAGGTTAATTGTATTAGTAATCTAATTCAAAAAACTTCTCCCATTATCTTCCGTAAGAAAAAATTTAAAGACTTTCTCACTAGCCTTTTTTTATTCCAAAAAAGGGTGGTGATTTTCATCAAAAGACGCCGCACGGTGAAACTTTTGCATATTTTCCGCAATTATTCTTCTTTTGTTGTCGTTGCCTCCAGTGCACTTCTTGTTTCCGCCACTAATCTTTCTGCCGGACAAAACTCCAGCGGATTCCTTTTTGGCTACCTGGAAACTGGCAACACCGACAATTATGCCAGCCCACTGGAAGACAAGATGTTTTTGACCGCCAACAAAAAAACTTCTTTGGCGCTTGCTCCGCTTTCCGAGGCGTCTAAAGTTCCTGATCTGACACTGAAACCAGCCGACGACGAAAATGACCCGGTACTTATGCAAGGAAACTCATTGGTTTGTGAAAACAGCCCCGTCCTCAAAGACCCAGAAGAAGATGGCGGCGTGGTAATTTATGAAGTCAAAAATGGTGATACGATGGGATCGATCGCCTCAGCTAACAATGTCACAATCAATACGCTCCTTTGGGCTAATGCGATTGATGATGTCGATTCCATCATGCCGGGAGACAAAATATTCATCCTTCCTGTTTCCGGACTCTCCTATACAGTCAAAAATGGCGATGATATCAATAGTATTGCCAAGGAATTTAAGGCGGACAAAGATAAAATCATTGCTTTTAATTCCCTGCATCTTGATGGGGAACTGAAAGTAGGCGACACCATCACTATTCCAGACGGACAAAGAGAAATTCCCAAGCCCAAACCCACTGAAACCGCAACTAGCCTAGGAATTGCTCCGCGCACCTATGAATCATTTGAATCAGCCGGAAAAACACTCAGCGGTGCTGGAGGAAGCGGACACAGCTTTCCTTATGGCTATTGCACCTGGTACGTCGCTCAAAAAAGAAATATTCCTTGGGGTGGCAATGCGGGAACCTGGCTCTATCATGCTAAGGCCGCCGGCTATGCAACTGGCAAAACTCCGACTGTCGGATCAATCATGGTTTCATCTGAGTCTTGGTGGGGACATGTCGCACTTGTCACCAGCGTCGGATCGGACACGTTTACCGTTTCGGAAATGAACTATAAGGGTTGGGCCAAAAAATCTACCCGCGTCGTGGCTAAGAATAGTCGGGTGATTAAAGGATTTATTCGATAATATTTCTTGATATAAAATAAAAACGTCCCATCTAATTGGGACGTTTTTTGTATTCTGAGCCTCTTCTCCCTCCGGGAGAGGATGTCACGAGCACGTGACAGGTGAGGGCAAGGGTGATAGCAAAAGATAGAAATGTTCTGCGTAGGATAGTAATAATTTTACCAAAAGCCCTTGCCCTCATCCGGCCTTCAGCCACCTTCTCCCGAGGGGCGAAGGGGATATAATTAAAGCTAAGCTAATTTTTTAATCGGCGCCAAAGAAACATCTAGTTTCTTAAGTCCAACAGACCTGAATGCAACTGTAATAATATTTCCCTGAGAAGAAATCACCAGACCTTCACCAAATTTTTCGTGACTAATCCGCTCACCGCCTTTGTAGCAAATTTTCATATCCGTAAGAATAGTCTTTTTTCTGCTAGAAGCGTATTTTTCAACGCATGCATTAATTATTGAATTTTCGGCATTTTCCACCAGTTCCGCCGGGATATCATCCAAAAAACGTGATGGCGCGTTGATTTGCGTTGAACCATAAATTGTACGCATCTTGGTAAAAAGCAGATAGACCTTTTCTTTTGCCCGCGTAATTCCGACATACATCAATCGCCGTTCTTCTTCCATCTCAATTTCACTGAGCATACTGCGCGAATGAGGCAAAATCCCCTCCTCCAAGCCGATAATGAAAACGTATTGAAATTCCAAACCCTTAGCGCTGTGCAATGTCATTAGATGCACCGCTTCGCTGGATTGATCAATATTATCCGTATCCGCGACAAGCGCCACCTCTTCCAGAAACAGCCGCAAACCTTCACCATCCACGAACTTGTCATATTTCTTCGCTACTGTGAGCAGCTCTCGCACATTTTCTACCCGCATCTGCCCTTCATCTGTTCCATCCGTCAATTGTCTCTCATAGCCACTTTCGGAAAAGACTTTCTGAATAAAGTCAGCTAAAGTCAGCTTATTTTTCACTTCTCGCATTCTTTTTGTGAACTCACAAAATTTGGCGATGCTATCCAATTTAGTCTTAATGATTTTAGTTCCAGTTGCTTTGTCCTGAACTGAAACTTCCAAACCAGCTGCGATTAGATCAAGACTATTTATCTTTGCAAAAGAAACCCATTTCTCCACCGTCTTTTCTCCAATGCCCCTTTTTGGCTCATTAATGATCCGCTCAAGAGAAATCTCATCATTAAAATTTTCAATCAGACGCAAATAGGCGATAATATCTTTGATTTCCTTTCGTTGATAGAATTTCAGTCCGCCAATAATGCGGTACGGAATTGATTCGCCCAAAAGCGCTTCCTCAATGATCCGTGATTGCGCATTCGTCCGATAGAGCACGACGATGTTGTTTAATTTCACGCCCTTATTGCGAAGAGAAATTGCTTCTGAAACAATAAATTGCGCTTCATCACTCTCATCCTCAGCTTCATATGACGCTAAAAGATGGCCGGTCTTATTTTCCGTCCAAATTTTCTTGTCCTTGCGATTGATGTTTTTGGAAATCACCCCATAGGCCGCGTCCAAAATCTGCTGGGTCGAGCGATAATTCTGCTCCAGTTTCACCACCTTGGCAGCTGGATAGTCTTTTTCAAAATCAAGAATATTTTGGATATTGGCTCCGCGCCAGGAATAAATCCCCTGCCAATCATCTCCCACGACACAAATATTTTTGTGTTTGTCCGCCAGCATTTTAATGAGAACGTATTGCGCATGGTTTGTATCTTGATATTCATCTACCATGACATAGCGGAAAATATTTTGATATTTTTCTAATACTTCTGGATATGTCCGAAAAATCCTGACCAAAAGCATTAAAATGTCATCAAAATCCAGCGCGTTATTCTTTTTTAGCCGTTCTTGATAGGCTGTGTAGACTTTCGAAACAATTTCCTCCCAATAACCGCCAACGGCCTTTTGAAACATTTCAGCATCAATCAGTTCATTTTTAGCCTTAGAAATTGCGCCTAAGATACTTTGTGGACGAAATTGCGTCGGATCAACGCCCAACTCCTTCATCGTTTTTTTGATAAGACTCTGCTGATCTTGGGCGTCAAAGATATTAAAATTGCTTTCATAGCCAATCTTGCCAATTTCCGCGCGCAGTAGTCTCGCGCAGATCGAATGAAAAGTGCCGATGAGAGGCAATTTTCCCTTAAAACCATATTCGGATAGCAATTGCGCGATCCGCTCTTGCATTTCTTTGGCCGCTTTGTTAGTAAAAGTGACCGCCAAAATCTGTCCTGGTCGCACGCCTTTTTCACAAATAAGGTATGCAGTGCGAAAAGTCAACGCCCGTGTTTTCCCTGAACCGGCGCCGGCAATCACCAAAACCGGCCCCTCGGTCGTTTCTACCGCTTCACGTTGGGAAAGATTTAGATTTTCTAATAATGTTGTCATAGTTTTTTCTATTATCTAACCATTGTAGCACAGGAACAAAATTTGAGATAAATCAGAAAATTACGCCGCTCCCTTGCCAAAACTCTAATTATAGTATATCGTTCAAATATAATCATATTATTAGCAAACAGCAGTTGACGCGTAGCCGCAACCTCTGTTTTGCCTCAAAAATGCTATGGCTCTTACAGGCAAGCAAAAAGCAAAGGTAACAAGCGATGTCAAAAGACACGAAAAAGACACGGGTTCTCCGGAATACCAAGTTGCTCTTTTCACCGAACAGATCAAGAAATTGACCGCGCACCTCAAGAAAAACGCTAAAGACTTTCATTCTCGCAGAGGCCTCCTAAAAATGGTCTCAAAACGAAAAAGACTTCTCGACTACTTGAAAAAAACTAACGAGAAAAACTATAAAGCCTTGATCAAGAAATTGGAACTCAAAGGCTAAAATTACTAAAAGCAAAATGATTATCATTTTGCTTTTTAGGTTAAAATAACAAAAAACATTATGAGTATCTACAAAGAACAACGCATCGGTGTTTTGGTCGACATCCAAAACCTCTATTACAGCGCGAAAGTGCTTCATCAAAAAAAAGTCAATTTCGGTCAAGTCCTGAAAGAAGCCGTCGGTGACCGGAAACTGATCCGCGCCATCGCTTATGGAATCAAGACTCTCGAAGGCCAAGAAGAAAAGTTTTTTGACGCCTTGGAAAAAGTCGGCTATGAGGTCAAAACCAAAGATTTGCAAATCTTTCCCGGCGGAGCCAAAAAGGGGGATTGGGACGTGGGAATTGCCGTGGACGCCATTAAAATGTCCAAAACCCTTGATGCAATTGTTTTGGTTTCCGGCGATGGAGATTACATTCCTTTGGTCAAATATATCCAATCCACCACTGGTTGTCGCGTCGAAGGCATCGCTTTTATGGAATCGACCAGCAACAAGCTGGTTGAAGAACTGGACGCTTTCATTAATTTGAGCGAAAATAAGAAAAAGTTTTTGATTTAACAATATGAATCAAATAAACATACCAAATGAGTCAATATTGCCAATTGTAGGCGGACTATTCATCTTTCTGTTTATCTTTTTTTCTTTGTGCTATGTCTATATGTCAATTTGCCTTTTAAAAATTGCCAGGAAAACTAACACGGGAAATGCTTGGTTTGCTTGGATTCCAATTCTTGATATGCTCTTGGCGCTGGAAATTGCCAAAAAACCCACTTGGTGGATTATTTGGTTTTTCATTCCTGTGGCTAATCTTGTCACTTATGTACTGGTTTGGATGGGAATTTCCAAGATATTGCGAAAACCAGAATGGCTGGGAATTCTAATGATTATTTCACCGCTAAATCTTATTGTTCCTGGCTATCTCGCTTTTTCCAGAATTGATAATACGCCACAAAAGCCGGAAATTAAAATTATGAACGTTTCGCTTTAAGAAAACCAGAAACTAAAAAACCTCCATTGGAGGTTTTTTGTTTTCCAAAACAGGCAAAAACTTGCCAAAAACCCAAAAATAGGCTAGACTTGAAAAGTTAAATAATTAAAAATAAGTCTCATTTTAGGCATAAATTAGCCAAAGTATGGGGATTTATGAATTAGGGTTTGCAAAAATTTGCAGTTCCTAATTCGTAAATCATCGTCATACGACATGTTTTTTTCGCTAAACTTAGTGCCAGATGCGACTTCACACAACTAAATGGATCAAAAGAAATGGTCTCTCCAAATTGGGGGACGTATCTTGGAAATCGAAAACGGCCTTTTAGCCGGACAAGCTAATGGCGCCGTCACAGTGCGTTATGGCGACACAGTCGTACTTGCGACGGCTGTCATGAGTAAAGGCGCATCCCGCGTCTGTGGATATTTCCCTTTGATGGTAGATTTCGAAGAACGCTATTATGCCGCCGGGAAAATCAAAGGCTCGCGTTTTATCAAACGTGAAGGCCGCCCATCCGATGACGCCGTCCTTTCCGGACGCGCCGTCGACCGAACAATCCGTCCACTTTTCAACCACCGGATGCGAAATGACGTGCAAGTAATTGTGACCGTACTTTCTTATGATGGAGAAAACGACCCTGATACGATTGCTATCATCGCTGCTTCGACTGCTCTCGCCATATCAAATATTCCTTGGAATGGTCCAGTCGCTGCTGTACGCGTCGGAAAAGCCGGTGGGGAGTTTGTGCTTAATCCAGTCAGCAATGGAGAATTAGCTGAAGGCGAACTTGATCTTTTGATTTCCGGCAGTGCTGACAAAGTCAATATGATAGAAAGTGGCGCAATGGAAATTTCTGAAGAAGAAATGCTCAAAGCCTTTACTTTTGGACAAGAAGCAATCAAAAAGATTGTCGGTTTCATTTTAGAAATTCAAAAGGAAATAGGGAAAGAAAAAAATGTGCCAACGCTTGTGGCTGGAACACCCGAATTTGAAGCTAAAGTCAAAGAAATTTTAATGACTGAAAATCTAGCTGAAGCATTGTATGACAAAGACAAGAAAGTAATCGAGGAAAAGATGAGTGCGATCAATGACAAAGTCAAGGACTACATCAAAGCAACTTTTCCAGAAGAAGAAGCGAAATTGAAAGAAGTAGCTGAAATTGTCTTTGAGGAGGTATCCGATGAAATCGTACATAAAAATATTCTCGAAAAAGAATTGCGCCCGGATTCACGAAAACTAGATGAAATCCGCCATATTGAATGTCGAACAGGCCTCTTGCCACGGACTCATGGAACCGGACTATTCACCCGCGGAGAAACCCAAGCCCTCACAGTCACGACACTCGGTTCGCCTGGTGACCAGCAGATTATCGATACGATGGAGGTAGACATGAAAAAACGCTACATCCATCACTACAATTTTCCGCCATATTCAGTCGGAGAAGTCCGTCCAATGCGAGGACCGGGAAGACGAGAAGTGGGACATGGCGCGCTGGCCGAAAAAGCGCTCGTTCCAGTTTTACCATCCAAAGAGGAATTTCCATATACCATTCTTTTAGTTTCTGAAATTCTTTCCTCCAATGGATCATCTTCCATGGCTTCCACTTGCGGTTCGACACTATCGCTGATGGATGCTGGCGTGCCGATCAAGCGCCCAGTTTCCGGAATTGCTATGGGAATTATTGTCGGAGAAAATAATAAATTCAAGATTCTTACTGACATTCAAGGCTTGGAAGATCACTACGGTGATATGGACTTCAAGGTAGCTGGAACGGAAAAAGGCATCACAGCGATGCAGATGGATGTGAAAGTTGACGGAGTCACACTGGAAATGCTCGCTGCGGTTCTGACCCAATCTCACCAAAATCGTCTGGAGATTTTGAAAAAAATTACCGATGTTCTGCCAGCACCACGCACCGAGATGTCCCAATATGCCCCAAGAATCATCACAATGCAGATCAATCCAGAGAAAATCAGAAATGTCATTGGAACTGGTGGCAAGATCATCAATGAAATCATTGATCAGACTGGCGTGCAAATCGACATTGAAGACAGCGGTATGATTTTCATCACTTCGCCTGACCAAGTTTCTGCCGGAAAAGCCAAGGAATGGATTGACAATCTCACCCACGAAGTCAAAGCAGGAGAAATCTTTAATGCCAAAGTGACCCGCATCATGGCCTTTGGCGCCTTTGCGGAAATCCTCCCAGGACAAGAAGGACTAATTCATATTTCTGAAATTGCTGAGAGACGGATTGAGAAAGTGGAAGATGTTCTGAGCGTCGGAGATATTGTGAAAGTCAAGGTCAAAGAAATCGACTCACAAGGCCGGATTAATCTTTCAGCAAGACTGGCAAATCAAGCGGAATAATAAATTGGTCAAAAATTGAATTATGTTTTATAATAGAAGCGGATGATTTCCGCTTCTATTTTATTCTTTTTTCAATCCCACAATAATCATCCCCTTTGTATATAAATAAATTTAAAAAAAGTCCACTGACCACAAATATAACCTTCTGAATAAAGTGGCTAGGGATAGAATAAAAAAATGTTCGGTTTTACAAAAAAAGTTTCTCCAGATCAATCAGCAAAAAAAAATAATTTCGAAGATCAGGCGATACCTTCAGCTTTTAATGTTGATGAGGCACCGATATATACAATGCAAGAAGACCTGAAGCTTCCCGGCATCAACCATAAAATGATTGTGGGTGAAGAAAAAAGCGACCAACCCAATCAAACTCCCTTGCCTCATAAACAAAGCAACAGCCCACTCTCTAATTTGGCCGACAAAAATCCCCTAAGCGGAATTATTGTCACGGATGACAAACTTCAACCAGATGACTTGATAGCAAATATCGCAAAAAGAACAAAATCTGTTGAAAATAATGATCCAATGACAGTCACACGAGCACAGAAAAGATTTGAACCAGAAATACCTACTACTTCTTCCAAATTAAAACCGACTCCATCGATGGTAAAAGAGTACTCTATTACTCATCGTAGTTGGCGCCTGATCTTTTTTTCTATTTTCTCCTCAATCCTTCTTATTCTCTTGAGCTGGATCGGCCTTAGCTATTATCGCGATAATAATTTCAACCCTTTTGATAAAATCACTTTGCCCCTCATAAAAAATACTGCAAAACCAGAAATACAAAACCAAAACAAAGAACCAGAGCAACCAGTAACCCTATCTTACTCACAAACAAGCCCTAATTATCTCCGATTAGAAACATCTGATTTTGACCCAAAAAAAATCAAAGCTACCCTAGAACAATACATGCGAAAAGTCTCCTTGGGAAATTACACAGCTCCAATTGAATTCATCGTGACAGATGCTCAAAACAAACCACTTAATTTCAAGACTTTTTCCGATCTAATGGGCCTGAAATTCTCCCCTGCACTTATGGCTCTTTTGGGTGACAAATTCAGCCTATATATCCACAATGATGCCTCAATGCCAAAAATAGGATTATCAATCGAATCACGGGACAACATCAATCTTGCAAAAGTACTCTTACAAGAGGAAAAAGATCTTGCTGATGAGGTCAATCCGCTCTTTTTTACTCAAAATTCCTACGACAATACCAGACCATTTCTCAGTACTACCTATTCAGGAGTAAACATTCGCTATCAAAACATAATTTCTCCAGATAATCTCTCTATCGACTACAGCTTTTATGGAAATAATCTTTATCTAGGAGTTACCAAGGCGACAATGTTTGCAATTATCGATAAAATTACAACTTCTGATACTGCAAATTAGCCTGGCTAAAAAGATAGATTTACAATGCCGCGATATGAACAGGAGCCAGACACTCCAAACAGTCACATGATTGATAAACAATGGCTTATCCTAAGATTTATAAAGTAAATTACTTTATAAAACAGGCCACTAAATGAAACCAAAATAGAATTTTCAAAAAATAGCCCGATGCAAACAGTGCCCCATTTAAGCCTAATGATTTCTACCATTGACCAAGAGCTTTTTTCCTGCTATAATAAATATATTGAACATTAAAAACACGAGAGAAAAACGGTAAAACAATTTTCAATCGCAATTTCCCCCTATCTGCGATTGAAAATTGTTTTACTGTTCAAGTGTTGTCGCCAACGAGCGATGGCCGCTCTGATTTCTGACATCAGAGACCCTAAAAATAAAAACAAAAATTTTTGTAAAAATAAAAAACAAAAATTAAAAAACGCTAGAAAATTCTAGCACAGTACCTTCAAATTCAAAGGTGATAAATTCACCAGAGAATGGTAAAACAAAATTCTTAAGCCAAAAAGCGTCAGATTAAGGATAATCTTGCGTTATGTAGACATAGTACATGCACATCATTTAACACAATCGAACTCACCCTCGAAAAATGTTTCCGTGTTGCATGTTGTTACATGACAAACACCGGTGGGTTCTCGCCAAATTTATTTATTATTGGGTGTTGAGCCCACTGGTTTCCATACCTTATCGAAACCAGTGGAAAAAAGTATTAACAATTAAACAAAAACAAGCACCAAAGAAAGGGTGTTTTTTGTTTGACTGAAAATTCTTGCTATACTAGAAACATGACCATCACACCCAAAAAATCACTAGGAAACTTGGGCGAAACCATCTCCGCCAACTATCTCCGAAATAAAGGCTACGAGATTATTGCTCTAAATTATGCCAATCCCAGCGGACGCCGCTTGGGAGAAATTGACATTATCGCGAAAGATAAGGCAAAAGACGAGCTGGTTTTTGTCGAAGTAAAATCTCGTGAGATGCAAAAATTCAAAAATACCAATCCGGAAGAAAACGTCAACTATCATAAGATGCAAAAGCTGGACAAAATCGCTTATTTTTACCTAAAGCAAAACAATCTCACTGCCTGCGATTATCGCTTTGATGTGATTGCAGTTTGGATCAATGAAATAACGAGAAGAGCCAAAATAAAACACATAAGGTCAATCTAGCTCAAATTATCAATAATAGACAAGTCTCGATTTTTTTGCTAACATATAATCGTCGCAAATATAACCAATTAAACTAATCAAATGGAGAAGAATGTTCAAGATGAGCTTAAGGCTCTTTTATTAAAAGAAAAGGCAGAGCTAGAAGAAAATTTGGCGCGCATAGCGAGACCAGTCGACAAAGAAAAAGGGGATTATGAAACCACCTTTGGCGAAGTCGGGGCTGACCGCGAAGACAACACGACCGAAGTCGAACAATATACAGACAATTTACCTGTGGAAATAACTCTCGAGAAAAATTTGCAAGAAGTGATTAGTGCACTAGACCGGATGGAAAAAGGCACCTATGGCCTTTGTGAAAATTGCCAAAAAGAAATTGACATCGAAAGGCTAAAAGCTAATCCTAGCGCCAAGACCTGCATTAAATGCTAAATCCGATTCGAAACTACGAATGAAATGCGAATCTGCGAATAAAAAAATATTTTTGCTCACAATCTTACTGATTTTTATTGATCAGTCAGCTAAATATATCATCCGCTCTTCGGGCGGATTTTATATTTGTAACAAGGGCATTGCGTTTGGAATAAACCTACCAAATTGGCTAATAATAGGACTTATTATCGCTATTCTTGCTTTTGCTAGTTTTTTAATTTTAAATTTGAAATTTAAAATTTTCAATGAATTAGAAATTATTAAATTTAATAATTTTAAATTGAATTCAAATTTTAAATTTAAAATTTTAAATTATCCCCTTGTCCTCATTCTTTCCGGTGCTATTTCAAATTTGCTCGATCGCCTGTATAATGGTTGCGTGATTGATTTCATCGATCTGAGGGTTTGGCCAGTTTTTAATCTAGCGGATATTTTTATCTGCTTAGGAGCTTTTCTCCTGATATTAAAGTTTAACAAAAAATAAATATGGCTTCAAAAGTTTTTTCCGCCGCTGTTATCGGGCTCAAAAGCGCGCTCGTTGAAGTAGAAGTAGACACAGTTGCTGCTGGAATGCATCGCTTCAATATTGTCGGTCTACCAGACACGGCTATCAAAGAATCGCAAGATCGCGTCAGCTCTGCCATAAAAAACAGCGCGCTAATCGCTCCGCATCGTTGCGGACGAATCACAGTCAATCTTGCTCCGGCGGATCTGCCGAAAGTCGGTCCGCTCTATGATTTGCCGATCGCACTAGGATTTTTGCTGGCTAGCAAGCAAATCTCTTTTGATCACACAAACAAGCTTTTTATCGGTGAGCTATCCTTAGACGGCAGAATCAGGCCTGTGAAGGGCGTACTGCTCGTCGCACTCCTTGCCAAAGAAAAAGGAATCGAAACTCTTTTTGTTCCTCTAGAAAACGCTAAAGAAGCGTCAATCATCGAAGGCATAAACATCATTGCCGTATCTACACTCAAAGAATTACTCAGCCACCTGGAAAACATAGCCACGCTAGATTTTTACCCCAAGACCGACCTGGAAAAACTTTTCGAAGAGAATAGTCATCTTTATGATATGCGAAATATCAAAGGCCAAGAACACGCCAAAAGAGCGCTAGAAATCGCTTCGGCCGGTGCGCATAATATCCTCCTTAGCGGTCCGCCCGGATCAGGAAAAACTCTACTTGCCAAAACAATGGCCTCGATTTTACCACGATTAACTGTCTCTGAAGCATTGGAAGTGACAAAAATCTTTTCTGTCGCCGGCTATTTACCTAAAGAAAATAGCCTGATCACTAAAAGACAGTTCCGTTCGCCGCATCATAGTGCCAGCGCCGCCTCTTTGGTTGGAGGTGGAACATTTCCGCGACCAGGTGAAATCAGCCTTGCTCATCGCGGCATCTTATTTTTGGACGAATTCTCAGAATTCTCTCGCTCCGTCCTGGAAAATCTGCGCCAACCACTAGAAAACGGCATCATCACGATCTCCCGCGCTCAGGGCACATTGGAATTTCCCGCTCGCTTTACCCTTGTCGCGGCAATGAATCCTTGTCCTTGTGGCAACGCCACTGACCCGGAAAAAGCTTGCTCCTGCAGTCCGGCCAATATCATTCGCTACCAAGCCAAAATTTCCGGACCGATCCTGGATCGCATCGATCTACATATTGAAGTGCCCCGGTTAAAATTTGAAAAATTGGCCGAAAACAGCCAACAAGAAAATTCTGAGAGTATCCGCTTGCGCGTAGAAAAAGCCCGCAAAATTCAAAAGGAACGTTTCGCAGGTTCCAAAATTGTTTCTAACAGTGAAATGGAAAGTGAGCAGATCAAAAAATATTGCCAGCTAGACTCAGCTGGAGCGGAACTGATGAAAAACGCCCTTTCCCGCTTCTACCTTAGCGCCCGCGCCTATTTCCGGATCATAAAAGTCGCCAGAACGATTGCTGACCTGGAAGATGAGGAAAGCATTAAGCCATCACACATCGCTGAGGCAATTCAGTATCGGTTTAAGAGTGAATAACTAAAATAGCCTCCGCGTCCTTCGGGAGAGGATGTCACGTACTCGTGACAGGTGAGGGCAAGGGTTATGGATTGAGAATAAACTATACTAATTTAGTATTTTCTTAACTTAACGCCCTTGCCCTCATCCGGCCTTCGGCCACCTTCACCCGGAGGGCGAAGGGGATATAAATATAAATGCTCCAAAAATCTCTAAAAACCTTCGTTAAACTGCTTCTTTTCGCTTTCATAATGCTCATTTTATGGAAACTTTTTTTTCATTCCCCAAAAAGAGAGCTATCTTTTGAAAATCAACCAAAATTAGTCACCTTATACGATAATGGGCTTGAATCAAGGAAATTTAGCAGTGCGCAGACTGTGGATAACTTCCTCTCGGAACAAAAAATTATTCTTTCTGACTATGATGAGATCCTGCCAGACAGGTCTAGCACGCTTCTTCCGGGAACAAGCATGCAAATCCGTCGCGCAGCCAAAATAAAAATCCTCGTCGATGGCAAAAAAATTGAAAACCACACTCTCGCAAATAATTTAGTCCTCGCTCTAGCTGAAAACAATGTCACTTTGGGACGATTAGACAAAACTACCCCAGATAAAAATAGCCCCCTTATGGATAATCTAGAAATTACTGTTACTCGCATCAATGTAGAAGAGAAAGTCATTCCGGAAGATATTGCGTTTAAGACCACCGAGAAAACCGACAGCAAGCTATGCTGGAGAGAAAAAAAAGTGGAAATCGCTGGACAAAAAGGCATCCGTGAAGTAAAATACAAAATCACCTACAAAGATGGAAAAGAAGTTTCCCGTGTTGTTCTGGAGAAAAACATTACCAAAGAACCCGTGACTGAAGTTGTTGTCCAAGGCACTTATGTGAAAACCGGAGAAGCCAAGAAAGGCCAAGGCACTTGGTATGCCTTCAAAGGCGGATTATTCGCCGCCAGCACAACCATCGCCAGAGGCGGATATGCTAAAGTGACCAACACCGCCAATGGCAAATCAGTTATGGTCCAGATCAATGACTACGGACCTCAGGGCAAAGGCAGAATCATCGATCTTGACAAAGTCGCTTTTGCGAAAATCGCTTCACTCGGTGCGGGAGTAATCGGGGTTAAAGTGGAGGAAGTTTTAAATTAATATTATGCCATCAAGATTAGGTCAAAATTTTCTCAGAGATAAAGAAGTCCTGGATAAAATCATAAAATCCGCCAATTTAACGGCGGATGATTTAGTGATTGAAGTTGGTCCCGGGGAAGGAGCACTCTCCACAGAACTTGCTAGACGGGTTGGAAAATTAATAATGGTAGAAAAGGATAGCCATTTGGCAGAGAATACGGCTCGCAATTTTCAATTTTCAATTTTCAATTTTCAATCAATTTCTAATGATTTAATTTTAAATTTTAAAAATAAATCTTCCCTTATTGTGGGCGATATATTGGAAATAAATTTGCCAGAGATGTTAAAACAAAATAATTTTACAAACTATAAAGTCGTTGCCAATATTCCTTACTATATCACCTCGCCAATCATTAGATTATTCTTAGAAACAGCTTATCCACCAAAAGAAATGCTTCTCATGGTGCAAAAAGAAGTGGCCGAGCGAATTTGCGCGAAAGCGGGAAAGATGAGTATTCTGGCGCTTTCTGTGCAATATTATACCGACGCTGAATTGCTTTTCGCTGTACCAAAAACAGCTTTTTTTCCTGTTCCGGAAGTGGATAGTGCAGTGATTAGGCTAACAAGGATTAAAAAACCCTCCTACGCTAAAGCTCCGACGGGCGAAGCAAGAAACAAAGAAGAAATTAAAAAGTTCTTTAGGATTGTCAAAGCCGGATTCTCGGCGAAACGAAAAACACTAGCTAATAATCTTTCTGCGAGTCTAAAATTAGAGAAAGCCTTGGTGGAAGAAAAATTAAAAAGCCTTAGAATCCTACCAAGCCAACGTGCGCAAGAATTAAGCTTAGAGAATTGGAAAAAACTCTCTAATTTGTTTTAAGCCATAAGAAAAAAGGGAACCTAGCGTTTGAAGCTCCCTTTTTTATTGTTTTTATAGCATTAAGTTTTTTTCATAACACCATGGGCCGCTTAAAAACATACCCGCCGCTAAGACTAAGACCAACCAACTCCCAGCCGTCCCGGCCAAATTCATTCAACTTTTCCTGAAGACTGCCCTCAATCCAGTAATAGACGAGATATTCCCATTGCATATTTACACCCCCTTGCATTTTTAAGCTACTATTCATTCTCACTCTCTGTTGTTGATTTTCTATTTTTGCAGAAATCACCTAAAAAGTCAACTCAAAAGCCACTTTGACCAAAATCATTCCGTACAGAGAAACAACAGCCAAAATCCACCAAAAAACTTTCCGCGGGTGGATTTTTTTGTTGGTCATAATAATGAAAGCTAAACTGCCAAAAAGAAGCGCCCACCAAAAAAGACGCTTCTCATTGAGCAGGAAAACGCTCAATATAAAAGAAATAAAAAAACCAGAAGCCACAATGATCCGTCCTTTTTCTTCGCCAAAAACCACCGGCACCGTCCTCACTCCATCACGAGCGTCCCCAGCAATATCTTTGAAATCCTTAATTGGCAAAGAAACTGTATAGCAAAAAAGCAAGAGAAAAATCACCCGCCAAGGAAGTCCTTGGATATTTTGATCACCAGAAACCAGCGCAAATCCGCTAAAAAAAATAATAAGTGAAGCACAGGCACTCACAAAACTAGCCACAAAAATAAAGCGTTTCAATCGGTAGGGCCAAGCAGAATAAGTGAAAGCCAAAAATTGGTAAACCAAAAGTAAAGCAGCAAACTTCACATTGACCAAAAGTGCACCAAAAATTGACAAAAAAAACAAGACCCAGCCAATTTCGCTATAAAGCTCTCGTGAAATAATTTCTTGCTGAAGCGGCCTATGTGGATTTGATATAGAATCAACTTGCGTATCTGCCAAATCATTGGGGACAACGGAGGCAGCCCAGGCCAAAATCACGCAAAAAAGCAAATCAAATGCGGCAAAAATCGAAAACAGATTGAGTGAAAAATTAGATCGGTAAATCCAAGCAGCCAAACCTAAGCCGACAAAAAAAAGACCAGCGTGATAAATTATCTGCGGTAATCGAAAATTTTTCACAAGCGCCATAAATTTTAGCCGATCCGAAGCAAAAAAGAGACATCCCAATGCCATTAGTAGGAATGGAAAAAGCACCAATTGCAGATTATAGGGAAAGGAATATTCTAAATTATCAAAGATCACCCCAAAGATCGGCGTAGGAAAAGCAAACAACTGGACAATTTGATAAGGCTGAAGTTCCGATACTCTTTTGGTCTTGTCGAAAAAATAATAACCAAAGCTGATCAATGATGGTGCGGCACCCATCACAAAAAGCACAAGATAAACCAAAAGCGAAGAGAAAATTGTCCGCCACCAATTTTTTGTTTTCAGATATACCACTAAACCAGAAAAAATAACAGCTAACATAAAAAGGACCTTAGTGCCAAAATAGACAATTCCCGAAGGCAGATCAGAAAGAAAAGTAAGATATTGACTAATTAGAAATTTCGGTCCACCAATGACATAAAAACTCCAGAAAACTTCTCCGCCGGTCTTGAGCATGTCAACCAAGGGTGGCAAAAGAATTCCCCAAAGACTCCAAAAGAGTAGCTTGGAAAGTTTTTGCGGATTAACTGTTAGAAAAAAACTTAAAATGAGCCAGATAAAAATTATTGAGATAGAAAAAAACAAAAAGTTATGCACATATTCAATAATGATGAGCGGGATCGGCAACGCTTTCGATGCCAAGAAAAAATCAATAAATATCCGTAAAGCGATGATGCCGGAAAATCCCAAAAGCCAGCTTAAAATACCGACTTTTTGTTCAAACGTAGTGTCAAGCAAGTGTTCGATTTTGGAAAAAAATTTTCTCATAGCTATGACAAAACTATCACCATTTCCTTTTTTGGGCAAATTTCCAAAATTGCTCTTCCCAAGCTAACTATTATTGTGGTATAATTTTTACATATGAAAATAAAAAATGTCAGTCTGTCTTTTTTCATTCTTGCGAGCTTGATCGTTTCGAGTTTTGCTTTTTACGTACGCGCCGAAATTACTTCCAGTGAAACAAAAAGTATCTTTCTCGATGGCGACCAAGATGGACTTTCCGATGAAGAAGAAAAAGTCTATACCACTGATCCGAATAATTCCGACACGGATAATGATGGCTATTCTGACGGAGCAGAAGTACGCAGTGGCTACGACCCTTTGAAAAAAGCGCCTGGCGATAAATTATCAACAGCTGGAACTGCGGTCACCGCCACAAATCCGGCTTCTTCTGCCGATTCCACAAGCTCAGTCCTTGGTGAAACTACGGAAGATAATTTAACAAGCGAAATCGCCCAGAAAGCCAGCACGCTGGCACAGCAATCTTCTTCCACTAATACGCAAATTTCCCTAGACGATTTGCAAACACTGATCGATGAAACAATGACGCCTAGCACGGTTTCCGAGGATGATCTGCCTGTCATCACAAGAGATGATATAAAAATAAAAACGCAAAGTTATAGTAATTTAAGCACAGCCGAGGCTACCGCCAAGAAAAAAGATGACCTTTTGAACTATATCGTTGCTATCACATACATCTTTTCTAGTAATTCCCCTAAGCCAATCACCTCGCTCACTGATGCGCCTAGCGTCATGTCCAGCGTCCTTTCCACTATAACTACCGCTATCACCAATCAGAATTCTTCCGGATTGCAAGATCTCATCACTAGTGAGAAAAAAATAGTTGAGCAATTGAATGCCATCGAAGTACCGGAAGATCTGGTCGACATCCATATTAAAGCTTTGCGTTTTGCAATTTATTCAGAAAGCCTAGGAGAGCTTTTTCAAGCCAAAGACAATGACCCGATGGGTAATATCGCCAATCTTTCCAAGATAGAAGGATTTATGACCGTCTTTTCTGATTTTACCTCCGAAGCCCAAAGTAAATTTTCTCAGTATGGCCTGACTTATGACGAGACCGTCCAAAAGAAATTGGAAAGTTATGGCATCAGTGCACCGAAAGATCTCAGTGGCATAGAATCGCTGTTTAATATCAATACTGACGCAACAGCTGGCACAACAACTCCCTAAAATAACCGCGCACTACCCGTCAATATTTTCCCACTATTGGAAAAATATTTATTCACTTTATGCAAAATAATTTTAAAAAACAAAAAGAAGGCCACCTTCCCACTAAAATCAATCTGGGCATGTTTTTTTTCATGATTCTTTCCTATCTCTTGTTGAGTCCGGTCAAGACTTATGCTTGGATTGCCCCTTTCGATGCTATTCCGGGCGCCATTTTCAAGCAAGCACAAGAAGAAATTTCCTACACCATCAAAGGTATGATTATGGGTTCCATGAAACAAGCCGCTGTCAAGATGCTTTCCCAGCAAATGGATAGTTTTATTTCTGGAGGAGGCAGTGGCCCAAAATTCATAACTAATTGGCAAGACTACTTAATTGCCGCACCCGCTCGTAACGCGCAAACCTATGCTAATGACTACATTAGTCGCGCACTCGCCGGACGAGGCAGTTCCAGCTATCAAACAGTTGGTAGTGTTTTAGGTGCCAGCACGATTGCCGAGGAAGGTTTCGGCAAAGAAGCTGTTTTGGGAGCATCTGATTCCTCTAGTAGCAGTGCAAGCTTTGCCCAAAGCATCCAAACAATGGCTCAAGATACTATTGTTGATATAAAGGAATGGCAATTGAGCTATCCGGGAGATCCGGCTCAGATGTTTCAGGGTTCATCACTTTCTAATCTAAACCTCTACCTTTTAGGTGATGGTAATGGTGGAAATACGATTTGGGATGCCGAGTCCGCCATTGCTCAGCAATACGCCGCGGCATTGGAAAGTGAAAAAGCTATTGCAAGCGCGCAAAGTATCGCAAATCAGGGATTTATCAGTGATACGACAAGTGGAATCATAGACAAGCCAGGCATACTCTACAAGGAAATGCAAGCTAACGCGGACAATCTTCCTAATTTGGCGGTTACAAGTGCGAATAGTATCGGAGAATTGGCAGCAGCGGCCGTGTCTAAAGTTATTTCTAGCGCAGTAAACAAAGCTGTTTCCGGCGTTAAGCAAAAAGTTAACCAGCAAATAACCACAGTAAATAATAAGGCGAGCAGTGAAATAAATAAAACTGTTGATGCCTACGGCCCAGGAGCACTATATAAATAAAAAATGAAAAAACATACACTCGTGCTTACTTTTTTTCAAAAAAACAAACTGAAAATTTTATTAGCAGTTTTTTGTGTTGCATTTTTTTTACCACTTGTTTATTCAGCTAGACCAGTTTCAGCTGAAGATCATTGGTACTCCAATGTCTTAAGCAATCTCAATGGAGAGTCTTCTGCAGGGTATTCCAATAATTATGGGGCTGAGGGTGCATCAATAGATTCGTCAAAAATGCCTATACCAAAAGTAGATAGCGCAACTTGGTTTCAACGGGGAATAGCATGGCTGCTTAAGGGAATATTAAGCTTTGTCGCCGTAATACTCAGCGTAGCCCAAACTATTTTTGGATACATCGTTGATGCAAACAACATGAAGGCGATCATGAGCAACCAAGTGGTTTATGATACTTGGCGCACTGTCCGCGATGTTTTTAACATCGCCTTTATCATGGTACTGCTCTTCTCCGCTTTCGCTACCATCTTTCAGGCGAGTACAAATTTTAACTATAAAAATATCTTACTCAACTTGATCATTATGGCGCTTTTGGTCAATTTCAGTTTCCCCATCTCTCGCTTCATTATCGACGCTTCCAATATGCTTATGTTTGGTCTCCTGAACGCGCTTGGCGGAACCAATTCTTTTATGACCCTCATTGAAGGAACTGGGATTCAAAATATTCTGAAAAGCCAAAGTATTGACCTTGTTTTTTTGATTTCTGCTATTATTTTCACTTTTATCCTAGCCATCACACTGCTCATAATCGCCGTTCTTCTGCTCATACGGACAATAGCGCTCACTATATATATTATCTTTTCTCCAATCGCTTTTGTCGGGCAAATCGCCCCCGGAACAAAATTGGCCAGTTCTGCCAGTGAATGGTGGACAGATTTTATGAAATATTGTTTTTCTGGTCCGATTATAATTTTTTTTCTATTTGTTGCCAGCAAACTATTCACGGCAATCAGCGCAAGCCAAACTAGTATACAAGCGCTCGCTAAAACAAACACTAGCGGATCAACGATGGACACAACAACACTGGTTTCCGCAGCTTCTTTTTTCGCATTGCCGATCATTATCCTTTGGTATGGCATTATCATAGCCCAAAAATCTGGCATCGCAGGCGCAGGAGCAGTAGTTGGATATGGTCAAAAGAAAATGAAACAATTAGCTAGCGCGCCGCATAAGACTGCCTGGTGGGCAGCTAAGAAAACCGGCATTCCTGGCGGAGTACAACAGAAATGGGCCAATTGGAAAAAAACTGGATATTTTGGATCCGACAGACAAGCAGAAAGAGAAGCTAGGTATGCTGGCAAGGGCATGTTTGCCGTCAAGGGATCACTAGAAAAGGAAATGCGAAGAAAGGCTGACGAACACAAGAAAAATCTCACGACCGATCCTGAACTTAAAACTCTAGCTGCCGCTGGAGACGCCGGAGCTGCACTAAGATTAGCGGAAGATAAAAAAATGGATCAGACAACTTATGATGCCTTTATTAGGACTAATTCCAATGCCGCATTAAGAGGCGCTGTAAACGCCAAAGTAAAGCAAAATAGAAACGACCTGGTTGCTATCAATAAATCAAATGATGCGACCGAACAGGCAAAACGAGAAAATGTTGACAGTTTCAGTGCTGCAAGCCAAGTTACGGCTCGAGCAGATCTAGATGCAAGAATTAGTGCGGCAGGCTTGCCACCAACTGTAACCGCAGCAGCCGCAACTGCCGACATTCAACAACATATTGCAAATCAGCAAATGGGTGCGCTTTCCGCTGAACAGTGGAATGATCAAGATTGGACTGCAACAATAAGCCAACCAGCAGGACCGACTAGGGACCGGGCTATACTAGCAGCACAAGTCGCATGGGCAAATCTAAAAACTGAGGCAAAAGCAGAAGTTCGCAAAAGACTCTCTGGAAACAACTCTTCAGCGCTAAGCAGCATCGGAATTGTCTAAAATAAAAAACCAATCTCATGTCAAAAGAATTTCCTTTTTCTAAGTTAAATGAGGATGCGAAGCTGGTGCTATGCACCCGTCCTTATTCTGTTTCTGTCACCAAAAATCCTGATGATGAAAATTCAGAGCAAATCAGAAAGAGACAAGAAAAATTCCTCATCCTGCCAGAGCCAGTAAAGGACAAACTTGTTACTGACTTAACAGCTCAAAAAATCCAAAATATTGGCAAAAGTTTCCACCTCGAACCATTACAAATGGCTGATATTTCTCGTGCGATTCGCAGTTATTATTTTCAAGAACTCAAACTCTCTGACTTTCCCGCCAATTTATCTAAGGAGATAGGCATTAATATCGCTACGGCGCAAAAGATTTCCGATCTAGTAATCCAAAGAATAATCAACGACAGCTCGCAAGAAAAAGCCTATGCAGCCCAAATAGAAAGCCTACCGATCGAAAATGCACTAAAAAAATACCCCCTACTAGGGGAACAATTAATCACCGCCAACTATATTAAAATCAGAACTTACCCCGAACCAGTCCGACCATCTATCGATAACTGGCTCTCGGACTACACTTTCACAATAGGCATCAGCAATCATGACCCAATTATCCGGGGAAATTATCTTTTTAAAAGTGACAACACCCAAACGTTATCCTTTCAAGACCGAGAAAGGCTGTCAGCGCTCATAAAATCCTTTGAAGATAAAACTCCACTTTCCATAAATAGTAATTCCAAGCAAATAATTTTCAACATACCAGAGAAAGAAGAAGTTCCTCGAAAACCAATTATCGATCTTGGAAACATCAATAGCACAACTGAACCGGCGGAAATCAGAAGAGGACAAAATCAAACAAATAATTATCCAAAACAAAGGATCACTCAGCCAGCGCCTAAGCTCCAGCCAGATGAAAAAAGGATTTCCGCCTGGAGAAGAGATCTGCCAAAAAAAGAAACAGCAAAAACTGAACCAGAAACGGGGAATATCCATTTCTCTTCCCCGCAAACTCTTCCCATAGAAAAACCGATTGAAACTTTGCACCCACCGCGACTCAGTTTTCCTCAAGCCAGCCAAGTCACTAAAATAAATTACTCCACTCCACCAAGACCATTACCTAAAAATGTGGTAAACTTGAAAGAGGAATGAGCAAATTTAGAGCCATTGATTAACACCTATTTTTACTTATTGCACCGATTAAATTCTAAATTCGGCGAAATCAATGTTAATTAACGGTTTAGACAATTTAATGATATTCAACGTCCCCCAATTTATTGATATTGAAGACAAGCTGGTTGGCCCGCTCACCGCCAAACAACTTGGCTGGCTTGCTGCTGGCGCAGTAGTTCTTCTGCTCACCTATAAAACATTAGACCAGTCGGCCTTTATTCTTTCTATTATTATTGTTTCAGCCGTTTTTGGCTCTTTTGCCTTCTATAGGCCCTACAACCAGCCACTCATTAAATTTGTTCTTTCCTCGATCTTGTTTATCATCCGACCTAAAATGTATATCTGGCGGCGCTTGCCAGAAAAAATGGCGGAAAAGGCTAAAAAAAATCAAGCAGCCACTCCCGTGATTAGCCGGAAAAAATTTGACGCTCAAAAAGTAGCCGATATTTCCCAATTATTAGATATGAAAAAAAGATAAAAAACATGGAAAAACTTTATTCTCAAAAACTTACCAAGCAAGCTTCCAAATCACCTACGCAAAAATATCTAGACGTAGCAGAAGTAAAGGAAGACGTAATAGTCCTTAAGAGCGGATCAATTAGGGCAGTTTTGGCTGTTTCTGCAATCAATTTTGAACTTAAAGCAACGGATGAGCAAGAAGCAATCATCAATCAGTACCAAAACTTTCTCAACTCAGTGGATTTTCCGCTGCAAATTCTGATTAATTCGCGAAAGCTAAATATAGACACCTATCTCGATTTTTTAACCACCAAGGAGAAGCAACAAAAGACCGAATTGATGCGGATGCAAATATCAGAATATAAAAATTTCATCACCCAATTAGTTTCCATGTCTGATATTATGGATAAAATGTTTTATATTGTCGTACCATTTTCCCCTATTGAGAACCAGGAGAGAGGTTTTTTTAGTAATTTTTCCAACATGCTTAATCCCAAAAGAAAAATCATAGAGAAAAGAGAAACATTTGAGACATACAAGAGCCAACTATATCAAAGGGTCGACCACCTTACTGCCGGACTCTCTGGTATCGGAGTCCGCATCGCTCCACTCAAGACACAAGAATTGATCGAACTACTGTTTAATGCTTATAATCCAACTATTTATGATACTAAGGGCTATATCGATACGGAAAAAATGGAATTAAGATAGCCCAAATTTTCCTCGCCATCAAATGGACCTCTCTCGAGAGATAAAGGGAATATAAATAAAACCACAAACATCAATGTTTAACCCATTCGCCAAAAAAAATTCGACTGATATTTCATCAAACCAACCAACCAAACCACAAGATGAGATATTGGAATCAGAAAAGTATTACCAAGAGGGGCTAGCTAAGCTCAATGATATAATTGCGCCTGCCGCAATCCAGATCATGCCCAAATCTATCCGCGTAGGAGAAACAATCGCACAGACCATTTTTGTTATCGCTTATCCACGCTATCTGCACAGCAATTGGTTTTCTCCAATCATCAATATTGATATGCCGATTGACATTTCCATGTTCATCCATCCCGTCGACACCTATGATATCCTAAAAACTTTAAAAAAAAGTGCGACACAAGTCGAATCTGAAATCCAGATTGAACAAAATAAGGGATTGATCCGCGATCCAGCGTTGGAAACCGCCCAACAAGACATCGATGAATTGCGTGATAAGCTCCAGCAGGGGACTGAAAAGTTTTTCCGTTTCGCCCTCTACATAACAGCTTATGGAGACAATGAAGATGCAGTTACAAAGAACATTAAAAGTATTGAGGCAATCCTAGAAGCTCAACTAGTCTATATAAAACCTGCCGTATTCAAATCAGAACAGGGATTTAATTCCTCTTTGCCATTAGCAAATGATGAACTGGATATCGGGACAAATATGAACAGCTCTCCGCTTTCTACCACTTTCCCATTTGTTTCATCCACACTATCCTCAAACACCGGAATCCTTTATGGCATCAACCGACACAACAACAGCCTGATTATTTTTGACCGCTTTCAAATGGAAAATGCTAATATGGTCGTCTTTGCCAAGTCTGGTGCTGGAAAAAGCTACACCGTCAAATTAGAGGTTTTGCGCTCAATGATGGTAGGGACAGATGTTATCATTATCGACCCAGAAAATGAATACAAACATCTTTGTGATACTGTTGAAGGAACTTTTATCAAAATATCACTCAACTCTCCCAATCATCTCAACCCTTTTGACTTGCCAAAGGTAGGCGATGATGAAGATCCAGAAGATATTTTGCGCAATAATATTGCCAACCTGCTAGGACTGTTACATATCATGCTTGGATCAATAACGCCAGAGGAAGACTCTGTTTTAGATCGGGCTATCCACGAAACCTACAGCATCAAAGATATCACTGGTGAGACAAACTTAAATGCACTCAACAAAGACTCCTTTCCTACAATGTCTGATCTTTACCAAATACTGCGTAGCCTGGACGGTGGAGAGGTTTTAGCTGTTCGTCTGGAAAAGTATACCCAGGGAATTTTTGCCGGTTTTCTCAATAACACAACCAACATCAAGGTGGACAATCAGTTGGTCGTATTCAATATTCGCGACATGGAGGAAGAATTGCGCCCGGTAGCTATGTATATCATTCTGCAATTCATTTGGAACGAGATGCGCACAAATATGAAAAAAAGGTTAGTGCTGGTTGATGAGGCCTGGGTTATGATGAAATATGAAGATGCGGCCTCCTTTCTCTTTGGTATCGCCAAGCGTTGCCGCAAATATTACACGGGCCTCACAACAATCACTCAGGATGTCAATGACTTTCTTTCTTCCCGATATGGCAAAGCAATTGTGACCAATTCCTCCTTACAACTGCTCTTAAAACAATCCCCTGCTGGCATTGACGTCATCACTGATACTTTTTATCTCACCGACCAAGAAAAATTTTTACTCCTAGAAAGCAATGTTGGAGAGGGTATTTTTTTTGCCGGAACAAACCATGTTGCAATCAAGGTTGTCGCCTCCTACTCTGAAGATCAGATTATCACAACCGACCCATCTCAGCTGTTGGACATTGAAAGGGCCAAAAAAGAACTGAGCGAAGAAGCATAAGTAGAATTTTAAATTAATAACCAAGTATGTCTCAAGAAGAAGATAACCAGAGGCGACTGGAAGCGGAAAGAGAGAGCAGCCAAGAAAAAAAAGAAACTCCGCCGGAAGAAGAAAAAAAGCAAACGAAAAAAGGGGAAGGAAAGCCGAAAGCTAGCATCAAAAAGCTATCAAAAAACATCGCTTCAGCAGCCTCTTTGATCGGATTCATAGAAACTAGAGATATTTTTTTCATAACTGCCATTACGATGGCGCTACTTAAGGATATTTTTGACCTGGGAATCATCGGAACAATACTGACCCCCCTCACATTCATACTGACAGTCGCAGCAATGCTGGTCTGCGGAGAATCGCACTATTTCGGGAAAAAAAAGGCCACAACACTGCTTTTGGGAAATTTGATCGAGTTTCTTCCTGGATTAAACTTTTTGCCGATGGAAACACTCTCCACTGTTTTGATTTATGTATTCCTTTTACAAGAGAGAAAAGATGCTAGTGCTGAAAAAAAATCCACACAAGCAGAAAAAGATGAGGAAATATCTAACTATAACGCCTAAATATCTATTTTCTGATATCTTTCAAGAAAAATCGTCCTAGGCATAAAAATTCAATATAAATCAGAATGCACAGAAAAATAATGACTAAAATCAAAAGAGAATTTTTTTCTACCGATCAGGAGTTGTTCATCAGCCTTGTTTTTGCCTTATTTTGCCTTTTTTCCGTCTTTATTTTTCCCGCACAAAATTCCGCCCAAGCAATCACAAAAAGTCTTTTTTTTCTTCTTCTACTCCCAATCGCTTATATAAAAATAATTCTCAGAGAAGATCTTGCATATTTTGGATGGAATCTTAAAAATCAAAATTTAGCTCTCCGCTGGGGAATAGGCATATGTCTATGCATTCTCGTGCTTTTCTATTTATTGACAATGTTTACCCAATTCAAGACAGGCTATATATTAAATGATTCTCTGAAAAATAACTTCTGGCTTTTTTCCGCTTATGAACTAGTACTTGTCAACCTCAGTATTTTTATTTTCAGCTTTTTTTTCCAAGGATTTATCCTTTTGCTTTTTGACAAAAAAATAGCTCACTGGTCGATAGCCATTCAAGCAGCTATTTTCTTTGCAACACTTATCATCACCAAAAACATTTCATGGCAAAATTTACCCCTCATTATCCTTTCAATCACGGGAGGTTTTTTGACCTATAAAACAAAATCTTTTTTTTATTCGTATTTTATGAGTTTTTTTGTTATAATAATTCTAGATACATTTATCATCTACCTAACCAAATGAAACTTGATCTAAAAAAAACGATAATCACTCTTTTGATCGTTGTCAATGTCTTTTCACTGACAGCCTTGCCGGTTTACGCAGATTTACTTGGTGTTTCGCTTGGCAACCCAATGTCACTCATGGATTCAGTTTTTGGCGAACTGGGTATTGATAAGAATGAATTGAAAAATGGTATCCAAACAATGAATGTCAGCAGAAGGAAAATCAATCCTCCGATGGTTTCTGTTACTTTTGACCCTGCAGATCCCGTACCAGGAGAAACGGTCACTGCCACGGCCATGCCAACATATTTCACGAATTCAATCGACAATCTCTATTTTACCTGGTATCTTAAGGGTGCAAAATGTACCGACAAGAAGACTCCTGATGAAGATTATAGTTACAATAAGGATTGTGACCTAGATGATGATGGAGAAGTCGATATTGAAGATTACAAGATTAAGGCGATGCGAATCATCGTGGATAATGATTTTGATTGGCAAAATGCCGATTATTCTAAGGATGCTGACGATGACGGATACGAATCAGTTTTTGGTGGCGATGACCAAAGAGAAAAACCCGCCTCATGTTATGTCCGTGATGTTTCTTCCGGCGATGACTACGAAGTGGATTGCCATCATTTTTTTCCCAATGCGCCCAGTGATACAACTGGGGATGGTCAATTCAATAAAAGCGAGGAAAAATTTTGGCGTACTGACCCAAATAATAATGACACTGCCACAACTGGAAACCCGGACGAAGCCAATGTCACCGGACTTGGTGAAAATACATTCTCCTTTCCATACACAACCGGAGATAAGGTGGGTGTTGTTGTAGAAGGTGTTGCGATCCAATCAACTCAAGACGCTGACTCATCATATAAAACAATGTGGGCTTTTACTGAAAATAAGTGTGAGCCGACAAATCTCGGAGAGGATACTGGATACCCAAAAACAACAGGACCAGATACAGAAACAAGACTAAATACGCCAACTACTGATTACACAACAACAATTACAACCACAACAACAAAAGATATCTTAGATGGCACTCAAATTGCTGACACAGCTACGATAAGGACAACAACCACAACCCATACTGTAGTGACCTATGTTGGCACCGACCCCGGCCTGCTCGCAACCAATCCCATATCTGACGAAACCACTACAACTAATACCTGCTCTCGAAGCGACATCGAAAATGGAGTAGCAAATTGCTCAGGACTAGATGAGGAAAATGTTTCGATCACTATGACGGACATGGATTCAGGCGATATGAATGATTGTCTTTATCAAAATCTCATTACCCCGTCTGAAGGTGGAGGCGCAACGGAAAAACTGGATGTTAGTCTAGAATATCTACCACAAAATCCCAATAATGATTCCAATCCTCTCCCTAGCACTTATGTCGAGGGGGATCCCAAGGGAAATGGCGATGAACTTTCATTTACCGCAACAGCTACAAATGCGACAAATGACACCTACCTTAATTATACCTGGACAGTTTATGGTAGCGATGAACCCAACCCTGATGATTGGGGGTCCCCTCTCTCCAAGGACATCCTGGACGGCTCTACATCAACTTCCGGTCTGGGAATAAATACCTTTAAGTTCAATTTGAACTTCAAGGATTCTGATTTTTCAGGAAATGCCTTCACCAATAATATTATTCCTAAATATCTCAAGGTTGTTGCAGTTGTCAATGATTCCTTAGAAGGAGACGCCGGAAGCAGAGAAGGACACGCCAATGTAATCCTTCCCATTTTTTCATCACAAGAAAGAATAAGGGTCTATACAGCAAGAGTCACCACAAACAATAATAAACTATTGATCATTCCAAATGCTGATGGGAGCGATCCAGCCGCGCCAATACCCGTCGCTCAAGAAAGATGCCTCTTCATTGATCCTACTAATGAAGATGCTGATCCCATGCCCCAGTCAGTCTGCGCAGTAGCGCCAGATGAAATAATCACCTTAGCTGTTGATAACACAGGCACTAAATATAGCGACTTTCTTTGGACAATCAATGGAAAAACTCAAATCTGTCCAGATGAAAACTTTTATGGATGTATTAAGGACGATAAAGCGACAGAAAGAACCTACTTTCCTGTCCTTGGAAGTGCCGGCAGTCAATATAACATAGAACTGTCGATGCTTAATATTGAAACTGGCGAGAAATTTAGCCTGACAAGAGTCTTTAAGGTTGTTACGCCAGATGTTAAGATTGTGCCACTTGACACTGATAATCACGACGCTTCCGGCAATCAGACATGCAAGGGACTGCTACTGGGAAATTACTATGATTTTAATAATGTTGCTTATGAAGACCGTAGCGAAACAGTATTCCAGGCGTTAACTAATAATAACATCGTTCTTACTCCTGTATTTTCTGGAACAGATGGAATAAAAGACTTCAACGACTCAGTGGGGGTACCATCAAGTTGCCCCTATGTATGGAATATTGATGGAGTAGATATTAACGCCGATAATGCTGCAAGCTATGGCTACTCCATCGATACGACAAACTATGGTAAATTAACCTTACCGCAGAAAGAAACCGGAAAGACCTATCTTGTCTCTTTTTCTACCACATACACACCGACTAACGCTACCAGGGAAGCGCTTAACAAGTATTGGAATATCAGTTATAATGGGTTTTATGAGAGAACCTTGACGCATAACATTGAAATTGCTGTAACCAGCGCTGGCCCATTAGCAAAAAACGGCACATCCCCCAAGAAAATTTTTGCTACAGTCTCCTCTGGTATTCCAACTTATATCGCTTTTCTTTTCCGCGTCGCTCTTTCCGGCATAGCAATTATTTTAGCGCTAAAAATTGTTTTTTTCATATTGCCTAAAACAAAAATTGATGAATTTTAAAACAAAACCAAAAAGTTTTTTTTGGGCATCAGCCCTTTTCATGTTTTTCTTGCCTAGTCTTGTCTTAGCTGACGCATCAAGCTTTTCCTACACCCCGATGGAAGAAATTCCTGGATTTAGCAATATCACCTCCTACGAAGGCTATATTTTAGCAATTTATAAATTTGGACTTTGGATGGTCGGCATTTCAGCAGTTTTCATGATTTCCATCGGCGCTTTCATGTACATCACTAGCGCTGGAAACACTAGCAGAGTAGGAAAGGCCAAGGAAATCATCTTTGATGCTATTGCTGGTGTTATACTTGCTCTCACTTCTTACGTTCTCCTATATACCATCAATCCAAATCTAGTTAATATAGTGCCATTGAGCCAGTCTGGCAGCAATACAACCTCAGGAACAGGGACAGGGACAGGTACGGGAACAGGCGGAAGCGCTGGAACTGGAAAATGCGAACCCGTAACGAGCGGTCCTTGCTCGGTTGATTCGTTAACAGGAAGTTGCTTTGACGGAATGGCTGATCTTTCTAAAATTTCATCACTTTGCAATAAGGAAAGTGGAGGTGTCGATGTTGATAGCGCCGGAAAGCCTACTATGAGCAAAGTGGATAAATGCACTGATGGAACGTCTTTCTCTTGTGGAGCGCTGCAAGTCAATATGACCTGTACATGCAAAGGCAAGAATGCCTTCACTGGAGGAGATCCGATCAAGGGTTGCGCGAGTTTTAAATGCACCGGAGCCGGAACGAGCTACCAGTCTTGCGTCGACAGCAATTGTAGTGGAAGCGGAAATATAACCGCTGCCTGTCAGCTCTATAAAGAACATAGTGGAAATAAATATAATACCTGGGAGAATAGCAATAAGACATGTGGATTTTAAATTTTAAGCTAAAACTCAACCTATTTCTATGAGCACAAGAAGAAAAATTTTTTTTGGCATCATCCTCCTGTTATCCATTACATCAATCCTGCTATTCTGGCTTTCGCAAAAAAACAAAAAAACGGACAATAATCAGCCAGAAACAAACCAAAACACTGCTAAAAAAGAATTGCCTATAATCCACGGAGAAAAACCAGCAACAGCAATTGATACTTTTACAATAGCAACCCAGACCGGAACAGTTGCGGTCAATAATATCTACAAATTGCCTGATGCCAAACCGCTAGATCTTGATGGAGTAAATTTCAAAAATACCCAATATTATTACATGGCCTACTATCCAAAACAACAGGGATTTATTATTGCCATGATGGATCCAAACATCCAAAAAGCGCGAGAAATTGCAGAGAGTGATTTTCTTGATATACTAGGCATCACCAAAGATCAAGCTTGTCAACTAAATGTATCCCTTACCGTTCCGCCAACTGTCAATGAAACTGCCAGCGGAGGAAATTATGGATTAAGCTTCTGCCCTGGCGAAACAGAATTTCCTAATTAATTTAAAAATGTGATGAAAAAAGATACCTTCAAGAAATTAGCTTATTTATCTTCCTTCCTTGCTTTGTTTTTTGGCGCAACTCATTTCGCTTCAGCAGCTGGAATTGTCCCTTGCGGTACTGGCGCAAATGACCCCTGTACGCTTTGCCACCTGATCATTGGGATTAAAAATCTAATGGACTGGGGCATGACGATTATTATCACTCTCGCAATCACTGCTATTTGCATAGCTGGAGTGATACTTATTGTGTCATCGGGGGATCCGAAGCTTACTACGCAAGGAAAAAGCTTTATCACAAGCGCTGTTATCGGTTTTGCCTTAACTCTTGGTGCCTGGCTAATCGTCAACGTCACGCTTTGGATATTTTCTGCCAAAAGCGGAACAGGGGGTTATAACCTTGGACTGGAGCAAGATAAAAATTGGCACTCCTTCACTTGTTCAACCACCAGCACTGCAACCACCAAATAAATCACGCCTGTCTGCCATAACAAGCAGGTAGCTGCATGAAAAAATAACTTTTTTATCCCATGTCGATCAACAAGAAAATTTTTTTTACATCCCTGGCCTTTTTTTGTGTCGCACTTTTGTTTTTTGGCATCTATAACCTAGCATTCCGAAATCCAATCAACACCACTTCAGTGGAAAAAAAAGCCCCTGACGTACCACCCGTCGTTGTTCCTCCAAAAGTCAGCGCCGACCCAATCACCGTTATATCCGATGAAGCAGTAATTTCTCCAATCCTAAATAATAGCCTAAGCGCTATTGACTATTACGCTAAAAATAACGGCGAAGTTTATCAAATAGATTTTAACGGCAATAATAAAAAGATTCTTTCCAACAAAGAACTGATCGGACTAAGTGATGTTTATTGGTCGCCAGATAAAACCAAGGTAATTACAAAATTTATCTCTACCGGAAAAATTAAATTATACTATTACGATTACACAAAACAAAGAAATTTACCGCTAGGAGATAATATTGATCAAGTTACTTGGCAAAACACCGGAAATCGCATTTTCTACCGTTATTATGATCCTGCTACTAAAAAATCAGCTCTGGACATTTCGGATCCTGATGGAACCAATTGGATAAAATTAGCTGATCTAGATTTTCCCAATATTTCTATCGCTCAAATTCCCAAAAGTAGCCTAGTTTCTTTCTGGAATAAGCCAGACGCTCTTTTTGAGACTAACCTCAGCTCTGTTCCTGTGATCGGAGGAGAAAAGAAAAGCCTTCTGAATGGCTTTTTTGGAGCAGACTACCTTTGGAATGAAGATGGGACAGCTGCACTCGTCAGCCACTCTGATGCCAAAGCTGGAACAAAAATCCAACTCGCTATCATTAACTCCAATGGGGGAGAATTTAGAAATTTGAATTTTCCTACTCTCACATCTAAGTGCGCCTGGCTTAAAGACAATAAGATGGCCTATTGCGCCATGCCAGGAAAAATCCCTGCCAACATCATAATGCCGAATGATTACGATCAAGAAAAATTCCATACAGCCGATACTTTTTGGAAAATCGACACGGTAACGGGAGAAAAAAACAGAATCATCGACCTAGAAAAAATCAATGGCGAATATGATGCCACCAAACTATTTCTCAATGCAGATGAAAGCATCTTGTTTTTTGTGAACCGCACAGATGGAAAACTCTACCGAATTACCCTTTAATTATTGGATAAAAATAACTTACACCTAGCCTAAAAGCAAGTTTTTCCATGCTTAAAGTTTGTTTTTAGGCTGGGCGTAATTTATTAGATCACAGAAAACAAAAGCCAAAAGACGACCGCCAGGTCGTTTTTAAAATAGGTCGTGTCCACCAGTCCGTGAAGCAAGATGTAGACCATAACCCCCAGCCCGATCAATTTTAGCTGGGGATTTTTTTGCACCATAAAAAGATTCAAAAACCAAAAATAAACTAACATCAAAAACCCGATCAAACCAAAAATCCCACCATAAAGCCAAAAGGCTAGATAGAGATTGTGCGGATGAGGCACCGCCCATTCCAGATAGGGTGGGAAATATTTTTGATTCTCCAGATATTTTTCTTGAAAATTACCCGCTCCGATACCCCAAATCCAATGCCGCTCCAGCATTTTTTCCGCCGAATGCCAAATCATCAACCGCGAAGCGAGCGATGAGCGACTATCATAGCTAACCAGCGCGGAAAATTTGCTTGTCGTCATTTGTGAAAATAATAAAACCACCAGTATTAAAAAACCCATCAAGCTAATTTTCCAACTCATCTCGCGCTTTAGCGCAAGAACAATCCCCAAAGAAATAATAATAGCGATCCAGCTGGCATAAGAATAGGTCAAATACACCACTAAAACAATACTAGCGCCAGAAAATAAAAATATATTTTTTTGCTTTTTTAGCTCAAAAAACAATCCGTAGCCGATAAAAATTGCCGGGGCCAGACACATTGCCAGATAGTTTGGTGAGTTGAAAAACCCCTGGAGACGGCCATCAAAAGTCACAAAACCGAAGAAATAGTAAACCAAAGAAATTAAGGCCACACAGAAAGCCGAAAAATAGTAAGCCAGAAAAATGTTTTTTCGCTTTTCTGATGAAATAACAGAACTAGCAACTAGAGAAAAAAATATCGGCAATAAAAACCAGCTGATAAATATTCCCACTCCTGGCACATAATTTTTATTAACCAAGACTGAAAAGAAAAGACCAAAAAGCATGACTCCACCAGAAAAAATAAAAAACTTACATTTTTTGAAAAATAGCTTACCAGAATGCTCCTTGCGATAAATTATGAGCCACCACGCGATGCAAAGTAAGAGCAAGCAGTCCAGAGTACTGACGGAAAAACTAAGCACCCTAAAACGCAAAAGATACGTAGGAAGCGCGAGAATAGTTAGATAAATTAACTTTTCCAAATTAAGTATTTTTTTCCACATAGGCCACGTTGCTAAAACTAGCAATGATTAAAAATAAGGGCAAAACAACTGGCGAATAAAGTGACGTTTCCACTAAAGCGTGCGCGGAAAATATTATTATACTAATCAGCGCGCAAAAAAATAAAACATCTTTTGTTTTTTTTAAAAATACCACAATTAGTGCGCCGGAAAATCCCAGCCAAGCCAATAAACTGAAAATGCCAGTTTCTGCCGCAATATCCAAATAATTACTATGAGCATAAATTGGGTCGCGATAATCCGCCGTCGCGCTAATTTCCAGTGGATAGTTGCCAATACCGACGCCAAAAAAAGGATGACTGGAAATTATTTCCACCGCTTTTCCCCAAGTTTCTATTCTGCCTTGATTCGAACCTTCTTTCAGATTAAAACTAGAGAAAAATCGTTCAGAAATCGGTCCAGGAATGATCAGTAAAACCGCCAAAAAAACAGCAAAAACAATCACCCTTATTTTATATTTAGCTTTAAGTTTAGCTAACAAAAACAAAAAGGCCACGCTCGCACCGGCAAATAATCCCAAATATCCGCCACGAGAAAAAGTCAGCAGATCGGCCAATAAAATTGTAGTAAAAATTAACAAGTGGCTCTTTTTTTTTGCTTGCCAAAACAATCCAAAAGCGAAGGGAACGAGCATGCTCAAGAAAAATGCTAGCATATGCGGGTCGGGAAAAGTGGCAATTGAGCGCAAATAGGTCGCCCCTGAAATATTTACCAGCCAGCTGGGATTTTTGAGCACTGCCGCCGTCACATTTTGCCCCAAAAAAAGCGGAGAAATAAATTTTGCCCAAAACTGATACGTCACGTCAAGCCCAAAAATAAACTGAGCAATAAACTGCAAAATGCCCAAGCTGGCCACAAAAAATCCACCCCAAACAAGATATTTGACCACTTTTTCCATTTTTTCTTTCGTATCGAGCAAGTTTGTTGCGACGAAATAGAGCGGAAAAATAGAAAACAGAAACAAGAGCTTGCGGAGCGACCAGTCCGTATTTTTCGCCACAGCTAGAGACAATAGATTTAAAAACAGAAAACTGATCAGAAAAAAATTCGCCTTATTCTCTCCTATTTGGAGTTTTTTACTTTTGAGTCCCTCGGCCAGCCACACAAAAAACAGCACCAAGATAAACACTCGTGCACTAGCCAAATCAACACCGGCACTTGGACTAAGCGCCAACTGAAAAGGCAAGTAGGCACAAAAAATTAGAAACAGTTTAAATAACATTATTTGAATTAATACTAGAAAACTTTCTTTATAGCCTCTTCTCCCTCCGGGAGAGGATGTCCGAAGGACAGGTGAGGGCAAGGGTAATATTAATTGCGATAAGCGTTATATTATAGAGAATTTTTTTTCAAACGCCCTTTCCCTCATCCGGCCTACGGCCACCTTCTCCCGGAGGGAGAAGGGGATATAAACATTAAAAACTAAAAAACCGCAAAAACCTCAGTAACAAAAACTCAAAATTTCCACGATGCTTTTTGAAATAACGCTCTTGCGACAAATAATAGGCTTTTTTTTGCTTATTTTTTTCAGAAAAGCTTTTTCCACCGTGGTGCAAAACAGAAAAAGCGGGGAAATAAAGCACGTTCTTGCCAAAAAGTCGCATACGTCGACAAAGATCAGTGTCTTCAAAGTACATAAAAAATTGCTCATCAAAGCCACCGAGCTCCAAAAAAAGCTTTTTTCTGGCAAACATCGCCGTTCCCGCCACCCAGGCAACGCTAGTTTCCTCAGAACTCTGCCAATATTTTTTATCTCTTATCATACAGAAGTTGTTTCCAATGATCCGCCAAAGACTCACTTCTCCTCCTGCAATCCATTTTTGTACCGTGCTATCAGGATTTATCAGTTTTGCCCCTAAGATGCCCAGGTCGACGTCTTTTGAAAATTCCTCTAGCACGGAGGAGATTTTGCCAGATGAAACTTCCGTATCCGGATTAAGAAAAAATAACACCTCGCCCTTTGCTTCTTTCGCCCCAAAATTATTAGCACTACCAAAGCCACTATTCTTTTGATTTTGCATGACCCGCACCTTGGGAAAAGCCTCAGTCAGAGCCACTATTTCCTGTTCTGCGTCATTATTAACTACGATAACCTCAAAATCGATGCCCGCATCAATTTTCGCAAAAATTGAAATCAAGCATTTTTCCAGATATGCCCGACTTTTATAGTTTACAATTATTATCGATAGCTTCATTTTATTTAAGCCGTCTAAAGTCCAAATAGGCCTTTTGTACCGCGGTATTTATCTCCGTCTTATTTTTCCGCACATCATTCCAATTTTTTAGCCGTCGTAAAATTACATAAATAAAAATCCAGGCCTTAGTAGGCCATGATAATGCGTTTTTTTGGAAAAACAGCAGTCCCGAAAGCACCAGCCAATAAACCTTGTTCATCTTGGCTTTTTCGCTCTTTTCCCAGTGACGGATCTGCGCATCAGCCACGACCAAAAGCTCAAAGCCAGCTCTTTTCGCTCGCACACTAAAATCTGCATCTTCCCAATAAAGAAAAAAGTCTTCGTCCAAAAGGCCGATTTTTTTGAACACTTCCGCGCGGACAAGCATCGCACAACCGGAAATAACATCCGAGTCAATATAATTTTGTTTCAAAAATTCATTGCGATGAAAAGACTTCATTCGCAGCCAGTCAATCTTTCCACCAGAAAACCAAACGGCCTTGCCATCGCCAGAAAAAATCAGCGGACTGAAAATTCCCACGGAAGCATTGTTTGAAGCGCTATTGATCAATTTAGCCAAAAAACTCTTTTCCACTTCCGTATCATTATTCAAAAGCAAGACATATTCAGCCATTTTTTCCAAAGAATATCTTATCCCCACATTGTTCCCAGCGGAAAAGCCTATGTTCTCCTCATTTTTAATGAATGTTACTCGAGAAAAGCGTAGCTTTGCATCTTCAAGTGATCCATCAGTCGAATTATTATCCACTACAACCACTTCAAAATTAGGATAATCCAAACAAAAAAGACTAGTAAGACATGTCTTCAGACAACTCTTTCCGTTGTAATTCAAAACGACAATATTAACTTTCGGAAATTGGCTGTTCATACTCCTTCACACCGCGCTTACTAATTATGCTCGTTATCTCAGAAGTTTCCACGGCCTGAAGCGCCCAGATGGCCAAAAAATAAACCACGGCGCTACCAAAGCCCAAGAGATAAAAATTGCTAGACCTGAAAACAAACAAAAACGCCGCCATCACACCTCCCGCCAAAAAAATTCTGCCAACCCTTTCTACGACCGGAAAATAATGCAACTGTCGATAGGCGAGATATCCGGTGGCAACCGCCACAAGCACTTCCGTGGCAGTAGAAACTGAAGCGGCGGCCACATAGGAAAAAAGCGGAATTAAAGCTAAGTTAGCTAAAACATTAAAAATGGCCGCGCCAGACAAGACATACATCAGTTTTTTTTGTAAGTTTCCAGCAATCAAAATCGCGTTAAAAAGGTTACTGAAAAAAATGGCCGCCATCGCAAAAACTAGGATGCGCAAAACCAAGGCTGACTCAGGAAAACCTGAGCCACCAATCAGCCGGACGAGTCCGCTAGAAAGGAAAAGAATGCCGACAATCAACGGCACGGTAAGCAAAATAAAGACTTTAACTGTCTTGTTAGAAATATCAGCAAATCTCGCTTTGTCACTAAAAATATGCGCTGATATTATCGGAAAAATCAACCCCACAATCATTGAAGGAAAAAAAGAAATATTTTCCAATACCTTATAGGCGACGTTGTAGATTCCCACTTCGGCGTTACTCTTAATGATAGAAAGCAAAATCGTGTCCACCTTGAAATAAATAAACACTACGATCGCCATCACTCCGATCGGATAAGACTCTGTAAGAAAACACTTCCAATAGGCAAAATTAAAGCGAAAACTCAATTTTAGGTATTTCCTCGACAAAAAATAAACCAAGCAAAAGCTAACTAACATGTTGAACAAAAGGGAGCTAATGATCCAGGAAAAGCCTAGGTGCATTTTTACCGCCAAAATCACAATGCCTAATTGCACTACCTTACCCAAAAGCTCAGAGATAGCGATCTTATCCATTGCCAGATTTTTTTGAAACACGCCATTAAGAATTTGGTAACCGGAAGAAAAAACAAATGAAGCAGCAATCACAATAATGCCATATTTCACCCCAGCAGAATAAGGCAAGAAGAAAACCAAAACGAAAGAAAAGAAAAAAATTATCAGCGATGAAATCACCCGCAAAGAAAAGGCGTTGCCCATAATCACCTCGACGTCTGCGCCGGGACGGGAAATTTCTCGCGTGGAAAATTGATATAACCCCAAATCAGAAATAGCTGAAAAGAAGGACAAAAAGGCCAAAACCGTCGCATAATCACCAAACCCACCCTTGCCAAGATAGCGCGTAATAAAACCGATCGCTGCTAAAGCCAAAGCGGTCGAAAGCACCTTAGAAACACTACTGACCAGCACGTTATAGGCTATTTTTCTCGCAATAACCATAAAGATTAAAAAAAATATCCCCTTCTCCATTAGGGAGAAGGTGGCCGAAGGCCGGATGAGGGAAAGGGCTCAACATCAAAGAAAAACCAGCTTAGCTCGGATTGTTTATAATTTATTGCCCTTGCCCTCACCTGTCACGTGCTCGTGACATCCTCTCCCGGAGGGCGAGGAGGCTTATTTATTTGTTAAACGTCTTAAGCTAGCTCCATCGGCTTAACTACGATTCTTCTGGACTCTCCCTCGCCGATGCTTTCTGTTTTTATTAGCTCATTTTTAGAAAGTTCCATATGCACGATCCGTCTTTCATAGGCGGTCATTGGTCGCATCACAATCTCTTTTTTACCTGCCACCACCTCCTCGGCCAAGTTTTTCGCCAAACGCACAATTGATTCGTTTTTTTCTTGCCGATAAGAATTGACGTCGAGAATAAAGTTAACCGGCTCCTCGATGCGTTTTCGCATCATCACCCGCACGATATGCTGCAATGATTGTAAATTTAAACCATATTGTCCGATCAAAAAATTGGAATCTTCTGTTCTAATATCACAAATAATCACGTCTTTCCCTTCTTCTTCGCCATTTTTGATCGTCACAGTTGCTTCAAAGCCCATCTTTCCGATCAATTCCTCAACAATTGTCACTACTTCTTTCTCTAATAATTCTCTTTCCATCTGATTTACCGGCCCGCCTCCGCTGAACCCTCTCCCAGCGCAAAGTTCAGGCTTATTTAAAATTTACAATTTAACTTGGGTTTTCATCTTTTCCAGATATTCTTGTTGAGCAATCATGAATAGTGTTGACACCAACCAATACAGCGCCAGTCCGGCAGGAAACTTAATTCCGATAAACAATGTCATAATCGGGGCGAGGTAGAGCATTTGTTTGGACATCACTTGCGCAAAGTCCGGATTTTTATCGTCTTTTTTCTCAACACCCTTTTCTTTGTCCGATTTGGCTTTGGTTGCCATCAGCATTTTAGTTTGAATATATTGCGCGCCAGCAGCGGCAATAACCAAAATAACGTGGGCGATATTGCCCGCAGTAAAGCTATTAAAACTAACGATACTGGAAAGATCGACGAGGCCTAAGAAAAAGCGATTGATCTGACCGGGATTGTGGATAAACTGATATAAAAGACTACCATCAACCATCAGTCCATTTTGAGAAATATTGAAAAGTACCCGATAAATGGCAATCAAAAAGACTAATTGAAAAATCATCGGGAGACAGCCAGAAAACGGATTGGCCTTGTTTTCCTTATAAAATTCCATCAGCGCCTTGCTCTGCTTTTCCTTGTCGTTTTTATATTTATCCTGGATTTCCTTTATTTTAGGCTGCAACTCCTGCATTTTCTTTTGCGATTCAATTTGTTTTCGACTAAGGGGAAGAAGAATGAGTTTTATTATAACCGTCACTAAGATGATCGCCACACCAAAATCATGGAAAGGCACGACATTATAAACAAAAATCAGCAGGTTATAAATCGGCTGATAAATAAATGCATTAAAAATTGAACCCATTTTGTTTTCACGCTACTTTCATGAAATAGCGATAATTATTCTTTAATTAAGCCATTTTTTCTCAAAATCTGCCCAATTTCCACTCCCGGATTCACCTTTTCATCCCAGCCCTTCCCGACGATTATGATAATATCAACACCAGAAACAATTTTTGCCAAATTTTGACAAAAAAAGGCTCTGCTTTGACGTTTTATCCGATTGCGCGTCACGGCTTTTCGGGAAAATTTCAGACCAACAGAAACCCCGATCCGCACCAGATTCAATTTATTCTCCCTCACCTTTAAAACCAATCCCTTGCCCGCAAAAGTCCGCCCATAGCGACAAATTACCCCAAAATCAGCATCTTTTCTAATTCGATTCTTCTTTGGCAACATCCCTTGGGTTTTAAAAGTTAAGGAAAATTAAACCGTCGTCAATTTTGCGCGACCCTTTCGTCTTCTGGCTTTTAGCACATTTTTTCCCGAAGGAGTGCTATTTCTTTCAATAAAACCATGGCTTCTTTTTCTTTTGATACTCTTGGGTTTATATGTTACGCTCATTTATTTAAACGATTAAATTAGTTAGAACTAACCAATTGAAAGTTTACCAATTATTCCCAGAAAAGTCAATTAAAAAGCCTATATACAAACATCCATAAAAATAAGGACTCATGTGTTCGCTAAAAGCAAGCTTTTCCATAGCCAGGGTTCGCGAGAAAGCCGTCAGAAGTCTTATTGACTATAAACAATAGAAACACACTCTACGAGGCCACGCGACTTAAAGGTTGCTTTTAGTGAACACGCGAGTCCGCCATAATTTAGATTTGCTTTTTTAACACTTTTATATTAACTTAAAATCATATCAACACTTTATCAACAGGTTCTCCATCGTCTGCGCATATTGTCTTTTTTGGCTTTATGCTATACTTTTTTTAATAGGCTTTTCTTATTTAATTCTCCACGAAAATGACCAACGACGAACTCTGGCAAGCAGCGCTCAATGAAATAGAGCTCTCCATTTCCAAGGCCAATTTCATCACCTGGCTCAAGGACACAAAAATCATTTCCAATGAGGATGGCAAGGTGGTTATTAGTGTTCCCAATGGTTTTGCTAAGGAGTGGTTAGAAAATAAATACAACACCTACATCATAAGAGCTCTCCGAAACATCCAGCCTGACATCAAATCAGCCACCTGCCTCATCGCTACGCTCAAAGAAGATCCGCCACCAAACAGAAAAGAACCTATGATGGACGCAATCATTGCCCCACAACGACATGAGCAAGGTATCGAAAAAAAGCCTTTCATAGTCAATATTGAAAACAACCTAAATCCCAAATATACTTTTGAAAATTTCATCATCGGTGGAAACAACGAACTAGCTCACGCAGCCTGCACAGCCGTTTCACAAAACCTTGGGAGAATTTATAACCCGCTTTTTATTTATGGCGGAGTAGGCTTAGGAAAAACTCATCTTATCCAATCCATCGGCAATAAAATCCTCGAGAAAAATCCCGCTTTTCGCGTAAAATACATCACTTCTGAGCGCTTCACTTCCAACCTAATCGATGCCCTGCAAAACCAAAAAATTAATGATTTTAAGGAATATTACCAAAAAATGGACATCCTTATTATCGACGATATCCAATTTATCTCCGGCAAAGAAAAAACCCAAGAAGAATTTTTTCACATCTTCAACTATCTATACCAACTAAACAAACAAATTGTCCTTAGTAGTGACCGTCCACCAAAGTCCATCCAAATCCTTGAAGAAAGATTGCGTTCCCGCTTTGAAGGAGGGATGATTGCGGATGTTTCCAGTCCCGATCTTGAAACCCGCCTGGCAATTTTGCGCAAAAAAGTACTCGACGAGAGACTACAAATCAGCGAAGAAGCTCTCCTTTTTATCGCCACTAACATCAAAAATAATATTCGCGAACTAGAAGGCGCCCTAAACCGCCTCATTGTTTCTTCTCAATTAACCAAAACGGAAATCACTATCACTTTTGCCAAAAACCAATTATCCGAACTAATTTCCAGCGGCATAAAAAAGGGAATTACCCATAAGCATATCATAAAAGCGGTTTCCAATTTTTATGACATTGATCAATCTGATCTCATCCTTAAAAATCGCAAAAAAGAAATAGTTCGTCCCCGACAAGTGGCGATGTACCTCTTGCGGAGTGAATTGGAATTTTCCTATCCCGGTATTGGGGAAAAATTAGGTGGTCGTGATCACACCACTGCTATCCATGCTTTTGAAAAAATCTCCAAAAACATCCTTACTGATGCCAAACTAAATGAAGAAATTTCCCAAATTAAAGACCAAATTTACAAATTAGACTAATAAACTGTGGACAAGTTGTTATAATACAACCTAAAACTAGTGAACATCCTACTAGTAACATTGTTTATAACCTGCCAAAATAAAACACCACACACCAAAACACCAAAACTATCCACAACCCATTCAACATAAAAAACTAGAGTTATCCACAGTCAATCTCACCTAACTTTCCACTGTCCAAAACAATTTAGTGAGTTATCCACAAATAACCCCTGCATAATAATAGTAATAATAATTTTATATATATAATAAGATAATAATAAACTCATGAAATTAATCTGTACACAGGACAACTTCAAAAAAGCGATCACTAATTCAGAACGAGTAGTTTCTAAGCAAACCACACTACCAATTTTGAATAATATTCTCTTAGAAGCAAATAAGAGTTTTCTAAAAATAACTGCCACTAATTTGGAAATTGGGATTGAAGTGAGGATTGGAGCGAAAATAGAAAAGGAGGGAAAAATCACCATTCCAGCTAAACTTCTTAGTAATTTTTCTAATAGCTTAATTGAGGGTGAAAATATTGAGATGGAGGTTGTGGATAATAGTTTGAAAATTAAAGATGGTTCAACGAAAGCGATTATTAAGGGTTTTTCCGCAGAGGATTTTCCATTAATTCCGCAAAAAAACACGGAAATGGTGATGGAGATCGCAATTTCCCAATTGAAAGATATTTTTTCCAAGATTTTGATTTCCGTCGCGCATAATGAAGCGCGTCAGGAATTGACTGGGGTGAATGTTATTTTTGGGGAAAAAGAGTTGTTTTTTGCCGCCACAGATGGTTTTCGTTTGTCAGAATATATTTTAAAATTAAATGATAATAATTTAAATAAAGAGAGGTATATTGAATTTGTGGAAAAAACAAAAAATATTATTATCCCGACCAACACACTTTTAGAGTTGAATCGGATAATTTCCAATAACCTTGAAGATGCTTCAGTGAAGATATTTATTGAAGAGGGACAAATTTTCTTTGAAGTGGGGGAATTGAAATTGGTTTCGCGCCTAATTAATGGGAAATATCCTGAATATAAGCATATTATGCCGCAAACTTACAAAACCACTATTATTGGGGAGAAAAAAACCCTCCAAAATGCCCTGAAAATTGCCGGCGTTTTTGTGAGTACAAAATCCAATGAAGTGGTGCTTAAAATTGACGCGAGTGAAAATAAAATCCTGATTGACACTAAGAGTGCTGAGGTGGGAGAAAACTCAACAGAAATTGATTTTAAGGCACAGGGAGACTCTCAAGAGATTGTTTTTAATCTGAAATATTTTCTCGAAGGGATTAATGTGATTAATTCCAATAAACTATCTTTATCGGCGAATAGTGATTCATCTCCAGTGGCCATTCGCGAGTTGGATGAAAAAACCGGCGAGGCATTGGCTAATTTTACCTATATTATTATGCCGATAAAAAATTAAAATATAAAAATGAGAGCGCTTGGGGATATTTTAAGCCAAAGACGGGTGCAAAAAAAACTAGTCTTGGATGATAAGACGGTTTTTTTTGTCTTTAAAAAAATTATCGAAGTTGAGTTTGGCCAACTAGGAAAACAAAAATTCACCCCAGATTATTTCGCCAAGAGAATTTTGTTTGTCAAAGCGCAAAACAGTGCCTGGTCAGCCGAACTTTGGACCAATAAAGCTAGGATAATCAAAAAAATCAACGAAGAATTAGGCGAGGAGGCGGTGGAGAATATTAAGATGAAATAAAAAAAGGCGATTAAGTGGAAATAAAAATATTTAAGCGAATCACATTATGATTAAATAGTATTTAATATAAAAAATATGAGCATTGATAATCAAAATAAACCTAAGGATGGAAAAGTAGAATCATTTAAAGCTCCAGAAGCAAAAGCGGAGGAACTTTTACGAATGGAAGATGATCCGCAATTTAATCAAATCTTACAAGAAGAAAGCTTAGATTGGCTGAAGACGCAAAATAAAGAGTACTTTAATCGTGAATTTACCGGCGCGCTTGATGAAAAAGGATATTTGATCGGCAAAGATGTTGATTCTAGCACGAAACCATTTCAAAATATCGGAGGAGGAAAACCGATGCTTGAAGTTTTGGAGCATGCAAAAAAACGATTTGTAAGGGAATTTTCACAACAGGCCACAAAATATCCAGAAACGGCTGCGCTGGCCAAAAAACACGGTCTTTCTAAGGGTGAGCAACAATTGGTAGGGTCAATTGAAAAAGATACTGTTGAAATAAAAAAAGCTAGAAAAAGATTAGGCATTTCAGATGAGAATGTTGAAAAAGCGCCAAGTATCTCCGCGGCAAACAAGGAACTTGAAAAAAATAAAATTCGTCAGATCGAAGTGGAAGAAGAAATTAAAAAGCAAGAAGAAAAACAGGGAGAATTGATGGAATCTTTTTTAAATAGGGAATATGGCGAAACAAAAAGTCCAATTGATCGGATAATTGAAGAAAAGCCTGGAAGTCAAATAGGAGAGCATCTTGCAGATAGGCCAGAGGACAAAGATAATGAGCTAAAAGTTGAAATTGAGGAAAGGACAGAAAATGCCAACCAAACTGGAAAGCCTTTGGAGGAAGAGCAGGAAGATAGGTTGAGGCAGGAAGTTGTTGGCGGTCCAGAGCAGGCGATCATAAAGGAAAAAGAAGCCGAAGCTAGTGTTGTTAGGGATGTGGAGCAAGACAATTTTCATGAGATAGAAAATAAAGAAAATGGAGAAAATAGTGAGCAAAAATCGGCGGAAGTGGCTTTAGAAAAAATTAGGATGTATGAATTTTCTGGTTATGCGAGGGATTTGGCAAATACTTTACGAAGAAGAGAGAGTGACAATCTTTCGCCTATAATTGATCCAAGGACTATTGGCTATTTGAGTCATGCGGCAGATGACCTGAAAGATATGTTGCGCAACAAAAAAAGCAAGCCGGAGGATGTCGAGCGGACCATCATGGGGGTAGTGGCTGCTATTAATACTATCGGAAAAGATTCGTCAAGGATAGGCATGATCAGGGATAATTCTGATAGCTTAAGGCGGGTGGCATATGGCATTAGAAATCTAGGAGAGAGTAGTCGCAATATAATGATCCAATTAGGAGGAATGGAGGATACTAACACAAAAGGGGTTGTTGGAAGTTTTGGGCAATTGATTAATCTTACTGAAAAGGGCTGGCGATATGCTTTAAGAAAAGCAGAGATGTTGGAAAATAGATAGGAAAACAAAACAAAATAAAAAACAGCTCTGACAAATCGTCGAAGCTGTTTTTTTGTGCAAAGTCTAAAAATCTATTTACGGTGTCGCAATGGCAGTATTGACTCTGACACTTTTTGAATCAGAATTGCCATTATCATCTTCCGCGTCCACTTTGATCTCCAGGCTGGAATTGTATTTGTCGCTCGGCACGGTGTAGTTGGCGCTGAAAGAATCATTATCATTGGAGGCGATTTCATTGCCATCAACTTTAATTGTGGCTTTTTTAACTCCATAGGGAGCGGAGAGTTTGACTGAGATGGAAAATGAGCCAGTGCTAATTGTTCCGCCGGAAGGGGAAATGCTCTCGATATTGATTTTATATTTAGAGAAATCTTTTGATTCACATTTGTCCGTCGGTGCGCTGTCGGTGGAATAGTCGTTATCTTTCAGCCATTTTTTGATGGCGTCTTCCCAGTTTTTGAACTGTGGATCTTTCTCCGGATCTTTCGGCGCATCTCCTCGAACGTCGTCTTTGTTGACGTAATAAAGGATACTATGCGCATCGGCAAATTTTTTCTTTTTGGCTTTGTTGTTCGGACAAGCGTCACTAACGAGGCAGTATTTGTTGTCTTTCCCGGGGATTTCACAGACCTTGACTTCATTTTTCATGGAAAGTTTTCCATTAAGCACATCTTTGTCGGTGTCTTCCGGTTCGTATTTGGGAAACTCTTCTTTGTTAGTGTTTTTAAGTGCTTCATCCATAAAGGCTCGCCAAATTGGAGCGGCCACAAAAACTCCATCGGCGCCTTGTTTCATAATGGAATGGTCATTATTGCCCGCCCAAACACCGACGGCGAGCGATGGCGTGTAGCCCATTGTCCAACCATCACGCCACTCATTGGTCGTGCCGGTTTTAGCGGCCACGGCGCGATCAGTGAAGGCAAGTGGACTTTTCTCGCCAAAAACCGGTGCACGTAGTGCGTTGGTCGAAAGGATGTAATCGATCATGGCGATGTATTTCTCATCAATTACTTTGGATCCTTGATTTTCGGTGTATTTTTCCAAAATATTGCCCTTGCTATCTTCGATACGTAAAATTGCAGTCGTATCATGATGAATTCCGTCGGTGGCAAAAGTGGAAAAGGCATTGACATGGTCAAGTAGTTTCACTTCGCCGCCACCCAAAACAAGAGAAAGGCCATAGCGATCCGGCTCATTGAGAGTGGTGATGCCCATACTTTTGGCCGTGTTGATCGAATCTTTCACGCCAGCCAGATAGAGCGTCTTAACCGCCGGAACATTGAGTGATCGCGCTAAGGTATCTTTCATTTGGAGGAGTCCCGAATTTTTCCCATCATAATTTTTTGGGTCATAAATTTTTCCGTCATCCGTGCTGAAATTAGTATCCACATCCCAAATATTGGTCTCCGGCGTAAAGCCTTTTTCAAAAGCGGTCAGATAGACATAGGGCTTGAAAGATGACCCTGGTTGCAAAAGAGAAACAGCCACATTAACATTAGGTTCAAAGACGCAGTTTTTTCCGGGAATACAGCCATCAGGCTCACTTTTAGCAAAATAATCTTTACTACCAACCATCGCCAGGACTTGCCCGGTTTTTGGATCCATCGCGACCAGACCGGCATTGGCGGCTTTGTAGGTGGTGGAATTTTTTGTTGCCCCCTCTTTCACGACTTTTTCGGCCAATTGTTGTTTGTCCCAATCAAGAGTGGTGTAAACTTTGAGTCCGCCTTGTTCTACGGCACTGTCACCATATTTTTCCTGAAGATAATCTTTGATATACATCACGAAATGTGGGGCGGCAAAAATATCCTTCTGAGGTTTTATCTTGCTCAGTGTTTCTGTGCTAATGGCTTCATTCGCCTGATCTTCTGTGATGTAGCCCAACTTTGCCATCGTTTTTAGGGTGAAACTTTTTCGTCCAATGAGAGCATCTGTGTGGGAGCCGTAGGGGGAATAGTAGGTGGTGGCTTGGGGGAGGGAAGCAATCACAGCGGCTTCATCAAGCGTTAGCTCGCGGGCGGGTTTTCCGAAAAAAGTTTGCGCTGCCGCCTCAACACCATAGGCGTTGGAGCCATAAGGAATTTCATTGAGGTACATCGTGAGAATCTCGTCTTTGGAAAATTTTGTTTCCAGTTCCAATGAAAGGATGACCTCTTTGATTTTTCGGATCAGCGTCTTTTCATTGGTAAGTAGGGAATTCTTGACGAATTGCTGGGTGATTGTTGATCCTCCCTGGGCTTTTCCTAGATTCACGATATCTTTAAAAATCGAACGCAAGATCGAGGTTAGTTTTATGCCATGGTGGCTATAGAAATCTTGGTCTTCTAGGCTGATTGTCGCGTATTTCAGGACATCTGGCATTTCGGCAAAAGTAATTTGCGTCCGCTTTTCCTCACCATGGACATCATAGAGTAGATGTTCGCCAGTGCGATCATAAATTTTTGTTGACTCAGCAATGAAGCGATTATTGATTTTTCCCGGATCGGGCAGATCTTTGAAAAAATAGGCAAAAATGCCGATAACAGCTAAAAATCCAATAGCAATCAAGACGCCAAAAACCTGAAAGAGTCGCTTCCAGGGAAGATTAAACCTTTTTCGCTTAGGCAAGCCAGAATTACGCGGTGAAAATATATTTTGCATACAATAAAATTAGGCCATTTAGGTTGCCTATAGTTTAGTCTAAATTGGGGGAAATATCAAGACTAAGTATTTTGGGGGAAATAGGGCTAGTTTTGCAATTTTTTCTTAAAAATATCAAGCAGTTCCTGATACATTTCTAGCATATACGGTTTTTCTTCCGGAGTAAAAAACAGTCCAGGCATCGAGTTGAGTTCAACTATCCAAGGCTTTTTATTTTCATCAAACATCAGATCGATCGAATAGACGCGTGGAGTGAAAGTGGTAAAAACTTCATTGGCATAGGCGATGATTGGAGAGAGTGATTCGGGCAGTTTTTCTTTTGGAACAATAACAAGGGATCCGCCTTGAGCAAGGTTAGCCAGAAAGCTGCCCTCTTTCGGTTCGCGGATGTAGGAATAGATCAGTTTGTCATTGACAAAAACTAGACGTAGGTCGTGCATCTTTTTGCTCACTCCTGGGACTCCCTGAGAAGAATTAATGAATTCTTGGGCGATATTTTCCTTCTCAATCTTTAGTCCGGCAATATTTTTTTTATCCACGATTTGGACATCTTTCCCGCCACTTTCACTGAGTGGCTTTAGGACTAGTTTGGTAGATTTTATTTTGGGCAAGATAGTTTTCAACTCAGTCTGGTTTTTTATGATCCAACTTTTTTTTGACCATTTGCTGAAAATCAGGCTAGTGGTAAATTTGTCATCGATGAGACGGGTAAAATTCAAATCATTGATGAACGGATATTTCGCGCCGATCAATTCTTTTTTGTGGTAAACTTCCAGCCGCGCTTTGGTCTTGTCATAGACCAGATCCGGTCGGATATTTTCCACTTTTTTCCAGTTGCCGCCCTCGCCTTCATAGAGCCAAGCAAATTTGAAAAGTTTTTTTTCATAATCATACCATTCGTAGGAGGCGCGATACATCTGGATATTATTTTTTTTGCAGAGCGAATAGAAATACTCGTAGGAATATTGATAGTCTTTATTGCTAAATGGCTTGGCCTTTTTCCAATCGCTTTTGCCAAAAAGGATCATCACTTTTTTCATATGGTTTTAGTTTTGATTAAGTGGATTATTTTTTCAGCCACAGCTATTTCTGGATAGATGGACTGAAAACCTTCAATGCCGAAAAATAAATTAATTTCTATAATGATAAAACCCGTTTTTGTGGATAAGATATCGAGCCCGGCCGATTCGAGGCCTAATTTTTTGCACACACGAACAGCAAAGGCGCTCATTTTTGCGTCAGTATGTTTCTCCACCTTACCACCAAGGGAAAAATTATTTTTCCATTCTCCCTTTTGCGCACTTCTTTTCATCAGGCCGAGGCATTTTCCTCCGATCACGATTGCTCGATAATCAGCTTCATTTTTCATGTAGGGCTGGAAAAGGATATTTGTGTTTCTGCGGTTTTCGACAAAGGCGTCAAGTTCTTTTTTGGTGGACAGTTTCCAAACCTTGTTTCCGCCTCCACCATAACTTTCTTTGGCTACGAGGGGAAAAGAAAAACCTTGTTTTCCAAGAGCGGCGGAAACTTTTTCCGGCGTATTGTCACAGAGATGGACTGTCGGTATGGTAGGAATTTTTTTCGAAGCAAAAAGGTGCATCTGGGAAAATTTGTTATAAAAAGGATTTTGCAGGAAGAACTGGCTGTTTGGCGTGTAGATCTTTTTTTCTTCTAACAGGTTAAGAAAAACATTAAATTCGTTTTCCAGATTGAATTGAAATTCTTTCCGGCTTATTTTTTTTGTGATGGGAAAGCGGAAGATATCAAAAAAAACAGAACCGATTTTTTTGAGATCCAGCTCGACATTTTTCAGGCAGACAGTTTTTCCGCAGAAAGATAGGTCAGACCATTTTGCGTATAGATAGGTCAGGCCTGTTCTTTTTAAGGCAGTCATGACTGGCTGCTTGGGACTGGTTTCTTCCCCGATCCCGATGAGGAGGATTTTTTTCATAAATAAAGTTTAGTGGTCGCAGCTCGATCTAACAATCTTTATTTTTAGACAAATTGCTTTTTTGCGTCGTGCTGAGTTTTAGGATGAAGTTTATGATGTCTTTGATGACGTTTCTAGATTTTCCAAAGGTCGGGTTGTAGTGGATATAGATATCGGGCTTTCCGTTGATTTCCAAAATTCCAAAAGTTTGGCCTTTTGGGTCGGCGGAAATATCTTCACAGATGATATCGATGCCGGCCAGATAGTCGCCAATAGCATCAGCCGCTTTGGCGCAGATGGAAACAATTTTTTTATTGACCAGTTCCGTGACGTCACGAGTTTCTCCTCCTTCGGCCAGCGAAGAACTTTTTTTGATCGAGGCGATTTCTCCAACGCCTAGGATATGGTCAAAAGAAAAGCCTTGCTCTTGCAATATTTTTTCTAGCGTTGTATCGATCGGAGTCTTGCGGTGCGTACTTTTTTGCTTTTCTTCGATGAGCTCTTGGATGGTCGAGCAGCCATTGCCGAAAACTCTCGGGGGGATCATTTCGAGCGCTCCGATGACTTTCTCGTCAAGCATCAGTACGCGATATTCTTTGCCAAAGATCATTTCTTGAGCGATTAAAGAGCGGAAATTGACTATTTCTTTTTTCAAGATGGACTGCGCTTCCTTGGGAGTTTTTATGTAGGGAAAAATGCCCTGGCTGTTTGAGCCAGAGGCGTCTTTGATAATTATGGGAAAGTTAAGGCTGGCTATTTTTTTCTCAGCATCTTCTGTTTGGAAATTTTTTCTAAAAAAGAACACTGTCGTTGGTGTCGGTAAGGAACGTCTTTTGAGTAATGTGTAGGTCAGATCTTTATGGGTCGTTGCTCCGGCGATGCTGATGAAGTTTTTAGCAATTCTGAATTTTCTTGTAATTAAAAAAACCTTGCCGCGGACATGGATATTATAGCAACCTCGTTCTGGAATGACTTCTTCAAAAGTTCCTCCCATTTCTTCAACAACTTTCTTTATCAGTGGTGGGTTTTTGATCATTTATTTGCTTGCGTCGATTAAATATTTTTTCAGATTGACTTTGCCGATAATCATCGGATAATGCATATGTGAACGGTCGACTAGGGTGATTTTTGTCGTAGTGGTCACATTGTCCATCACAAATTCGATATTGATCATCGGGCGGTAAGTGTAGCCATTGGAAGATTTAACGGGAATGGTAGATGCGATATCAGGAACGTTTTTGTAGATTGCCCAGCGTTTTTCTTTGTCTAGATTTTTCAAATTTTCATAGGGCATTTTCAACTTTTCAAATTCTTCGATCGTTTCCGTGAAACCAAGCTGTTTGGCCAGTTCATTATCGATCGAAGACCAGTCGGCGCCCGTGTCAATTTTCGCTTCGACTTCAATTTCTTTGCCATCTTTGCCGATCAGTTTCACTTTTTCCACCGTGCCGATCACTTTTTTTCCGGAAATTTCTTCCACCTCTTCTTCAATTTCTCCTCCGAATAGATCCATGCCGACGCGGATGCCTTTTTTGACGGTCTTAATTTTGATTCCAGCCGCTTTTTTCAAACGCCACTTGAGGCCATCGAGATTGGCGACTTGAATGGCTAGTCCTGGTCGGGCATTAATTTCCAAAATGACCGGTCCGCGCTCTTTGTCGATTGCAATGTCGACACCGAGAAAACCTAGTCCGGAAATTTCTTGTGACCGGACGGCCAGCGTCAAAATGTCCATCCAGTAGGGGATTTTGATTCCGGAAAGCAAGAGTCTTGTGCCAGGCAGATATTCAATAATTTTTTGTTTACCGGCCACGGCTGTCGTTGTCACGCCGGATGCCAAGTCAATGCCGACTCCGATTGCGCCTTGCGCGAGATTAGCTTTTCCGTGAGATTCTTTGGTAGGAAGCCGGAGCATTGCCATGATTGGCATTTTGTTGAAAACAATGACGCGGATATCAGGGATGCCTTTGAAGGCATAGGGTTTAAAAAGTTTCAAAAGTTTCAAGCGTTCTTCAAAAAAGGCCGTATCAGGAATGCCCGAGAGGGAATAGGAGCCGTCCAAAATATTTCTGGTATGATTTTTAAGATCGTTGATTGTGATGATTGATCCATCGGCTTTGACCCAGGCATCGTCACGGTGCTTTTTTCGGCCATAAATAACAATGATACCTTCACCACCAAATCCGCGATTAGGCTTTAGGACAAAACTATCCGGTAATTTTTGCCAATCAAAATTATCCAGATCTTCAAGTGACTTGATCTGGGCGATAAGCGTGGGGACGGCGATATCATTTTTTTTGAGTATACGCTTACTCAAAAGTTTGTTGTCCGCCAAGCGTTTGGCGGAAGTACGGTTGAGGGGGCGGATGTATTCCAAATTTCGGGAATTCATTCCCAGGATTCCGCGGCTTTTTTTAATAAATTCAAACATAAGCTCCTCCTTAAATTAACTTCTTTTGATAATTTCTCCGAAACGCAAGTACTCCGTGAGACGAAGACCGGTCCACTTACCAAACATGATATTGAGTGGAATGGTAAAAAGGATAACTCCGGGATAGCTGGCAATAAAGTGGATCAATACCTCCCAGCTAGCAAGATAAAAGCCTAAAATAGAAATGATCAATGTTTCGGCGGCCAAAAGGATAGCTGCGCGGTCGCCCTTTTCAATCTGCACGGCGATGAATTTTTCCACTAGAGTAATCATAATCAGGATCGGGAAGATGGAAACAGAAGCTAGACCGGTTCTCTTCAGGCTTCCGCCGATCGCCAGCATGACGAGAATGGAAAGTGCAACGATTGTAAGCATGATAGCTACGCGCGGTAAGTAGAGTAAGCGGAAAGATTTAAGAGCGATCCTCATCAGCATGCCGATAAGAATGATCATCACGAAGATTACGATGCCATATTTAATGCCATTGGTCGCGAGGAAGGCGAATGTGACGAGAAGCGGGGTGTAGATACCAAACGCCTTGATTCCAATTACCTGGCGCAAAAAAGCAATCAAAGTGGCGATGATCGGAAGCATTAAGATTAGTTTGATCGTTTCAAACGGCACGCCCTCATTGAGAAAAAAAGTCAAGACGGGACTGACGTGGAAATTTAGTTCGTTCATATGGCTCTTTGATGCTTAGCGGTCCTCGGCTTGCCCTAGCTTTAGCGGAGGCGGCTGGCGCAGTCATTTTTTAGACTAATTATGGCGCGACTGTTAGCATGACACACAGCAATTGCCAGTGCATCAGCCACGTCGTCGGGTTTTGGGATGCAACTCAAGTGCAAAACACTTTTGATCATTTGTTGCATCTGTTTTTTTTCTGCTCGGCCATAGCCTGTGAGAGCTTGTTTGACTTGGAGCGGTGTGTAACTAAACACTCTAACACTATTTTGCTTTAAAGTCAAGAGGATTGCCCCGCGGGATTGCGCTACTTGGATGACCGTTTTTTGATTTTTGAAGAAAAAGAGGCTTTCAATGGCAGATTCCTGAGGTTTGTGTTTTTTGATGATCTTGGCCAAGTCGTCAGAAACCTCCAAGATGCGCTCAGCATCGCTGTTTTCTTTGGCCGTACTGATGTGGCCATATGCCAAAGGCAAGAGCTTTCCCTCCTTAATTTCAATGATGGCCCAGCCAGTAGTGGCTGTGCCCGGGTCGATTCCTAAAATTTTCATGAGTTTCTTTGAAATAGCCTCCTCGCCCTTAAGGAGAGGATGTCACGTACTCGTGACAGGTGAGGGAAAGGGCAATGGGTTATTGATATCTAGACAAAGCCAGTTTTTTCTTAATATATAGCCCTTTCCCTCATCCGGCCTTCGGCCACCTTCTCCCTAATGGAGAAGGGGATATATTGGCTTACGCTAAGTTGCTATAAATTTCACTCACATCCTCATGGTCGTCCAGTAGTTCCATGAGATTTTCATAGGATTCACGGGTTTTTTCAGGAACCGTGATGGTGGTTTTGGGCAGATAAATCAGGCCCGAATCAAGTATTTTAAGCGATTCTTTGGCAATATTTTCTCGCACTCTGGCAAAATCTTTCTGGTCGGTAATTATATTCAAAATTTCTTCTTCTAGAATCGTATCTTTGGCACCAGCTTCAATGGCTTGCATTTCCAGTTCATCCGCGTCTTTATTTTCCAGATCAATGCTAATGCTGCCGACTTGTTCAAAATTCCACATTGCCGAGCCTTTTTCGCCTAATTTGGAATTATTTTTTGTAAGAATAGTTTTTACTTCGGAAACTGTGCGATTTTTATTGTCCGTCGTGCAGGAAATGAGGAGCATCAGTTCGCCTGGACCGACGGCTTCATAGAGGATTTCTTCGATCATCGCGCCTTTGATTTCGCCCGTTCCACGCTTGATGGCGCGTTCAATATTTTCTTTGGGCATATTCATCGCCCGTGCCCGATCAACGGCCATTCTGAGTTGAAAGTTGGTGTCCAGTTTTCCACCGCCGTCGCGCGCCGCAATCGTGACTAACTTTCCATATTTAGTGAAAATCTTGCCACGTTTTGCGTCATTAACGCCTTTTCGTTGTTTTATTCCCGCCCAATGTGAGTGTCCGGACATAATAGTAATTTGGTAGCTAGTATTTAGTGTCTAGTATGATTTAAGCTTAGCACTTTGGGGGGATAAATTCAAGGAAAAAAGTTATTTCAAAATAACAATATAAACTCATTTAATTTCGCATTGATTTTTTTCCAAAGTTGGTCAAAAAAGTTAAGAGCGGTGGCTTCTTTGTGGGAAATGTTTGGGACGAGCTTAATCGTAGAAATTCCCAAAACTTGCCCTTGATTTTGAGCTAATAATTTCACTGGTGAAATATTTGATCCGGCGAAAAGTAGCGTTATTTGATTTTCTTGCTTTTTGTGCCAAGAGGGATTTTTGGTTGATTTTCCCAAATCGGACAAATCAAAGTCGGCTTTTAGCGGTTCTTCGATTTTAACTTCAGGCGCAATAGCTACGGGCTTGTTTTTTGTATAGTTTGTTCTTTCCCCGCCTGCAACGCTATGCGTAGCATTGCGGGCAGGTTCTGTGTCTTTTGGTGACAAGATCCATTGCCAGCTCTTGCCTGTTTTTTGATAAAGCTCGTCTTCGGAAATCGATTTATTTTTGTGGTCGTATTTTAATTTGTCCGCCACTTTTCCATCGGGATAACGCAGTTCAATTTTGGCTTGCTTGTTTCCCAGGGAGAATGCGGAAAATTTGCGCGTCAGCATTTTTGTTTCGCCGGCTTTCAGGATAAAATCTTTTGCGATTGGATGGTTGTATAATTTTTCCCAACCAGTGGCAATGCTCCAATTCTTAAGATTCACTTTTTTCTTCGTGCCGTTGAGAATCTCCAGCCATTCTCCAACACTATCTTTTCCCTGGGGATTCGGCGATAGTGAAATTATTTGCACTTTAGTTTTTCCAAATTTTTCTACCTTAACAGTGAAGTTCAAAAGATTTTCTCTGCCGTCGCCAGTGATTTTGAGTGAGGCCTCATACGTCCCAGTTTTTTTGTATTTATGGCGCGTTTTTTTGAGATAGCTCTTATGGCCATCGCCAAAATTCCAGGTGAATTTTTGCGCGGCACTATCTGCTTTCACTTCAAAATTAGCATAAACATTGGCATAAATTTTTGAGTCTTTTTTTATTTTTCCGGAAAGCAATTTTTCAAATTTATTTTCTGTTCCAGGTGTATATAATTTTGTCCATTGCCAGGCGATGCCATCAAAGGCGTAGGCGTAGTCATATTTGGGTTTTTCATAGCTTACTGCATCGATCGGATTTTCCTTGGTGTTATCTTTGGCAATGAGAAAAGCGGTGTCAGAGGAAGTGTTGTTCAGTTCGAAGTTTCCTTCTAAAATAAAAAGCTCCAACGGAGCAATAGTTTTTTCGGGAAAATTTACCTTATGATTTTTTTCATCTTCGATCCGCATTCCGGCAAGATCGATTTTTTCATCTGACGTGTTGATGATTTCCACAAATTCTTTTCCTTCGTTTTTGGTTTTCGGCGCAGGAAAAATTTCATTTATTTTTAGTTTTCCGGAATAATTTTCTTCTTCTGGTTCATCGTCAGGATTTTCTTCTTCGTCGTTTTCTTTCCAATTGATACTGTTGATGATTGTGCCTTCATCGACTTTTCCTAATCTTATGGCGATCTGGTTTCCCTCAGAAATTGTTTCTGTTGTGCTTGAGTTCGCTTTAATTTTTTCTGCGAAGCCATCTTGGCTGTTTGCCCAAAGGTGTTTTTGGCCAGCGGGAACAATGACAGCACTCGTCCAGGATTTTATATTGGTGTCTTTGCTCGCTGTTGCGGATCTCTTGACCAACCGATATCCATTGAGGTCGATATCAGCAGTTGAATTGTTGGTTATTTCGATAAAATCTTCATCGGTCTTTCCGGTTCCGCCGCTATATTGAATTGCGGTAATTTTTAACGTTTCGTCAGCGGAGCTATTTTTCCAAAAACAAAAAACAATTGCGATAAGCACTGACAAAAATAGAAACAAACTTAGTTTTGTTTTTATATTTTTATTCTTCACCCCAAACTCTTATGAAGTAAAACTTATAAAAAATTTTCTTTGACTAATTTTGGAAAAATATTGTCATAAAATATCGGGTAAATCTTCACAGTTTTATTTTCAAGGTCATCTTTCGAAAACCATCCAAGCTCACTTATTTCTGAAGAAGGAATGGGGATTCCCTTAATTGAAACAATGTAGATATGATCGGTTTGTGGCACATTGTAAATTTGATTAGTATGATCAATAGAATAGTAATACCGAGCTTTTTCCAATGGAACGCCAATTTCTTCCAATATTTCGCGAGTAAGCGCAGAAATCTGATTTTCATTGTCTTCAAGTGTTCCACCCGGTATACCAAAAAAAATAGTTTTATCATCCCTGACTAGAAGAATTTTTTTATTTTGGATTATCACTGCAGCTACGCGTTGTCTATTCATAGCTTAAAAACTAATTTAATTCATCATGAATTTCTTTGCGGATGACGGCGCCGAGATTGTGCGCTTCCTTTTTCTCATAACTTTTTTGCAGATTCATTACCAAATCTTTGATGGCATAGGGATTGGGCACGTGTTTGAAGATGAAACGCTCTTTTTCTGCGGCGGTCTGGACATAGAGATTGCCGTAGTTGAGAAAAGTGGGGATGATGCCTTGGACTTCCACCGTGATGTCTTGGATATTTTCTAGTTCCAGTTCACTGATACCGCGAGAAAAAAGACCTTTTTGTTCGATGTTCACAATTCGTTCGTTGGTGACAATCCAAACATCAAAATAATAATCGATCCAAATGATGAAGAAAAACAACCAGATAAAAATGAGAAAAATATTTTCTAAAAAAAGAAAAAGGCTTGGGCTGATGGCGCCATTGGAAGAGTCAACGATTTGAGAAGCAAAAACAAGACTGCCAAAAAGCAGAAGGAGCATAATAAAAATAATGAAAAACTGGCTCAAGATATCGAACCAATGCCGATGCACGACCATGAGAATCTCTTCGCCGTCTTTTTGTCCTTTGAAATGAAATTGATTGAAGTTTTGCATAGGTGAAAAAATTAGAAAGAATTAAAATTGGAAGGCAAAAAATTAATCAGAGTCGTACTCCAATCGACGGAGAAAAATAACGCGACGTTCGAGATGAAAAGAAAAATGGAAACGAATGAGAAGATAGAGACCATCAGTTTGCTGAAATGTGAATTGATGGCATAATTGATCAAATGATAGACGACAAAAAAAGAAATTAGAAGATACATCAGAACAAAAAGCGCATAAAATCCATAGACAATTACTATCATATTTTTTTAGAAAATACGGCTGACTTGAGTAAACGCGTAATTCCTATTGTTTTTAAAATTAAATTAACTTAGCCGGAAACTTAATGCCTAAATGATCATAGGCGGCTTCGGTCGCCATGCGACCACGTGGGGTGCGAGTGAGAAAGCCGATTTGGAGGAGATAGGGCTCATAGACATCTTCAATGGTTTTGATTTCTTCCGAGGTTGCTGCGGCAACCGTGGAAAGTCCAACCGGACCGCCACCGAATTTTTCGATGATTGTGCGCAAAATGTGCTTGTCAGCTGGCTCAAGTCCTAATTCATCAACATCAATCATTTCCAGGGCTTCCCGTGCTCGCACGCTGTCGATTGTCGGATAGTTTTTGATCTGGGAAAAATCGCGCACGCGTTTCAAGAGGCGGTTCGCCACGCGGGGAGTGCAACGCGCGCATTTGGCAATTTCGCCGAGGCCCGAGTCTTCCATTGGAACAGCGAGAATTTTTCCCGAACGCCTAAGGATCCGTTCAATTTCTCCGGTTTCATAGAATTCCAAACGATGAATGGCACCGAAACGATTACGCAGAGGATTAGAAAGAGAGCCAAGTTTGGTTGTGGCACCGATCAAGGTGAATTTGGGCAGATCAAGCTGGATCGTGCGAGCGGAAGGGCCTTTGCCAATTACAATGTCCAGTTTGAAATCTTCCATCGCCGGATAGAGCACTTCTTCGATGGATTTGTTCAGGCGATGGATTTCATCGATAAAAAGAATGTCGCCGTCTTGCAAATTAGTGAGAATCGAGCCAAAATCACCCACACGCTCAATGGCGGGGCCGGAAGTGGTCTTGATGCTCACGCCCAACTCTTTGGCAATAATGTTAGCCAGGGTGGTTTTTCCCAAGCCCGCTGGTCCATAGAGCAAAACATGCTCAATCTGTTCCTTGCGTTTTTTGGCCGCCTGGATCAAAATATCGAGGTTTTTTTTGACTTTTTCTTGCCCGACATACTCGGAAAAGCTTTGCGGGCGCAGAGTATTGTCCAAATTGAGGTCTTCAAGCTGTTCGTGGGAGTTTGTAATCATCACTTCATTGTTAAATGGCTAAATTGTTAAATTGTTATGAAATTTGGGTGAATTTTCTAAATAATCCCAGCAATTCAACAATTTAGCAATTTAACAATATAATTCTAGCACTATTTGACAAAAAAACAAAGTTGTGCTACATTACTAAGTCATCCGAAAATTAAGGTTTTTTGATGGCAAGCAGTAAATTGCAGGCAATTGGTGGCTTCTATCTTTTGTCATCAATATGGGGAACTTTTTTCAAGATATGGGTAAAATGGTTGGCTTGCTCCTTGAGCAAACCGGCTGCGTTATTCCTCGATTTTGTTCCTTTTCTTGGGCTCCTAGTTCGAGATTTTTGCCTGCAGATTATTACTAATTAAAACCATTTGGTTTTGTGTAAATTAAAAATAAACATTCTTTCGTAGGAGGAGGTATATGAAAAAGAAGGAGCTGGAAGAAAAAATAAAAGAGAGCATTATGACAGATGCCTCGGTGTTGGAAGCATTATTAAATGCCGAAATCGAGGAGAAATATCTCAAAAAGGGATGTGTCATTGAGATGATTTTTTCCTCTTGTATGTTCTTGAGATATGATAAGACCATGGATGAATTGCGGAGTCGTTTTAAAAAAAATGGCTGGACCATCATATTTCAGATAATTCAGAACACAGAAGAAGGGGAATGTGTTCGCGTTACAATTAGTTGAATGGGGTATGTTGGAAAAACAAAAGGCGTGGATTCGAGGAATCTACGCTTTTTTTAATTTGTCTGAACCACTGATTAGCACTGATTACGCTGATTACACATGAAAAATCCACCTCACCCTAACCCTCTCCTTAGTAAGGAGAGGGGACTAAATGCAAAAGTATTGTATGCCTTATTGACGTTTTAAAAATAGAAAAATAAAGAAATAGCCCTTCTCCTTGCCAAGGAGAAGGTGGCCGGAGGCCGGATGAGGTGAATTTCAGTGTAATCAGGGAAATCAGTGCTAATCAGTGGTTCAGATTTCCGTAACCCTCTCCACCTCCTCCAAAGTCGTCTCCCCCTCCAAAACCTTCAAAATCCCATCCTGTGCCATCGTAATCATTCCTTCAGAAGTCGCTTTTTGATTAAGCTCTGATGTGACGGCGCCGTGCATTACGGCTTCTTGGATTTCGCGGGAGAATAAAAATATTTCACTGATGGTTGTGCGGCCTTTGTAGCCGATGTGATTGCACTTGTCACAGCCATTTGGTTTATGTACCTCCGATATTTCTGGAATGTCTACACCGGCCCTTGGACTGATGGTTTTCAAAACTTTTTCCATTTTGAATTTTTCGTCTTCTGTCGCTGGAACTTTAGTTTTGCACTCACAGAGTGTGCGCACAAGTCGTTGGGCAATGAAAGCGTTAACGCCAGAAACGATGTCTTCGGGTTTCACGCCCATATTGAGCATCCTGGCGACGGCGCCAGAGGCGTTGTTGGTGTGGAGCGTGGAAAGGACGAGATGTCCTGTGAGGGCGGCTTGGACGGCGATTTGGGCGGTTTCGTTGTCGCGGATTTCACCGATCATCATGATGTCGGGATTTTGACGCAGGAGAGCGCGCAGAGCTGTGGAAAAAGTATAGCCGTCTTTTTCACTGACTGGCGTTTGCAAGAGGCCTTCCATTTGGTATTCGATCGGATCTTCGACGGTGATGATTTTGATTTCCGGATTTTTAATCATGTTTAAAATTGCATAGAGCGTGGTGGTTTTTCCACTACCGGTCGGACCGGTGTTGAGCACGACGCCATTCGGTTTTGAAACTTCATGTTTAATCTTTTCCAAGTTCTGTTTTCTGATTCCCAATTTATCCAAATCGAGCGCGACGGAAGATTTGGAAAGAAGTCGCATCACGACTGTTTCGCCAAAACCACCGAGAATGATCGAAACGCGGATGTCGACGGATTTTTCTTTCAGCTCGGTGAGTTCGTCGTCAAAGGTAATGCTAAAACGGCTATCAATGACGCCTTGACGCGCTTCGGTTTTTACGCCACTGAGCATTTTTATTTGTCCCAAAAATGTCGTATATTCTGTGAGCGGAAGTTCGGCGACGGTTTGCAAGATGCCATCGATGCGAAAACGAATTTTGACGATTTCTTTTTCTGGTTCGATATGGATGTCGCCAACACCCAGGATTTGCGCGGCGGAGAAAATAATCTTAACTACATCGGCAATTTTAGTGCTAGCAAGCAGCGTTTGCATTTTGGCAAAATCATTCACATTCTCCCGCGTTTGGTCATAAAATTCTTTTTTGATCGGGAGTGTACTGCCCAAAGTTTGCGCCATTAGTTTTTCATAGATGCCTTCCAAAAATTCTCCCTGTCCAGTCACTTTTTTCACTTCGTCGATCGAAGTGACTCCGCTGATGGCTTTCAGGATGCCATCTTGGAGCATCGTCACCATTCCTTCTTCCAAAACTGCCATTGTGATTTCTGTTTCTCCGGCGAGATCAAGAATCATCTTTTCCGTTTCCGGGCTGATCGTGAGCACTTCAAAGATTCCCATTCGACCTTTATATCCCGTGCCTCCGCATTTGAGGCAACCCTTGGGACGATAAAGTTTTTCGATATTTTTTGGGATTTCTACTTTAGCGCGCGGGGAAATGATGGAGAGAATTTTTTTCAGTGAATCGATTGTTTCTTTGGCGGGGATATATTCTTCTTTGCACGAACACAATTTGCGCACTAAGCGTTGACCAATAATAGCATTCACCGCCGGGGCGATGAAAGATGGTTTTACGCCCATTTCGATGAGGCGGGGGATAGACGCGATAGCGCTGTTGGTGTGAAAGGTGGAAAGGACGAGGTGACCTGTGAGGGCAGAGTTGACGGCGATGTCCGCTGTCTCATCATCGCGAATTTCACCGACCAAAATAATATCCGGATCCTGGCGGACAATTGCCCGCAGACCATTGGCGAAAGTATATCCGCGGGCTTTTTCAATTTGGGTTTGAGAAACGCCTTTTAGTTGGTATTCGATCGGATCTTCGATAGTGATGATTTTTTTGTCCGGCGTATTTAGTTTGCTGATGATGGCATAGAGCGTAGTGGTTTTTCCACTACCAGTCGGTCCGGTCGTAAGAATCATCCCATTGGGCGCTTCAATTTGTTTTTGGACTAATTCATACGCTAGACCCTGGAGGCCAAGCTGTTCAATATTGACATTGATCGAATCAGGATCAAGTAGACGCATCACGATCGATTCGCCATAATTACCAGGAATGGACGAAGCGCGGATGGCAATTTTTTTGTTGGCCAAGTTGATATCAAAAGTGCCATCTTGTGCCATATCAGAAAGATTGAGTTTCATTCCCGACATCATTTTGATCCTGGTGGCGATCCGTTTGTGGATATTTAATGGAAAAAAAGCCACGTCTTGCAAAACGCCGTCGATGCGGTAACGCAGGCGGAAATCTTTTTCCTCTGGTTCGATGTGTACATCCGAAGCGCCGAGGGTGTAAGCCCCAGCCATAATCGTATTCATCACCTCCGTGATTGGCATTTCTTTGATCCTTTCTTTGAGTTCTACCAAATTTTTTAGGGCAGCCTGAAAATCAGTCAATTCCTCATCCTCAATAGTTAGGCTCAGTTGGTCGAGAATTTCCGTAAAAACGATTTTTTTATATTTCTCCAGCACACGCTCGAAATTATAGGGAGAAATAACAAAAAGACTAATTTTTAGTCCGAGCCGTTCAGTCATTTTTTTGAGAAATTCTTGTGTATCGGCTTGCATCGGATCAACAGAAACAACTGTCAGGATTTTGGCTTTTTTTTGAATGACGGCAATGCCTAATTTTCGTGCGTCGGCTTCATCAACCAGTTTTAAGCTATCGATGGAAACCGGTACGATGTTGGTGTCAATGTAGGGCAATTCTAACTTAGCAGCAAACTGAGCCGTTTCTTCTTCTTCTGAGCGATGTTTCAATTTGGAAACAAGGTTGTCAGAAACCGCTTTTTTTGCTTCTTCATCCCCAACTGCTTTTGTGGTTATTTTTATCATAATTTTTTAGTTATATTCTAAATAAAACTATTTTTATAGCTCAATTCTAGCACAAAAAAGTAAAACAAAAAAACAGCCCGGGATTATTTTAGGCTGTCCTTTGAATGGTTTGCTTCGAATATCCTCCTCGCCCTTCGGGAGAGGATGTCTGAAGGACAGGTGAGGGCAAGGGTGATGCTAAGAAATAAAAATGTTCTGCGTAGGAAAGTAATAATTTTATCAAAAGCCCTTTCCCTCATCCGGCTTTCAGCCACCTTCTCCCGGAGGGAGAAGAGGCTTTAGATGGAGTTTTCGATTTTCCCCTGAATAGTCTTCGCCGCCAGAATCAAATCACTTCCTGCTAATTTAATATCCAAAGTTTCATTTTGACTAGCTGTTCCGAAAAGCAAAGCCATTTTTTGCAAGAGTTCGGGGCTTATAGTTTTAATGACCGCAGAAGAGCTATTGGGCGTATCGTTGTAAAGAATCATAAAGATCTGGCCATCGTTATAGTTTTCTTGTAATTTTTCCAAAATAACTGACAGGCTTTCTGGAGTAGTGCGGCTCTGGACAAAATCATCGAGACTCAGGGCGGCCCAGGCTAACTTGCTCTTTTCTTCCCAATTAAGCTTGCTCATCACTCGTCCTAGCAGTTTTAAGGTAGAGAGTGGTTGGGTTTTATAAAGCCAGCGGATAATGCCTTGCTGATCCGCTCCGCGATCCATCAGATCTGCCGCGGCAGAAAGGGCTTTGGGCGTGGTATTTTTCTTTTGGAAGTTTCCGGTCGCGCCAATGATTCCGGTCAAAAGGCTTGTGGCGATATTTTTGTCAAAATTGGTCGCATCGATATCTTCCAGAACCGGCTTAATGATTTCTGCGCAAGAAGAAGCTGTGATGTCGACGAGGTTTATCTGCCCGAAGTTTTCATTGTTGCCCCGGTGATCGATGTTGATGACCGGAACTTCAAAAAATAGATCAGAGTTGTTGATATAGATCTGTCCCAATGATTCCAAATCGGGACTGTCCAAAACGACAATCAGGTCATATTTAAATTTAGCCAAGATGAAAGAGAAATCACGCGGATCAATCGAGCCTTTTTCTGGGGTGAGATAAACATTAAAAGCGTCGCCGATTGTTTCCTGGCGCAATCCCGTGATTTTATTGCGGCTCGTGTCAAAAGACAAGACAAATTCCCGTGCTCCGGAAATTTCCGAGGCGATATTTTTCGGGCGGGGGAGAAATTCAAATTTAGTGTCCGATAGTTTTTTGCCGGAAACGATCGTGGCAGGTATGTTTCTGTTTTCCAAAAAAAACGCCAGGGCAAAAGCACTGCCAATGGCATCAAAACCGGGGTTTTCGGGGATGAAAATAAGAACATCTTTCGCCTGAGCGATGAATTTCTGGAATTGTTCTTGCAGAGCGAGACTCATAGAAAAAAGGAGTTAGGTTCTTAGCTGCGATTTTGTTTCAGGTAGTATTTCAAGGTAGCAGGGATTTTTGCGGGTGTCAAATGATGGTGGGTTTTGGTCTTTTTGTTGTACAAAAAAAGAGTTCTACTTAAAGGGAACTCTTTTTTGTGAGTTGGAAAATAAAACAATCACAATTTCTCAATCTCTTCCAATAGCGCGCTAAGAATATTTTTCTCTAGTCCTTGTCATTAAAAAGCTCAACGTAATCTTTGTATATGTAGGATTGTCCATATTTTCTATCTTTATTCTTTGGTGATAAAATTCCCATCTTAATAAATCGATCAATGATTGACTGTGCTCCTGCGCGAGTGAAACCAGTCCAATTTTGGATTAGACTTACATTTACAATCGGTTGCCCATAAAGTTTTGGCAACACTATTGTTGCGCTTTCAGAGGCGCGCTTACCAAGCTTTTGAACTTTCATTATATCCTTTTGGCGCAAGACGGTAATTTTGCCGACAATATCAATCGCTTCATTAGCTATTTCAATAACACCATCCAAAAAGAAGTCAATCCAGTCCGGCACATTTCCATCGTGATAGTCAGAAAGTTTTTCATAATAAATTTTTTGGTGTTTTTTAAAGTAAGATGACAAAAATAAGACTGGTTTTTCCAAATAGCCTTCCTTCCAAAGATAGAAAGTGATTAGCATTCTTCCTGTTCTTCCATTTCCATCTAAAAAGGGATGGATTGTTTCAAATTGAGCATGGACAAGACCCGCCTTGATTATTGTTGGCGTAGTATCATTTGCGTGTATAAACTTTTCCAGATCATTAAGCGCTTTTTGCATATCAAAAACAGTGGGCGGGACGAATTTAGCATTATCTGGTCTAGTTCCGCCGATCCAATTTTGACTTTTACGAAATTCTCCTGGATCGGAAAAATGAGTCGCTCGAGCTTTATGCATCAACTGTTTGTGCAGCTCTCTAATAAATCTAAGTGTCATGGGAAAATTATCCGCGGATACTCTTTTTATTCCGTAATTAAGTGCTTTGATGTAGTGCAGGATATCATCAACATCTTGGGGTATATTTGTGTTAATTTTCACTTCAGCTTCGATAGCGTCAATCATTGTTGCCATAGTTCCTTCAATTTGACTTGATGAAGCAGCATCTTTTCTTAGGCACATTAGAAGAAAAAAATCAGAGTCAGGGAGTAATTTTGTTATGCCGTCAAGCTTTCCCAATAGTCGAGTAGCTTCATTGTTTTTTTTTAATATTTTTGGCTCAAAATTAAAATCCTCCCTGGGTGGAAAAGGGTTTGGGGTAAAAGCCTTGAAGCCTTCCTTTTGGTCTATATTTAGGCCAATCGTAATGTTTTGCATAGTTTGTTTACATCTTTAGCTTAATGTATACAAAATATAGTGGTTTGTATACATCTTGTCAGTACATGTATACAAACTTAGTATAAAACCAAAATCACAATTTCTCAATCTCTTCCAAAAGCGCGTTGAGAATGTCTTTTTCTTTCACGGATTTGATCACTTTGCCTTTGGCGAAAATTGCGCCCATCCCTTTGCCACCAGCCACACCAATGTCGGCTTTTCAATTACCGTTTTGGTTGACAGAATGATTTTTTTGGTGGTAGTATAAATTTCTAGTACATTTAATGAAAATAGCATAAACAAGAACCTAATATTGGGAGGGTGGAAGAATGAAAGAGGAGAAAAGCATTGTTGGTATCGGACTTCTGCTCTTTGCTTGGATCAAGGGTGGTTGGAGGATTTTCACAATCAAAGAATTGAAATCGAAACCAATGATTCGTAAGGAAAGTGGGATGATTTCCTTTCCCTTGGAAACCCAGGAGGAAAAAGATGGAAGCATGGAGGGAACATTATCACGACTAATTGACGAGGAGGTTGGAAATATTTCAGAACAAGTGTATATTTACGAGATGGTTTCAAAAAAATTTTTAATACACAAGGGAATCGAAATTTTCTATTTCTATGGCATTTTCGGGGGAGATTATAGGCAAAATTTTTCTCCCAAAGATGACGACATTGTTTATGCTGGCTGGTGGACATTGGAGGAATTATTGGCCTTTACTAAAATAAGGGTTGAGGTTCTGCCAATTCTTCAGCACTTTATGAAAAACGGGGGATTAAATAATCTCCTAATAAAACAAGAAAAAATAAATTAGCGCGGTTATTCTCAATGACCGCGTTTTTTCATAAAAATTTTCGTATGAGCAAAATCTTCTTCCGAGAATATTTTGGTATAATTTTCTGCACGAAGACCGTTAAAGATTTCAACGGATTTTAACATCTTATTTCTTAGTATGTCTAATTTCTTGATTTTTCCTAGAAGTCCGCTTGTGACATCAACATTGTGAGATCCTGATAGTGTAGCATTTTTTTTAATATCATTTAATGCAATTATTTCTAATAATTTTGCGTCTTCATGCAGATGCGGATCTTTGGTAAAAATCCCATCTATATCAGAAGCAAAAAATATTTTTTCAGCCTTTAATTTTTCAGCCAGATATGGAGCGACAGCATCCCCAGAGCACACGGACATGCCAAGCTTGTTGTCAAAAACCATATCACCATAAAGTATGGGCAGGCAATTTTTACTAAGCGCTTCGCGTATCATTTTTAAATTGCAATATATTATTTTCCTTTCTTTTTGGATGATGGCTGAGGCAGTATGAATTGGAAAAGCCATTAAGCCATTAGTGATAAATATTTTGCAAAGGGTGTTATCCAATTCCTGGATTGCATTGCAAGTAATCAAGGCTTTTTTGATTTTATCTTTCGTCTCATTTGTTCCTTTTGTCAAGTTATATTTTTTTGCCAAACGATGTCCCACAGATCCTGCACCGTGGACTATAATTAGATCAAAGTTCTCTTTTGCTTGAACTTTTTTTATCGCGAGAGCTATTTTTCTGAGTAAAGCATGACGTACTAATATGCCTGGCTCATCTTTGCAGGTTACAACACTTCCGCCAAGCTTGAGAATATAGAGTGGGCGCATAATATTGTATAATTATGGTTATGTTGATAACTCGAGTATTCCATAAATAGCGATATAAATCAAGAAAATAGATAGCCCTTCCTTTTTTCCCAAAATCCGCTAAGCTTGGAGTATATGCAAACCGAATTTATTACTGAAAAAATTAGTGAGACTAAGAAGCTTGGAAAAATATTAGCTTCTGAGCTTTGTGGTGGGGAAGTGATTTGTCTTTTTGGTGAGTTGGGGGCAGGGAAAACCACATTTACACAAGGTCTATTGGAAGGTCTGGGAGCGCAAAAGCCCTATACTAGCCCGACTTTTGTGGTGATGAAAGAATATGAATTGAAAAACCCGCCTACGCTAAAGCTTCTGCGGGTAAGCAAAAAAATCCGTAAAATTTATCATTTTGACGCGTATCGGGTGGAAGCGGAGGATATAATAAACCTCGGCTGGGAGGAAATGATGGCTGAACCGAGCAATATTTGCATCATTGAGTGGGCGGATAAGCTGGAAAAAATCATTCCGGAGCGGGCGATTTGGATTGGGTTTGAGTGGCAAGACGCCAAGAGAAGAAAAATAACTTTGGCTGTAAAAAGCCAATAATAGAAAATATGGTCAAGTGTTTTTGAGCCAACTAGAAAATACTTGACAATATTTTCTATGTGGGTGTAAAATGCAGGTATGGACATAAATCATAGGAATATGTTGAAAAAGCGCTATTTGCAGGACAAAATTGCTAAAGATCTTGAAAAAAAGATGGTTTTTATCGGTGGGCCACGGCAAGTTGGCAAAACAACACTTTCTCGCCTAATCGGGAAAGAGGGCTATGCCAACTTTTCCTACCTCAATTGGGATAATACAGAAGACCGAAAAAAAATTATTGCCAGTCAGTTTGAGTCAGAAGCAAAACTAATTATCTTTGATGAAATTCACAAATACAAAAAATGGAAAAATTATATCAAAGGCCAGTTTGATAAGTACAAGGAACGCTTTGCAATTCTCGTGACGGGCAGTGCTCGGCTCGATCTCTATCAGAAAGGCGGTGATTCTTTGATGGGAAGGTATTATTACTTTCGACTCCATCCATTTTCACTTGCTGAAATTTTGGGCAATAAATTCAACGCCGAGCCTTTTGAAGAGTTAAGCTTTAATCTATCAGCAAAAGCATATTCTGAATTTAAAAAATTAGTTGCTTTTGGCGGATTTCCAGAGCCATTTTTCAGTCAGGACTTGGAGGTTTTGCGTCGTTGGCACAATCAAAAAGTTGATCGACTTATCAAAGAAGACATTCGCGATGTCGAGGTTGTGCGGGATTTGTCAGCTTTGCAGGTGCTGGTTGAGTTATTGCCAAAAAAGGTCGGCTCGCTGCTATCGCTTAATTCTCTGCGGGAAGATTTGGAGGTGGCGCATGGAACGATAAAACTTTGGATGGATATCTTGGAAAAGTTTTATTATCATTTTCGTATTTATCCTTTTTCTGCTAGTGCGATTAAGTCACTTCGTAAAGAGGCAAAGCTCTATCTCTGGGATTGGTCGCAAGTTTCCGAGGAAGGAGCGAAGTTGGAAAATATTATAGCGTCACATCTGTTAAAGCTGTGTAATTTTTTGTATGATGCGAAAGGCCACAAGGCAGAGCTTTTTTATCTGCGCGACATTGATCAGCACGAGGTCGATTTTCTTGTAACAGTTGATAGAAAACCTTGGCTGGCAATTGAGGTAAAAAAATCAGATCAGGCAATTTCCAAAAATCTGCAATATTTTAGAAAAAAGCTCGATATTCCCTTCTGCTACCAACTGGTTGATATGGAAAATGTTGATTTCTTAAAAGACAATATTCGCGTAATGAGTATGGATAAATTTCTGGGCGGATTGATTTAACATTCAAACCAATCTCCAGTAAAATAACAAAAAAGACCAAAAACTTGCTAAAATCCGAAAAGCGTGCTAAAAATACCTAAGTGTCTCAGCACAATAATTTATCAATAATTTAGAAAAAAAGTTTATGCCAATCAAAAAAGCCGCTAAGAAATATATGCGGGTGACCGAAAGGAAGACCGAGAAAAACCGTAAAATCAAAGGAGCCTTCCGAAGTGCGATGAAATATACCAAGGAAGCTCTAGTGAAAGCCGATGGCGCAAAAGCGACTGAATATCTCAAAAAATCCATCAAAGCCTTGGACAAGGCAGTTGAAAAAAACGTGATCCACAAAAATACAGCCGCCCGCAGAAAATCCCGTTTGAACAAAGCGGTCAAAGCGCTCGTAACCAAAAAATAGTTTTTCTTATCTTTGAAATAAAAAAACCATCCGAGAATTTTGGATGGTTTTTTAATTTAGTTGATAATTAGGCAAATCATAAGCTTATCCCTTTTTTCTAAATTTCAATAATATCCCTGTCGGTTCTGTTTCATTTTCATCTTCAAACATGGAATAGTCTTTTTGCTCTTCTAGGGTAAAATGTTCAAGGCAGGTTTTTGAAAGATAATCTTCTAGCGTATGTGGAGGATTTTCAACAATGAATTTTCCTTCAAAGATCGGTTTTTTCATCTTTTCTCCCGGTTTTAAATTTTGTTCGGCAGCTATTTTTGCATCATGGATCGGATGAGGAGCAGCAATCAGAAACAGTCCGTCCTTCTTGAGAACACGCGCAACTTCCAAAATAGCCTCATCAAAATCAGACATGACATGAAATGAGTAACGTCCCATAATAGCATCAACGCTACCGTCAGCAAGTGGGATATGTTTCCAGTTGCCGGCAACCAGTTCGATGCCGGGATGATTTTCTCCGAGAGTTTTTTTGGCTTCAGAAAGCATGGATATGGATGGTTCAATTCCGATCACTTTTTTCGCTCCCATTTCTTCGTAGGTAAGAAGGTCATCTCCAGCACCGCAACCGATATCGGTGACAGTCATTTTTTCAATATTTAGTCCTAGAGATTCTTGGAAAAATCTCCGTCCGGTGTCAGGGGACTGGGAGTAGAATTTTCTTTGATTTTCGAGATAATCCTTTCCGTGTTCGTCAAAAAAAGAGATAGACGAATCTTTTTTTTCGATTTGTGTAATAAATTTTACCTCGCTAGAGTCGCGTCCGGTATTAAGCACTTTTGCTATTAGCCAACCACAGCGCTTCAAAGAAAATGCGCTGGCTTTCGGTGACAGCGGGGTTTTTGATACTAAAAGTCAGGTGCGGGTCGCCATAGATTTCAAAATCCACTCGATCGGCGGAAATTACCGTGTTGACAAGATTTTTTTCTAGTCCGTTCATTGTTCTGTATTCCATCAAATTGCGTTCGGTTGAAGATTTGGCCATTGTTTTGTCTAATGATGTTGGTCCGATCAGGCGAAAGTTGATTTCTCGTGCGATGCGGATGCGGTCCCATTCATTATGGACGGCCTCACCTGCTTGCTCGAAATAGCGTTCCCACTCGCCACAAATCATCAGAATTGTGCTTTTTTTTGGAGTTTCCTTGATGTTTTCCAGGAAACGATTACGAAAAGCCTTGTTGCCCTCGGTCACTTCAAACTCTTGTCCAACCTTTTGATGCATAAGGCCGATGAGCATTGCTGACGCCTCCAGCGCTTTTTTTTCGCGTTCCTCAGCCAAGGAAATCAGTTTTCGGGGGTTTTGCGCTCGCCAGATGGAGCGTTTGGCGCCAATTTGGCTAACTAGAGCCTTTTCCTTGAGAGTTTCTAGAGCGTTATAGACAAATTGGCGATGCAACTCAATATTTTTACTTAAGCTTATTGCGCTCATTTCGCCATTTTGAAGCAATTCAACATAAATTTGAATTTCTTTATTGCTGAGACCCAGGGAAATGAGGGTGTTTTCTAGTTTATGGTCAATAATCTTTGACATATCTATATTATATACCTTATTTTAGATAAAAGCAAGTCATATAAAACAGTCAATAAATCATTGACACTATGCCTAAATCATGCTATACTTTGCTGTTAAGATGAGAAAGTAAAAAGAAACAAGACTAAATCTTAACAACCTAACCATTAAGCAAAAACAATGAAAATGCTTTTGAACAACGGAACAATAATTGGCGATTCTCCGAGTATGCCGGAAAAAACCAGAAAATATCTCAATCAGTTTTGGCACTTTCCTTCTCAAAAAGAAGCGGAGAGGGAAAAGGAGAAATACTATACTTTTGATTACAAAAGAGAAATTCATCGCCGAACTGACCAGATTGAAAGCGTGATTGAACCGTAAATTCTAGTGGGAGACAGAAAGTTTTCCGTCTCTCCTAGAGTTTATCTAATTTCTTAGGTGAATCGTAGTTTTTTAAAAAAATAATAAAAATGCCGCCTGTATCGGCGGGGTAAATGTGGAGCAAGGAGTAAATTATGAAAACAATGTTAGGTAGTAAGTTTAGTGCGGTGGAGTTTTTGAAGAGTAGGGAAGAGGCTATACGCATTTCTTGTCCTCGAAATCGGGGTTATCGGCAAGGGGAGCAGGAGGAATATATAAAGCTATGTGAAAGCATAGCTGGATATATTAAGAGTAGTGAGTTACCGGAAGAAACCGCCTTCATTATTGACAATGATGGTTGTGAGGTAGTTGTATTGATCAAAGGAAAGGAGGTACTGTTGCATAGAATTTATTACGACTATTTCATGCCCCCGAATTGTCGCGGGACGTGTGGCGGTTATTGCCACCAATACTTCCTGCGGTTCGAGGGATCATTGAGGGCGGTAGAATCTTTTTTTAAATGATTCTATCGTCATCGAAGACTTGCGGCAAGTCTATAAACTGCCGTTTTTTTTATTGTGTCATTCCCGCGGAGGCGAGAATCCAGTCACCTCAAGTTAAAAATAAAGAAAAACGAATTATTAAAATTCAAGACTTGCCTAAATAGAAAGTTTATTGCACTTGCAGCTCGACTTTCTAAAACTTTTATAATTAGTGGAACCTGGATTCCCGCCTCCGCGGGAATGACACCTAATGCTAGACATTTTTTTAGCAAGGTTTTCTTTAGTGGCAGGGATAAATTTATTTATAATTCCACAATAAATTTATCCAAAGACAATTTGATATCGGCTTGGCCGGTTTTGATTTTTGCGTCGAGTGCGCCGAGTTTTTTGTGGATGGCAATCAGTTTTTTTTCGCCGAAATTTCTGGCCTGATTCATGCTTTTTTTCACCACATAGGGATGGAGCTTGGATTGTTTTGCGATTTCAAATTCGCTAAAAATTCCATTTTCTTGGAGCGAAGCAATGCGCAAAAGATTTCTAAATTGGTAGACAAGCATCGAAAAAAGATAGAACGGATCGTCGCCCTGGTCGAGATGGCGATGGAACAGTTCCAGTGCTTTGGGCTTTCTATTGGCGGACATCGCTTCGATTGTTTCGAAAATATTATTATCCATTTCGGCTTTGACTAAAAGATCAACCGTCGCGTCACTGATCAACTCCGTCTCAGAATAGTCGATTAATTTTTCAATTTCCTGCGTCAGCAGAGCTGTGTCATTGCCGACATAGGTGATCAGTTTTTCCAAAGCGGATTTTGAAATAGAGGCTTCTAGAGAGGCCTCTTTAATTTTTGCCAAAATCCATTGGCTTAACTTTAGTCCTGTGAGTTTTTCAAAATTTTGTTTCTTAGCATTCTCCAGGAGAAATTTGAACAGTGCATTGTTTTTTCGCGGGCTGCCTTTTTCCCAAAAGATCACGACCGCGTCAGCGTCGAGTTTTATTTTTTCAATATTGTCTTTCAGAAATTTCAGGAGCTTGGCCTGTTCGTCAGTTGGAGTTTCCGTGATGATATTTTTGGCGATGAATAATTTTTTGGTGGAGAACAGTCCGGAAGCTGAAAGGGCGGAGCGCATTTTTTCCAGTGCGCCGGTTTTTGAATCAGTCGCATCAAACAAAGACAAACCCGCGTTGGATTTGTCATTGAGAGAAAACTTATTTTTTATTTCCAGTACTTTTTCACTTGACCGGAAAGCGTCATCGCCGTAGAAAAAAATAATCATCGATATTTTTCACTAAATTATTCTGCTGGAGTCCATTTTAGATTTTGTCCAGGCTCCAAGATTTCCAGCCAGATCTGTCCGGGCACGAACTGAATCTCTTGTCCGCTCTGGTCATAGAAAAAGAGCTTGCTGTCTAGGCTGGAACGGTCTTTTTTCCAAGTGCCGGTCATTTCTTTTCCATTCATATAATAGTGCGCTTCGCCAGAGTCTGTTGCATCGTACCACGGGTCGCCAATTTCCACATTATTATAGCGCCCACTGATGCTTTCGACGCCGGTTTTTTTGATTTCTTCGACATTCTTCCATGGATCTTGCAAGCCTTGGCCGACATAATCTTGGGTATTGGTGATTTGTTCCGATTTAGCAAAAATTACGACGACATTTTTTGGTGCCAATCTTTGGCCGTTGTTTCGGTCTGTGTCGGCTGTTTCATCCCAGGTGCGCAGATAGGAATTGGTGGCTTTGTCGTAGTCGTAGGTAGCATCGTAGGGATTGGCAAAGGCGACACGCAGATGTCCGCCACTGGGCCGGTCTTCGAGCGGAGTTTCCGCTTGATGGGGATAGCCGACAAATTTATTTTCCGTCCGATAGCCCAAGTCAGTCATGGCTTGCTGTACTTTTTCCGCTTTGACGTGGCCGGAGTCTTCCATCCGCATCTTGGGGTCATTTTTCCAATCCCAACGATCGCAATATTTTCCAGAATAAACTAAGCAATCAATGTTATCAATCAGTGTTTTGTCTTTCAAAAGATCTAGCGCGAAATGCGAACCACCCCAATTGATATACACGGAATCAAGTCCCTTGGCAAGGGCGATGTAGTCATGGCGGGCACTTCTAATTGCGCCAATTTCTTTTGGAATGTCGCAAAGATAGACTCCCATCAGGCGTGTCACAGAAGAAGTGTAGGCGGGCATTTCAATTACCATGTCAGCCTGTGAAAATCCGGCGGCTGGTCTCGCGAGCACATCAGCTGGTTGCATAACTGCTACGGAACGATTTTTCCAATTCTCACAAGCCAATCCGGAAATCGGGCTGACGTTTTCACTATTGAGCGGACCAGTTTGTGCGGCCTTTTTAGGGTTAAGATCAATTTGTTTTTTCGCTGCCTGCTGATTTTGGTTTTTGAAAAACCAATAACCACCACCCGCAATCAGTATTATTACAACAATAATCGCGATAGTTTTTTTCTTACTTCCCATTAAATTTAAGTTTAAAAATTACTTTCCTATTATATCGCAATACTCCGAAATAGGGAAGGCTTTGACAGAACGTAGCGACTATTGACAGAATTTGACCGTTTGCTATATTTATCGCATGCACAGTATTTATCAAACAACCAAGCGAGTCAATAATAATATGTCCGGGATTACCACCGGCCGGCTTTGGTTTTTGAGAAATGAAGATTAGCGCATAGAGAAAAATCATTTTACAAAAACCAAAGCCGGTCCTAGGAGGGAACCGGTTTTTTGTTTCTTTAACAATTTGTGGTATTTGTATTTTCTTAATTCTAGCTAAAGGAGTAAGAATTATGAATGATATCTGCTGTGGAGAATGTGGAATTTTCAGAGGAAGTCGTTGCTCTCTGGAAAAAAGGTCGCTGGCAGGAGATTGTCCGCTGTATCCAGAAATTCCGACAATTCTGGATAACGATAAAAATCCAAAATGTACTAAGGCACGAGCGAAGGGAGATCCTGGCGTTTTTTCTTGGGGATATGTGGAAATTGCGACGAGCAAGGGAAATACTTCATGTCAAAAAATCGATGAAGTCGTCGATTTAGTCACAGACACATCTCCTGAGGAAAAAAGTTGTCTTAAGTGCAAAGGAAGTTGGTGGTTGTTCGGTATTTCCTAAAAATAGAGATTTGGATTATGCCCAAAGGTGTAATAGCTTTGGCATAAAAAAAGAAAAAAAGGAGGATTGATTTTATGTCTTCAACCGTACTTTTTGTTTGTCCAGTATGTGGCAAAAATGTCGGCTGTGTTTTTATTCTAAACAGATGGTGCGAAGGGCGTTGTTTCCTGCTTAATTGCATCTGGGATAAAACTACCCCGGAAATAATATTAACCGAATTTCACGAAGCATGTAAAAACCCCTGCTATCATCGCATAGATGGGCATGCTTAGAAAGGAGAAGATATGAGAGAAAGTGCAAGGCTTAATGTTAATGATGAGTATTTCGGATGCTATAGATGTAAGTCGTCGATCGGATGCAGAGTCAGAATGCTGATGTTTTGTGATGATAACTGCATCATGAAGTGTCGGTGTCTGTTCGATCAAACGGATGAATTTACAACTACGATGCTTTGTGATGAATGCAAAAAGGAGGTAGCTTTAATAACAAGAAGTTGTAGTAATTGTGTCAGGAGCTTCTTTGTGGGCGCAGGTGTCTGTGGCAATGTGTGCCGGTTGATCAATAGGGTGATACTTAAGCCGACAAAGGTGGCGGAAAGATGTGGCGCATATAAGTTGGATGAAGAAGATCGCATAACTCAGTGTGCTTGGCCTCTTCTTTCTAAAAAAGAGGTGGCCTATGGTTGATACGTTCATTTCAGGTGGGGTGTGAGTTTTAATTTTATAACCCACACCCCTTTATTTTTTTAAAAAGCCATTTGTATGTTAAGATTGAGCTATTAAAAATAAAATGAATTATATGAGAAAATACTTTTTTGTTTTGATTGTAGCTGGATTGGCATTCTCGCTTTTTGGAGTCGACGCGCGAGCTGCTGTTACTGCGCGGACCAATGTCACTGATTGGTATATCAAAGATTTTCAATCAGAAATTTTAGTCAACAAAGATTCAACATTACTCATCGCAGAGAGAATCACAGCTGATTGTGGGATGGCTTCCGGCAAACACGGAATTTTCCGCACTTTGCCGACTGTTTTTCGTACGACGGACGAAACAATCTCGATGCCGGTCGAACTTGTGAGTATCACGGATTTTGCTGGAAAAAGCTTGCAATATTCCACGCAAAAAAACTATTCGAATAATACGGTGACGTGGAAGATTGGTGATCCTGATCGGACCGTGACCGGAGTGAATAATTATCTCATAACCTATAAAATAAAAAATACCATCCTTTTTGATAATCCTGCTTTTGACGAGCTTTATTGGAACTTGAACGGTAATTTTTGGGACATTGAAACAGACAACTTTACTGGCACAATAGTTTTTCCTGCTGAAGTCACAAAAAATAATACTAAAGTGGATTATTATACCGGCAGTATTGGCAGTAAAAGCCAGGCTGGTGCCAATTATTCTTGGATCAGCGATAATATCTTGCAATTCCAGTCAACTGGCATGCTTGGTATTGGCGAAGGAATCACGGCCTCAATCACTTTCTCGAAAAATATTTTCACGCCCTATGCCCCGACGTTTATTGAAAAGTATGCTTTTTATCTTTGGTTTATCATTCCGCTTGTCGCTTTTGCAATTTGCTTCGGCCTTTGGAATAAATATGGCAAAGATCCCAGAATGGACAAAACAATCATCACTGAGTTTGATGTGCCGGAAAAGCTTTCTCCATTGGAATTGGGGACGCTTTTTTTCAATGGAACATTAAAGAATGAATATATCACCGCCGCAATCATCAATCTGGCAGTCAAAAAAATTATCCAGATCGAGGAGACCGAAGGACTTGATTCTGTGCCGGATGGTCCCGCTAAGGAAGTGGTCTCTGAATTTTCAGACAAGCAAAAAAGTTTCATAGAAAAGACCTTGAATTTTTTGCATATCGGCAAAGATTTTCGATTGAAAATAATTGATCAGGCAAGAATAGCCGAACTTTCCCAGCCGGAGCAAGTTTTGATCGAAGGTGTATTTTCAGGGAAAGACGAAGTGATGCTTTCGTCGCTTCGCAATAAGTTTTACCAAAGCATATCGAAGATTAAAAAAGAAACCATAAAAAACTTGGAGGAGAAAAAGTTTATCGAAGTTGCTGGCTTGAGTTTCCAAGTCGCCTTTTTGATTTTAGGTGTTGCTTTTGTGTTTTTGACATTTATCCTTGCGGCTTATTCCTTTCTGAGTTTGCCGGCAATGATCTTCACTACGATTATTCTCTTTATTTTCGCCTTTTTGATGCCCAAAAGAACATCTTCTGGGGCTGAAGTTTTTTGGAAAACGCAAGGTTTCAAGCTCTACATGGAAACGGCAGAAAAGTACCGTGACCAATTTTATGAGAAAGAAAATATTTTTGAAAAACTTTTACCCTACGCGATTATGTTTGGAATGACGAAACTCTGGATTAAGAAAATGAAAGAAATCTATGGCGAAGATTATTTCAATTCCTATCACCCTGGTTGGTTTGTTGGTAGCAGTCTTGCATCCTTTGACGCGGATAGTTTTTCATCGCAGATCGACAGCTTGTCTTCGGCAATGGCCGCCAATACTTCTTCCGGCTCAGGTGCTGGCGGTGGCGGCGGTTCAGGCGGTGGCGGAGGAGGCGGTGGTGGGGGAGGATGGTAAAGGTGAAATTTTCAATTCACAATTCACAATTTTCAATCAATTTTAAATTCTTAAAGCATGAAGTTAGGAAAATATCAACACTATAAAGGCAAATACTATGAAGTGCTTGGCGTGGCACATCATAGCGAAACGTTGGAAGAATTGGTTGTCTATCGCGCTCTCTATGCTAGCAAAGAATTCGGCGAAAATGCTCTTTGGGTTAGGCCGAAGAAAACGTTTCTGGAAGAAGTTGTGATTGATGGTAAAAAAGTTCCGCGGTTTAAATTTGTAAAATAGAAATATCGTAGAGACGCAGCACTGCTGCGTCTTTTATATAAACAAGAACCGTGTCATTCCCGCGAAGGCGGGAATCCAGGCACCTCAGGTTAAAAATAAAGTAAAAACAAATTGTTAAAATGCAAGACTTTCTGAAACCGAGAGCTTGTCAGACCTGTGGCTCGATTTTTCAGAGTTTAAAACTAGTGGAACCTGGATTCCCGCCTTCGCGGGAATGACACAAAAAAAGTTAGATTATTTCTGGCATTTGGCACAAAAGAACACACTTCTTTGTGCCATTTTTTTGCGCAAAATTAGTCCGCCGCATTTTGCGGGACATGGCAATTTATCTCGACGATAGACTTTTAGCATTTCTTGAAAATGTCCCGGCGCACCATCTGAGTCGCGATAATCACTGTCGGATGTTCCGCGCATTTTGATGGCCAGTTTTAGGATTTTTTTTGTGGCCAGAAAGATTTTTTTGCGCTCGTCTTTTTCCAGACTTTCATTTTTGCGTTCTGGCAAAACTCCGGAGGCAAAAAGAATCTCACTGCGATAGATGTTTCCAATGCCGGAAATGATACTTTGATCAAGGAGGAAGATGCCAATGAGCATTTTTGGTTTAGCGTCAAGCAGTTCATTGAATTTTGTCAGCGTAAACTGTTCACTCATCGCATCAATACCAATCTTTTTTTCCGCCAAATATTTTTTAATACTATTTGTCTCCAGAAGTCGCATCGTTGCAAACTTTCGCAAATCAGAAAATTCCAATGTCTTGTTTTTATTTAAATACCAAATGTGGTGAATATATTGATTGACCTTATCGTTGAAAAAATCCACCTCATCCGGCCTACGGCCACCTTCTCCTTGGTAAGGAGAAGGGCTTTTTTTGTATTTTTGTCTCCTCTCCTTACTAAGGAGAGGGCTAGGGTGAGGTGGATTTAATTTCACAAGCAAATGTCCCGTCATCCGCAAATGAATATGCAGCGATTTCCCGCCAGAAAGATGGAGGAATATATTTTTCCCCACCCGCTGGGCGGAAAGGATTTTTTTGTTTTTCATCTCGCGTTGAAACTGCAAAAGCGTCGTGCCTTTTATGGCCGACGGAAAATCTGACCAAAATTTTGTAATAATCAATCCCTTGACTTTTTGGTTTAAATCTGTTGTAATTGTCTCAACTTCTGGCAGTTCTGGCATACTTTATCAATCAAAATTTAGCTTTTCTAGACTAGCATAAAAAAGATTTTTTTGCATCAGGCTGATTTTTGTAGCCAAATCTAATTTTAAAAACAACAACCAAAAAAAAGGAGGAGCAATCATGAGAAAACATAATTTTGTTGTTTTGAAAAATAGGGCAGATCGTCTGCTCACGGTGCAAATTGCGGGTATCAAAAATGAGGAAGATGCAAAATTGTTCTTTGAAAATCAAAAAAGAGAATTTGTTGCTTTTTTCTCAATTGATACTATGGGGGTCAAGGATGAAACGCTTGCCTTGGCGATAGAATCGCTCTTGACTCTATTAAATTTCACCTTGACGCGCACCGCCATTGAGCACGCAATGACAATCTTGGCTAATGTTGTATCAGATGCATTGGTCGAAAAACTAAGGAAAAAAAGCATATGATCAAAAAAAATAAAAAAAGGGAACTGCCTATTGTGGCCGTGCCCTTTTTTCTATGTATAAATTCTTTGTCTATTCTTTCCCCATTCCCCACAATACTTCAAAAAAATTGCGATAACCGGCGGTAGTTTTTTGGTTTTTGAAAGAAAAAACAGTAATTGGGTCACCTTTCAGGAAGAAATCTACCGCATCATTGAAGACGCAAATTCCGCCATAGCTGTGATGATCCGGTAGGAAGCGGTACTGAGTCCGGAGGCGCGTCTCGTCTGATCGCTTGGCGACTTTGCGTAGCCCTTCATTTAGAATGAAACGAATAGAAATTTTTTTTTCATTGCGCCGTTTTTCATAGGCATCAAGAAAATCCGTCCGCTTCTCAGTGAACAACTCGCCCCAATCGGTGGAAATAATTACCATTTCTTCGCCTTCAGGCATAATTTCCAAGGTATCGAACTGCCTTTGGATGTAGGCGGTTTCGCCTTGATACACTTCGAATTCTTGCCCTATTGGGCGGACAGCGATGTCACTTAGTTGTTCTAGTGTCTTTTTTGCCACTAGCCGTTTTTCTTCAATTAAGTTGTTGATACGTGCCGGTGGATTGGATTCAAATTTCTTGCGACCATTCACGATACTGTGCTTGACCAGCCCCTTTTCTTCTAGTGCATAGAGCGAATTATAGACATATTGCCCGTGAAGTCCGGTGCTAGTCACTATCTTGGAACTGCCGACTGGCCGGGCTTTTTTCAAAAGATCGACATAAACAACCGCTTCTTTTTCAGACAGGCCTAGCGCTTGGAGATTTGATAATAAATTTTTATCAAGATTATTTGACATGCTTATGTTATACACCTTTATTATAGCCAAGTCAATATCATTATATTATCATCAAAATATATTGACAAAATAGTATTTTGGTGCTATACTTTCTCGTTAAGCTGAATTAGAGAGTTATTTTAAAATCGAATATGTATAGCAATAAACGAAGGAGTGAAAAGGAGAAGAAAATGAAAAAGAAAGGTTTCTTGATGATTTTGGTTGGATTGGCACTCATGGTTCTTGCCTTAATTTGGGAATTTGGATTTGAAGGCGGAAGATCATGTCAAAGTATGGGGATGTTATCTGCTACTGGAATAGTTGTATTGAGTGTTTTTGGGACAATTCTTGCAGTAGCTGGAATAAAACGATGGTAGCAATGAATTGCCGTCTGCATCGGCGGGGTAGAAATGGAGCAGGGAGAGAGAAATGAAAAATACAATAGTGATAGTAGAAGATATAAAATCAATCCGGGATGGATGGCAAAAGGTTCTGAACTCCAATGGTTTTGAAGTCGTTGAGCTTGAGAGTGTCGCTGATTGGAGATCTCAAACACTAACGACTGAAAAAATTGCTGGAGCGATTCTGGACTTTTGCATAATCGGTGGCAACACAATTGAAATCGCTGATTATTTGAAAAGTCGTAACATCCTCTTCGTTGCCGCTTCGTCCGATTCGGATTGCAATATCGAGTTGGCAAGGAGAGGTGCGCTGAAAAGTGCGCTAAAAAAAGAAGCCGCGGAAGTATTGGTTGCCGCACTTGCTGTTTCGGAATTGGAGAGGGAGAGAGTGCGAAAGGACACTCTCGCAGAGATAAGTTTAATCGACGAGAGGAATCACCAAACTCAGGTGCGCAGAGCGGAAAGGGTAGATGCGCTCGAACGCGCATTTGAATCATGTGAGTCTCCAGATTTTCGTGTTGATGTTTCAGAAGGAGAGCATGAAGTACTCTGTGTCTCCCTGTATCCTGTTGATATTGATCCTCCCAGTTTTCTTGAGGTGGCTTGGCATGTTCCTCTTCGGGGTAGTGTCAGGAAAGAAGGAGACTTTCTTTTTGTTGCAGATCGAAGGATTCGCATAAAGGGAAGTCGAAAAGGTCTCGAAGGGGAAAATAATGCCATATCTATATGGCTAAAAAAATATAACAAAAACCGTCCGAGTGATTATTATTTGGCAGTTTTATATCTCTCTAATGGAGAGGGGAAGGACGATAAAGAACAACTTCGGCGGTATGAAAAAAGATGGGAAGCAAGGGGCGTAGGAGTGCTCCCGCTTTCAGCGATGTTTGAATGATGGTTCGGAGAGCAGCGCAACAGAGCTGCTCTCGCATTAGTTCTTTGTTTTAGGGTTTAAGGGGAATTGCTTATCATAGCAATTCCCTTTTTTCTATGCCTAAAAAAGGAGTAGTTGCAAAAAGATATTTATAATGGTACAATAACACTATAATTTTTTTAAAACAAAAAAATATGAACAAAAATATTTTCTCCACGAAAGTTGCCGTTTTCAAGGGCAAGGAAATTCGAAAAATCATCTATCAAAATGAATGGTGGTTTTCGGTTGTGGATGTAATTTATGCGCTTACAGATAGCGATCGCCCAAGTGTTTATTGGACTGCGATGAAGGCAAGAGTTAAAGATGAGGCCGAGTTTCAACTATCTACAATTTGTAGACAGTTGAAATTGCTGGCTCCTGATGGAAAAATGCGTGAAACCGATTGCGCTAACACCGAAGGGATGTTTCGCATTATTCAATCAATTCCTTCGCCCAAAGCCGAGCCTCTGAAGCGCTGGCTGGCGAAAGTTGGTTATGAGCGAGTGCAGGAAATCGAAGATCCGGAATTGGCAGCCAAAAGAACCAGAGCACTCTATAAGCTCAAGGGCTATTCCGAGGATTGGATCGAAAAGCGCATGCGCGGGATTGTAATTCGCGAAGAACTGACGGATGAGTGGCAAAAGCGAGGCGCAAGAGAAAATCGAGATTATGAAATTTTGACAGCGGAAATTTCTAAAGCGACTTTTGGCGTGACGCCGGTTGAATACAAAAAACTAAAAGGCTTGAAGCGCGAAAACTTGCGTGATCATATGGATGATTTCGAGCTGATTTTTACGATGCTTGGCGAGCGGTCGACAACGGAAATTCATAAAAATGAAAATTCCAAAGGCGTGAAAAAGCTGAAAGATGATGCAAAGATTGGCGGAAGAATTGCTGGCAATGCCAGAAAAGAATTGGAAACTAAGTTGGGCAGATCGCTGGTTTCTAAAAAGAATTTTATAAAAAATCCGGAGAATAAGAGGCTTTTGAATAAATAGCATTTCAATTATTTTTTCGCCATCTTCCAAAGCAGATCGAAATAGGTCAGATAAGACTGGCGGAAGTCTTCGTTTTTGATTTCGATGCAAAACATATCATCGCCGTTTCCCGAGCCATAGGAATTGAGAGTGATGGAGTCGTGCCAAATGTCAAATGATGTTGGCGAAGAATAGCCTTCCGGCAAAAAGCGATATTCCGAGTTGGCGCGTTTGACAAGCTGGGCTTCCGCGGAGCTGATGTTGCCAAAAATCAATTTTGTCTTGATATTTTTTTTCATGCGGATGCGGTTACTTCTTTCAAACACACCGGATTTGAGCATTATTTCTTTGAATTTCATCGCCGCGCCAGTGACAACTAGGTATTGCGAATTCTCCGGCATCAAATCATCTTTTCTTTTAATTAACTCTCGATAAGCCTTGGCGCCTTCATAAACTCGAATCTCTTGACCTTTTTGTTGACCGGTTAGTTTGGAATTGATTTCTTCGACCAAACTAGAAGCGATGATTTCTTGTTGCTTGATGTTGTCGAGAATATTTTGCGGATTAGCCACCCGAAAAACCAAGCGGTTATTTTTGGTAGTTTTCAAAATCATCTTTTTACTTTCTAATCCTTCCAGCGCGTCATAAGCCACCTGGCGATGCATCCCCAGCTTTTTGATCAGTGGCCCCACCGTATTTTCGCCCAATTCCAACAGCGCGTTATAGATCTTGATTTCATTGGGTGTGAGCCCAAGTTGTTTTAGTTCGTTTTCCATAAAAAGGTGTAATTTATTTTAAATCTCCCAGGGATAAACCCAGCCCTTTCTTTGTTCATATCCATCAAGACCAATTATTTGATATTTGCTCAGTTTATAATTTTCTAAAAAATAGTTTATGGCCGATAGATTAGCTTTGTTAAAATTAATTTTAACTTCGATGGGAACAATTTCATTTTTGGGAATAGCGATAAAATCAATTTCTTTTTTATCTTTTGTCCGCCAATAATAAACCTTATCTCTCCCATATTTTTTCACGAGTTCACTGAAAATACTAGTTTCAAAAACATTGCCAATAAGCTCTTTTTGCAAACTTTTGAGCCAAAGCATCTGCATCAATCCAGAATCATAAAAGAATACTTTTGGCATCTTAGAAAGTTCGCTGCGAATGTTTTTATTATAGGGCCTGACTAATTTTATTATGTAGGTTTGTTCGAGAATGAATAAATATTTTTCAATCGTTATTGCGGATAGCTTGCAAGTGTTGGCTAATTCTTTGCTATTAACCAATTGACCGCTTTGCGATGCCAAAACCTCCAATAATTTGTTGAAACTTTCAATATTATCGATGTTGGCTAATTCTTTGATATCTTTTCTGATGTAGGTATCAATGATTTGCTGCAAGCGCTTTTCTTTTAATTCAATATTGTCAATCAGTGCCACTTTTGGATAGCCGCCAAACAAAACGAATTCTCTGTAGAGAGCTCTTAATTCGGCTTGCTTTAGCGCTGTTGTTTTTTTACTTGGAGTATAGGTGTATTTTTTGAACATTAAGTATTCCTCAAAAGATAGGTTAAAAATTTCAAAATTAATCGTTCGTCCGACAAGCGAATCTTTGAATTTGCTTTTTATCTCAAAGCTGGAAGATCCCGACACGATCAACTTGATATTTTTGTGATGATCGGCAATCAGTTTCAAAAACTCAGAAGGATTGTCCAGATACTGAATTTCATCAATAAATACAAAAGTTTTTTTGCTCTCTTTCGGGAAATGTCCCTCCTCCTTCAGGTGGGTGATAAATTCAGCGGTTCCTAGGTCTAGTAGCTTTTTATACCGCGAATCTTCCAAATCTATGTAATATACATCCTCTCCTTTGCTTTTCAGATAATCTTCCAGCCACAGTAAAATATGCGTCTTACCAACTTGCCGGGCGCCATGCAAAACAATTATTTCCTCTAAATCAAGGAATTTTAGGATTTCATCGTTAATTTTTCTTTTGTAGAGCATAAAAATGAATAAGTTAACAATTATGACTATAGTATATATCAAACTAAAACTATAGTCAAGTTATATTAAAGTTTGACTAAAATATAACTAAAACTAGTCACATGGGGGTTATTTTTACATTCGTATATTCGTACAAATTCGTAATTCGTAGAGACTGTCCGCAAAATGTCCACTATCGATTTCTGTCAATCTCAAACTGACCAAATTCCAAAAATCCCTTATCCTGGCTTAATTATACATCAGTTTAAAACTTATGTCAATATTGTCGCAAGATTACTGTTGACAATAAACAATAGACGTGCTATACTCCGGAGTCAAGCTGAGAAATGGATTCTCGGGGAGACAAAAAAATGTACCTTTAAAACAAGGAGAATAGTAATGAGCGATATATTGAATACTATCATAATCGGCGAAAAAGCTTTTCATGATCGGGAGAAAGTGGCTATTTTCTATTTTCACGATACTATTAATAGAAGTCGCATTCCTATCAGCAAAGCATTTCAAATGTTGAATTCCGATGAGGAGTGCATTGAATTCTGTAACAACTTGATTAATCTATGGAAAGACAATGACAGGAAGGAAGAAGCAAAGAATGTTTTTTGCAAGCTTGGATGGATTTCTTCAGATGACTTTGACAAGTACCATGGTTCTTTCCATTGCATGTCGACCACTACGAAAGACGGGTGCGTTAGACTCTGGGTTTATTATGGTGTAGAGCGTGAAAATTTATTTATGATGATACAAATAAATCGCTATGCTGAATATGATTCATCGGGCTTGACCAGACTTTTGAAATTCTGGGAAAGTATTAAGCCCCTGATTTTTGGTGATAAGTTTAACCAAAAATATGATGGCTTTAAAAATGGCAACTGGCATTTGGAAGTTCCACATCAATAAAACAGATCTAAGCCGGTAAAACAAGAGATAATCCTTGAGGAAGATATCTCTTAATTCTCCTAAATCGTTCTTTATTGTAGGAAAGGCGAGCACGCGTATCATCGCACTATGCTCGCCTCCTTTTCCCAAGTTTCAAAATTGTTTTGAGGCTTGAGATGGAGGGAAAATTAAATTTGCACATTAAAAAAAGGAATAAATAATATGTCAAAAATTAATCAGGACAAGATGTTTGCAGATACTGCCGTGATGTATGATGCCAATGCAAATGAATATGCCAAGGCTTCGAGACGAGAACTACGAGAGTTAACTCTCCAGCCATCGTTGGTTAAGCATTTAGGCGATCTTTCTGGAAAGAGAGTATTGGATGTTGGTTGTGGCATGGGCAATTCCAGTCGTCTAGCACTTTCATGCGGAGCGCGGAGAGTTGTAGGCATTGATATTTCTGAAAAAGAAATTATTACAGCACGGGAAATTGATTCTTACGAACCCATCAAATATTTAATCAGAAATGCTATTGATGACTTGAGCGATTTGGGAAAATTCGATTTGGTCACGGCAATTTTATCGGTACATTACTGTACGGAACGAGCAATGCTGGAAAAATTGTTTTCCAACGTCAAGAAAGTACTCAAGTCCGGTGGTGAATTTTTGGCGGTCGTCGTTCCTTTCTCTGACTACGATGGTTATGGCGTAAGAATTTCATCACCAACTGGCCGAGAAGGCGAGCCGTCCAATGTTTCTCTATCTGATTTTGGTGGTAGTAAATTTCTTGACTTCGATGATATCTATTGGAGTGAAAAAACTTACCAGGAAGTCCTGGAAAAAATCGGGTTTTCTGTTGAATGGCTTCCGTGCTTTGTATCTAATGAGGGGATTCGGAAATACGGGGAAAATTTCTGGCGGAAGTTTTTAGATGATCCTATCTACAAAATTTTTATCGCGAAATAAGAAAGGGGGAAAAGATTTTTTCTGCAGGTATAATCAAAAGGAGTTGCCAATCATTGCAACTCCTTTTTTCTATGTTTTTAATTAGTAAAGTTAAATTCGCCTCACCCTTTTCCCTCCAAGTCGTTGAAGGTAAAATCTCCTTGTTAAGGAGAGGGGATAAGCAATTCGTGTTTAATGATTCATGATTATTAACAATATTGATAACAATGAAGCATAATAAAATAGTTGTTAGCTAGTTTTACAATTCCCCTCAATTATTTCCGATTTCCACTTCCGGATTATTTTCAAATTTTCTTAGCTCTTTATTCCACGCTCAGCCCGCTAGGCACATTTGGTGGCGTGGTGTCATCGCCTCCTGTATCTGGCCATGAACCAGTATCATAATATACTTTCGCAGGAATATCAGCGACAAAAGGGGTTTCTGGATTAATTGGTGGCCATGCGATGGACCCGAAAAATGCTGGTTTTGAGTCATAATAAAGTGAATCAGGCAATGAATGATCTACAGTTGCACCTTGACATCCAGGCTCTCCGCTACTATCACACCATTTTTGTCCTGCCGTTACTGCGTCCCAGTTTCCATGTCGGAGCATTGTTGTTTTACATGCCCCAGAAGGGGTAAAATAAATATATTTAGATGATGGTGCATACGGGATAGTTGTGGTTTCATATGCGTCGTCCTGTCCGGCAGTGCCAAGATAATTTCCAATCACATTGTAGTATGTTTGGTTGTTTGACACCCCAAGAGTGACCAGTTGATCCACTTTCGTATAATCCATATGGATTCTGTTTCGGAATAATGTATTATTGCTATTTGACCCCCAGTAATTATCAGAACTAAAAAGAGCACCTTCGATTACATTTCCCTCAAATAAGTTTTGAAATTGATGCCCACCATGAAGTCCGATTGCATATCTATTTGCGGTTGGATATACCTCTTGCCATATGTTTGTCAGATAATTGTAAGCAATGACTCCGCCAGAAAATCCACCCTGAATCACTACCCCACAGGATACGTTATGGATTGTGTTATTTTGAATCAGATGCGCGCTACCCGTCATTGCTGAGGTAATTGCGTAGTTGTCATTAGCTGTCCCGGCAACCACCTGATGAAAATTGCATTTTTCAATCTGGATTCTATAAGCATTTGTCAAATAAATTCCCATTCCAGATTCGGAAAATCCATTCAACTCCACTCCCTTCAGCCAGCAATTATCGGCATTGAAAATGGTAACGTTATAGAAGTAGGATGAGTTAAAAGTTAAATCCTCAATCCCAGCGTTTGTAACTTGCATTGTTACTTTTGCTGCCTGCGGTGTTTTTGTACCATCCATAGTCCAGTATAGCGGGATTTCAAGCGTTGCCGTGGTTCCAGATGTAGGTGCTACCAATTTGACTACTTGTTGGATTGCCCTTGTCCCATCTCCTGTTCGGCCGCTCATGGTCATACTGCCACCTTCTCCGACATTAGTGACTGGCGGGTCTCCTGCCGCATTGTTTAATTGATCGATAACAATACAATCACCCACATTCCATCCGTGATTCCCAGAGGTTGTGATTGAGGTTGAACCTTTAGTTAATCCACTTGATAGCCCAACGGCTGTACCATAATCTACCCCATAAGCTCCAAAATGAATAAACTCAGAACCACTTGGCACGATTATTGTTGATCCCATGCCAGAACCACGCAAAGTGACGTCGGTTTTCATTTGTAACCCAGATATGTTAAATGTCCCAGCACCTAGCAATACTACCTGACCTGATGGGCAGTTGTTTATGGCGGTCTGGATTTCAGCTGTCCTGTCTCCACTAGATGCTGTAATAGTTTGGCAAATAGTAGTTCTAATCGGAATGCCTCCATTTACTCCAGCATTTCCTGTCCATGTGATGGAGCGATCCGATGGTATCTGAAATGTTGCCATAACTCCTATTGGTAGCAACAACATGAGTATAATTATGGATAAAGTTTTTTTCATTTTTTAATCCCGTTGATCAATTTATGAAATTCTTCAATTGATGCTGGAATGATATCAATTATTTTTTCTTCGGGCAATATTTTCCTGGCTATTTTCTTGAGTTGTGAAAAAAGCTAACCTACTATATTTCTACAATTCTCCCCAATTATCCCCAATCTCAACGTTCGCCACGAGTGGAACTTTGAGAGTGTAGGCTTTTTCAAGAATCGTTTTGATTTTTTGCGCTACTTCTTCGGCCAGATCTTCTTTGACTTCGAGAATAATTTCATCGTGGACTTGGAGAAGCATTTTGACATCGGGATTATTTTCAAATTCTTTAGTGACGTGGAGCATAGCGATTTTCATGATGTCTGAGGCGAGGCCTTGGATGGGCATATTGATCGCCATCCGTTCGGCGGCGCTTTGTAACTGAAAATTGGATGAGTTGATTTCTGGAATATATCTCCGGCGGCCGATTTCTGTTTCGACGTAGCCGTTGGTTTTGGCGGATTCGCGAATCCCTTGCATATATTTCGCCACCCCTTGGAATTTTTCAAAATAGGCATCGATAAATCTTTTCGCATCATCGCGTGAAATGCCGGCGCGGGCGGAAAAACCGAAGGAGCCCATGCCATAAATCACACCAAAGTTTAGCTCTTTGGCGGTGCGGCGGATTTTGTCCGTCACTTGCGAGAGCGTGAGGTTGTTGATTTCCGCCGCAGTGGCACGGTGGATGTCTTCGTCTTTATGAAACAGCTCGATCATTTTTTTGTCACTACTAACATGAGCGACTACGCGCAGATCAATTTGAGAATAATCGGCGCTGACGAGTTTGTGACCAGTTTCAGCGACAAACGCCGTGCGCAAAAGTTGTCCCAGATCGGTGCGGGTGGGAATGTTTTGCAAATTGGGATCAGAGGATGAGAGGCGACCGGTGGCGGTGACGGCTTGGTTGAAAGTAGAATGGAGGCGGGAATTTTTGTCGACCATTTCTGGCAGGGTGTCGAGATAGGTATTTTTCAGTTTTGTGATTTCGCGGTATTCTTCGATTTTTTCAATGATCTTATGTTCACCTTTCAATTTTTCCAGTTCCGCCGAAGCCGTTGAGATGACGCCGAATTTACCTTTTTTAATGTTTCCGACCGGCAAGTGCATTTTTTCAAACAGCACCTCAGAGAGTTGCTTGGGAGAGGCGATGTTGAAAGTTGTGCCGGAAAGCGCATAGATATTTTCTTCGAGCTTCGCAATGCGTTTCGTGATCGTTTCGGAAATGCCGGCAAAAATCATAGTGTCTAATTTGATGCCAGATAGTTCCATTTGTGCCAAAACTTTAGCCAGGGGAATTTCCAGTTCGCAAAAAACCGTACTGAGCGTGTGCGCCGGAGAATTTCCAGATTTCACTTGCTCCGCACTGATTTTTTCGATTTCTTCTTTTTGGATTTTTTTCAGTTTGAAAATATAGTCGGCGACGGCGCAATTTTTTTGGGCAATGTCTTCGGTACTTTCAATCTCAAGGCCTAGTTGGCCCTTTTTGGATTCTTCGGCCATTTCTTCTTGTAAAAATTCCGCGACGAGATCAGGCAAAGTTATTTTCCGGCCCGGGCTAAGAACATAGCTGGAAAGCAGAATATCGAAATAGTTTCCGGCGAGATTTACCCCGGCGTTTTGCAAAACCTCCCAATCACTTTTCAAGTCAAAACAAATTTTTTCCGTCTGTGGATTTTCCAAGAGTGTTTTTATTTCCGAAAAAATTTCTTTATTCTCTAAATCGAAATAGATTGCGCGACCAGTCTTATAGCCAATGGCAATGCCAGAAAGCGTGCTAGCGTGCACAGAGACGCCATTAGTTCTAAGCTTGATAGCCAGTTCTTTTTGCTCCTTTAGATTCGCGAGCAGTTCTGGAAAATTTTTCTGGTCAGCTATTTCAAATTTAAAATCTTTAATACCTTCTGATTTTTCCGTCGGAGCATTTTTCTGGTCAGCTTTATTTGATTTGCTGTCAGTCGTATTTCCCAATAGTCTTTTTTTGAGACTATGAAAATTAAGTTCCGTGAAAAGCGCGACCAATTTTTCTTTGTCAAAATCTTTTGTTACCGCTTTTTCCAGATCTAGCGTGACCGGGACAACTCGGGAAATTGTGGCCAGTCCTTTGCTCTGAATCGCAATCATTTTATCTTTCTCCAGTTTCTCCCGCAGTGGTTTTTTGATGTCTTCCAAATGGGCATAAACATTTTCCAATGTGCCGTAAGTCTTCAAAAGTTCGATAGCGGTTTTTTCGCCGATGCCTTTTACGCCCGGAATATTATCTGACGGATCTCCGCGCAGACCTTTGTAGTCAATCAACTGTTCCGGTGCCAGTGAGAAGCGTTCAAAAATTTCCGCCTTGCCATAGAGCACGGCGTCAGTCAGTCCCCGGCGCATCGTGTACACCGAAGTCACATCATCGACTAATTGCAATGTGTCCATATCGCCCGTGACGATAATAGTCTCTAGCTCCCGAGAGTTTTCCCTCGCTTGTTTTGCGAGTGTTCCAATCACATCATCCGCTTCAAAGCCGGCGACAGCATAAATCGGAATACCAAACGCCTCGGTCACTTCCTTGACGCGAGGAATCTGCGCATAAAGCGCATCATCCGCTTTCGCGCGCGTCGCCTTATACTCCGCATATTCAATGTGGCGAAAAGTCGGTCCGGCCAAATCAAAAGTGGCTATGATATATTTCGGCTCGAACTTGGCAATGATGGAAAGCAAAGTTGAGGCAAATCCATAAACTGCATTCACTAGCTCGCCATTTTTGGTGGTGAACGGCGGGAGAGCGTGGTATGATCGATGGATGATAGCATTACCGTCGATAAGGATGAGTTTTTCGGGTTTGGGGGTTTCCATAAAATTTTTGAAAATAGTTAAAATCCAATACGTTTCTTCGGCTCCGCGTCTTCCTTCATCAGTTGTGCAATCATTTGAAAAACTACCTTAAAACTTTTGTCATACTTATCCTCCATCAGCTCAACTTTTTCGCGTAGTTGCTTGTGGGTAGAAAGAATTTCTCGCAACTTCACGAATGTCCGTACTATTTGGATGCTAACTGCTACGGCGCGCTTACTTTTCAAAACTGCCGAAAGCATCGCTACGCCTTGTTCGGTGAAAACAATTGGCAGCCATCTTAATCCTTGCTTATCACTTTTGGACATCACAATTTGTGATCTCCAAATTTCAAGTTCTTTTTTATTTAGTTGAAACATGAAGTCTGCGGGAAATCGATCCAAGTTTCTTTTTACTGCCTGTTTAAGCAATCTAGTTTCCACGCCATAAAGCTCGGCTAAATCGCGGTCAAACATCACTTTTTCCCCGCGGATGAAATAGATCTGGCTCATTATCCTTTCATTGGGTATAGCAGGTTGCTTTTCATTTTTTATCATAAATTTTTTTATTACGTTTTATTATACCAAGCATAACAAAAAATGCACGTTTTGGGTTATTTCTCCAACGCCTTCCAATTGATTTCAAAAATACTTTTCAAAGTGTTGAAGATTTTTTCGCTTTCAATGATGAGGCCGATCTGTTCTTCGAAGGCCATGATGCCGATCAGTTTTTTGCCGTAGAGATTAATTTCTACTTCAAAGAGCGTTTCGTTTTCCGGCGCGAAGCGGATCTGGCGCAGGTGTTTTTGGTCATAGGATTTGACGTGGCGCATTTGTTCATTGTTTGGCGCAATTGTGCGCTCCCAAATGCGATTTTTTATCCGAGCGGGGACATATTCATGCCACAGATACTGCGCGTCGAAATATTTCAACGCGTCGTCCGTTGCCCAAGCTAAAATTTCTTGGTCGGGATATTTCAGAGTGTCCTCATAAACTTCTTTGATGCCAGCTTTTCCTTCAAAAAACTTGATTTTAGGCTTTTTCTCCAATCGGTTGGCGATGGAAAGAAGTTCTGGCATCACTTTTAGGATAATTTTTTTCTTTTCTTCGATCTGTCGTTCCAATTTTTCTGGGTTTTCGGCGAAAAAGAGCGTGTGATTCTTGCTTTTAGTCTGACCTAATAGGCCTTTTTCTTTCAAGGAATCTAAAATATCATAGACCGTTGTCCGTTTAACGGCGGATTTTTTGGCAATCTGCCCGATATTGGCGCTACCCAACTCCAAAAGCGCCAGATAGACTTGGCTTTCTTTCTTGTCTAGGCCGATTTTTTGGAGGTTGTCTTGGAGCATGAATTTGGTGGTTTATTGGACTATACCCGTCTTCGCTTGGGCTACGGCGTGGCGCAGTCCGCCTTCGCTTGGGCTACGGCGTGGCGCAGTCCGCCTTTACTTAAGCTATGGCGTGACTCAGTCCGCCTTCGTCCCAAGAGTACTTGTGACTATGGCGTGACGAAGAAAGGGTCGTTAGTATTAGTATATCAAATAAGCCATATATTGTCAATATTCACATATCTCTTGACCTAAGTAGTGACAGATTTGGGTTTTTGGGATACAATAAGCAGTTAAATTGAAAATTAGATAGGCTAGTTGAATATTTAACAGAGTTATTTATCAATTAAATCAAGGAGGAGGGTATTATGAAAAATGAAATCGATTCTGATTGGTGGGATGAAAAGTATGATTTTTTTGGTGAATTTTACATGGAGGGGGATAATTCCAAGGAAGGATATTTGGAAGATAAAAATAGAACGATTGTAGAACGAACAGAGGAAGATGTTGATGGTGTTGTCAGATTGTTGGGCATGACCGGTGGCGAAAGAATCTTGGATATTCCTTGTGGCTATGGCAGGCACAGCATTGAATTGGCAAAGAGGGGCTATGCTATTGTCGGTATTGATATTAATGCGACGCATCTTAAAAATGCGATTGATCGTTTAAGGGAGCTGGGAATTGCAGTTGATTTCAGGAAAGAAAGTATGCTAGATATCGCTTATTTCAACCAGTTTGATCACATAATCAATATGTGTTACTCCTTTGGTTTCTTCGAGACTGACAGTGACAATCGGGAAGTTTTACGAAATTTTTTTAGGGCACTGAAGCCCGGTGGAAAATTTTTAATGGAAACCGACGTCAATCTGTCGCGAGTGCGGGCAGGGAAGTACAAGGAAAACGAGATTAGGAAACTTATATCGGGAAATCAACTACAAATCATTGATCGGTATAGTGCCATAACCAAAAGAATGGACGGAGCCTGGATTATTATCAGGCCCGACGGAACACTAGTGAGAAAGGATTATTCGGTCAGAGTTTTTGAAAAAGATGAGTTTGTCGATTGGTGTCTTGACGCCGGGTTTGTGTCTTGTGAGGCTTATGGCAATTGGTGGGGTAGTCCATACGATGAAAATAGTGAGCAGATCATTTTTGTAGCTCACAAAAAATAATAGATACTTAAATAATAGATACTTGAAAAGGGAAGTGCATATAACTGTGCTTCCCTTTTTCTTTTGGGCGTGCAATTTTTGGCTGGGTCGTATATAATGTAGAGTATAAAACTTTCTTCACTATCTCTGTAAGTGTGATAGTTTTGTGTATAAATCAAGGGCTGTGAGACTGGATCCCCGCCGGAGTTTATCCTCGTGAAAACGGGGGCGAGGATGACACGGAATAATTATGATTGGAAAAATTAAGGGAAAAATTGATACTATCAGGGAAAACTATGTCATTTTAGATGTGCATGATATTGGGTATAAGGTCCAGATGAATAGTTATTCTTTGGCGAAAATTGCCGGGACGGAGAGTGTCGAGCTGTTTATTTATACTCATGTGCGTGAAGATGTGCTGGCGCTGTTTGGATTTTTGACTGAAGAAGAGCAGGAGATGTTTGAGCTTTTGATTTCTATTTCCGGTATCGGACCTAAAGCCGCTTCGAGCATCCTGGCGATTGCCAGCCCGAAAACGATCAAGGCGGCGATTGTGAATGAAGACACTTCCATTCTCACGAAAGTTTCCGGCGTGGGCAAAAAAACCGCCGGCCGGGTGATTTTGGAGTTGAAAAATAAAGTGGGAACAATTTCGCAGGGTGATCAAGACGAAACGACTGGCGATTCGCAATCGATTGAGGCGCTGATGGCGATGGGCTATAGCGCTTATGAAGCGCGGGAAGCGCTGAAGAGTGTGTCGGGGGATGTGAAAGATATTGGGAAGAGAGTGGGGATGGCGCTGAAGAATATCGGGAGAAAATAATTGCAATACCCTCCTCTCCCTTCGGGAGAGCCTGCCTGCCGGTAGGCAGGGATGTCCGTAGGACAGTGAGGCTATGGAATAGTTTTTTCAATTCCTCTTCTCCCTCCGGGAGAGGATGTCACGTACTCGTGACAGGTGAGGGCAAGGGCAATAGGTTAAGAATAATTCTAAACAAAGCTAGTCTTTTCTTAATATATAGCCCTTTCCCTCATCCGGCCTTCGGCCACCTTCTCCCGGAGGGAGAAGGGGATATAAATTTAGTATTTCTGAAAATGGAAACATTGGCTAAAAATAATTTTATGCAAAACGATTCTCCTTTTGGAGAATTTTTGCAGTCGGAGGTGTGGCGTCAATTTCAAGAGAGTGTGGGGCGGAAAACTTTTCATCTTTCTTCTGAAAATTTTTGGGCGAATATAATTTTTCATAAACTTCCGGTGGTGGGGAAATATTTTTATGTTCCGAGAGGACCAGAGGTAAAATCGGAGCCAGGCTCCGGAGCTCCGGAGCCTGGCTCCGATTTTGGAGAACTGATAAAATTAGCAAAAGAAAACAATGCGGGTTGGATCCGGATTGATCCGGAGACGGAAGAATTGCTGGAAGCGATTAGAAAAAATATAAATTATAAAATAGCGAAGGCGCCACACGATATGCAGCCCAAAGAGCTATATGTCATTGATATTGCGAAAAGCGAAGAAGAGCTTTTGGCGGAGATGAAGGCGAAAACTCGGTATAATATCAAACTTTCACAAAAACATAATGTTTTAGTGAAAGTAATTTCCAATTTCCAATTTCCAATTTCCAATAAATTTTCAAATCCCAATGATCAAATTAAAGAAAAAAAATACATCGAGGAGTTTTTAAGGTTGACTGGGGTGATGGCAAGGCGGCAGGGGATTGTGGCGCATCCGGAAAATTATTATCGTCAGATGCTGGAAATTATTCCGGGGGACAACTTGAAATTGTATGTTGCCCAATATGAAGGAAAAATTATTGCGGCTAATCTAGTTGTTTTTTATGGCGAGACTTGTATCTATCTCCACGGCGCATCGGATGATAATTTTCGCAACGTGATGGCGCCCTATCTTTTGCAGTGGCGACAAATTTGCGACGCGAAAAAGGCGGGATGCATGAGGTATGATTTCGGGGGGATAAAAACAGTTAACAGCGAACCTGCCTACGCCAAGGCTTCGGCAGGCGAGCAGGAAACAGTGAACGGTAAAAATACTTGGAGTGGAATTACGAAATTCAAACTTGGCTTTGCGCCGAAAACTTTGCCGACGGTTTTCCCTGGGAGTTATGATATTATCATAAATCCGGTAAAGTATTGGCTTTATCGATTTATTCAAAAAGTGAAAAGTTTTTGCTAAGCGTTATATAGCAATAAGCTAAAAAATATTGTATAATAAAATTGTAAGAAGAAATAAAAATATTAATTTTTGAAATTATGGAAATCGAAGTGGAGACAGACGGCGCATCCGTCAAAGAAAAAAAGATCGCGAAACTTTTTTCCGCGAAAAAAAAGGCGCCGAAAAAAATCGAGAAAAAAAACAAAACAGCCATAGAAGAAAAAATAAAAATTGCTTCCAAAGCAACCGGGAAAGAAAAAAAGAGGAACAGGGTTGTCTTGTTTGTTGTTCCGCTTCTGGTTGTTTCTTGTTTTGTTTTAGGATTTTTTACCTATTACTACCGCAATAAATATGTACAATTAGTGAAGACGCCGACTATTTTGGAAAAAAATGACCGCGAGTTGGTCTTGGGCAATGTCAGCAATTTGGCGGAACTTCCCAGTGGGGAAGATCCCATTATTGCGACAGCGGGGGATGTGGAAAAATTGACCGGACAAGCTTTTTCTTCCGATGTGTCCGCCGATGACAAAGCGGTGATTTATGTCGGGGCGAAAAAAGCGATTATCTATCGAACTTCGAGTGGAAAGATTGTCGAAACAACACCGTTTTCTTCAGAAGAAGATAAGATAGTGGCGCACGCGGAAAACCAGACGGCGCTGGTGGCGACAGAGGCGCAAGTAGCCGGAGCTGATACGCAAAATGCAGACCAAATAGGAATGGTTGCGCAAATTGTAAATCAGAACGAAGTAGGCAAGGCGGCAACTCAGATAATTGATCAAGCAATAACGCCGATAGACAAACGTTTTCGTGTGGCGGTCTATAACGGGACTAGCGTGAAAGGTGTGGCGGAGAAGATGGCGCAGACGATCATTTCGGTCAATACTAATATTGATGTGGTGAAAAAGACCAGTGCAGCTGGAGATTATCTGAAAACAACCGTCATCGATCTTTCCGGTAATAACGGCCAATTTGCGACCGATTTGGCCAGTGCAATCGACGGGGAAGTTTTAACTGCGGTTCCTGCGGGAGAAGCGGTGCCGAAAGCAGATGTGCTGGTGATTGTAGGTGGGAAATAATTGCGGGACTTGCGTAAGTTCTAAATCAAAAAAACTCAAGTTAAAAAAAGACGGATTGAAAAATCCGTCTCTTTTTTGGTAACCTTATTTTCAACGTGCTCCGGAATCGACTTGGTCGTAGATGATTTTAGAAATTCCGGCGATTATATGGGAAAGCTTGGTGAAATCCTGCCCTTTGGTCATCACGCAGAGCAGATAGGGTCTTTGCGGATGGTACACGATCCCGCAATCATGCAGTTGCCTCACGACTTGTTTATCATCACCTAATGATTCTCGCTCTCCGAATTTATGGGCAACTGTAATTCCCTTCGGAGTTCCAGCTAAGAGTCCGCCCTTATAATCAACCGTTCCGAGTAGTGCTAATGCTTGCTCGGAAAGTCCTCGGTTTAGGTAGGATGCGTTATAGAGGATGCGGAAAAAAGAGGCATAATCTTTGACGGTCATCGAGTTGTTCGCATTGTAGATTTCCGGCATATTGATTCCCAGATCGGAAAAGACCGCGCCGAAATCTTTTTGGTTGACATTTTGAAACAAAAGATTGGTTGCATCGTTGTCAGAGTATTTGATCATCGCTTCAATCAATTGCGAAACGGTGTAGCTCTTGCCTTCCGAAATCCGTTTTTCCGGCTGGATCTGCTGGGAAAACTCAGTGGCTGGTTTTCCCGCGGTGAGTGATTTCCCAAAAATAGTCGGATCGTGCTCGGAATATTTATAGTAGGCCAACATGATTGGAACTTTCAAAAGACTGGCTGGGGAATAGCTGGACTGTTCATTGATTCCAAATGTCGGACCATTATTCAGATCCCGATAATAAAAAGCAATGCTGGCGGAGGGGTTTTTGTCAATTATCTGCTCCTGGATCGCTTTTTTTACTTTCAACTCGGCTGATTTCAAGATTGGTGATTCATTCCCAACTTCGCATTCCAAAAGCGGGTTAATAAAAGCATATCCGGATGATTGGCGGATCTCCTTGCTTTGCCCATTGTCTCCGGTTTGCATCTTTCTGCCGAGAAAAAAACCGGACAAAAAAAGAACAGCCAAAATGAGCGTAGCTAATCCGGCAGGCAAGTATTTGTTTTTCGAAGATAAGCGTTGAAAAAATTTGTTGATATTGGGCATAATTGGTGATAATTCTCACAAACTGACTTCTTGATGACTAAATTATAGCATAAAAATGAATACTGTAAAAAAATATTTTTTTGAATTTTCCATATCCGTGTTATGATAAAAAACAAAGAGTCAATTAATAAAAAATAAATGAAAAAAATAAGAGATATCAGTTTTAGAACAAGAGTCATCTTAGTTTTAGAAGTCGTCGTCGTCACAATCCTCATAGTAGTTGGTGTTATCACCTATCAAACTCGCCAAGCGCTGATCCGGGAAGTTTCTCAGGAAAAATTGCTTGCTATCGCTTCTTCTTCGGCGGCGGTTATTGATCCGGAAAAAGTGGCGGCGATCCAGACGGAAGCGGACACAGCCAGTGATAACTATCTGGAGCTGAAAGGGATGCTTCAAAAAATCAAAATGAACAATCCGGAAGTTGATGACATCTATCTCATGAAAAAATCCGCTTATCGCAATATCTTAAAGTTCATCGTTAGCGCAAATGACACCCAGGATCGGAATGGCAACGGGGCGATTGAGGAAAATGAAGTGGGTGTTGATTTTGAAGAAGAATATGAAATCTCGGCTTTTCCGGAAATGGCGAAGGCTTTTGAGGCCAAGACAACTGACAAACAAATCAGTTGCGACAAATGGGGCTGTTGGTTGTCCGGCTATGCTCCAATTTTCAATGAGAAGGGTGAGGCGATCGCCATTGTTGGCGTGGATATTCCCGCGGAAACGATACTGGCCTATGAACGAGACATGCGGATGGTGCTTTGGGAAGTCTTGGGAGTAATTTCTATTTTTTTCCCACTCTTCCTGTTTTTCTATCTGCAATATGCCTTGCGTCCGATCGATAAAATTACCAAATCTATCGCTAAATTTAGCAGTGATTTCAAAACTAGGATAGATATTGTCGGAGACAATGAATTTGGGATGATCGCCAAAACATTCAATCAGATGGCGCTTGAATTGGAAATTCTTCATACGCAGATGGAAAAAAAAGTTAAAGCGAAGACGAATGAGATAGTGGCTTGTGCGAGGAATATTACTGAGGACAAAGCAAAGGAGGAGGCTTTTTTGGATAGTGTCGGAGAGGGCATCATCGCGATCGACAAAAAGGGCAAAGTGATTTTAGTCAACAGGCAGACCGAGGTCATCTTGGGCAGGCCGAGTAAAGAGCTTTTGGGGAAAACCACAGCGGAGCTGTATGAAGTTGAAGATGAATTTGAAAAAAAACTTTCAAACAAAGAAAAGCCTTTGCAAAAAACGATCACTAGCGGGGAAAAAATTTCAGGAAAATATTTTTGTGTCCATTCTGGCAGAAAAATTCCCGTTTTCATTACGGCTTCGCCGGTCATTTCCGAGAACAAATTAATCGGTGCCATTTTGGTTTTTCGTGATATCACCAAGGAAAATGAAATTGACAAAGCCAAGACCGAGTTTGTCTCTTTGGCTTCCCATCAGTTGCGCACCCCGCTCTCCATCATCAGTTGGCATAGTGAAGCGCTGCTGGAAGATCAGCGGGGTTTTTCGGAAAAACAAAAAACATATTTGGAAAAAATCAGCCATGCTACCAACCGGATGGTTGAGTTGGTGCGGGCGCTCCTTAATACTTCTCGGCTGGAAATGGGCACTTTTTCAATTGAAACAAAAGAGATTGATCTGGTGCGATTGGCAGAAAATCTTGTTAAAGATCTCAGCTCATTCAGTTCGATCCAAAATATTTCTATTGAGAAAAAGTTTTCCGGAAAGAAGATAATGCTCAAAGGAGATCAGCAATTGATAACGATGATCTTTCAGAATCTCTTGACCAATGCGATCAAATATTCCAAGCGAGATGGTAAGGTAGTCTTGGAAATCTCTCAAAAATCACCTAACATTGTGATTCGAGTGGTTGATCAGGGGATTGGCATCACGGACAATCAGAAATCCGATATTTTTACTCGTTTTTTCCGAGCGGATAATGCCAAAGAAAAAGACGCCGAGGGGACTGGTCTGGGGCTCTATATCATAAAAGCAATCATTGAACATTCCGGCGGAACGATCAAATTTGATTCGATTGAAAACAAAGGCACGACTTTCACGGTTATTTTGCCAGAATCTGGTATGCCCAAAAAAGAAGGAACGAGAAAATTAATTTAAATTTTTTATTAATAATAGGATTTACGCGTCTTACCTCGCAACCGTATTTTCTAAAAAAATAACTCGAACGCTCTTTTTTCTTTTCAAAATTTTCCCTCTATCAAAGGCAACCAGTGGAAAATTTTGAAGAAAAAAGGCATTCTCAGACACGTTTTTTTAGAAAATACAGTTGACTCGGGTAAATGCGTAAGTCGTGAATAAAATGGCAAACGACAAAGAAAGAAAAATTCTCATCGTTGATGACGAAGAGGATATGCGAGAAATTTTGAGCGATAAGTTCGGCACTTCCGGGTTTTCCGTCGCACTCGCCAAAGATGGCGCAGAAGGATTAGAGAAGGCATTAGAAATTCACCCATTGGTGATTCTTCTGGATATCGCCATGCCTAACATGGACGGCCTTGAGATGCTGGAAAAATTAAGGCATGATGCGTGGGGGAATAATGTTCCTGTGATTTTACTGACCAATATCAGCGATATGCATAAAATTGAAGAGGCGAAAAAATTGGGTATCCAAGAATATATGCTCAAAGCAGAGTGGAAAATGGCGCAAATTATTGAGCGGGTGAAGGAAATTGTCAGTGATTAACGTTTCTTGTTTTTCTGAAACATTCCAACTTTTTTTCACAAGCCCCGGAAATATTTCCGGGGCTTGGTTTATATTTGACGGGCTGCTTTTTTTTAATAAATTTTATGGTATAATAATTAGAGTGATAAATGGCGAAAAAACCAAATGTTTTTTTGTATTTATTTATATAGAATTTTTGGCAAACTTGCAAAAATGCAAGTCATCGCGGTGTGTTAAAAAATGTAAAAATAAAAAAAGTTGATCAACCTGACCAAACATAAAAAAAATAGACTTTCCAGATATTCTCAAAAAAAGACGGCGTTTTTGTGGGGAAAATTTTTCACCTTTTTTCATCTGGAAAGCAGGCGCAGACGGAAGAAAAAAATTCTCATCACCCAAGAAAGCCTGGGCGGATTTTTGCAAGATTATGACTTGGCTTCCAAGCATAGCCTGGGGAAAAGCTATCTTCGTCGGCGCAAATGGGTAGCGATCTTTGGTTATATAAAGAAGATCTTTACTAAAATTATCCTTTTTGCTTCAAAAACCACTTTGCGCCTAACTGTTACTTTTGTAATTTTTGTCTTTTTGGGCGGAATTATCCCAACGATTCTCGCCTCACCCCAATTCAAAACAGTGACTTCTGCGTTTGATTGGGAGTTAGGGTCATTGACCGGCGTAACCACTAATACTAGCCAAGATGCTATTCAGCTAGCGCCACAGGGGAGCTGGGATGCTAGGCTGTGGGCGGCTCCGCCGGACACAATATATTTTGGCAGTGCTTCCAAGATGGCCTGGAACTATTTATATGTTATGCGAGGATATGCGGATAAAGAATTTTGGCGTTATGACACAGTAAATGATCGCTGGGAAACATTGCCGGATCTTCCTTTTCCCGCCAATTATGGTGCTGATATGACTTTTATTCCCGGCGCAACCGAAGGAACGGGGAAAATATATGCTATTTTTGGGGGATATTTACAAAAATTTTATGAATTCAATATTGCGACTCAAAGTTGGAAACAGCTTCCGGATTTGCGGGATTCTACTTACTATGGATCATCTATCGAAACTGACGGTGCGGACGTTTATTTTTTACGGGGAAATGCCAGCGGTGACTTTTATAAATATCATGTAAATGCCGATGATCCTTATTGGCAAAACTTATCCGGCATAACTTCACCAGCCACCGTTAATACCGGAGGGGATCTTGTCTATGGTCATGATGGATATCTTTATGCAATTCGGGGAAGCAATACTGCAAGTTTTTATCGTTTTTTAATTCCCGCGACGGATGATGATATGGGCAGTTGGGAGCTAATGGCAAATACTCTAGCTAACTTTAATGGGGAGCAAAAGGGAGTCTATTGGGATGGCGGAGGAGCGGGCCACGCCAAAAGTCTCTTCTTTTTGCGTTCCACTAACACGGCCACCTTCTATCGCTATCAGATTACTTGTGATGATGGGTCAGACGGCACTTGTCCGGGACAAAAAAATACTTGGTTTACAGTGGATAATGCTCCCGGAAACAATAATTATTCTTCTTTGACTTACAATGAAACGGATAAAAATATTTATGTCATAAGAGCCAGCAATGGAAGTGCGGCAACGACTGATCTTTGGAAATATGACCCAAGCGGAGCAATTGGTCATCAATGGGTCGGTCCGGAGCAAGTCCAGGACGGAGCCGGTACCTTAAGGGCTGTGGGAACAGGTGGCGATCTGATTTGGAATGGCAAGACAGTTGCGGAGGATAGCTCTGTTTTCGCCGTTTCTGGCAATTCGGTTTATTTCAATGAATACGATGTTTCGCAAAATGACTGGATTACGCGAGGATCAATAGCGAGCGTAACAGCTGATGCAACCGGAACAATTAACGAGGTTTCCGGAGTTATATATTATCCGCGCGGAACATCCGTTTATACTTTTGATACTACTCAAGCTGCTCCGGGGAGTTGGGGTTCTTCTGTTCCCACTGGAATGCCGACAGTTGGGAATGGCGGAGGAATAATTTATAATGGCAGTCATTATTATGTAATGCCGGGCGGAGGAGCTAGCCCGATTTCAAGTTACTTCTATGATTGTGGTACTAGTTTTTCTGCTTGTGCTCGTATTAGTGGCGCGACTAATGATATTGTTGTTGGAGGCGTCGCGTATTTTGCTAATGTTGGCGCTCGGATGGTTTCACCAGGAACATATTTTAGCGAAGAAGTCAACAGCACCGATATCTATCTGACTTTGGGAGACGGGGAAACGACTTTCTTGAAGTATTCCAATTCTACCGGTTCTTGGGTATGGAGTAAGCTGGCCTCAACTCCGTTTGCTCAATATTACGGAACAACTATGACTTACTTTGCCGGTAAGATTTACGCGCTAGCGGGATATTACAAAGATGAAATTTGGGAATATGATATTTCCAATAATTCCTGGCGAAAACTGCCGGCGACCGAAAAATATACTTTTGGTCGAGGGGTGTGGCAAGGAGCCAACATAGAATATTCAGGAGGAAGCTCTTTGTATGCCCTAATAGGAAATTATGGAACTGCTCAGGATCAGACTTCCATGCGACATTTTCAAATAGGTGCTCACAATTTTGTTAATTCATCAGTATCAGCGGGTACGTACATCAGCCAGGCGATGGATCTCTCGACGGTTTCCAGTTGGGAGGGTATCAGCGCTAATGTGGATATCCCACTTAATACCGGAATAACTTTCTCGACCATGACTGATGCGGATAATGCCAACTGGCCGGACGAAACCAATAGTAGTAACTGGCACGAAGTGGATAACGCACAAGAGGAGGATGGCCTTTTGACGGCAGACATCTCTTCATCGGAGGGAACCCGAAGATATATCAAAATTAAGATAAATTTTGTTTCGACAGACGGACAGAACACGCCTACTGTTTATGACTACACGTTTTCCTATAATCACAACAGCCAAGTGCCGACTAACCCATCAAGTCTTCAGGGATATTCCCAGCAAGTAGGAGGATTTGCCATAGAATCAGAATATAGCGAGGGTTATCCCTATGAACATCCTTATTTTTCTTGGTTAGGAATGACTGATAATGGATCTGGCATTAATGGATATTATGTTTGTTTTGACAGTGATAGTAATTGTTCCGAACCGGTGACAGGCAGTAATTGGTCATTCCAATCCGGTGCGACTTATTTGGCCAATACGCCACTTTCAACGGGAGATTATCATTTGAAAATAAAAACAAAAGATAATGAAGGCAAGATGGCGAATGAAATTTGGGATGCTTTTGTGTATAATTATGCCGGTGTTTCCACTGCTACAGGCGTGGATCCTTTGCATAGCGTAGTAACGAGCACGAATGATTTCACTAGCGGAGGGTCTTCTTCTGACGTAGCTGTTTTTGGTACGGGGGACGCGGCATCATTGAAATTAAGTCCTGTCTCTGGTTTTTGGAATCAAAATCGTTTAAGCACTCTCTTGGGTAATGTTTATGGTGGAGGAGAATTGGCGCTGGGCAGGTGCAAAGATGACACTGACGTCGAGCCGCCATATCAGTTCAATGACAATCATTGCCTCTATACAATGGCAGGGAATAATTTAAAAATTTTTTACCGCTACGAAATTGAAACGGACACTTGGACAACCAGAGCCACGACTCCCTACAACTCCAATACGGGTGGTTCGCTCGTGGAGGGTCCCGAAGGGTATCTTTATGCGACTCGAGGAGCGGGCAATGAGGTTGTCGTTAACGCGGCGGCTTTTTGGACTTATAATATTCTTAATAATTCCTGGGTGGAATTGGGGAACGCTCCCAAATCTTTTGCGGCGGGAAGTAATCTGACTTATGATGGTTCGCGTTATATTTATGCTATGCCAGGAACAGATGATGTCCTTTTGATTTATGATACCTGTAATGGAGTGAGCGGATGCACCGGAGGGTGGAAAAACCCCTACAGCCCGGCGTCCATTGAAAATGCCGATTTTGGCAATCCTTATGATGCGGCCAGCGGACAGTTTACCGGAGAAGGTGGGGATTCTGTTTATGACGAACGTAACAATATGTATGTGATTCAGGGAAATCAGTATTCCTATTTTGCCAAGTATTCTTTTGGTAATGACGCAGATTATGGAGAGGTAAAAAATACTTGGACGCCACTTACTCCGGCGCCGGAAGGATTTTATAACGGTGGAAGTCTGACCTATGATAGTGAAACTGATTCAATTTATGCCATTACAGGAAATAACGCTGCGTATAATAATTTCCATCAGTCTTTTTTGAAGTACGATATTAAAACCGATGATTGGTCTAATCTTCCCGACGCTCCGAGTCTGGTGGCATATCCCGGAGCATCGCTAGTTGCATATGATGGGTATATTTATTTTATGCGTGGTGGCAATACCAATCTTTTTTACCGGTTTAATGTTGCCGAGAACAGTTGGGAGACACCGCAAAGGGGCCTATTTGGTCCAGAAATTCCGAAAGGGAACAATAATAATGTTGATTCTTTCTTTCCCTTCACTAACGGCGCTTTTACGGTTGATGACGACAGTAGGAATCTCTATATGTTTCGTGGTGGCTATGATAATACTTTTGAAAAATATGACGTTTCCACAGGAGCTTCGAATGAATTAGCTCGGCTACCGGTGGGAGCGTTTAATGGAGCCAGCGCCGCCTATGTAGATGGAAGTTTGGAGGGTGGCTCTATTTATTATGTTCCCGGCGGTCTGAGAACGCGTCGGACAGATACCAAGAGTCCATATTTTTTCCGTTATGATGTAAACAAAAATTCCTGGTCGAATGTTTTGAGTAATCTACCTAGTCTTCAAATAGCCACCGGTTCATCGATGACTTATGACGGTTCAAGATATATTTATCTGACTCAAGGAGGCGCCAATACTGTTTGGTGGAAATATGACACAAAGGAAACAGATACTCCGGTCTGGTTGGCTATGACTGGCACGGGCAGTTGTAATTCCAACGATGGATCAAAAATTTTATACTACAAAGACGCAAGTGATAATGAATATATATATAAGACACAAGGTGGTAGTAGTACAAGTGTCTATCGTTATAAGTTTGGGACGGGCTGGACCAATATTGGTCCGCTTCCTGGGGCGGCTGGAGCTGGGTCAGCTATGATGGATGGTGGAGATGGCTATATTTATGTGACACGCGGAGGGGGAAATGTAGCTACGGGTAATGAATATTACCGTTTCAATGCCTCACAAACCGGCCCGGTTTATACTTGGGAAAATTTAAATAACACTACCAGTAAGGTTCCGGCAGTGGTCACTACCGGAGGATCGGGAACAAACGTTTCCAATCGAAACTGGATTACTTCCGGAAATGCTACCTATACTTACAGTTCTTTTCAAGACGGACTTTTTAACTACGTTGTTAGTTCAAGCGCCAATCAGGTCGGTTTTTCGAAGACTGGTAATTATGTTTCCGGTGTTATTGACACGCATAATTCAGTGTACAGATGGGGAAATATCTCTATCGATTATACGTTGCCTGATGAAGTTAATAACTTTTTAACTTTTGAAACCAGAACATCCGAGAGCGGTTCTCTTTTGCCGGAAGATGAAGCTGATTGGTCAACTTGGACGCCAGTATCCAATGAGCATGTTTATGGCAATCGTCACGTGTTCAATATAAACTCTGATCCCAGGCAATATATTCAAGTTCGGATCGGCTTTGCTTCTGCCGATCAGATCTTTTCTCCTCGGGTGGATGATTTTTCTATCTATTACTATCAAGATATCGAGCAACCAAATAGTCCCTCTGCGGTAACAGCTTATAGCAAGGAAGCAACTTCCGCGGAAGATCCTCGAGTAATCATTACAAATGTTACTGATGAGGAGTATCCAACCGGCCAAAATTGGTATGGATATGATACGCCTTATTTTGAATGGCCGGTGGCGGGAGAAGCGAATGGCGCTAGCGATAATCCGAATCCGGGTGGCTCGGGAATCTCCGGATATTATGTTTGCTTTGGTACGGAAGAAGAGTGCCCTGATGCGATTGCAAACGGTGATTTTCAAGAGGGGAACACCTTTTCCGCTCCGACGCTCCTTCCAACAGATAGTGGAAAAAAATATTATTTAAAAATAGCAGCCGTAGACAACGTCGGGCTGCCATCGGAAAGTTATACAGGGTTTATTTATCAGCTTGATAAAACAGCGCCGACCTTGCCGACCAACATTTCTGCCAATCCAAGCAGTTATTCTTCCTCTAGTAAATTCACTTGGTCTTGGTTGGATGATGCGGTAGATGATCAATCGGGAATAGATCGATTTCAGTACAGACTAGGCAACGAAACTCCTGATACTTGGCATGAACTTACGGAATTGGGGACACTTTCTCAGATAGTGGAGCCCTATCAGCCAAATGAAAATGAATTTTATCTAAAAGTTTTAGATGTCGCTGGTAATGAAACTGTTTCTGGGGCTAAGTATTTTTTCTGGAGCGGGGGCGCCGCATCCAAACCGATTGGGCTTGAAGTCAACCCGAGCAATGAAGATAATGTGACCAATAATTTTACTTTCACTTGGCATATTCCCGAATCTTATGCGGGCGATTCTAGTAAGATCACTTACTTTTATTCCGTTAATTATGATCCTACGCCTTTTAATACCGTAGAAACAACGGCTACATCAGCTGGTCCTGGACCGTTTGCTACGCAATTTGGGAAAAATACTTTCCATATCGTAGCGATGAGTGAGGGCGGATCAAAGACTAATCCAGACGATGTGGATTGGGAGCATCCGGCAGATGTGTTTTTTTACGCGAGAACAACTGCGCCTGGTCCTCCGCTTAATGCTCAGGCTTTTGACACATCGGATCGTGAAGCTGCGGAATATAGCATAGCGCTCAAATGGAGCGCTCCGACAACTTATGATGAAGGGAATTTTGCCGGTTATGCTATTTTTCGCTCAGATGACGGAATTAATTTTGGTGATGAAATTGCGATGACGACTGGTTCAGCTTTCGTAGACACTAACCTAGAAAGTAAATTGTACTACTATTATGTCAAATCAAAAGATAAGACTAATAATTATTCTATCCCGACTAGTATTGTTTCTTTAACTCCAACTGGTCGCTATACTACAGCGCCAACTCTGGTTGGTGTGCCAAAAGTAACTGTCCAATCGTTCGCGGCTAACTTTACTTGGGCGACTAATCGTGTAGCCAGTTCATTTGTGGAATATGGCACATCGTCCAGTTTTGGCAAGACCAATGGACAAGTTGACTCCCTCACCGATCACATGGTTGATGTCACAGGCCTTTCGGCCGGAACAAAATATTTTTATCGTGTGAAGTATATTGATCCGGACGGTAATATCGGTATGTCTGATATACTAAATTTTATCACTCTTCCACCGCCGACAATTTCTGAGGTGCTGATTACTAACATTGTGCTCAATGAAGCGATCGTTTCCTGGGAAACTAATGTCAGCGCCGCCTGCACGCTTAGCTATGGAGCGGGCACGAATAAGGAAGAGTCGGGCGGAGCAAGTCATGTGCAACGGATAAATAATCTTTCCGCTGATAGCACGTACACACTCAAAATTTCTTGCGTCGATGCTGATTTGAATGAATTTTCTTCCGATGAATACACCTTTGTTACTCCGAAACAGCCAACAGCTAGTGATGTAACCGTCCAGAACGAAGAAAATGTCGATTTACCGACAATCGTTATCAGATATCTGACAAACGTCCCCACCACCACCTTGGTTTATTTCAAAAGTAGCGAAGAAAGCTCCCCGCACACATTTCTCACTTCCGAAAAAGTGACTGAGCATGAAGCAAGAATTGAAGGGCTTGATCCCGCTAAGGAGTATACCCTGTCCATCACTGGCACCGATGACAATGGAATCAATATTACGCCTCTGGAGCAAAAAATCACCACTAAATCTGATTCCCGTCCGCCAAAAGTTGTCACTAATCGCTCACTGGGAAAGGTGCTGGGACGAGGCAATAACTCACAAGCCAATGTATACATCAAGATAGAAACCGATGAGGAAACGAATGTCAAAGTTAAATATGCCAAAGGAGTAGTCACTTCAACTTTAGAGCAAACCGTTTCCAGTGATGGTCTTAATACCTATCACCTCATCACTATTCCAGCCGAACCAGGACAGGTATATAGTTATGAAGCAGAGTGTTATGACGCAGTGGGTAACTTAACGAAAACTGAAATTACCAGCGTGGTAGTAGAGAAAGCTAAAGCGAGCGCGACTGAAGTGATCACGGGAACGTTTGCGTCGCGTTTCGGTTGGATGTCAAATTTATGGGCGAAGTAAAAATTAGAGTGGAGAATATAAAAAAGGAATTTCGGGTTGGTGAAAATGTTATCCCCATTCTTTTTGGTTTGGATTTTGAGATAATGAAGGGAGAGTTTTGTCTGCTCATCGGTCCGTCTGGTTGCGGAAAGTCTACCTTGCTCCATTCGATCTATGGATTGGAACCGCCGACGGAAGGCAAAATTATTATTGATGGCAAAGATATTTGGAGCTATTCCAAAGACTGGCGCGCCCATTTTCGCAATAAAAATATCGGTTTCATTCCTCAGCAAGCTTTTTGGATCAAATCGCTTTCAGTCATTGAAAATATCACTATCCCTGCCGTTATCGCTGGCGCTTCTTTTCACGAATCGATCCCAAAAGCGGCCAAACTGATTGAGCTCGTGGGTATGAGCAAGTGGGCTAATCACCGGCCGTATGATCTTTCCGGAGGGCAACAACAACGTATCGCCCTGGCTCGCTCGCTCTTGCTTGATCCGCAATTGATTATTGCTGATGAACCGACGGGCAATCTTGATCATAAAGCGGGGGATGAATTAATGAAGCTGATTGAAGATATCAACAAACAATTTGGTCTCACGGTTGTGATGGTTACGCACAATCCAAGTCAATATTGTTTCGGAACAAGGATCATCAACATGGAAGATGGAAAAATTATTTCCAATGAAACACAAGCTAAAAGTTGTGCAATTGAAGCACAGGCCAAAAGCTGTATGACAAAATGAGTATAATCTCAAAAATAAAAAATAGCCTGCTCGATCGAGCGTATCGACTCTTTGGAAAAGAAAGAGAGGATATTGGTGTGAATATGCAATTTTCCGTCATCACGCTTATCAGCTGGCGCAATATCGCAGCCAACAAGATTCGCTCTTTTCTGACGATCGGCGGAGTGGGCATTGGCATTGGGATCATTACTTTTCTTATCTCTTTGGGTTTTGGAATTCAAGAAATGGTCATTCGCGAGATCACGAAAAATAATCCTTCTAATGTGGTTGAGGTGAGTAATGGTAGCTTGGAAAATCTGATCACGCTTAATGACGAAACGATGGAAAAAATTCGTGCCACCGAGGGCGTAACGCGAGTAGAAAGGGCAGTCAATATCGGCGTGAAATTCTATAGCAACGACACCAAAATCGATTCAGTGCTCTACGGCTACACGCGGGGGTATATGGAAATGGCCAATGTGCGGATCAAAGAAGGGTCGACTAATTTTAGCGATACGGAAGAAAAAGTTTTTGTCACACCAAAGCTGGCGCAACTGATGGGCTATGACAATCCAGCCGATATCATTGGCAAAACTGTTCAATATGAAGTAATCATTTCAGAAGATATTATCAACAAAGACATTGCAAAAAAACAAGAAAAAGAAGACATTGAGATTGCCGGATTGATCAATGATGACAGCAATAAAAATACCTCATTATATGCCGTCACGATGTATGATCACCTCAAGGAAGACTTCGGCTTGACTGGTGGACAGGCGGGAAAAGTTGAAGTAAACATCCAGGCCGATCTTAATTCTATCCGGTCTCGCATCGAACAGATGGGCTTTTCCACGGAAAGCATCAGCGATACAGTGACAGATGTCAATTCTTTTTTCAATGTAATAAAGATTGTGATGGTGGTTTTTGGCACGATCATTATGTCCATTTCCGCCATGGGCATGCTCAATACTTTGAGCGTTTCCCTTCTGCAACGAACCCGCGAAGTGGGGATCTTGAAAGCCCTCGGCGCCAAACGAGCCGATGTGTTCAAAATGTTTATCTTCGAAGCGGCTATCATTAGTTTTTCCGGCGGAATTTTGGGATTTTCAATGGGTTATGGCGCAGCAAAAGGCGCCAATGCCATCTTTAATTATTTCGCCAAACAAAGAGGAGAGGATGTGGTCAACTTCATCTCTGTCCCGATGTATTTTGTAATTGCCATCGTCGCTTTTGTGGCGTTCCTTGGTTTTGCCACGGGCATCATGCCGGCACGTCGCGCTTCCAAGACCCATGCTCTCGATGCTTTGCGTTATGAATAGCATGATGACTTATGCTAATTTAACTAAAAAGTGTTCTATAGGGACTAAGTCCCCAATTGGGGACTTAGTCCCTGTCGTAACGTGCTATTAATCAGGTTCTAAATAATTTTCTTGCTTGAATTGCTCATTGGCTGGTAAGATAGAAGTGCAAATGAGCAAAAATTATTTTATGTCTATCAAAGCGCTTTTTCCCCAAAACCTCAAAAATAGCTACCATCTTTCGCAAGCAGTCTTGGCGAATATTCGCTATGGCTTTCCTTCTCGCAAGATTAAAGTAATCGGCATCACTGGTACAAATGGCAAAACAACTACGAGTCAGATGATTGCGAAAATTCTGGAAGAATCCGGCGCGCGCGTAGCCATGATTTCGACGATTAATTTTAAGATGGGAGAAAAGGAATGGGTGAATAAGACAAAGTTTACGACTGTTTCGGCATATGAGACACAAAAATTTATCGCTCAAGCGGTAAAAGCCAAGTGTGAATATTTAGTTTTGGAAACATCATCACATTCGCTCGATCAGAGCCGGGTTTGGGGGGTGAAATATGCTAGCGCCGTGATTACGAATGTGACGCGCGAGCATTTGGATTACCACGCGACGATGGAAGAATATCGCCGAGTGAAATTGCGATTATTCAGGAGCGTCAAAACAGCGATTGTGAATCTTGATATGGAACAGCCGGAGGAATTTTTGAACTGTGGGGCGAAAAATGTTTATGTTTATACGACAAAAAATGATACGGCGGAGCTGAAAGATAAGAAAATAAAAACTGTCCAAGCCAGAAATATAAAACTGGGGATTGATGGTTCGGAGTTTGAGATTGATAGGCATAAGTTTAAGATAAATCTGCCAGGACTGTTTAATGTGGAAAATGCATTGGCAGCGATATGCGTCGGAATTTCCCAAAAAATTGATCTGGAGAAAATAAAAAAGGCACTGGCGAAAATTACTAAAGTCGTTGGGCGGATGGATGAGGTGGAAAATGCTCTCGGTGTAAAAATTATAATCGACTATGCGGTAACACCGGACAGTTTGGAAAAATTAGGCGCGCTAATTATCGAGCAAAAAACAGCCAAGCAGAGCTTAATTTGGGTGTTTGGTTCCTGTGGAGATCGTGACAAAGGCAAGCGTCCAATAATGGGAGAAATTGTGTCTAATTGCGCGAATTATGTCTTTGTGACTAATGAAGACCCGTATGGAGAAGATCCGCAAATAATCATCGACGCCGTATTTTCTGGCGTGGTGAAAAATAAAAAACTGAAAGAGAATCAGAACTGCTGGAGAATTTTAGACAGAAGGTTGGCCATCTCCAGCGCACTAAAATTAGCCAAGCCCGGCGATATAATTTTAGTCACCGGCAAAGGCGCAGAAGAAATAATGCAAGTGGGGAAAGAAAAAATTCCTTGGAATGATCGGAGGGTGATTGAGGAGGAGTTGAAAAAAATCTGAACCACTGATTTCGCCACGCCGAGCAGGCGGGTTCGCACTGATTTTCCTGATTACACTTATTTAAATTCAAATATAAAAAAGAACCGTGCGGTTCTTTTTTTACGTGTCATTCCCGCGAAGGCGGGAATCCAGGCACCTCAGGCTAAAAGTTGAGAAGAAGCGAATTATTAAAATTCAAGACTGACTGATATATAAAGTTTATTACACTTGCAACTTAATTTTCTAGAGTTTACAACTAGTGAAACCTGGATTCCCGCCTTGCTCCACCGCTAAAGCTAAGGCAGCACGCGGTCGCGGGAATGACACATTGACTGGTGATTATTTTTAAATAAAGCTATTTCAAGAAAGTAGCCAATAGATAAGTTAAGAGAACTCCCAAAATCGCGCCGACAATCACTTCGCTTTTTCGGTGTCCGACCCGTTCTTTGAGGCGAGGGAATTCTTTTTTGCTGATCTTTAGCTGTTCAATGATGAAGTTAAGCCGGCGACCTTGGTCGCCCATATAGATCCTTAGGCGCAAGGCGTCATCAACGACGATGATAGCGAGCGCGACAGCAACGGCAAAAGCACCGGAATCCATCCCTTCATAATATCCGACAGAAGTGACGAGTGAGGTGATAAATCCAGTGTGGGCGGAGGGCATATGGCCATAGGTGGTTCCGTGTTTGACGGCGTGACTCCAATTGAAATCGTGCCGGATATAAAAAACCAGAAACTTGATCACCCAAACGGTGAATCCGATGGCAATAGGGAGTAGTACTACATAGTAGCTGGAAATATTTGGCATAGTTTTTTGTTAGTGATTATCCGCCCGAGGCGGATCAGCCATGGGCTGACATTTTTTTGTGCACACATATTTGACAATTTAATTTTAGCATAGATTATTTTTTTTTGCATTTTTTTCCAAAAATGCTATAATCTAGGGGTAATTTTTAACGCTAAAAAATATGGTGGGAATAATCGTGCTCGTGGTCGTCGTAGTGTTGGCTCTGGGGCTAGTGGGTATGTATAACGGTCTCATTCGCCTGAAAAATCGTGTAGATGAAGCATGGAGTGACATTGATGTCCAACTCAAAAGACGCTATGACTTGATTCCGAATTTGATAAGCACCGTGAAGGGTTATGCGGCGCACGAGAAGGAAGTTTTTGAGAAAGTGACCGAAGCGAGAACTCGAGCGATGGGAGCAGGAAATGCTCAGGACAAGGCTGAGGCGGAAAATGCCCTTTCTGGAACATTGAAAACACTTTTTGCTGTTTCCGAAAATTATCCCGAACTGAAAGCAAACCAAAACTTTTTGGAATTGCAACGAGAGCTGACTGACACAGAAGATAAGATTATGGCGTCCCGAAGATTCTACAACGGCAATGTGCGTGACTTCAATACAAAAATCGAGGTTTTTCCAACCAACATTTTGGCCAGCGCTTTGAATTTTACCAAACGTGAATTTTTCGAAGCCGCCGGAGCGGAGAAGGAGAATGTGAAAGTGGAGTTCTAACTATATACAACATGTAGCATAAAACATGAAACAAAAAATTCTGATTTGCAGTTTAGCCTTTCTGGTTATTGTGGTCGTGATAGGTTTTGCTTTTGTTAAACCAGGCAAATCAAATACGGAAATAGTTAATGAACAAAAAATGGAAACGGCCTCAAAAAAGGCTGTTTCTTTGCCTGTGGCTGATAAAAAAGAAGAAAAGTCGCTTAGTTTTCTTTTCGCCGGAGACGCGATGCTTGATCGTCAAATCAGAACCGTTGCGGATAAAAAAGGTGTTGGGTTTATCACGGAAAAAATGGCGCGGCTATTTTTGGGACCAGATGAAATAGTTTTTAACCTAGAAGGACCGGTGACGGAAAATAAATCTGTCTCGCAAAATACTGTGCCTGGTGAGAAAGGGCATATGAGTTTTACTTTTGACCAAAATGCGACAAAAGATTTCCTAAAACACACACACGCTAGTTCTATTTTTCTTGGTAATAATCATATTTTAAATTTTGGGAAAGAGGGACTAATGGAGACGGAAAGTTTTTTGAAAGAAAATGGTGTTGGCTATTTTGGCGATATTAAAGGCAAAAGCGAACCGCTTACAAAAGAAATTGCAGGGAAAAAGGTCGCCCTTGTCGCTTTTAATCAGTTTTTCGGAGAAGACGCGCAGAGTGTTGCGGCGGAGATAAGTGCACTCAAAAAGGCCAATGATTTCGTAGTACTTTATGCCCACTGGGGAAATGAATATGCGCGGACTACTAGTACTCAGCAAAAAGATTGGGCGCATAGTTTTGTCGATGCTGGAGCAGATCTGATCATTGGTTCGCATCCGCATGTTGTCCAGCCGATCGAGATTTACAAAAACAAAGCTATCTTTTATTCTCTCGGTAATTTTGTATTTGATCAATATTTTTCGCCTGAAACGATGGAGGGCTTGGCAGTTGGTGTGTCTGTGAAAGGTACTAATTTAGATTTTTATCTTTCTCCGCTCAGTCTGAATAAAGATGGCAGCACGACACTGGCCGAAGGTCAAAAGAAAGACAATTTACTTTTTTGGCTCAGTGAAAATAGTGCTGTTTCTCCGGAGCTGAAAAATAGTCTGAAAAATGGACATTTTTAAATAGAAAATAAATGAGCTATAATTATCAGAACCACTGATTAGCACTGATCTGCCTGATTGCACTGATTAAAAAATCAAGTGAAATCAGTGTGCTCATGTGATAATCTGTGGTTCAGAATTTTATGTCAACATTATACAATCAAGCAGATAAAAATACGCGTCTCACCTGGGTCTACATCACCGGCTTTTTGATCTTTGTCATCGGTGTTGGTTATGTTTTTGCCGGAGCGATGGGGAATAGTAACATTCTCTACATCGCAGTCATCTTTTCTGTTGTGATGAGTTTTGGATCCTATTGGTGGAGCGATAAAATTGTTTTGGCAATGAGTAGCGCCAAGGAAATCGATCATGATAGCAATCGCGAGATTTATCATCTCGTGGAAAATCTTTGCATTACGGCGGGGCTTCCTGTGCCTAAAATCTATGTCATCCAAGACTCGGCGATGAACGCTTTTGCGACTGGACGAGATCCGGAGCATGGAGTGATTTGCCTCACAACGGGAATTATCGCTCGCTTAGAAAAAACAGAACTGGAGGCGGTGATTGCTCATGAGCTTTCGCATATTGGTAATCGCGATATCTTGCTTTCCACAGTCGTCGTAGTTATGGTCGGTTTCGTGACACTTTTGGCCGATTGGTTCCGTCACTGGGCGTTTTTTCGTAGAGGATCTGATAGCGAGGGAGGAGGGCAATTGCGGTTACTCTTTATTGTTCTGGCGATCGTCCTTTCTATCCTAGCTCCGATTGCTGGAGTTTTGATGCAACTGGCAATTTCGCGAAAAAGGGAATTCCTGGCTGACGCCGATGGGGCACTGCTCACCCGCTACCCAGAAGGGCTTGCCAGTGCTCTGGAAAAAATTTCCCAAGATACGGAACCGCTTGAAGTCGCTAACCGTGCCACAGCTCATCTTTTTATCGCCAACCCATTCAAAGGCAAAAAAGTTTCCTCGCTTTTTATGACCCATCCTCCCATCGAAGAAAGAATCAAGGCGTTGAGAGGGATGAATATTTGATTTTTTGCAAGGCTTAAAAAATGTCGGAAAAATTCCAAAACACATACACAATATGATCTTTGATAAAATATTTTTCTATATCAGACATAGTAGGCAGGTTTTTGACGAAAAAATTCCCGCTCGAAAGTTGATAAAAAAGAAATTTTGGCAGAGTAAGGATTCAGAAGAATTGTTTGTCATTCTCCCTCCGTGGGGAGGACGTCTCTATCTTAATTATTTTCTCCGGAAAAAAATACTCGAGAGAGGATATTCATTCCTTGAGTATGAATTTCCTGAGGCAATTTTATCTGCGAATTGGGAAATTACTCTGGAGGAATTTAGTAGAATACGCAAGGCTATTATTGAAGAAATAGAAAAAATTAAGAAAAAACATAAGTTTAAAAAAATAAAACTCATCGGAGTTAGTATTGGTTGTATCAATACTTGCATGATTGCAAATAATAATTCAACTATTGATGAACTTTTCCTGATCGTCCCTGGGCGTTGCTTGGCCGAGTCAATGTGGAAGGGGATTAGTACTCAAAAAATAAGGGAAGTCTATAAGAGAAAGAAGATTACTTTGAAAAAACTAAAAGAATATTGGCAGAGCTTGGCTCCGGAAAATAATATTAATAAACTAAAAGTTAAAAAAATCTCAATTTTTCTCAGTAAGGCAGATGTTATAATACCTTTTCATTATGGTAAAAAATTAGTGGAAAAAATAAAAGCGTTTAAATATAATATTTTTTATAAAGACAATAAATTTCTTGGTCACAATCTTACGGCTTTGTTTTTTTATCTGAAACCGGAGAAGTATCTGTTTAATGAGCAGGAAGATTAGGATTTACGGATAAAGCAGTATGATTACAAAATCCCCCAAAAACACCAGCCGTTACTGTTGGACCGAGCACGTGAAATTCAAGATGCGGTTTTATGGCCTTAGCGAGCAAAAAATCTTGGGAGTGATCAATAGTCCCAAAAGAAAAGAGGAGGGGATTGTGGAAAAGACGATTGCTGTCATGAAGCCAGTTTCGCCAAAAATTGTGAGTGGCAAGGAAGTTTGGAAGCATGAGGTTTGGGTGATGTACCAAAGAAAATGTAAAATGCAAAAATCAAAATGTAAAATTTTGGAAAAAAATCCTTTGAAAATTATTAGTGCGTGGCGGTATCCGGGGGTGAGTCCGCAGAAGAATCCTATTCCAGAAGAAATTTTGCGGGAGCTTTCTGGCGTCGCTTAAGCTTGCGGATATTTGGGGTTATGCTAGAATAGGGGCAAGTAATTCATAAGTAATATAATAATAAAAATATGGACGAACAAAAAAATGAGGCTGGCGGGCAAGCTCCTACAGTCGCTCCACAAGTGAATAAGGAAGATGCGGAGAAAAATAAAGCGATGGCGATCGTTGGATACATAATCCCAATTTTGTTTTTTATCCCGTTAGTATCAGATGCCAAAAACAGTCCGTTTGCTAAGTTTCATGCCAACCAACAGCTCAATCTGCTCTTGGCGGCCATTGCAGTAAATGTAGTGGGAACAATTATTCCGTTTCTGGGTTGGTTTATTATTTTGCCACTGGGCTCAATTTTGATCATAGTTTTGGCGATTATGGGCATCATTAATTCTGCCAAGGGAGAGATGAAAAAATTACCGATTATTGGCGGATTTGAATTGATCAAATAGACTTCTAAGTTTCAAAAAACAGACAAACCTCTCGGGGTTGTCTGTTTTTGTTTGTTGTGCCAATATAGAGTAGATAAACAATAAACTAAAATATTATGAAAAAAACTAAGATAGTAGCGACAATCGGACCAGCCTCTGATTCGAAAGAAGTATTGAAAGAATTAATTTTGGCCGGCCTGAATGTTTGCCGGATCAATTTTTCTCATGGAACCTATGACTCCAATGGTAAGGTGATCACGATGGTGCGGGAACTTTCTCAAGAGTTGGGTGTGCCGGTGGGAATTATGGTTGATCTACAAGGGCCACGAATACGAACGGTCGTGAGTGAGGATGTGGAAATTAACAATGGAGAGTGCATTTGGATTTCAGATGTGTCGGTAGGGGATAATTTCAAATTTCAAATTTCCAATTTCAAATCAATATCAAATGACCAAATTTCCAATAAAAAAATAATGCTCGATTGGCCGGAGATTGTTAATGATATAAATATTGGAGAAAATATTTTAATCGAGGATGGACTAAAGCGCTTAGTGGTAGTTGAAAAAGATGGAAAATCACTCGTAGCAGAAGTGATTAATGGCGGAGTGATTAAAAATCACAAGGGGGTGAATGTGCCTGATTCAAAGCTCAAAATTGGCGCAGTGACCAAAAAGGATGAAGAGGATCTGGCTTACGCAATGAGCCGAGAAGTGGATTTTATTGCTTTGTCTTTTGTGTCTAATGGAAAAGAAATCGAAGAGACGCGGGAAAAAATGCGTAAACTTCTGGGACGTGAGGACAATCTTCCACAAATTGTAGCTAAGATTGAAAGAAAAGAAGCGATCAAAAATATTGATGAAATAATTTCCGCGACTGACGTGATTATGGTGGCGCGCGGAGATTTGGGGATTGAAATGGATGAGACAAAAGTGGTCATCTATCAAAAAGAAATTATCGCTAAATGCATCAAGGCGGTGCGACCGGTGATTGTGGCGACGCAGATGCTCGAATCAATGATCCAAAATCCGATCCCGACGCGGGCGGAAGTTTCTGATGTGTCCAATGCCGTCATTGACCACACTGATGCCGTGATGCTCTCGGGTGAATCGGCCAACGGAAAATTTCCCCAAAAAGCAGTAGCGACGATGAGCCAAATCATAACAGACACGGAAGATTCCCGTTTTGATGATTTGCAGTGCGCCACGCCGAGTGATGACAAAGATCAGGACTATGTCGCCATTATCGAAAGCGCCTATAACCTAGCCAGAGACTCAAAGGCTAAGGCTATTGTCGCCATTACGGTTTCAGGGCTGACGGGAAGGCTTATTTCTCATTTCCGTCCGATGCAAAACAATTATGTTGCCACAATGAGCGAAAAGGTCTATAATCAACTTTCAATGGTCTGGGGGGTAGAAAGCTACCTTCTGGAGAATGTGGACAAGGAGCAACTTATCGAAACGATGATTGAAAGGTTGAAAAGCGAGAAAAAGATCGAGGCGGGGGATAAGGTGGTGGTAGTTCTCGGCAGGATTCCTGGAGGAGAGAAGATGCGGTTGGTGGGGATAAGAGAGATAAATTAATAAGGGAGAATAATTAAAAAAATCTCTTGCTTTAAAGAAAGCTAAGTATGACAGAGAAGGATATTATCAAGAAAGTAAAATATGGGCTAGAGATAGCATCGGAACTTTCCGATCTAGAATTTAAAACAGCTAGTAAAAATATCCCGAATGATATTTGGAGAACAATCTCGGCTTTTTCTAATCGTCGCGGCGGAGGATTAGTTGTTTTTGGTGTCAGTCAAGAAAAAAATGAAATTACTGGTTGCATGAATTTAGATCTTATGCAAACAAAACTTACGGAATATTTTAATGATAAAATGAGTTTTGTCTTGCGACCAGAATATCATGTGATTAAAATCAAGGATAAAATAATTTTGGCAGTTTACATTCCTGAATGTCCAAAAGACTATATGCCATGTTATTTTAAGCCAGTTGGGCTACCAAACGGAGCCTATATTAGAGAGGGAAATACTAGTCGTAGAATTACTGATAACGAATTTCGAACATATGTCGCAACTTCAAAAGAGTTTCAGTTTGATCGTTCTGAAGCTAGGGGTGTTAATAAAGAAGAGCTTTCTGTTGACAAGGTGGTAGATCTTCTTGCGCAGAGTGAGCTGGAAACTCAACGAGGCGCTAGTCACGAAGTTAGCGATATCACTCTTGAAAATCTTGGTATCATTACTCGCTTTGACGGCGCATATAGCCCAACGATTGGTGGCTATTTGATTTTTGCTAATAGTATCCCACAGAACAAGAGTCCTTATGATAGATATGTTATTCGTTGTGTGCGATATGCGGGAAGCGATCCGTCATCGGAAATCATTGATTCTGCTGATATAAAAGGAACACTTGACATGCTAATTGATGATTCATATAAGTTTGTTCTTAAGAATATTTCCAAAAAAGCGGTTATAATTGGAACAAAGCGAGTAGAGAAATACGAATATCCAGAAGAGGGAATTCGTGAATTAATCGCAAATGCTATTATCCATCGTGACTACAAAATTATTGAAACTTGTAACCAAATTAGAATATTTAAAGATAGAATTGAAATTGCAAATCCCGGCTCTCTTCCTCCTGGTGTCACTGTGGAAAACATCAAAGAAGCGCAGTTTAGTCGCAACTCAATGATCGCTGCGAGACTTAAGGATCTCAAATATTTGGAAGAATATGGAAGAGGCATTAATATTGTGATTAAAAAAATGCAAGAATGGAATTTGCCATCACCCTTATTTAGAAACTCAGTTAATAGTTTTGAAGCAATACTTTTAGGAGAAAAATATCGCAATCTTAATGATAGACAGGTGAAATTAATTGACGTATTGTTATTGAAGAGTCGGCTTACTATTCAGGATTGTCAAAAAATACTCAGGGGAACACCGCGAGCTACGATAAATAGTGATTTAAAGAAATTGCGAGATTGCGAGATTTTTATTACAAAGGGTGCTTCAGTAAACACATATTATGAATTGGCTTTCTAGAGGCTTTTAGAGGCAATTAGTAAAAAGCGCTTAGAATCGGGAAGAAGTGGCATTATTCACTTAAATTATTATAAATACAATTATGGGCAAATAAATAGGGTGGGGTGGTTATTTGGAGTCTTGTTTAAGTAGGATTTTCTTGGAAGGGTGCGTGAGTGGTTTAAACGGCACGCTTGGAAAGCGTGTGTGCCGCAAGGTACCGGGGGTTCGAATCCCCCCTCTTCCGCCAGTTTTCTTGTTTTTTCAACATGGCACTATTTGACTATTTAAATTGTTTCCGGTGTGGTGGCCGAGCTTGGCTTAGGCATTTGCTTGCAGAGCAAAATACGCAGGTTCAAATCCTGCCCACATCTCATGACACCACAAGAATTTTTTGAAGCACAATTAAACAAACTAAGAGAAGCAAATAGCATAGCCAAGATAAAAGATGCTCACTCTATTGAGGCTGAGATTTTACGGCTGCTTTTGTCTAAAAAATTTAGAAAATACGCGGCGAACGAAGAATTAATAGACCATTGCAATAAGGCTATTTCTCTCCTGATAGCTGAGAATAAACCAATCAATATTACTTTTCTTCACGGCGCCTATAAGCTTTGGCGGTTAGAAGAATCACCCTATGCCGATTGGGCGGAACTATTTTCTCTCATGTATTATACAAACTGGGCAAAAGGCATATGTGATATTTACGAGCCTGGTGTTTGGTTTGACTTTTTTGTTGATGATTCTATTGTCCCAAAACTTGATAATATCCCGATAAGTGATGTCGAAAGGTATGTAGAATCATTTCAGGAAGTTATAAATTTCCTTAAGGCTTACCAGCCTTCGAATCTTAAGATGACAATTACGCCGGTCAGCTCCCAATTTTCCTCTTCTGAAGAGTTCAATGAAATATTGGAACGAAACCTTTCAGAGCTTAAGCAGAAATTTGCCGGAAAACTACCCGCTCTCACTGATTCACAAAGAGCTATGGTGGAATTAAACGTCAAGATAACTCCCGAGCAAGAAAAAGATCCTAGCTGGCGTGAAAAAGTATGGCAACTCCATGGCGCCTACATGGCCACGAAACGCATGGCGAATTACCATTTTCGATCAGATAAGATTCTGGCTTTCACACAACCATTGCCGTCAGGAACGACTATCTCAGTAGGAACAACAAAATCGTCTATAGCAAAATTTTGGGTTGGAGTGGGCGCACTGAAAAGAAGTGATGATTCGTATAAAGAAATTATCTTATCACCGTCACAACTTGCGTCGACTCGCTACGAATGGGAAGAAATTAAGATAGATGGGCTTAAGGGGAAAAACTTCAATAGAATTAGGGTTGTTGATTAAATAAATTCTAACTTCGTTCAAAAAAAATTGTAAGGAGTAAAGCTAGGGGGATGATGTCTGTTCACAAATCAAATGGCAAAAAGTAGCCTGGAAAAATTATCGGAAAAAGCTCGTGATAGCCTTGCAATAGAAGCTCAACTTAATGATAAATTCGAAGCTGAGATTATTGAATTTTTTAGCAAAAGTATTGGAATAGACGAGGCTGATTATAAGGCGATCAATTTTGTTTCAATGTTAATATTTTTTTGTGAAAAAAATATCGAGAAAGTATGTGCAGATTTCATAAAAAGAGGAGCAATCGTTGTTACGCCGCAAGTCAATGGAATGATGGAGTATGCTTTTGAAGAGCTGACATTTACACAAAAAATTAATATCTATGAAAAATTACTGAAAAAATATTTTTCCGAAAATAAAAAATTAATCAAGGGCGCTAGTTTTTATAGAGAAATTAATGCTATAAGAAATAAAATTTTTCACTGTAAATTTAAAGATATAAGATATAGAAAAAAATATGCAATTACGGAATATGAAACGAGAAAGATGTTGTTGGAAGATATGATTAAGGCACATGGAATTGAACTGCCCAAAGATAGAAAATCAGCCAGAGAGCTGGCGGCACAGGAATATAAGAGAAAAAAATAAGAAAGGAGGAGAAATGGAGGCTAAATTCTTGTTTTACCTTAATTGCATACTGAAACGTATGTTCTAATTTCGTCCCATACTCTCCGCTTTCGCCATGCTGAAGCCCACGGCTGACGCAGTCCGCCAAAGCCATATGAAGGCAGAATTTGCCACTTCAAAGCTTTCAAGAGCGCCTCTGTAAAAAAAGACCACCAATATGTGATTGGTCTTTTTTTATATCTACCTTCAAATAAAAACAATTCAGCATCGATTTTGGAGCTTTTATCGTATACATAATGTATAATTCAATAATATGAAAGCTAAAAAATTCAACCAACTTTCTTCCGAAGAAGAGCGCATCATTGTCCACAAAGGCACGGAAGCGCCGTTTTCCGGTGAGTATAATAATTTCAAAGCTCGGGGTACATTTGTTTGTCGGCGGTGTGGTGCTCCGCTTTATCGTTCGGATGACAAATTTGATTCCGGTTGCGGTTGGCCCAGTTTTGACGCGGAGTTGCCAAAGTCTGTGAAGAGAATTCCGGACAAGGACGGAATGCGGACAGAAATTGTTTGTGCGAATTGTGGGGCGCATCTCGGGCATATCTTCTTTGGAGAAAAATTGACCGAGAAAGATACACGCCATTGTGTCAATTCAATTTCGCTTAAATTTAAACCAGATGAAAAATAATAACAACAAAATTCAAAAAGCCTATTTCGCCGGCGGTTGCTTTTGGGGTGTGGAGTACTATTTCCAAAATCTGCCCGGAGTCATTTTGACTAAAGTCGGTTATATGGGCGGATTCAAGGAGAATCCGACCTATGAGGAAGTTTCAGCCAAAAAAACCGGTCATGCAGAAACTCTAGAGGTTACTTTTGATAGCTCGCTGACAAGCTATGAACAGTTGACACGGCTATTTTTCGAAATTCATGACCCGACTGAACTTAATCGCCAGGGACCGGACATCGGCGAGCAATATCGTTCAGCTGTTTTTTACGTGGATGCTGAGCAAAAATCCATTGCAGAAAAACTGATCGGTTTGCTCAAGGTAAAAGGGTATGTCGTGGTGACGAAACTGGAAAAGGCTGGAACTTTTTGGGAGGCAGAAAGCTATCACCAAAAATATTATGCCAAAAATGGACACGAACCCTATTGCCATATCCGACAGAAGCGTTTTTGAATTTGTCAAACTGGCCTTACTTGACAAGAAAACTCAGTTTTATAAAATAAGAGTTGGTGGTCTGGTCTTCCGAACGCCAACTTTTTTAAATCAATAATCAGTCAAAAACAAACCTATGATCAAAGTCGAGAATCTGACCAAGAAATTTGGTAGTGTGAAAGCGGTAGATAATTTGTCCTTCGAGATTCATTCTGGCGAAGTGTTGGGATTTCTCGGACCCAACGGCGCCGGCAAGACGACGACGATGCGGATGCTGACCGGTTTTCTCTCTTCGGACAAAGGTAAGATTTTGATTGACGGAGTGGATATCGAAAAAGACTCAATCGCGGCGCAAAAAAAGATCGGGTACTTGCCGGAAAACAATCCGCTCTACAAAAATATGCAAGTGGCGGAATTTCTGGATCTAGCCGCTAGTCTGCATCAGATTGCGGCGGAGAAAAAAGCGGAAGCGTTTGAGTTTGTTGTGAAGGCGGTCGGGATTGAAAAAGTATTCCATCGTCCGATTGGGGAGCTCTCTAAGGGTTATAAGCAACGGGTGGGGATTGCGGCGGCACTGATCCACAAACCGCAGATTATCATCATGGACGAGCCGACGGAAGGCTTGGATCCGAATCAGCGCGCAGAAATTCGTCAGTTGATCAAAGATTTAGCTAAAGAGCACACCATCATTCTTAGCACTCACGTGATGCAAGAGGCTTCGGCTGTTTGCAGTCGGCTCCTGATCATCAGCCAAGGAAAATTGGTCGCCGATGGAACAGCTGATGATCTTTCCCGCTTGTCTCAAAAAGAAAAAGTGTTGAATTTCGAACTGGAAGGCCGGGAAATTGAAGCGCGGCTCAGTGTTTTGGCGCATTTGAAAAAACTGGAAGTTACTAAAAAAGAAAATGAGCGTATCGAAGGCAAGTTGATTTTGGAAGAAGGGCATACGGCGCAAAAAGATATTGCCAAGCTGACCTGGGAAAATCATTGGATCGTTTGGAATTTGCATGAAGAAGAACAGAAACTGGAAGAAATTTTCCAAGTGTTGACTAAATCCTAGTTTTATTTTGTTAGGCAAACTGACTTACACAATCGCCAAAAAGTCATTCTCAAAAGCACGGTTTCCTCATTTTGGCTTTCCCTTGCTGGTTTACCAAAAGCCCTGGGATGCTAAAAAAGTTGAACGTGCGAACAACTTTTTGGCGATTGTGTAAGCCCTACTAGCAACCAAGAGCAAAGCTTAAATGTTATTAACTATTATTTAACAGTATGAAAAACATTCTAACGATTATCAAAAAAGAACTGCGGAACTATTTTAACAATCCGACCGCCTACATCATTATTCTGGCCTTTTTATTCCTCTGGGAATTTCTCTTTTTTCGTAATGTTTTTTTGGTCGGCGAAGCTTCTCTGCGCGGGCTGTTTGATATCTTGCCTTGGATATTGCTTATCATCGTGCCGGCGCTTACGATGGGAACGCTCGCAGAGGAAAAAAGTGAAGGCACTTTGGAATTTTTGCTCACTCATCCTTTGCAACAAGCACAGCTAATTATCGGAAAATTTTTGAGCATCGTGATTTTTTTTGCCCTGACCCTTCTTTTCATTTTTCCGCTCGCCTGGAGTTTGGGCAAATTTGGTAATCTCGATTGGGGACAAATCTTCAGTCAATATTTAGCCAGTATTTTTGCTGTGTCGGTTCTCGCGAGTCTTGGAATTGTCATTTCCGGTCTTTTTTCCAGTCAGATTTCCGCTTTTCTCATAACGATCATTGCCAGTTTTTTTCTGATCATTTCCGGCACGGAATTGATGACCGCCAGATTGCCATTTGAGCTTGCGCCTTTTTTTGAACAACTTTCGCTTTCCACCCATTTCAATTCAATGGCACGCGGGGTGATTGATTTGCGCGATCTGTGGTATTTCGTTTCGCTCTCAGCGGTTTTTCTTGGTCTGGCCTATCTCGGACTTGTGAAAAATAAATATGGCAACCGAAAGTCCGCATTTCGCAATATCAAATTAGCAGTGAGTTTGCTTGCGGGAATTTTTGTCCTCTCGAATATTATCGGAGTAAATATTCCTGGGCGGCTTGATCTGACTGAGGAAAAAATTTATACACTGTCTGACACGACGCGGGGCATCGCTGGGAATTTGCCGGACGTGGTCAATGTCACGCTGTATGCTTCCGATAAATTGCCGGCTCAGTTGCAACCAGTCTTGCGAGAAACGAAAGATATCTTGGCTGACTATCAGGCTTTTTCCAAAGGCAATATTCACGTCAGCGATAAAAATCCGTCGGGCGACACTGCAATTGCCAAGGAAGCGGCGTCTCTTGGCGTAACTCCGATGCAATTCAATGTAGTTTCTCAGGAGCAGTTTCAAGTCAATGAGGGTTACTTGGGTCTGGCGGTTTCTTATGGCGGAAAGCACGAGAGCATCCCTTTTGTGCAGAATGTCAATGATCTGGAATACCAACTGACCAGTTTTATCAAAGAATTGACGGCGGAGAATAAACCGAAAGTCGGATTTGTTTCCGGGCATGGCGAGAAGGCGCTGGCTAGTGACTATACAATTTTACAAAAAGAATTAGCCAAGCAATTTGAAATTGTACCAGTTGCGGTGGCGGGAGCAGAACCAGCCGCATCAAGCAAAGACACTACAACTGCGAATAAAACCAAAAGCGCGACGAGTACTCCCGCGCCGGTCAAAAGTTTTTCTATCCCAACAGGTCTTAAGGTGCTGGTGATTGCCGGACCGACACAGGATTTTTCCGATGAAGAAAAAAAAGCCGTGGCAGATTTCATCGCCAATGGCGGAAGCGTCTTTTTTATGATTGATGGAACGACAATTTCTCCTGAGAATATGAGTGTGGCGGTGAATGAAAAGAGTCTGGCTGATTTTGTTAAAGAACAGACGGGCGTTGAAGTGGGGAAAGATCTTGTGTATGATCTAAAATCCAATCAAGCGGTTGGCTTTGGAGGAGCGGGACAATCTCGGGTTGTTTTGCCCTATCCATTTTGGATTCAAGCCATTAGGGATAAAAATTCTTTGCCGATTGCCACTAAGCTGGAAAATATTCTTTTGCCTTGGAGCAGTTCTTTGACTGCGGATAGTGGCGTGATTGATGGGAAGGGTTGGGATGCGGTTGATCTATTTAGTTCCTCGGCTTATGGCGGGACGCAATCGGCTCAATTTAACATCACACCGAACCAGAAATTCAGCCAGAGCGGACTCGGGCAAAAGGTACTGGCTCTAGCCCTCGCACCAAAAGCGGGAGATAAAAATCAGTCGCACGTGATTGTTGTCGGTAGTTCTAATTTCATTTCTGATCAGTTTTTGCAAAATGGCCAAGCCAATCTGTCTTTTGCGCTGGATACTTTTTCTTGGCTCGGACAAGAGAGTTCGCTGGGGAATATAAAGATCAAAAATTTGGATGAGCGAAAATTGGTTTTTGACAATAGCGATGATCCCAATTTGATCAAATTCGGAAACTTGGCTTTCGTATTCCTCGCTGTTTCCGGCTATGGCACACTGCGTCTCTGGAGGCGAAAGAAAAGGAAAAACGATGTCTATGAAGCTTAAATCATTAACCTATTTTTACTATGAATAATCAAATGCTAAAAATTTTAACAGGCGTTTTTATTGTCATGGCCGTGATTGTTGCCCTGCCTTTTGTCGGTCGGATGATTAATGGGAACAAGGATGCCAGCGCGCCCAAAAATATCAGTCTTAATTTTTCGGATTTCTCGGAAAGTTCTGTGGGGAAAATTGTGATTAAAAATGCCAGTGCGGAAAAAACGCTTTCTTTCCAGGACGGAAAATGGCTGATTGGCAATGATGAAGCAGACGCTCAAAAAGTGGCTGACTTTTTTACGGAACTCAAGGGTCTTAAAGTCGGAGAAATGGTTTCTCAAACCGAAACTAATCAAGCTAAATTTGGCGTTGACAGTGCAAGTGCTATTCAACTGATCATCACAAAAAACGGCCAAGACAATATTTTCCTAGTGGGAAAAGCCAGCAGTGTGCCTAACCAGTTTTATATGCGAAAAGACGGAATCAAAAACACCTATCTGGTGGAAAGCGCCCTGCGAGACAAACTGACTTGGGACGCAACCAAATGGCAAAAATCCGCTCCTGATGCAAGTGCGGACAAGACCGCACCTACCAACAATGCGCCAACCAAAACCACTCCTACCTCAAAATCTTCTAGCATTTAGTTTTTTTCTGATTAACTTGTCTAAAAGCGCCTCAAAAGGGCGCTTTTTTGCAAGTGAAAGAAAAACGCATCTCAGATTGTATTAATATTAGAAGGGTCGATAAACTTAATTAATCTAATATAGGACTTACGCATTTGCCTGGAAAAAATTCTGAAAGCACGGTTACCGCAACTTGGTTTTCCCTCTCTGGTTTACCAAAAGCCTGAGGATGCTAAAAAAGATTACCATGCGAACTTTTCCCAGCCAAATGCGTAAGTCCTAAACAAATAAAATTATATGAATAATACGAAAAAAACAATCATAGGATTAGGCGCGCTAGCAATTATTTTGGGTGGTGCAGTGGCGTTTGCTAATAGCTCGCAGGCATACGAGGGCGATCCAAATGTTAAGGGACCTAACTATTCGGAGGAGCGACACGAAGCAATGCTAGAAGCATTTAAAAATAATGATTACAATGCTTGGAAAAGTCTGATGGCGGGACGCGGTCGAGCGATGCAAGTTGTGAATGAAAGCAATTTTGCGAGATTTGCCGAAGCGCATCGTTTAGCAGAAAGTGGTGATTTAGCCGGAGCGCAAAAAATTCGCGCAGAACTTGGACTGGGACTGAAAAATGGTACTGGTGCCGGCAGGGGAATGGGGAATTGCCAAAATCGCTAAGCGTTGACGAGGCAAGTTATATTTAAGCTCCAGTTCTGCTGGAGCTTAATATTTTTAGAACTTATACATTTCACCTCACAGCCGTATTTTCTAAAAAAATAACTCGAACGCTCTTTTTTCTTTTCAAAATTTTCCCTCAATCGACGGCAACCAATGGAAAATTTTGAAGAAAAAAGGCATTCTCAGACAAGATTTTTTTAGAAAATGCGGCTGACTCGAGCGAATGCGTAAGTTCTGCTATAATCAGATTATGCAAAATAAAGCTGTCAAAAATAACGCTTTTGAAAAACTGACCGATGAAGAGATTGTGGAAAAAGTTCGATTGGAAAATCAGGAATTTTATGCGTACTTGATGGAGCGGTATCAATCCAAGCTTTTGCGCTATGCTAATAATTTAGTTAAAGATGAGCACCGCGCCAAAGATGTTGTGCAGGAAGCTTTTATCAGCGCCTTTGTTAATCTTAATGGGTTTAATCTCAAGAAAAAATTTTCCAGCTGGATCTATCGCATCGTGCACAACGAGGCGCTCAATGTTTTGAAAAAATATCAAAAAGAACTGCCGATGCTTCCAGAGTTTGATTTTGAAAGCGTGGAAGATTTGGAAAAAGATTATTCGCAAAAAGAAATTGTCGCCGCGGTGGAAAAATGTTTAGCCAAACTCCCGCTGGCTTATTCCGAGCCGCTAGCGCTATATTGCATCGAAGAAAAATCCTACGAAGAGATCGGTGATATCTTAAAGCTACCGCAGGGGACAGTGGCAACTAGGATCAGTCGCGCAAAATTATTAATGAAAAAAGTATGCCAAAAGAATCAGTAAATATTTCCAGCGCCGTGATGGAAAAAATTAACAAAGGTCAAATCAAGATGCGCCCCCGGATTTATTTTATCCTTGGATCAATCTTTGTTTTCACTGGATTGGTTGCGTCAAGCGTCACAGCAATTTTTTTAGTCAGCCTGATGCGCTTTATGTTTCGTACGCACGGACCGATGGGGCAATTTCGCCTAGAACAATTGCTCACCAGTTTTCCGCTCTGGGTTCCGCTGGTCGCAATTTTAGCATTAATAATCGGCGTAGTTTTAATGCGCAAATTTGATTTTTCCTATAAGAAGAATTTTTGGTTTTTGATCTTGGGTTTTGTCCTGGCAATTATTGCTACAGGAATCGTTATTGATATGACCGGGCTGGATAATGTCTGGCTACAGCAAGGACCGATGCGGGGGATGATGAAAAATATCACCCCAGGCGGCAATTTTGGTCCCGGCGCAAACTGCCATGGTTGTGGCAGGAATTAGATTGGGCATGCTTGTAGAGACGTGGCACTGCCACGTCTTTCCGCGTGCCAGACTACACAAAACCGATTAGGCGTGCTAGATTGATAATATGCTTAATTTCGGGCTTGTAGCTCAGTTGGTAGAGCACTACATTCGCATTGTAGGGGTCAGGAGTTCGACTCTCCTCAAGTCCACAAAAGTTTTTCAGTTCTCATAGCTCAGTTGGATAGAGCGCAGGTTTCCGGAACCTGAGGTCGGAGGTTCGAACCCCCCTGAGAACACAAAATTTTCAGTTCAGGATAGTCTTGGAAGGATGGCTGAGTGGTTGAAAGTACCGCACTCGAAATGCGGCATGCCTTAACGGGCATCGAGGGTTCAAATCCCTCTCCTTCCGCTATTGATTCGCCGTAGCGGACCTTCGGCGTGACGCAGTCCGCCAGAAGGTACGCGAAGGCGACCTTTGTTTTACTAAATTATTACCAAGCAATTTAAAGCACCCCGCTCATTCGCGGGTTTTTTGGTGAAAAAGCCTGTTTTACTAAAGCTATGATTTGTTGTAGAATTAGGATAAATTCAGGAACTAATTCAGTAATAAATCAAAACATATGCCAAGGCGAAAAGCAGAAGAAAGTAATATCAGAAAATTAACCAAATCCGGTGGCGGAAAATCCATCGGTCTCACTCTGCCCATCGAAGTCGTCCGCGAGCTTGGCTGGAAGGACAAACAAAAGGTCGTAGTGAAACGTGTTCGGGGAGGGGTATTGGTTAAGGATTGGAAGAAATAAGAATAATTTTATGCCACTATCATGGAATGAAATAAAATCAAGAGCGATTGAATTTTCCAAAGAATGGGAAGATGAAGGCTCGGAAGACGCGGAAGCCAAATCTTTTTGGGATGGATTTTTCAATGTGCTTGGATTGACTCGGAGGCGTTTGGCGCAATTTGAAGTGCATGTGAAAAAATACGGAGGAAATCAAGGTTTTGTTGATTTGTTTTGGTCGGGGATGCTTTTGGTTGAACATAAGTCCAAAGGAAGAAGTTTGGACAACGCCTATGGCAAAAACCCCCTTCAATTCTTCAGCGGAGAGGGTGGAACTTTTATTCGGGTTGTATAAAAAATATTCAAGTTCATGAAAAAATGCCAAAAAGTAATCTCACTAAAACTAAAAAAAATAAAAATTCTCAAGCACAGGGAACAAAGTTTGAAAAAATATTTTGTGAATTTTTAAAGATATTTATTAAAGAATGTTTTTTATTAAGCACGTTTATATTAGAGCCATGTATTCAGCAAGCAGGAGATCAGAACGGAAGGGATATAACTGCAAAATGGAGACATAATGGAGTCCTGTATGATTGGTGGTTTGAATGCAAGAGTCATGAGTTGAGAGGAAAGTATGGAAAAAAAATTTATAAAAAAGAGCTAGCTGACAAAATTATCGACATGTTGGTAATGGGTCAAACTGGACCAACTTGCTATTGTGTAGTTTCAAAATATAAAGAACAGGATAAATGGTTGTTAGACACAATACCAAAAATAAATAATTTGGGACTTGGTCAATCTCAAATTTTATGGTGGTCACCGGGAAGCTTATCATTAAAAAAATGCATTGCTTTGTATCCTGCTATTTGGGAAAAAATGTACAGCAACGAACAAATGCCTAATAATTTAGCAAGTAAAGATGATATTATTAATGACTTAAGACGAGAATTTATAGAAGTTAATAGTCGAAGAAATTATAATGGAGAGGATGTGGGTAGAATTATTAATGATCCAAGCACCAACAAGCTAAAAAAGGAACATGAATTATTAAATCAAGAGAGGATAAACGAAGCAGAAAATATAAAAGAACAATTCAAATATATTTCAAAAAATGATGAAAAAAAATAATATTCCAAAAAAATTAAATAATTTTTACTCAATAATCAGTTTATTGGGACATTTAGATATGCAAACCGAGAGTGGAATTATGGAAAAGATTGAAAATATTATCGGGGTTACTGTAGATTTTCAAAAAAAATATCTAGAAGATTTATTAAAAATGGACTTGGTTTCAAAAGAAAGAGATATTTTTACTGTGAAATATAGCAAAGAAGCAGGGACTATGTTTTTCCGTTTTATAAAAATTGAAGAAATTTTAAAGTTGTTTAATCATGAAGAAAAGAAAAGGGCTTTTTCAAAACTGCTAAAAATTGATAGTGACATTTCAAATTCATTTTTAAGTAGTACGTCGCTAAAAATGAAAATGGAGGTAATGAAGAATAAAAATAATGATGAAATTTTTCAAAAATTAGAATTGCTGGAAGAATTTATATATAAAGTTCCGGAAATTGCGTTGGATATTGTCAGGGATATTATTAAAAACAAGAAAACAAACAGAGTCAAAAAATATAAAACTAAATTTGGAACATATGATGGCAAGAATTATGAAGATCTTGTTTTGAAATGCGTTGAATTATTAAGCTACATTAAATATATAAAGACAGAAGATGTTTTTGAGATTTTGATTGATCTAAAAATAGACGGAAAGATTTCTGAAAAATCAAAAGATGCTATAAAAAATCTTACCAAATATAATTACTTCGCTCTGAAAAATATCGGTTACACGACACAAAGAAAAATTTTAGACATTATCTTGGGGTGGAAAGAAAAAAAGCGGGATAAATATTTAGAAATTATAAATCTAGTAGTGGGTGAGTTTTTGCAATTTGAGTTTGAGGGAACAGAAATGGTCGAGGCGAATAAGATGGTCTTTAAATCAGGTCCGTTATCTCCGACCGATTACCTGAAAAAGATAAGAGTTGACTCCATTAATTTAATTATGGAAACTTTTAATCACAGTGAGGATATAAAAGAAAAAATCAGTTTACTTAATGTTCTTGAAAACGCTTCCAGAGTTCACTCTAGTATTGATGAAAAAGGAAGAAAGTTTGTTGCGGATGATTTGAATTATATTGTAGGATTTTATGAAAAAGTAATTTTCGATAAAAAAAGCAGTATTATAGCCGAAGCACCAATTATTCTTGAAATTGAGAATAGGCTGTATTGGATGTCGAAAGGGGATGAATTTATTGATAAGAAAAAGATTGAAAACATAACAAAAAAGATCAGAGAAGATGAATTCTACGGGCTATACAGAATGCTTATTGGCGATGTTGTTTATCATGAAGGAGGTTATGAGGCTTGGCAAAAAAAGAAGGATGATAAAATTGATGATTCTCTTAAAAAAATAAATGACGACAATGTTAATGGATGGATTGAAACTTTGGATAATATTGCAAAATATAAAAATGTTATTGAGGGGTGGACGCTTCAGGGGTTTAACAATTTTATGCAAAGAATTGCCGAAGAAAAGCCAATGATTGCCGAAATGTTATTAGATGACGCATTTAAAAATAAAAAACCACTCATTAACTTCGTTGATTATTTTCTGTCTGGTTTTAGGCGAAAAAACAATGTTATACTTTGGGATAGATATGTCGAGAAAATAATTGAAATTAAATCATCCGACTTGCTTTCCACAGCATTCGTTTCTTTAATGTATATTGATGCAAAAGATATAAAAAAAGTTGTCAGGCAAAGCGACATAGATTTACTAAGGAAATCCATAGTGGGCAAAGGAAAATATAAATTTTTGAGGGCGAAAGGAACTAATAAATTATTATTGCACTCCTCTTTATTTTCTGGACTTTTGCAAATATTCGAAAAAAATCCTATTGCAATAGAGAAATTAATAATTGAAGAAATGGAAAGCAACCAAGAATTACTGAGTTTATATGTCAGGGAGTTGGATTTTATGAATAGCAAGCGAATGGCGCATATCTCAAATTGGAGTAATGGCTTGAGGAATTATATTTTAAAGAGGCTAGTGGAATTGAGTGATCTGGATCATAGCGCGCAAAATATTCTCTTAGGTATTGGTGAAAAATATTTCGACCAATTGATGGAGGTGTTTTTAAAAAGAATTCAGAAGGCCGATAAAGAAAATCCGAAGAAAAAATTTAAAGACAGGCGATATAACGCGATTCCGTATCATTTCAATGATGATTTGATAAAATATATCAGTGAGGATCAAAAAAATGGGTATCTTGAATATGTTTCTGAATGGTCCGAAAAAATGACAAAAGACTGGAGCGTGTATAATTGGGAATTAGGTGAATTTATTGAAAAAATGAATTTATCTTTTGCAGATGTTTTAAAAAATATTATTAATCGAGGAGACAAAAAAAGTTTTAACAATGCAATTGATATCTTGAGAACTGTCAATGTTCCACCGTTTGAAATTTGCTTTGAAATTGTGAAAAAAACCACCGATAAGGAAGTCTTAGATAGAGTCGAGTCCGTTATGTATTCAACGGGAACAGTTATGGGGGTACACGGTTTTTCCGAGGCTTATAAAGAAAAAGTCAAATTATTAGAAGATTATGTTAATAAAAATGAAGGATGGGTTAAAAAATTTGCCTTAAGAATGATTGAAAAATTCAAAGAAAAAGCGGAAGAAGAGAGAAAAAGAGAAGATGAAATGATTCAGTTGAGAAAAATTGAGTTTGAGGCACGATAATTACATAATAAATCAACTTATTAAATAAAAAAGTTAATGGCGCAAACTTGCAAAAAATAAACAAGTACTACTTCATCCAGAAAATAAAAAAATAAAAATTCTTTTTGCTATTCTCGTATTCCTTCTCGGCACCGACATCGGTTTCTGGACAAAGTGAGTTAATGGCTATAAATAATTCCTGAATAAATTCAGTAATAAAAAAATATGAAAAAAGCAATCCAAAACCAAATAATTATCTATAACACCGCAGACGGCGAGACTAAGATTGAGGTGCGGATGAAAGACGAGACCGTTTGGCTTTCGCAAAAGCAAATGGCGGAGCTTTTTGATTGCAGTGTCGATAATATTAGCTTGCACCTAAAAAATATCTTCAAAGAGGCTGAGCTAGGGGAAAGTTCAGTTACCGAGGAATACTCGACAACTGCTTCTGATGGCAAAAATTACCTTGTAAAAAACTATAATCTTGATGTAATTATTTCCGTTGGCTATCGCGTGAAATCATCACGCGGTACACAATTCCGCATTTGGGCGACGCAAAAATTAAGAGAGTATATTGTTAAAGGTTTTGTGATTGACGATGAGAGGCTCAAGGGGACCGGCGGGGGAGATTATTGGAAAGAATTGCTTGATCGCATCCGTGATATTCGAAGCAGTGAAAAAGCTCTTTATCGTCAGGTGTTGGATTTGTATGCTACGAGCATTGATTATGATCCTCATGGTTCTGAATCAATTGCATTTTTTAAGGTGGTGCAAAACAAACTTCATTATGCGACCAATCAGTACACCGCCGCGGAAACAATCGCCGAAAGAGCCGATGCCAAAAAAGATTTTATGGGACTGACCACTTTTGCTGGAGTATTGCCAATATTATCTGAAGTTACAGTGGCAAAAAACTATCTTACCGAAGACGAATTGTTTCGGCTCAACCGCATGGTTTCGGCATTCTTTGATTTGGCTGAAATAAAAGCCCGAGAAAAACAAAAAATGCGTATGGTTGATTGGGTGGCGGAATTAGATAAATTTGTTAAAAATTATGGCAAGGGTGTGTTACAAAATGCTGGGAAAGTTAGCAATGAACAAGCTACCGAAAAGGCCATCAAAGAATACAGGAAATTTCAGGCCAAAACTCTTTCGCCAGTCGAAAAGGCATATTTAGAAAATATTAAATTGCTCGATAAAAAGGTGAAGAAAAAAATAAAAAACCTATGAATAACTACAATTGGTATTCGCAACTAATTAAGCCCTCCTGGTCTCCGCCGGCTTGGCTGTTTGGTCCTGTCTGGACTTTTCTTTATGCTGTCATTGCGGTTTCGTTCGGTAAAGTTTTTTGGCTGGTTTTCAAAAAAGAAATTTCCTGGATTATCGCTTTGCCGTTCGTGCTTAATCTGATTTTCAACCTTGCTTTCACGCCGTTGCAGTTCGGGCTTAAAAATAATCTGCTGGCTGCTGTCGATATTTTGCTCGTCCTTGGGACACTTATTTGGGCGCTCATGGCGATTTATCCGCACGCGCGCTGGATCACTTATGTCAATATTCCCTATTTGCTCTGGGTAACTTTTGCCACTGTTTTGCAGCTGACCATTACGTATCTCAATCGATAACCCGTGAGCCTATAATAGCTGGAAAGATTAATCTTGCGCTAACGAGGGAGGGATTTTGAAAAATGGTCAAATAGTGCTAAGATGGAAGCATAATTTTTTAAAACTTAAATCAAATGAAAAAACACTTTGTTTTGGCCGGGGCGTTGTTGGCAGTTTTTTTACTCTCTGGTTGTGGCAATCAGGCCCAGGAATCCGGAGAAAAAACTAAGCCTGCGGGAGAAAATCCAACCGATGTCCAGACGGAAAAGAAGGATGATACCGGCGGACTATTCTCCGGATCGATCAAGGATCTTTTGGCCAAAGGGTCTAATATGCAATGCGCCTGGTCCTCGACTGACGAATCAGGGAAAGTGTCCGGTACGGTCTATGTCAGTGGAGATAAGTTTTTTCAAGATTTTTCTACAACCCAAGTAGAACTAGGAGAGATTAAGAGCTATCTCCTGAACGATGGGGAGTGGATCTATCAATGGAATTCGATGTCCAAGATGGGTACGAAAATGAAAACTAGCGAAGTGGAAAAAATGGCGGAAGATGTCCAAAAAAACAGTCCAGTCGATACAAACATCAAACCGAACGAAGAGGGTCGAAGAAACATAGATTTGAATGATAAAGTTGATTATAATTGCCAGAAGTGGAACGTGGACGCTTCTAAATTTGTCCTTCCTGCCGATATCCAATTCAATGATTTTTCTCAGATGCTCAACAATCTGCCAAAAGCAGGTAGTCAAAAACCGACCGATGTTTGCCAGATGTGCGGCAGTCTTCCCGCTGAAGCAAAAGCGGCCTGTCTTGCGAATTGCAATAAATAATAAAGCATATGAAAGGTATAATTTTAGCCGGTGGAACGGCGACGCGGCTGTTTCCGCTCACCGCGACTACTTCCAAACAACTCCTTCCGGTCTATGATCGGCAGATGATCTTCTATCCCCTAAACGTGCTCATTAAAGCCGGCATCAAGGAAATCCTCATTATTGTGGCGCCAGAACACTCTGGGCAATTCATCAATCTTTTGGGTTCGATTTTTGAAGGCGTAGGAATTCATCTAGAATTTCGCGTGCAAAAAATTCCCAAAGGTCTCGCTGATGCGTTTATCCTTGGTGAAACTTTCATCGGCGACGACTCTGTAGCGATGGCTCTGGGGGATAATATTTTTGAAGATGACTTGAGTGCTAAAATTAAAAAATTTGGAAAAGGCGGATTAGTCTTTGCTAAAAAAGTAACTGATCCGGAACGCTTTGGCGTGGTGGAATTCGATGGAGATGATAAAGCGATTTCCATCGAGGAAAAACCCAAAAAACCAAAAAGTGATTTCGCTGTCACAGGCTTTTATGTCTATGACAATCAAGTGGTAAAAATTGCCAAGAGTTTGAAGCCCTCCGTGCGGGGAGAAATTGAAATCACTGATATCAATAAACGCTATATGAAAATGGGGGAGTTGAAAGTGGAAAAGATCCGTGGCGCCTGGCTTGATGCGGGAACCTACGATTCGCTTTTGGAAGCAAGCTTGGTCGTGAAGAAAAAAGAAATCTATAAACACTTCGACCCAGCCATCGATGAAGCAATTGCCCAGTTTAATCGAGAGCTAAAAACAATTGCCAAAAAGAAATTGAGCTAAATTTCCCGAAAATCGCACCTTTTTTGCATATTTTCTCGTAGTATAGTAGCATTAGGCTATGGGAACAGACCTCGAAGAGATCAAAAACCGCCTGAATATTGTGGATGTTTTGGGTGAATATCTGCGTTTGACGAAGACAGGGACCAATTATCGGGCGCTCTGTCCTTTTCATAATGAGAAAAGCCCGTCTTTTATGATCAGTGAGGACAAGCAGATCTGGCATTGTTTTGGTTGTCAAAAAGGCGGAGATATTTTTTCCTTTGTGATGGAAATTGAAGGTTTGGAATTTCGTGACGCTTTGAAACAGCTGGCGGAAAAGGCGGGAGTGGAGTTGAAGAAAGTCGCTCCTGGCACGGTTGAGAAAAAAAATCGCACACTGGAAATTTTGGAACTGGCGACGAAATTTTATGAGATCCAACTTTGGAAAGGGGCGGGCAAAGAAAAAATTGTGAACTATCTGAAAGAGCGGGGACTGACTGAAGAATCAATCAAACTTTTTCGTTTGGGTTATGCGCCCAATGGTTGGCGCAACATGTTAGAATTTTTGACCAAGCGCGGTTATGATATTTTGGAAATTGAAAAGACTGGCCTTTTAGTGCGCAAAGATGAAATGCAGACGGCCAACGTGAAATTTTATGATCGCTTTCGTGACCGAATCATTTTCCCCATCAGTGATTATTCCGGCAAAGTTTTGGGCTATAGCGCCCGCGTCGCCCCTGGCGGAGACGAGTCGCAAGCGAAATATGTCAATTCGCCGGAAACAGAAGTCTATCACAAAAGTAAAGCGCTCTACGGAATTGATAAGGCCAAAAGTGAGATCAAACAGAAAGATTTTGCGTTGCTCGTCGAAGGGAATATGGATGTGATTGCAGCAAGTCAAGCAGGGATCAAAAATGTGGTGGCAGTCTCCGGAACGGCGCTTACCCCGACACAACTCGATACTTTGAAACGCTACACAAAAAATCTCAAGATGCTGTTTGATATGGACGCGGCCGGCGAAGCGGCAACGAAAAAAAGTATCAAGTTGGCGCTGGAAAAAAATATCACTGTCCAAATTGTGGAGTTGCCGTTTGGAAAAGATGCGGCTGATGTGGCGAAAAACAATCCGGAGAAATTACGTCAAGCGATCGAAAAAGCCAAAAGCGCGATGGAATATCTCTATGACAAAGCTTTTTCTTCGTTTGATCGCAGCCGGGCGGAGGGCAAAAAAAAGATCAGTGAGGCGCTGTTGGAGATGGTTGCAAGTCTTTCGAGTGAAGTTGAGAAAAGTCATTGGATCAAAAAACTGGCGCAAGGTTTGGATATTTCAGAGCAGGCATTGACGGCAGAGCTAAAAAAGGCTAAGCTGGTGAGTAGAATATCGGCGAGCGTTAGAACTCAAGCTGTCGCGTCTGTCCCAATCGACGACCGGCAAAAAATAGATATATTGCTTGAAGAGCTGGCCGGCTTGGTGCTCGTTTCCGGAGTGATCTGGGAGGAGCTGTCAGAAAAAAATGAATACCATTCCTATTTTTCGCGCCTTGAGTTGCTCGGCATCATGCTATCGCGGGGAATGGAGCTTGACTTTGATTTCAACAATCTGCTTAGTGTGCTTTCGCGGGAGCAAAAACTCTACGCCGAAAAGCTTTTTTTTCGCAAGAAGTTCCGCTTGGGACTGAAAAATACATTAGAAGAAGTGCTGCCGGAAGAATTTCCCAAGGAGTTTGGGGAGATTTTGGCAGAGTTGAAAAAAGAGATTAAGAAGACGAAACTGTTGCAGATTACAAAGGATCTGGAGTTGGCTGAAAAGAATGGCGACCAAGCAGCACTTAAATTTTTGAGAGGAGAGTTTGAAAAAATACTCACGGAGTAAATTTTTATAGATAAATTTTTAAACTTTTAATTTTTATGGCCAAGAAAAAAGGACCGTTTAAAATAAAAAAAAGTTTGCCTAAAAAAAATAAACAAAAGAAACAAATTAAGAAAATTAATCCGCCAGCTGGTGGAAAGAAAACTATGCCCTTGAAAAAGAAATCAAAACCGGTCAAAGTCAAGACCGAAAAGAAAAAGACGCCTAAAAAAGTATCTAAAAATCCGGCAAAAAAGCCAGTAGTTTTGAAGCGCAAAGATGAAAAAAAACCGACCTCCAAAAAGACTGCCGGGCGTTTTACGATCAAGATCAAGCCCAAGAACAAGCCGAAAACAGCTGAAAAACCCAAGAAAGAAAGCAAGCAAAAAAAAGTGCTGAGTGAAAAAAAAGTTGAAACAGAGACGAAGAAAAAAAACCAGATTGAAGATCTGGTCTATCGTTCCAAGCAACGTGGCTTCATCACCGAAGATGAAATTTTACATGCCTTTCCTGATGCAGAACGCGACATTGAAAAACTGGAAGAGCTCTATGATCAATTAGAAAAAAGCAGCATCAAAGTAATCAGTTCAGACGAGATGATCAAGTTCGAGACGGATAAGATTTCCGAAGATTTTGAAAGTGAAAAACCGAACAAAAAAGGCAAGTCGACGCGCAAGGATAATTTGGCTGCCGGAATTTCCGATGATGTTTCATCGGATTTGGTTCAGATGTACCTGCGCGAAATCGGACGGGTGGAATTACTTTCCACGGCCGAAGAAGTTGCTCTCGCAAAAAGAATAGAAAAAGACGATCTAGCTGCCAAACAAAGAATGACAGAAGCTAACTTGCGTCTTGTTGTGAGTATCGCTAAAAAATATGTCGGCCGTTCGCACAATCTGTCACTGCTTGATCTGATCCAAGAAGGGAACATCGGACTTTTCCGCGCAGTCGAAAAATTTGATTATCGCAAAGGCTACAAATTTTCCACCTATGCTACTTGGTGGATCCGCCAAGCGGTGACGCGCGCATTGGCTGACCAATCCAGAACAATCAGAATTCCCGTGCATATGGTGGAGACGATCAATAAATATACCCAAATCACAAGACGGCTTGTCCAGGACTTGGGACGCGAACCGTTGCCGGAAGAGATTGCGGTGGAAATGGGCGTGGAAGTGGAAAAGATCCGTCACATCCAAAAGATTTCCCAAGAAACGGTTTCTTTGGAAACGACAGTGGGAGACAGTGATGATGATTCAGTTTTGGGCGATTTCGTGGAAGACACAGAAACTGTCATGCCTAATCAGTTGGCATCAAGAAAAATGCTCAAGGAACATGTCGAAGAAATCTTGAAAGATCTGACTCCGCGCGAACAAAAGATTTTGAAAATCCGGTTTGGCCTCGAAGACGGCGTGACCCACACGCTCGAAGAAGTCGGCCAAGAGTTTGGCGTCACCCGCGAACGCATCCGGCAAATCGAAGCCAAGGCGTTGGAAAAGATCCGGGATCATAAGACGATCAAGAAGCTGAGGGATTATTAGGAGTACAAGACATACAAGGAAAAACAGCCCGTAGAAGGCTGTTTTTTTTCATATTACATATAATAAAAATTTTAATAATTGACAAGAAATAAACATAGATGTATAATATAGGCGTTATTTAATTAAAAACAATTAAACTTTTATGACAAATGAAAAAGAGATAGAAAATATGTTCATTGTTGATGAGAATGAATATACAAAAGAAAAAGTGAAAAAGTATGCAGAAAAGGCTTTAAAATATGCAAAAATCGCCAAGAACGGGCAGATTTTGATAGAAAATAATGAGCTCCCGTCTGATGAAAAAATAAAACTTTGTTTGGTGGTTCGGTTCATAGCTCATAATTTTGATAGCGGGATACAGTCAAGCGCAACGCTTTCAGAAATACAAAAAATAATCCAAGAAAGAACGCAGGCGACGGGGTCTAGACTTTCGAAAATTGTAAGATCTGGTTTTGCAAAAAAAATAGAAAGGGGTGTCTATCAAGTTATGCCACATAAAATTGAATTTTTCTTGGATAATCTTTTATTACGGGATGCGCAAGGTATTAAAGTAAAAAGTTCGCCTAGCAAAAATAAGCGAATTTCTACAAAAGGAATAGGCAAGGATATACAGGAGTTGGTTGTTGGTGGGTTTTTTAACACGCCAAAAACGATTAAGGAAATTTCAAAAAAACTGAGAGAAGAGGTAAAATTTCATGACGATCGTGTTATCGACGCAACAGTAAGGAATGGGTTTGTTTCTAATAAGAAGGTTTTAAAAAGAATACCTGCTGTTGATAAAGGCAGAACTAAATGGGAGTATGTGATAAGAAAATAAAAAAAGTTAATATTAAGAATAAACACTATGGCTGAAGAAATTCAACAAATAAAAGAAAAGATCATGGAGTTGGAAAAAAGAATTGCAAAACTGGAAAAACCACACTCCCCAGAAGTGGATTCTAGTAATCCACAACAAAAGAAAATGTCCTTAAGGGAGTTCTTATTATCGAAAAAGCCATTAACGGATGTGGAAAGGGCACTTTCTATGGGATATTATTTGGAAAAATTTGAAGACGCAACTTCTTTTAATGCTGATGACTTAGGACGGTCTTTCAGGATTGCCAAAGAGAAAGTGCCGCAAAACATAAATGACAAAGTGAATATGAACATCAAAAAAGGTCATATCATGGAATTAAAGGAAAAAAAGAATAGCAGAAAGGCGTGGTGTCTAACTAGCACGGGGGAGTTGTTTGTGGAAAATAGGTTTAAGTAAAATAATGAATAATATTAAGATAAGCGAAAAAATAGATGTGTATTGCTTGGATGAACTAAGTTATAAAGTTTATTGGGCATTTGATCAACTTGAAACTGACACAAAAGATAGGTTTAAGCCATCTGATGTGGCTAATTTTTTAATTGAAGAAAAGGGAATAAAGACTTCAGTCCAGGCTGTTCGGAATATCCTGAAAAGAAAAAAAAGTATTTTTCATTGTAAAGGGGGCTCCTTCAAGATGATGGAAAAGGGCAGGCAGGATCTTTCGGAAGCAGGGAGTGTAAAGAGGGTTATATTTATTGACGCTGATAAGCCATTTTCAGCAAAAAAGAATGAAACGCTTAGAGCGCTTGTCTCGAATCTTAGAAAAGAAGTCAAAATTTGTGATCCATATGTGGATGTGAATACCCTTGATTTTATCTTTCATAATTTCAATAAAAAAGTGCCAATTAAAGTGTTAACAGCAAATATTATAGATAAACCAAAGGGATTCTTTAAGAGGCAACTAGATGAAATCAAACAAGAAGGATTTAAAATTGAGGTTAGGGCTTACCATAATAGCATATTGCATGACAGATATATTATGGATGGCGGAAATTTTTGGTTATCTGGAAATAGTCTTAATTATTTGGGGAAAAAGGAAAGCTTTATTGTTGCATTGGGGAGCGATATTCGACAGAGTATGGTGGCTGTTTTTAATTCAAGATGGAAAAGCTCTGCGGTTATTTAATTAATTTTATTAATTTAATTTTATTTTTATGCAACAAATCAACTTTAGTGAGTTGGGTGAAAAAGAACAATCACTCTTGCAAGAAGCGAAAGGCGCTGGAGCTCGGTACATAAACAAAAAAGGTACTCGCCATATTGGCGCGGCACTGCTTTGTGATGATGGGAAAGTTTATCACGGTGTTAGTATCCGCCGGACGAACACGAGCAATTCAACTTGCGCAGAACGGATGGCACTCGACAAAGCACTTTTTGATCAAAATTATGACTATGCACTTTTGGCTATCGTGGGATTTTTTGACAACAATAGCGCTGATGGGAGCGGGAAATCCGATCAACTTACTCCGCCCTGCGGGACTTGTCGTCAAATTTTGTCAGAAGCGCAAGGGTATGGGATAAAAAACAGAGCCATTCCAATCCTGCTTACCAATAGTGATTTTTCCCTTGTAATCAAAACCGATTCGCAAGAACTGCTTCCTCTGGCATACAAGGCGGATGTGTATAAAAAATAGTTTTTTGATTACCAATAATGGTCGAGTAGTTAATGAAGGAAGGCGGGGTTGACTAAAGTTAGATACTGTGCTAAAAATATAAGTTCAGTACAATGTGAAATAAACCTGAATTATCGTTCCTTCCCCTAAAAATAAGGAGGTATCGTGGACTATTACTTTGAGCTGCAAAAAATGAAAATGCGTGAGTATGTCGATATGCTTTTGGATCAGTTAGACTTTTCAAAAGGAAGTATCATATCGGCAAGAGAATGGCTAGCACATGCGAAAACAAACAGGCTTTTTCTCTTGAATTATTCGCCCGATGAGATTATGCAAATAAATCTTTGGGCGCGTAACTCGTACAAAACCGAAGCGGAGATTGCGGAAATGGAAGCCGTGTTAAATTCCTATGACGACAATTTCTGCTTTCACGAAGAAGTTCTTTTGCAATGGCTGAATTCATTAGCTGAGAGAAACGCAGAAATAAGTCAGCTCATGCAAAGGAAATAAGCAAGGATTTAAAACAGTCTGGAAAAGCGGTGAGGTAAGGATTTACCGAGCCGCTTTTTATTTTAATTTGACACTTTTCCTCCCACAAGCTAAACTATTCCTATGCAAAACATAGCGCGAAAATTTTTTGAGATTATTAGCATCGTCATTATTAGACGACAATTTTTCGCTCGGGTTTATGCATAGAAGATAATAAGACAAAAGCAAAGCATAGCCCGGCGGAACCGGGTTTTTTGATTGCTAAAAAATATATGCAAAAAGTAAAAATCTATGACACGACTCTGCGGGACGGCACTCAGGGCGAAGGGATGAGCCTTTCGGTGGCGGACAAGGTGCGGATTGCGAGGAAGCTCGATGAGTTTGGCGTGCATTATATTGAAGGTGGCTGGCCGGGATCCAATCCAAAGGATCGGGAATTTTTTGAAGTCATGAAAACGCAAAAATTGAAAAATGCCAAGCTCACGGCTTTTGGTTCGACGCATCTGGCCAAAAACACGCCCGAGACTGATGAGAATCTCAAAGAGTTGGTGGATTCCGGAGTGACAGTGGCGACCATTTTTGGCAAGAGTTGGACGGTGCACGTGGAGGAAGTTCTGAGAATTTCTCCCGAGCGCAATTTGGAAATTATTGAAGGGAGCGTGAAGTTTTTGAAAAAAAATATTGCGACAGTTTTCTATGACGCGGAACATTTTTTTGATGGGTATAAAAATAATCCGGAGTATGCGCTTTTGACATTGAAAGCGGCCAAGGCTGGCGGGGCGGATTGTCTTGTGCTATGCGACACTAATGGCGGATCACTGCCGGATGAAGTGACGCGCATCGTGGCGGAAGTTAAAAAGCAGCTGCCTAATGTTCCCTTGGGCATCCATACGCACAACGACGGAGAGATGGCGGTGGCCAACACGCTTGCAGCAGTGAAAGCGGGCGCGACGCAGATTCAGGGAACATTGAACGGAGTGGGCGAGCGTTGTGGTAATGCTAATCTTTGTTCGATCATTCCCACCTTGCAACTAAAATTGGGAATCGAGTGCGTGCCAAAAGAAAATCTGGTGCAGTTACAAGCGCTCAGTCGCTATTTTATGGAACTGGCCAATTTGCCATCCAATCACTTCCAAGCCTATACCGGCCGAAGTGCGTTTACGCATAAAGGCGGAGTGCATACCAGCGCCGTTTCCAAAAATCCGCATACCTATGAGCATATCCAGCCGGAGCATGTGGGGAACAAAAGAAGAATTTTAGTTTCCGATCTGGCCGGCCGAGCGTCAATTGTTATGAAAGCCAAAGAATTAGGGATCGAACTTGATCCAAAAAATCCTGTCGTTGCAGGAGCACTCAAAAAATTGAAAGAGTTGGAAAATAGTGGATTTCAATTTGAGATTGCTGAGGCGAGTTTTGAGCTCTTACTATCCGAAGCGCTGGGGAGAAAGACACAATTTTTTGAACTGATCAGCCGGCGGGTGATTGATGAGCGCAAGGCCGGGGAAGAAAATCCGCAAGTGGAAGCGCTGGTGAAAATCAGAGTTGGGAATAAGTTGGAAGAAACAATTGCTTCGGGCGATGGTCCGGTCAACGCGCTTGACCGAGCTTTGCGAAAAGCGCTGGAGAAATATTATCCGGTTTTGAAAGAGATGAAACTGCTTGATTACAAAGTGCGGGTGCTGCCGGGTCGGGCAGGAACAGCGGCGCGCGTGCGGGTGCTCATCGAATCAGCCAATGGCGAAGCCGGGCGTTGGCACACGATGGGCGTGTCCTATGACGTGATTGAAGCCAGTTGGCAAGCGCTCTCAGATAGCGTGAATTACAAGCTGTATAAAGCCAAAGGATAAAAAATTTGACAAAAAACCGGCTATTTGCTAAGTTATTACTATGTTTAGAGATATAACCAAAACAATTGAAAAGAATATCACTTTGATGTTGATTTGCGTCTTGATTATTGTCAAGGCTGGTTTTGGTTTAAGGGAAATGTGTAGGGGGTAAGAAAAAAAACATTTTCACTAAACCAAGACCGGTCTCGCAAGAGCCGGTTTTTTAGTTCCTTGAAAGAATATGAAGAAATAAAAAATATAATAACAGCTTGAGTTATTTGATTCAAGTCAACTAGCAACTATGGGAATAGGGGGATTATTCAGATGAAACGAAAGCAGATCGAAAAAGAAGTTGCGGCAAGGACGAATCGTCGGGATCAGATTCGAAGCTCTGTTAACGCATATTGCGCGGAAGAGTTTGGGATCAAAGATTTTTTTGCAATTGCAGACAAACATTTACCTGAACAAATGGGCGGGTTTCAGGTTTGCTTGGTGCGTCAAGTACCAACACCAAATGTCGAGCATTTGGCGACGTATTTATCGGCTAAGGCTTGGGGACTAGAGCCGGTCTATATGTCATTGACCCGTGACTCTTTCCCGCAGCAGGCGGCAGAAAACCAGTACAAAAAATCTCTGGTTAATTCACCGAGAATGTTTCATGGAAGAAAGGGGATTTCGGTTCAGCATGAACGTTTGGTCCAAGATAGTGTCCTGCAAAATATTATCCTTGCCGATTTGAGAACAAAGTGTGGCAGGAAACTTCCGGAGGTTCATTGGGAGCTAATGGAAAAAGCCATTCATAATCCTCCTCAAAAGCTTGAGCTCGCTGGTTTTTTCCAAGAATTACTTATGAGTTCTTCAAAAAATTTACCCCGCTGTGTTTTTGTGCGTCAAGGTAGACGAGAGAAAATTTTTTATGGCTGTGACTTATCTGAGGCGAACGATCCGCGTCCGCCGGCAGACTGGTATTACTTTTTTTATTTACTTCTTTTCGTCAGTGGCAGTCGTGGTCTTGCTTCGACTGTTGATGAGGACCCGGAAGTCATTGCGTGGTTTCGGGAGAGCAACCAAAAAATCAAGAATATCTGTGGCTTTTTACCACTTATTCTCGATACTCCGCTCAAAGTGGAGGCTGACGGATTTTGCTCAAAGTTGAACGAGATTCCTCGGAAGGCCTTGGGCGGAAATGGCTTTTTGCGATCCCTTCCTACGCCGTCCCAAACCACTATTGACGGTTGCTTCTTTGATCTAATGAAGCATTACGAAAAAGAGCTGATTGCTCACTCGTGATTGCTTCAAAAGGGGGTTGTGCTAAGATTGTATTAGTGCAACCCTCCTTCCCTTAATTGCAGTTAAATTTTCTATATATTTTTATGAATACTAAAAAATTCAATTATCAAAAGTTTATTTCCAAATTAGTTTCTTTTGCTCCAAGGCAATTGGAAGGAGAATCAAAGGCGTGCGATTTTCTAATTTCCGTGTTAAAAGAAAATTCCATCTTATTTTTGTTGCAAAAATTCAAAGTAGCGATTCCTTTAACGCAAAATGTTTCTCTATTGGCGGATGGTAAAAGAGTCAAATGTGAAGGCTGTTCTTTTTTGAGTGGGGAAATTAAGAACAATGACGTCGTGATTAGTTCACTGCTTTCATCTTCAATTTGCCAGGAAATTTCTAGTATTAGTTTCAATCCTAGATGCGAGGGGATATCTCTAAAAAATTATTATTTCGCTCCAGCAATTTGTGTTAGTTATAAAGATATCTCAAAAATAGTTAAGGCGAAAAAAATCGTTGGCAATGTTCAGGTTGAAAAAGTTTCTCATCAATCAGCTAATATACTAGTGGGAAATGCAAAAAATCCTAAAGCCATCTTTTTCGCTCATTATGATAGTATTAAAAAAGGTGCAATTGATAATGCTTCAGGAGTTGCAGTTATGATGAGGGTTGTTTTGGAAAAACCGGAGATATTGAAAAACAATTTGTTTGTTTTCTCTGGAGCCGAGGAATTATCCTATGATAAACCGATTTATTGGGGGAGTGGTTTCCGTGCTTTTGAACTGAAATACCAAAAACTTATTGATGGCGCCAAAAAAATTATTGTGATCGATTGCGTGGGAAATGACCCAACAATTGTGATCACTGATCCAAGCATAGTAATATTGGCTTTTCCGGTAAAAAACTTGCATAAAATAACTAAAAAAACCGAGATTGTTACAGCAAGTCTGGATAAACTTATGAGTGTTTATCATAGTGACTTAGATGATGGAAGAGGCATGGGTATGAACTATTTAGACGAAGCTTTTGCTCTTTTGGCGAAGAAGGCTGTATGACTCATCACCTTGGGTTGACAAGATTTCTAAAAGTGCTAAACTGATTTAGTAAAAAACAATGAGCAATCAAACCAACCAAAATTTATATAGTTTCTATTTCTTTAGCTTCTGGTTTAGCCAGATCGGTTTTGGTTTGCTTAAAATAGATAACGCATAAAAAGTTCCATCTATTTCAGTCAAGTCAAAGCCGATCTCACGCGAGACCGGTTTTTTTGTTCCTTGGAAAAATGAATATAATTTGTCGATAATCGATGACCAACATACGAAAGAGGGGGAAATATGCTCGAGAATTTGAAGAACGTGCCTTTTGTGGAAAAAGTGGTTGTGCCGGAATGTACATTGGAAAATCCTGATATCTATATGGGGATGGGATTTTTCGGTAGCGATTGCAGTAAGTGTTGCGGATTGGGGTTGGATTTTCTGTTTATGCTGAAGATGGCCGAAGAAACCCGGCAGCAGTTATCAGCCAGAAGTGCTACGCTATTTCTCATGAACAAGCCGTTTGGTCAGGACATCATTGATGTTTCCGAAGAAGAAAAGTTTGTTACCTTCTTCCTTGATTCTCTTGGCATGAAAGATTGGCGGATTGTGAAATATTCCGATCTGTTTGCCGATGAAAATTTGGGTTGGAGCTATGAAGAAGTCCAGAGCAATATCACTAATCGGCTTTTGCCGGATGGGGGATTCCAGATTGGCTGGGTCTATCCATATTACAAAACAAATTTCTTGGCCAAGGATGAACATTATTTTTCCTATCATTTCAAGAAATTTTTTCCGCAGCGTAATGACATCGGATTTGTACTGGGAAAATTTCCCGGGATGATTCCCAATTATGTGCCTGGACCGCCCTATTTGGTAAAGCGTACTACGGCGGATTGTCGAGTGTTGCTTGTGGAAGACGCGGACAGTCTTTCAGCAAAATTTCTCGTAAGAGGAAAAGGTGGAACAGTCAAAACGGCGAAGATAAAAAGAAACACTCTGAAACCGGCTTTTGATATTTTTTCTGCTATGGGATTTCATCTCAATGGCAGTCCTCCGATCGAGACCTTTATCGAGTGCATGCAACAGTTGGATCAGCTGATTGGTGACCAATATCGACAAGTTTTTTCATGACAAAAGGTGGGAAATTGCTCGCGAGCAATTTCCCATCCAGATTTATTAATCAATAAATTTAAATATTTAATCAACTAAAAAACTATGAATTCCTACATTGAAAATTTACTCAGTCAAAAAGTGGCTGGCTATGTGCATGATGACATCAAAAATATTTCCAAATACGAGCTGTTTAATATGGGCGAAAGCTTCATTGCACCTTGCAAAAAAATCAGGCCGGTTTTAGGCAAGTTCGATTTGAAGAAATTGAGCGCTTACCTCGATCCGACATATGGGGAGTTGAGACAAGTGATTGCTGACCGGCTCAGTGTGAAATTGGAAAATATACTCCTGTCGGTCGGAGCAGACGAGGCCATCGGCATAATTCCGCGTGTCTTTGGCGAACCAGACAGTGATTGTGTTTGTGCTGTGCCAACTTTCTATCGGATCGTTGAAGCCAATATCATGTTTAAAATCAATGTGCACTTAGTGGGGCTGGATGAAAAGAACGATTTTAAGTATGACGGAACTTTTCTGGACAATTTCATTGCTGAAATAAATTTGAGAAAAGCGCGGACGGCCTGGATCTGCAATCCGAATAATCCAACGGGAAACATGATGACGCAAAAACAAGTTAGGTATATCCTGGATAACATCGATCAAAAAACAATCTTGGTTGTGGATGAAGTTTTCTTTGATTTTTTTGATCCGACTGGAAAAAAATCAGCCGTCAATCTTGTGAAGAAATATAAAAATCTGATCGTCGTCCGAAGCTTGTCAAAATCATATAGCTTGGCCGGGATAAGATTGGGTTTTGTCGTGGCGGACAAAAGTTTGATCGAAGAGATAAATCATATCAAGCCGGTTTTTAATATAAATGCCCTGTCAGAAGAGGTGGCTAAGATTGCCATCGGAGACAAAAACTATATTACTCAAGTTGCGAATAAGACCAGAGCAATCAGAGAAAAATTGTTCTTAGAAATAAAAAAGCTGAAAAACTATAAAATTGGGGGAACTTCTGAGACGAATGTATTTATCTTGAAGCATAAGAAGAAAGATCTTTATAATGAATTGAAAAATAAATTTATTCTGACGGCTGATTTCAGGGAAAGCTTTGGATTGGAGGGTAAGGGCTATGTGCGTATCACTATCCAAGACGAACAGAAAAACAAAAAATTACTTTTAGCTTTGAAGCAGATTGATTAAGTAACAATCTTTCTTTGTAACAAAAAACTTTCCATTCCCGGAAAGTTTTTTGTTGCAAAAGTTTTAGGTATAAAATTACGCTTTTCGTGAATGCCTGATCCGTTCTGTTTCGTTCAAGTATTGTTTGCGCAGACGCACGGAAAGAGGAGTAACTTCCAGATATTCATCATCAGCCATAATTTCCAAACCGCGTTCGAGGGTGATTTTAATCGGAGGAGAGAGCTGGATGGCTTCGTCGGCTCCGGAGGAACGCATATTGCTCATCGCTTTGCCTTTGGTTGGGTTCACAGTCATATCTTGACCTTTTGAAGTGTTTCCGATGACCATACCTTCATAGACTTCCGTCGATGGTTCGATGAAAAGCGTACCGCGCGTCTGGAGATTAGCCAAAGAAAAGCCGAGCGCCTTTCCGGTGGCCATGGAAATCATTGAACCAGTATCAGTCTTTTTGATCTCACCGGCATAAGGGCGAAAACCGATCACTCGACTGCACAGGATGCCTTCGCCGCGCGTGTCGATCATAAATTCTCCGCGATATCCGAGGATTCCGCGGGTCGGCACCTCAAAAATCATCCGCATCTGCGTTCCGGTCTGCTTCATGTTCATCATCACGCCCTTTCTTTTTCCGATTTTTTCAATTACCACGCCGGAAGATTTTTCCGGTACGTCCACTGTCAGTTCCTCGAAAGGTTCGGATTTCACTCCGTCAATGTCTTTGATGATTACGCGTGGCTTGGAAACTTGTAATTCAAATCCTTCCCGGCGCATATTTTCCAAAAGGATGGCGATGTGCAGTTCGCCGCGACCAAGAACCGTATAATATTCCGCGGTTGAAAAATCAATTTTGAGTCCGACATTGATTTCCAATTCTTTCATCAAGCGTTCCTTGATCTGTTTGTTGGTGACGAGCTTGCCTTCTTTGCCGGCAAATGGGGAGTCGTTGACCAGAAAACTAAGAGAAATCGTTGGCTCATCGATACTGATGTAAGGCAGAGCTTCTTGTTCTGGTGTAGCGCAGACAGTTTCACCGATGTCGATCTTGGGAATTCCGGCAATCATCACGATATCTCCGGCAATCGCTTCGGGGACGTCTTTTCTTTCTGTGCCGAGAAAGGAGAACAATTTCACAATTTTCCCTGCTTCAACCGTTCCGTCGCTTTTTTTCACCGTCACCGTGTCATTAGCCCGGATTTTTCCTTCATAGATCCGGCCGATGCCGAGGCGTCCCAAAAAATTGTCATAGCCGAGATTAAAAAATTGCATGCGCAGTGGCTTGTCACTGTTCTCTAGGGGTGTTGCAGGAATGCGCGCGAGGATCGTGTCGAGGAGTGGAGAGAGATCAGTTGACTCATCTTCCAAGTGCATCTTGGCGATCCCTTGGCGGGCAATCGCATAGACAGTTGTAAATTCCAATTGTTCGTCGTTCGCGCCCAGATCCAAAAACAGTTCAAAAACTTGTTCTTGGACCATATCCGGATCAGCAGCCGGCTTGTCAATTTTATTGATCACAACAATTGGTTTCAGTCCCAGTTCGAGGGATTTTTTCAAAACAAATCTGGTCTGGGGCATCGGACCTTCCTGAGCATCTACAACTAAAACGACGCTATCGATCGAACGCAAAACTCGTTCTACTTCACTGCCGAAATCGGCGTGACCTGGAGTGTCCACGATATTAATTTTCGTGTCTTTGTAGATGATAGCGGCATTTTTGGAATAAATCGTGATTCCGCGCTCTTTTTCCAGGGCATTGCTGTCCATCGTGTCGCCTTCAGGGGCGTTTCCGGTTTGGCGCATAATGGCGTCAGTCAAGGTTGTTTTACCATGGTCCACATGGGCGATAATCGCAATGTTTCTAATTTCCATAACACTACAAACTACAAATCTCGTACAAATTTACAAGTGTACAAATGTTGCTTATTTAACCTAATTAAACATAAACCTTATTCTACCCCTAAAAAAGCTTTTTGTCAAAGATTTTTCATCTCTGCGAAGATGGGGATGGCACAAGGGAAGATGCTTATTATAACAATTTTATTTCCTCAATATTTTTGGTACTCCGGAAGTCACATCAATTATAGTGCTGGCTTTTCCGGTGGGCGCTGCGTCGTCCCAAATAATATAATCTACAGAGTTCAGAATCTCTGTTGGGATATCTTCGAGGCTTTTGGCCGAAAGTGTTGCGCTGTAGTTTATGGAAGTGGAAATGAAGGGCGCACCACTTTTTGCGATTATTTCCCAAAACCAATTCTTAGGCAACCGCACACCGATAGTTTCTCCGAAATTTAGCGCCAGGGGAGCGACAGCTTGGGTGTTTTTTAGTCTTAGGATAAAAGAAAATGGCCCGGGTAATTTTTCAGTGAGTAATTTTTTGATAGTAGCATTGGAAATTTCGCAATTGAAAAAGATCCATTCGAGAGACGGGGCGATGACCAAAAAAGCCTGGCCGGTTCTTTTTTTAAGAGCAACAATTTTTTCAATACTTCCAGTATTTTTCGCATCGGCGCCCAGTCCGTGCAAGGTGTCAGTAGGGTAGATAAAAAGCCGGCCCTTCTGGATTTCGGAGGCATAAAAGTCTTGATTAGCAAAGATATCTTTTTGGGTTAGATATTTTGGCATTTAATTGTAAAAATAGTTAACTTTTTCAGTATGCTGGTTTTTGGAGAAAAGTAAAGGGCTCAGATTTTAAAGAATTAAAAAACCAACTATTTCCTAGTTGGTTTTTATTTGTGAGATTATCTCAATTTAACACAATCTGATACTACCCATTCCGTTCGATCGTCTCTGTCAATTGTTCCAGCGGCAGTTCTACGATGAATTTTGATCCGCGGCCGGCGCCGGGGGATTCAATCCAGGATTTGCCACCGTTCGCTTCGGTGATCATTCTAACGACATAAAGCCCGAGTCCCGTTCCACTGGTATTGAGTCGGGTAATATCTTTGCCACGGGAAAATTTCTGGAACAAGTAGGGGATTTCTTCAGCTGGTACACCGATGCCGGTGTCGGAAACGGTAATACGCAGGTGGGGTTTCGTCAGGCAATTCTTTTCTTTCTTTTTACACAGTTCCGTGCTGATAGTTACTCCGCCTCGCTGGGTATATTTCACGGCATTATCCACTAGATTGGAAAGTACTTCCCGGATTTTTGCTCCATCGACATTCAGTTCTGGGAGCAGGGGCTCGGGAGTCTTGTAGTCCAGATAAAGCCCTTTGTCTTTGGCTTTGAGAACCAAATTATTAACTACTTCTTTGCATAACTCATCCAGTTGGGTCTTCTTAAACTCGAACTTCAAACTGCCTGATTCAATGCGTGAAACACTCAAAAGATCTTCTACGAAGGTGATTTGCTGGTTGTTGGCATTGGAAATATTTTCCACTGCTCTTTTCTGTTCTGCGTTGAGCGGTCCATAAGAGCCTTCCAAAAGCATCGAGGAATAGCCTTTGATCGGAGTTGGGGGGGTGCGCAATTGATGGGAGGCCATTGAAATGAAATCCGTTTTTGCTGTGTCCAGTTTTTTCAGCTTATCATTAGCAATCGCCAAAGAGTCGGAAATTTTTTGCAACTGATTTTTCCGCTCACTGATTTCCTTGTTGGCTTTTTTGAGTTTTTTGTTACGGCTTTCAATCTCAAAACTGCTTTTTTCAATTTCATTATTGGCAATTTCCAATTCTTCCCGATGTTCAATTTCTTTTTTGACCGAGCGGATCAAAAACCATCCGAAGCCGATGGCTAATGTTAGCGTTATGGCGGTTAAAATTTTATTAATGCTGCTATGAATAAAGGCAAATTGTGATCCGATGATGACAATTAATGCTACAACCAAAGCTTGTGCGCTAAAGAGTTTAATTTCAAATGCTTTGAATTTGACAATAAGATAGGCGAGAAAACCTGTAAAGATAGGCATTCCAAAAAGACCGTATAGATTTATCGAAAAATCATTGCTTTTGCCCATCCAAACGAGGAAGCTTGCCAAAAAAGAAGAGACAAAAAAAGAGAATAGAAAGAATTCTATGCCAAGCGCTAAATAAATAATCTTTTTTTTAGTTTCACGATCAGATTTTCTGTATCTAGTACTCAATAGAAACAGTATCCATAAGAAAACTACAAGGCCAAGTGTGTAGAAATAATTTGTAAAATACTTACCCTCAGTGAAGATGCCACAAACTCCTAAATTGAATTCATTCAGATTGTGTTTGGTTGGAGTGAAAATGATTACGGGAAGAATTGTTAGTCCTAATAATATTTTTCCTCTTAATGTTATATCTTTTTGGTTGATAAATACGTAGACAAAATAAAGGCTGAAAAAATATATTAATGATGAAAAAATTCCAAATAGTGACCATACAAAAATTATGATGTCGCTGCTATTATTTGTCCAAGTAATGAGACTTGCTATTGCCCATAATGAAAATGATATCGATAAGCCAAGTAGCAGCTTGCTTAGGAGCAATTTTGGATTTTTTAAAAAAACAAAAAATCCAATAAGTAGGGATGTGATTATGGCCGGCAAGTGGGAATAATAAAGAAGAGGGGGGACCTGATTTGAAAAAATAAAATACTGCGGGTTAGCATATTCCGGGCACAACATATTTTTTTGTTTTAATCTAATTATTTTTTTTATAGCTCCATTCCATGTATTCATAGGGCTCTCCTCCTCCGGGTTCCCATGACTCTATCTGTCTGTGCTTAGTGATCATTCCATCAAATATTTTCCTGAGCTTTAAATTTAGTCCATTACTTTTTCTTGCGTGAATTGAAAAATCTACAATTCCCCGTTTTAGAGCTTCATTACAAATTTCTAATAAAATCTTTTTGGCTCCACCTTTCCCTCTAAATTGATCTAATACCTGAATCGTTTCTATGTACAAATTATTATCAATACTTTGTATCTCTGGGTCATATTTCATTAAATCACTTAAGGCATTATTGAGTGGCTTAGCTAATGCATAGCCAACGATTGCAGCGTTCTGTTTTAAAAAAATATTTATATTTTCCTTGTCGTTTAGCATCTTTCTGTAATAGTCATCAGCATCTTCATATTGCCAGTCAGCAGGGAAGCATTTTTTTTCCAAATCTAATATTGCAGCCAGAGAGTCTTCACTAAATTCATTGACGATCTCTACGTTTTGTTCAAGATTGGCATTTTCTTTTCCAAAAGAAGACTTTTCCATTTTTGTTTGCAAGCAATTAAATAATTATAGGGTAAGATATTGACAAAACGATCTTTCAATGTAAATAATGCTTTCTTAATTATAGCATATTGGCTTTAATAGTGAAGGGTGTTTTGATTGTCAAAAAAGGAAAAAACGCCAGATGGCGTTTTTCCATATCATATCCAGTTCCATTCCCTCAATGTTTTCATATCTTTTTTTACAAATCTTTCTCCTATGTCATCTCGATAAAACATTTTAGGTATGTTAATTTTTTTTACTAGCTCATATGCCTGGTGACGAGCGCTTTTTGCGTTTTTTCCGAATCCAGAAACATACATAATAAAACCATTGCTTCCAGCAACGCACAAATCCTCCGTGCAATTTGTTTTTTTCAAGGATACCTCTTCAAAGTGAAGACTGGCAAGTTCTTTCTTGGAAAGTTTTTCTTTGAAGAATATTTTCACTCCCTTGTCGTGATAATCCGTGGAAATGGACTTGTAGGGAAATGGGGGGATGGCAATGGATACGACTACGCCAAAACCTTTTTTATACTTTAGGTCATATTTTTCTCCTTTAGCTACGGCCAACAAAAAGTCTTTCCAGGGAGATTTGTGTATTTCTGTTTGGAGTTGGATAGCTGGGCAACCAAATCTAGCAGTCGCCTCAAGTGGGTAAATGTGTTTTTTATCAACGATGCAATTAATGTCAATATCCCCCTTGAAATTAACTTTCTCAAGGAAGGGTTTTAATTTTGCAAGTGTTCCTTGAAATAGTCTATTTTTTTCATTTTCAGTATACCACATTACCGTTCCCATCTCTCCAGTCATTGGACCAATGCTTCCATTGCATAAATGCTTATGCTCAATATTGAGTTCAATCGGACCAATCCATTCTTTCCCATTGAAGTATCGCCCAACGCCGATCTCTACTCCGTCTACTCTTTTTTGCAAGCTTATTGTACCCAAATTTCCATTTAGTCTTCTGTAACTTTCCAAAATAGAGATTGCATCGCTTCCATCGCTCCACTGGCCAACATAATTGAGGGCGCTAATATGTCCGTTCTGTTTTATTACCCAGGCGCAGGGATTTTTCTTGATAAAATTAACAGCTTCGCTAATTTTAGTGAAATTAATTGTTTTTAGGGCGTTTAGGCCGTAGGTAGAAAAAACAACTTGTCCAAATTCGCGTTCCTTTTCAAGTTTGTCTCCGCCTAGGCTTCCGCCAACGACGTTGTAACCCTCACTTCTTAGATCATCCTGAATTTTACCATAACCAATATCATCAAAAACAATAAGCCCATTCTTTCCTACCCAGTCTAGTTCTTTTTCCCAGTCAGTAACTTTTTCAATCATTCCGTCTAGGCAGTCACGCCTTCCCTCATCCTCTATGTATAGTTTTACCTCGCAACCTTCTTGTTGCAATCTTAGACACAAATCTGCCGCAATGAGTTCGCCCGAAACAAACAATACTCGCATAAATAGAAAATTAATTAATTATTTTAATTTATCAGTGACACAATAGGATATAAACGTACAAAAAAGGACGGCGCACGCCGTCCCCAGAAGAACACTAACTATTGGCAGAAAAAATAAAAAATAGCTCGGCTTTCTCTGGAGAAAAAGCATAATTGGTAATTGTCTGAAATAATTCTTTTTTCATTCTTGGCATAGAGCTTAGTTTTTTCATGACTAAAGTAACTTACCAGCCTAGCACAAAATAATGGGTTTGTCAATGGCGGAGGAATGCCTTTATTTTGGGCAAATTCCGCTTCGGGCGACAAAAAAACGCCACAATGGGCGTTGGGAGACAATATTTAATTTGAAACGCAAGCTATTTCCATCGACCTAGCCGATGATTTAAAAACTATCCGTGCTTGATCAGTATCTTGTCCAAAGGTTTTCATATGATTCTTGATTTTTTTATGGTAATTTTAGTATAACAAAGAAAAGCAGGTGGGGCAAGAAAAATCATGGAATAATTTTCAATAGCTCTCTTTCAAGAGAGTTCAGCTGTGATCTTGAAACATATTCATCGTTAGCGTGCGCTTGCTTGATATTTCCCGCACCAAACAGGAGGCTATTTTTGAAAAATTGCATTTCGGAAAAAAATTGCGCTGTTTCTCCTTTGACGGTTAAATTGGTGAAAAATGGTGCATACTTGTGTTTTAATTTCACTTTGCAGTTGAAATTTTTCGGTAGCGATTTGAAGATGCTTAGTGCTTGGGCGTATTCTTTTCCATCTTTTGGTCGCAGGGAAATATCCATCACGGAGTTTCCGGCGACAATATTATCTGCTAAGCCACCGCTTATTTTCCCTACATTGAAAGCATTGAAGTTTTTCTCTCTCAAATAATTGCATATTTTTATCTGCTCATGGATGGCATTTTCTTTATCAGTGAAGGGCAATGATGTGTGTTTTTCTTTTCCTTTGGTGCTGATCGAGTAGGCGATTATCCCTAATTGTCCCGTCATAACTTTTAGCATAGTTGGCTCCAAAACAATAATTTTAGATCCCTTTATCTTGACCTTTTCCGCTCCGGCGAAATCTACCTCTTCTCCAACAGTGAATAGGAGGTTGATGTTTTTTAATTTCTTCCCCACCAGGATCGCTCCCGCCAGATTACCCTTATTATCACAAGCGCCACGGCCATAAATTTTTTCTTTTGTTATTCTGATCGGCACTGCTCCAGGCACCGTATCAAGATGCCCGACCAGCCATACATCAGAGTTTCCTTTTTTGGCGATGATATTAAACCTTCCCTTTCCGATAAATTGTTTTTTTATCTTAAAACCTTCTAATTTTTGTACAATAAGATTACCAAGATCCTTTTCATTTCCGGAAACGGAGTCGATTTTGAGCATTTCTATCAATAATTTTTCAATAGTTGTCATAAATTTTTTTGGTTAGTTTAGTTTGGCGGGTATCTAATTTTTTAGATACCCGCCCGGATGATTTATCCAATTTTATAGAACATTCTACACAAACTTTTTGTCGCCATGTGGGGGCAGGTCATTTTTTCGTTATCTGCAACCACATCGCAAGGGCCACATGAAGCGGCGAAAGGAACGGCACTATGCCAATTTTCCTTGCTTGACTCTGACCAACCGGATTTGATCACTAAGTGGGCCACTTTATCGACATGGGTAATACACATTGCAAGATAGCCAGTTGGAATTTTTTCAGACAATCGTTGAAACATCCAAGAGGAATGTTTTTTATTCCGATATTCCGGATGGACCCAAAATGATCCCGCCTCGAGGCATTTTTCTTCCGTTGTCGACCATAATCCACCAAAAGTTATGATATCGCCAATCCGGTTTTGTTTAATAACGGCCAAATCTTCCAGATATAGGTCGGAGAGATTTTTCGCCGTATTCCGATAGCCCATAATTGTAGCTTCTTTTTGCAAAGCTTTTGCCAATTTTTCCCAACTTTCTATGGAAACTGTCATTAGAGTCCTCCTTTCTTGGGGTTATGTGTTGTTTGGGTAAAAGAACAAAAACAGCCTCACTTGAGGCTGCATGTAAGAGTTCAAAGTAGCTGATTATTCAATGTGAGCACTCTCAAACAACCTCAAGTAATTTCTTGAAAGTCTATGACGACGGATTGAGATTGTTTGGTGTGAAAAATTCATATCCTATATTTTAATAAATCAAATGTAGCTTAGTCGTATCTATTTGTCAAGGATTTTTGTAACTAGGAGCTGATGACATAAACACCAACCGCCATGATTACTGTTGCCAAAACTTTTACCCAAATTCCGCCGATCTGCTCAGAATAGATCCTTTTCACGGCCGCGGTTTTTTTGTGCAGGAGAAAAGAAGAGAAAAAGATGATGAGGAGGCTATATGCCATGATGAAAACTGGACCGAAAGTTTCGATCAGGGCGACATATGAGACGGAAGGGGCGATTGAGATGGCCTTTTGGGAAGCGAAATTGCCCAAAAAATACAGACCTTCGCCGATAAAAAAGATGCCATAATATTTCCTGATTGTGGGCAGTGGATTTCGTTTAGCATAGATCGCCAGGAGCAGCGCGCCCAGAAAGGCGCCGAGACTGAAAAAAAGAAAGCCCAACCAAAAACTTCTTGCCCCATAGGAATTCTCCAGGAGGCCATAAGCGTGATTTTCAATCACCATGCTAAGTGACATCAAAAGCACGGCGCCGAGCATTATTTTGAAATATTTACCGGAAAGTTTTTTTCGCAGATGCGGATTGAAAGAGAGGACAGTGGCGCCACAAAAAGTGATGAGCATCCCAGTGTAGCCGGAAAGCGGTAGCTGCTCCCTGAAGAGGAGAAATGAAAAAAGGGGAACGGCGATCACGGCCATATTGGCGAGAATCTGCAAAAGTGGCGCGTCATTAGAGTTGAAAAGAGCTTTGAAATAGAAATAAATTCCCAAAACATATACGATACCGCCAAAAAGAGATAGAAGTAGGGTATTATCTATGAAGAAAAAAGTATTAGGATCTTGGGGATTGAATATATCCACCAATCTGATGTCGACAAGAAAGATGAGAATGAACCAGGGGATGATTTGGAAAAGTCCGGAGATGATTGAACCATCAAGCTCATCTTTGTAGATGCCATCGACGAAATAGACATCAATGATATTCACCAGCGACCAAAATAATGGCGCCATGAATGCAATGAGGATCCAGTGATTGGCAAGAAAAGCAGCGGTGTTGTCCATAATAGTTTGAAATGAATTAGAATTTTTTAAGTTTGAAATGATTTGGCAGTTTAGCGGAAAATTGGCGGACTGTCAATGAAAAAAGCTTCTAGCTTTTTTCGTAGAGATACATATTCCCCGGATAACCATTGCGGATGATTTTTTTTGGTTGCCAGTCTTTGAGTGGAAAGGCATAGGAAATTATTCTTGTGCCAGGCCTCAACTCTTTTTCAAATTTTGGTCGGAGGCGCTCCATCGCTTTGGGAGTGAGAAAGCAAAAAATGATGTCGGCATTACTCAGATCTTCGTTATATAAATTTTTGAGATAGATGGTGGATTTTTTTACTCCGCAAAGTAATAAATTAAGTTTAGCGATTAAGACTAAAAGCGGTGATAATTCAAAACCATAGACGTCCAGGTTAAATTTTTTGGCCGCGAGAATCATTGCTCGACCGTTGCCGGCGCCCAGGTCATAGAATTTTTCTCCCGGTTTAACATGGCACTCAGCGAGAATTTCTCCGATGCCTTTTTTGGGCGAAAAAAAGATCGGCGCGCCGATGATAAAACCATAGAGTGTCAGTGGGACGATTAAGATGATAAGCGCGAGTTGTAGAATTGCCCAAAAAATTGTCATTGCAGTTTCAAAAAAAGAAAAGAGAAACAAGTGACGATTTCTCTTTTTATTGCATATTAAAGTCAAACATTAATCGACTAATTTGCAGGAAAAACGGTTGGCTCGGGGTTGGTTGTGTTTGGTTGAGCTGGAGCAGTCTGACAAGCTGGATCACCAGGTGTGCATGAGCTATCAGTGGCTGTATTTACTTCATCAGTAGGCGGGATTGTTTCGTCAGTAGATGGAATTGTCTCATTCGCTTGACACTCCGCATCATCTGACGCGCAAGTTTCAGTTGATTCGTCTATCGCGTCTTCCTCTTCTGGTGGATTATTTTTAGTATATTCTTCCGGATCACTGCATTCCACTTCTTGCTCAATTTTATTTTCTTCGTTGCAATAAATGTCTTCGCAATCTTTTTCTCCTGGGTCGCAAAGCATCGGCTGGCAAGTTTCGTCGGTGACCGGATCGCAAAGGGGAATTTTCGAAGCGTTTCTTTTGGAAAGTTTATAGTACCAATTATCATTGTCGGGGTCGCCGGTGCATGCTTCTCCGTCTACGTCCGATGCCGGATCACAAAACCAAGCGAAACATTTTTGCGTATAGGGGTCGCACTCCGTCTGAGCTTCGATGGTATAGTTTTTTTGGACCATTATGCGTAAATAAGTAGCGAACACCGATCCGGCGATGAGTAAGCCAAAAACCAGAAAGAATATTTTTCCGGATTTGGTTGATTGTTCTTCTGGTAAATCAATTTGGTTTGTGCTATCAGCCATATTTTTATTTTATCCCGTGAGTGGTTATTAAAAAACGCCATAAGGCGCTTTGGAAAATTATCAATCTGCATTGTAAAACATTACCAGCTCAGCCAGTGCTTGGAAAATCAGTTTATTTTTTCGGGAAAATTGCATAACTTTTTTCTTTCGGTTGGTCTAAAATTATTCTAACAGAAAAAAAAGAGCGAGGCAAGAAAAATTAGCAAAAATTATTTTTTCTCAAGTGTGATCACCACAATTTCCGGTCGACTATCAGTCCGCATAGTTGGTCCCCAGGTGCCGATGCCACTTGTTGTGTAGAGTGTATAATCTCCGATCGTGTGCAGGCCATAATCATAGCCGTGATAAATCAACTTGGTAATAAAATTGAAAGGAAAAAGTTGTCCCAGATGGGTGTGGCCGGACAATTGCAGATTGACGCCGTTATTAGCAAAGGCTTCGATGTTAGTTGGGGCGTGATAAAGCAGAATGTTGGGTGAGTCGAAAAATTGAGGCTTCAGCTGGGATAGTGTAGCGACAACGTCTTTTTTCAGATCACGCTCAGGATAACTCAGGCCGATCAGTTTGAGACCGTTGATATCCACTACCTGATCGTCGAGAATTTTCACTTGCGTTTTTTGGAGAGCTTTATCTGCAATGTCTGTCCCAAGATAGGTCTCGTGGTTGCCGTTCACGAAAAAGACGCCCCGTTTGGGCTTGAGATGATTGAGTGGAACAGTTAGCGCATCCAGATCCGTATTGTCCGTACCGTCAAACAGGTCACCGGTAATCACGACTAATTCGGGATTGACTGAATTAGTCAAAGCAACAATTTTTTCCAAGAAATCTTTTTGATAGATTAGTCCTAGATGCACATCGGACAGCTGGACGATTTTTTTGTTTTGCCAATTGGGTGGTAGATTGGGAATGGTAACCGCGATGTTTTTTATCCTCGGCTGAAAAGCGTCCCACGCTCCCACGACCGAAACTACAAGAGCCACGCCAAGAAAAATCGCCGCCGTCATTGAGATGTCAAAGGTAATGTTGGCAAATTGGAAGATCCAATGCAAAAGCCAAATCAGTATGAGCGCTAGCGTCAGATTAGCAAGTAGTCCTAGCCAAAAACCAGACAGGAAATAGCTGATGCGAGTAATTAGATCTTCGCGTTGATGGGCAAAATAGGAAGTGAGAAAAAAACTGAGCGCCAAGATGCTCAGGGTGATGATTAGACCCAGCTTATGGCTACTAAAAAAAGGAAAAAACTTGATGAGTGAAGTATAGAGAAAATAGTGCGAACCAAAAAGAATAACGACAGCCAAGGAAAGAAAAAAGATGATTTGGAGGATAATCATAATCCACGTGAATATGTTAGATTAATACTTCCAGCTTAGCATAAAAAGTCAAAATAAAAAACAAAACTATCTTTCCAGATCCAGCACTTCGTCAATCCTGATTTGCATCACAAAGTCCGGCACATGACTAACCAAAACCATCGCGCCTTTGTACTCATCCAGCGCTTTAGCGATGATTGGCAGATGGCGAAAATTGATGTGATTGGTTGGCTCGTCAAGAATTAGGAGCCCTGGTTCCAGAAGTACTAATTGGGCAAAAGCGACCAAACCTTTTTGACCTTCCGAAAGACTGCCGATTTTAGAGTAAACTAGATCTTTGGTAATGAGAAATCCAGAGGCGACAGAACGCATCTTTTCTTCGTCTTTTAAAAGCATCACAGAGAGCAATGAATCATAGACCGTGTCTTCAAAATTAAGCGTGGAAAAATCTTGGCGATAATAGCCGACGCGCACACCTTCGGCAATTTTGGCGCTCAGCGTTTCCTGCTTAGCAATCGATTCAAGTAGAGTGCTTTTGCCGATGCCGTTTGGTCCGGAAAGCAAAAGGTGCTCGTTTTTGCGCAGAGATACATTGACATTTTTTTCTGTCGGTTCGTAATTTTTCACGATCGTGACCGAATCGATGTGGAGAATTTCTCCGCCCAGTTCCGTCTGGCAGGGGATTTCAAATTCTCTGATGGCTTTGTCTTCTCTTCTGACGTCCACTTTGGCTTCTTCCATTTCAGCCGCTTTGTCACGCATCCGCCGAGCAACGAGACGCATCTTGCCACCTTTGTTGGCGAAGAAGTTGGCCTTTTCCTTGTTAGCAATAATTTCTTTTTCATATTGGGCATTTTTGCGTTTTTCTTTTTCAATCTGCGCGGCAATTTCTTCCACGACGGAATAATAGTCGCCTTGATACTGTTGTGTTTTGTGATTAAAAATATCAAGATACAGCACGCCATCAGTGAAGGAATTGAGAAAATCGGCGTCATGGGAAATGACGAGACATGTTTTGTTATAATCGATCAAAAACTGCGTGAGATGCATGATGCCGGCCGGATCAAGATTGTTGGTCGGTTCGTCGAGGATCAAAAGATCTGGATCAGTGATGAGCGCGGAGGCGAGGAGTAGGCGCGCTTGCTGGCCACCGGAAAAAGATTTGACCACTCGGTCATGCGGTGCTTTGAGGTTGACCACGTCCAAAACTTTGTCGATGCGCGGAGAGAGGTTATAGATTTTTTCCGAAAAACGTTTAGCAAAAAACTCCGTGACAGTGAGTTCCAATTCTTCGCGCGGAATGACTTGTTTGGCATAGGCAATGGTGAGATTTTTGGCCAGATGGATCGTGCCGGATTTGGGTTTCAGGCTTCCCGTGATCAGTTCCAATAGCGTGGTTTTCCCCGCACCGTTTTGACCCATTAAAGTCACTTTTGCTCCTTGGCGCAAAGAAAAAGAAGCATCATCCAGGATGACTTTGTTTTTAGCAAATTCAAAGGAAACCTCATTAAACCTGATTGCTAGCTCGTTTGCTGACATAAGACAAAAATTAACTTAAATTACTCGAGTTTTTATTCTATACCATATTTCCCAAAAAGGGAAGAGCGCAAGGGCAAACAAAAACTACGACCGATTGGTCGTAGTTTTTTTAAGTAAGTTATAACAGAATCTAGTTTTGTACTGGCATGGTGGCTGGAGTAGTTGCAGTTGGCGCTTTTGGAGCTCCCGGATTTGCTTCAGGCGCGGCTGGGGCTGTGTTGTCCTGCTTGTTTGGAGTAGTGGAATTATCTTCTGGTGTGGCATTTTCAGCTGGTGGATTCTTTGGGGCCTCTTTCTTTTTGGCTGTTTTGGCCGGAGCATTTCTCAAAAGTCCCAATTTATCTAATTTTCTTTTTTCATACTTTGCACCGGCATAAAACATTGCCCCCGCTACAAAGACAACTAGCACAATAACGGCGAGCACTTTTTTTTCATACCCATAAACTTTTCCTTCAAGATTCATATATTTTTTAAAATTATTAATTACTAAACAGAGTTTAGCATAAAGAATAATTTTTGCCAAAGCGAGCAATTTCCGGTTGACCAGAAATTATTCCACGGTTACGCTCTTGGCTAAATTTCTCGGCTTGTCGACATCCAATCCTTTGGCGACGCCGAAGTAGTAGGCGAAAAGTTGCAAAGGAATGATGGCGAGGAATGGTGTGAGCATCTCGATGGTCTTGGGGATATAGATCACATCATCAGCAATTTTTTTGATCTCTTCGTCTCCAAGGCTTGCGATGGCAATGATACGTCCGCCACGAGCCTTGATTTCCATCATCCCGCTGATATTTTTTTCGTAGACACTATCACGTGGAGCGATAAAAATTGCCGGAAAAGTTTCGTCGATGAGTGCTAGCGGGCCGTGCTTCATTTCTCCTGAGGGATAACCTTCGGCATGTACATAGGAAATTTCTTTGATCTTCAATGCTCCTTCCAGCGCGATTGGAAAATTATATTTTCTGCCCAAATAGAGAAAATCTTTCGCCGCGCAGTATTTGTCCGCGATTTTTTTAATTTCTCCTGATTTTTTCAAAATGCTCTCAATCAGTTCTGGAATTTTCTTGAGCTCTTGGGCGATTCTTTTGCTCATCACAAAGGACATATCGCGTTGTCGACCGAGCATCAGTGTCCAAATTGTGAGGGCGGTCAGTTGGGAAGTGAAAGCTTTGGTCGATGCGACGCCAATCTCCGGACCTGACAGTGTATATGTTCCTGCTTCGGTTTCGCGGGCGATAGTCGAGCCGACAACGTTCACAATTCCCAAAGTCAGCGCCCCTTTATTTTTCGCTTCCCGGATCGCGGCGAGCGTATCGGCTGTTTCACCCGATTGGGAAATCGCGATAACGGCCGTTTTTTCATCGACCAGAATTTTGCGATAACGAAATTCGCTGGCATATTCCACTTCGGTTGGAATGCCGGCATATTCTTCGAGCATATATTCGCCGACCAGTCCGGAATAATAGGAGGTGCCGCAAGCGACGATGATAATTCTATTGATTTTGCGCAAGCGTCTTTCCACTGAGTGCAAACCGCCCAGAATCGGCGCCGTATTCTCGCGTAAAAAAGTATCGATTCTGCCACGCAGTCCGTTACGGATTGCTGCGGGCTGTTCAAAAATTTCCTTGAGCATGAAATGCGCAAAGCCGTTCTTTTGTGATTTTTCTATCGTCCAATTTAACTCGGCAATTTCTTTACTCACCGGTTTGTTTTTAACATTAGTAATAGTAAAATCAGTGCGATTAATTTCCGCTACTTCGCCATCATCAAGGTAGATCACTTTTTTGGTGTGACGAACAATGGCGCTCACATCTGAAGCAACAATGAATTCATCTTTGCCGATGCCCAAAACCAAGGGACTGCCGAGGCGTGCGACAATCAGTTTGTCGGGTTCTTTGCGGCTCAGGATCGCCAGGCCATAGGTGCCACGAAGCAGTTTCAAAGCTTCGCAGACGGCTTTTCTAAAAACCATTTTTTTGCCAAACTCTTCAATCAGATGGGCAATGATTTCTGAATCGGTTTCGGAAGTGAATTTGTGATTTTTTTTGAGAAGAATTTTTTTCAATTCTTGGTAGTTTTCAATGATGCCATTGTGCACCAAGAAAATATCTCCGTGACAGTCGCCGTGTGGGTGCGAATTGATATCGCATGGTTTTCCGTGCGTGGCCCAGCGGGTATGGGCGATGCCGACGGTACTTTTCAGCTCTAGTTTTTCCATCTTTTGGGTAAGCGCGACAACTTTTCCTGCGGCTTTTATGGTTTTTATTTTGTCGTTTTCAATGACAGAAATTCCCGCACTGTCATAGCCGCGATATTCCAATTGGCGTAGTCCTTCCAAAAGAATGGGCGCCGCTTTTTGCTTGCCAATGTAACCGATGATTCCACACATAGTTTTGTTTTTTAGATTGATTTATTGTAAAAAATCCCACAGTTTGAGAAATATCATTTTTTGTGTTTCGTAGATCATCTTGTTTTCCACCAAAATTCCCACCGGCGTACCCTCGGAGTCGCGGGAAATGAAGGCGCATTTTTCGGCGTAGATCAGGATAAAAGTGGCCGAATCTTTGTCCGTGCCGAGCCAGCGCCGGTGATCCAAACCGTGCAAATTTCCGCCCTGCGCCAGCGAGATTGAGCGGACGTGAATGTCGCGCTTAATCCGCTCTTGGGTAAAATTGGGATAGGCCTTGTGGATGTCAGCACTGGCTTGGGTTGAAGAATAGATATAATATTCCCGTTCTTTTTCGGGCAGAGTTTCCATCGAAGACAATAAATCATCCAAGATTGTTTTTATGCCGGCGCGGTTTTCATAGAGCTTGGAAACGGGTTTCAAATCTTTTTTGTCTTGGATCGATTTTAGTTCTGGGATGATATCAAGAATTCCATTTTTCACTTCCTTAATTTCCTGTTCACGCTTTTTGAGAATTTCCAAGAGGCGCTCCGGATCTTCCGCCACGAAGCGTTGTTTTTTTTCTTGATAGTAATAACTGACCAGGCCGATTTCTTGCAGGCGTTTCAAAGTGTCATAAGCTGTCCCGCGGTTGAGCGCGGAAACTTCCGCTAGGCCACGCACAGAAATGGCGCCATATTCCAAGAGGGTCAAATAAACCTTAGCTTCCTTGTCATCAAGGCCAAGTTTTTTGAGAATTGTTGTGTCCATATATATTTTAAAAAGTTGCTTTAAAAAAGAAGAACTGAAATAAAAGCGATGTTTATTCCAGTGTGAAAAAGAAAGCGAGCGAGGAAGAAGGGAGAAAGAAGATGGGAAAGGAAAATGAGAGGGAAGATTGGTAAGGATTTATCAATCGAAATGTATCGGGAGAAAATTCTGCCCGTCCCAATCAAATTCCGCCAAATCTTCAAAACCGCTCCTCACTGGCTTATTTTTTATTAAAGGTACTAACTAAGTCCAGTATAGAGCATGGGCAAAAACTTGTCAAGTATTTTTCATATGATTTTAGCATAATATGAAATTATGACTTAAATTAGCCAAATAAAGAACACTAAATTGTCAAAAATAATCCTGCAATTATAATTTAGCAACATATTTTCTAGTTCTTTTTCGCCTAAAATTTATCAAAAATAGGGCATATAAAAGCCGACTATTGATTTATTCGAAATTCCTTGCTAGAATAAGTTTGTTTTGTAATTTACAAATCAAATATTCCGCGATAGCTCAATGGTAGAGCAGTTGACTGTGGTACACATCCTTTGTGCAAAATGGTATAATTGATACATGAAGGAAACCCGAAAATACGCTGACCGCCGAGAGTATATAAAAAAAGCCGTTTCAAAAAGACGCAAAAAGCTTCGAGAAATGGCGATTGAATACGGAGGCGGTAAATGTGCCCTTTGTGGCTATGATCGTTGCAGTGATGCATTGGAATTTCACCATGCCAATTCTTCGGAAAAAGAATTTGGCGTTTCTCAAGCGGGGTTGACTCGCAGTTGGGAAAGAGTAAAAAGTGAGATTAAAAAGTGCATCCTTGTATGCGCGAATTGTCATAGAGAGTTGCATAACAACATACGCAGCCTTCCAAAGAAATTTGGAAGTGAAGAATGAGGTGAATTGCTGGAAGCCTAATATTCCTCAGCGGGAATTATGGTAATCAGCAGCCAAGCCTTCGCTAAAGCTACGGCTTGCAAAGCAATCTTTTAGTGAAGGAAGGTTCAGAGACTATCTCGCAAGAGAGTACTGTCCCGATTAATCGGGACGGGAAGCGCCTCACTCCTTAGTAATGAGGAGATGATATAGTCCACCCTTTTTGGAAACAGAAAGATTATGTGTAATCAATTGGTTCCAGGTTCGAGTCCTGGTCGCGGAGCATAGGTATATTTTAAGGCTTATTAAAGCCTTTTTATATTGGAAAACATTTGATTATTTGCATTTACTTTACAATAATGCTTAAATAGTAAATCCAGCTTTTTAACAAAAACTATCTCTCAAAGAGAGGTTAGATATAATCTAAAAAGGTGATATTTTGTTAGAATCTACAACAACTTTTCAAGAGGAGGATTATGAATCATGCTAAAAACTATTGGTGACAAAAGTACTTATGCTGTGATTTCATCCACTGGCGCAACCGTGAAGGAATTCGTATATCACGGTAAAAACCTTATTTATCCAGAAAGAATGGTTGGTGAAAAATCCAGAGGTGGCATTCCGATTTGTTTTCCATTTTTCGGAAAGCCGATCGAAGCTCTTTCTTCATTTCCGCGACATGGCTGGCTGAGGCATCAGGTACTCCAGCTTTATTGGGACGTACCAAACCAAGTTGTGTTTGTGGGGAAAAATGAGGTCACAAAAGAGTTTCCCTGGAAACTGAAATATCTGGTAACTATTTCGATTAATCCGCTAGCTGGTTCCTTAACGTTGAAACTTGCCATAGAAAGGTTACGCGATGGCGAATATTTTCGCGCGCCAATTAACCCAGGGTTTCATCCCTATTTCTGCAGCGATTTTTCCAAACCACCAAGGCACAGTATTGCGAAGTGTCTGGCCAGAGTCGGCTCTCACGTATTGACTGATTTCAAAAAAGAGTCCGAGATAATCGTTGTAGACAGCCCGATTCTGGTTAAGTCCGGAGAACGAACCCTAAGCATGGAATTAAGTGGCGATTTCAATTCAGCTTCTCAGCTAACGCTTTGGAGCGACAATGCGGATGAATACTTTTGTGTTGAGCCAATTTTGACGCATCCGAATGCATTCGCTGATCCTGAAAATGGAAAATTTCTCAGTGAGGGTGAAAAATCGGAAATGGTAATGCGCTTAACGGTAGTATGAATCACAACGGAGATGGAAGGAGATTGATCATGGTTGATAAAAAACAGGAACTTACCGAGCCGTATCATTTCGCAACTCAAGGGACTGTGGAAAAGGGGAGATTGAATCCACTGGAATGGTTTTCTCTTGTTAAGCTTTCTCTGGAAGCCAGCAAGCTGATTTTGCCCCGAGTGGCGGAAATCAGCAGTAAATCAATGACTTTTGAAGCGATACTGAATCACCCGCTCGAAGGTGGCGGGCAGAATGAAAAAAGAGTCACCCCCAAAGAAGTTGTCGACAGTCTGCCGAAGACATTTTTTATCAATGACGGCTGGCTCTTTATCCCAGTGAAAACACTGGAAACTAAAGAGGAAAAAGGCCAGTTTTTTGAGAGGAAATTATTCGTCTTGGCCGATTTAGCGGTGATGATTATTGTGACTACAGTATACCGCAAAGAACCTCACCCGAATCAACCTGCAAAACTGGATATACCAAAAATTAACGAGAATGTGGTCAGCTGTCAGATACTGACCAACGCTAATTTACTCGGATTGAAAAAGGAAGGCTTCGAGGAAACGATAATGCCATTCTTTGAAAACCCTGAGCTTAAATTGGGCGAGTTCATGGTGAAAAATCTTTTCGACGATGCTATTGATGTGTTAAGGGAGGCAAAAAGCAGAGTGGCGGAAGTGGAAAAGCCCATGAAGCCCTTTATGGAAATCCGGGCTCGATTGGGCATCTGGAATCACATCTAATTCGAGAATTTTGGTAGCCAGCTTCTGCGCGACTAGTCGAATCAAGAAAGATTGCGTCGCGCAACATCATTAAGCCTTTTAAGTAATAGTTTGCGCCAGAAGATTGACAACTCTGAAGGGATATGCTAAGTTGCACAGTTGCGTTTCTGAAAAAGAGATGCATCTAAAAACGAGTTCCATATCAACATTGGGAGTGTATAAACAATTGGCATTAAGCCACAAACAGGAAAGGAGTAAGCTATGAAAATTGGATCGTACACCCTTTTTGAAAAAACAGCTATACCCGCCACCGCCCCCAAACCCATTCAGCCGGTACTTGGGCTTTATCAGGCGGAAGCCGTTTATGATCGTGCCAATGGCCTGATCAAGGGCGATGGATCGAAAGCAGTGCCGTTTTCGATTATCGCGACGGCACAAGTCCTCGGAGCCAGAGTGTGCATCGGCGAAGAATGCACATCCGCTGTCGAGATGCTTGACTCCGATGCTGATAATACACAACAAGGAGCGGATGAATTTGCTGAGAAGGTCGCCAAAATCATCGCCAACCTGCATGAGCAAATCAATCAGCATGAAGTTAATCTTAATGCGTCCATGCAGGAAGCAAGCGAAGAACTCGGTAAACTTGCAGCAAGACGCGCAAAGGTTGTCGCAGTCGGCGAGTTCTTCAACATTGGCACTGGTCCTGCCGAAGCGTAACAACGCTTAAACGGCGAAATAGTAGAATAGCCGGAGCATACCCGTTCAACAGGGTAAGCCCCGGTTTTTAATTTGTAAAATTTAAAGTTTTTTATACCACAAAACTGAACAATCGTAATTCCATCTCCACTTTAGAGATATTCAAGTGGCGGAACATATCCTGCAGGGGGAGCAAAGTAGGACAAGGAGAGGCAGAAATGTCTCTTTTTGTTTTAGTAGGATCTATTTTTTGAGTTCGAAAGTGTTTTTTAAATTCCGCATATTTGCTATAAAACCTTTGCGCGATATCTTGCGCGATTATTGCGCAATTATTCTTTTTATGCTATACTGTTAGTGTAATAATAACCTGCAAAAAAATATGTTTTTGCCAAAATATAAGCTTACCGACAGTATTGTTGGGATGTTGGTTTCCATTGCACAAACTAAGTCAGCCATCGAACGCGCCCGAATTTTGCCCAAACATGAACTAAAATTGCGCAGACAGGCTCTGGTGCGAATGTCTCACAGTTCAACGGCCATTGAGGGAAACCAGCTAAACGCCTACGAAGTTGAGGCTTTGCTAGGAAAAAAGAAAGTCGATGCTCCGGAGCGAGATATTTTTGAGGTGCAAAATTATCTAAAAGCCTTGAAATATATTGAAGAGATTGTGCAAAAAAGACAAGCAATTACAGAAAAAGTCCTTCTCAAAATTCATAAATTAGTAACAAACAAAACTTTACCCAAAGAGCAATCAGGGCACTATCGAAAGAGTCCAGTTTACGTGGTTCGGCGCAAAGCGGGGTTTCCCACCGAAGTTATGTATGCTGGTCCGGAAGCTAAAAAAGTTCCGACTCTGTGCGCTGATCTCATCAAATGGATAAACGAGAGTGAAAATGCGGACATCAATCCGGTAATCGTAGCTGGAATTGTGCATCAAGAAATTGCGGCCATCCATCCATTCTCAGATGGCAATGGACGCACCGCCAGAGCGCTGGCCACGCTGATTTTGTATAAAATGGGTTATGATTTTCGCCGGTTGTTCGCCTTGGAAGATTATTACAACAAAGACCGCCCGAGTTATTACAAAGCGATCAATATCGGCAAAACTTATCTGGAAAGAAAAGTTGATTTTACTCCATGGCTGAAATATTTCGTGCTAGGCTTCAAGGAAGAAATTGATAATGTCAAAAATAAAGTGACTGCGCTGTCGGCGCGAAAAATTAGTGATGACATCAGTTCGCAAGTCTATTTGGAAGCCGATCAAATGAAAATTCTTGATTTTGCTGATAGGCTTGGCCGGATTACGGCGACTGATGTTATGGATGTTTTGAATTGTCCCAAAAGAACAGCTCAATTTCATTTGCAAAGGCTGAAAAAAATCAAGCTGATCAGGCAAGTCGGCAAAGGTCCCGCATCAGCCTATGTCTTAAAATGATTTCGATCGAATAGAAGAAATTGATAGTATCATTTTTAAATAACTTTCTAGTCGAGGACGGCCACCAGAAATGGTAGTCGTTTTCATTTGCCACTTTTCTTTTCTGGAGATAAAATAAAAGTACGTATTTAAATACATATTTCAATACTTATATGGCTACCACCAAACTCAAAGACAAAAACACCAGAAAAATCACGCGCATAGGGAAAACCAGTCTGGCGGTCACTCTTCCCAAAGAGATGGCGATGGAGCTTAACTGGAAAGAAAAGCAGAAAGTCACCCTCAAGAAAGTCCGGGGCGGGATTTTGATCAGGGATTGGAAAGAAGGATGAGAAGGTGCCTGACCCATTTTTCTCACTTTTTCTTTCTCTCTCTTTTTCCCGTAGAGTGCTTATTGACAAAAAAGCACTCTACGGGCAAAAAACTTCCCAGTCGAGGACGGTCCTCGATTGCTTTTATCCCCTGAGGAGGTTATTTTTTTCGTTACATTTTTCAAAATTTTGCTACTTTTCTTTATTGTTGTCTTTTTAGGGAAAAAGTAAAGTAACTGTACAGTAACTTGCCAATGGGCTGATTATCTGCTTCAATAGATTACTAAGTGCCAGGTGCTTTTAATTTTGTGTTAATTGCTGTATAATTTAAGCAAATGAAAAAATCTATGAAAAAAAAGTGTTACAAAACAAATTGTCTCGAAAAGGTTATTTTTAGATTGGATTTTGAAAAAGTTGAGCTTGGTTCTCTTGAAGAATTTAACAAAAAAGAACTAAGCAAAGAATTTATACTTCAAGAGCCGAAGAAAGGAAAAGAAGGTAGCTTTCGGTTTGATGTTGATAGTGGAGAGGTAACCAAATTAATGAATGAGTTTTTGGCATATACTTTTGAAAATAAGCAAAAAACAAAACGCTTCGAAGTTAGTGAAAAATATGCCTTTATAGAATATGATAAATATAGTTCATCGGAAGAATTATTTGTTGATTTAAAAACACTTGTTGAAAAATTTACTAATACTTTTGAGGTAAAAACGATAAACCGCCTAGGACTAAGATTTATAAATGAGATAAAGCTGTCGAAAGAAAAAAATCCCTTGGATTGGAAGAATTATATCGATAAAAATCTTATAGGTTTGCTTGATTTTTCGATGAAAGGAAAAGAAAAAATTTCAAGAGCAATGAGTCAGCTCGTTTTTAAGAAAGAAAAAGGTGAGTTGATGTTTAATTTTGGAATTTTTAATAAGGAATATCCAAATGAAATTGCCACGAAAGAATTCATTTTGGATTTCGACTGTTATTCTACCCTGCCGTTTGAAATTTCAGAGGAAGGTGTTCTGGACAGGGCAAAAATTTATCACAATCATATTGAAAGCTTGTTTGAGCAAAGTATAACTGATAAATTTAGAAAATTTTTAAATAAATAAAGATATGCAAGCATACTCAAGTTTTGTCATTGTCGATAGTAAACATGGAGGCAAAAATGAGAAAGTGGATGAAAAAGAATTTAATGTTTTCAAGAAAGATAATAGGTTTACTTTTGGAGCAACAAAAGAAAGATATGAAATAAAAAAAACTAGCTTTAAAAAAGGTTTCTATGTTCGAAAGCCAGATTAAAAAAAGATACTTTAAGTTTGGAAAACGAGTATGCCAAGGCGATATTTTAAAGGAAGTCGCTATTTATTTGGGTTTTTCGAAAAGAGAGACAGATGGAGGAATTAAAATAAAAGATTTTTACCCGAAATATGTGGTTGTGCTTAGTCAGGATTGTGATTTAGAAAGTGATTGCATAGAAAGAGAAAAAAACAAGGAAAAAAAGAAGCTCGGAGAAGTAGAGGTGCAAGATAAATATTTACCAACTATTCTTCTTTGCCCTGCATATCCGATAAATGATTTTATTGAGGGAAAGCATATCGCAGAGTGGAAAATGAGTAATGATTTAAAACATGAAAAAAAAGTCAAAAAATTAAAGAAAAATGATGACCTTAAGCGGTATCATTATTTAGCTGGCGATGCTTCTAATGGAATTCCTGAGTTGGTTGTAGATTTTAAACATTTTATGACTGTTCCTAGAGATGAACTATACGAGGTTCATCCAGACGTCTATGTCTCAACATTATGTGAGTTGTTTAGAGAAGAATTATCACAAAGATTTACAAATTATCTTTCAAGAATTGGGTTACCTGTTTTTTCAAACGAGATTGATGCGAAAAATAAGTAAATTTAGCTATCGGGATACGTGCTTGAAATTGTATGTGGCTAATGCGGGACTGAATAACCCCATCTCCATTTCTAACTGAGCGATATTCAAGTAGCACAACATATCTGTCAGGGGGAGCCACACAGGACGGCCACCAGAAAGGGTGGCCGTTTTCATTTGCCCCTTTTCTTCTCCGGAGACAAAATAAAAGTACGTATTTAAATACATATCTGCCAAACAAATTTTTATAAAAGAAAATAGATTTCTCTAGTCTTCTTTTGCCAAAAGCGCGGCTTCGCTAATATCTTCGATTATTTTTGGATCACCTCGGTAATAAATTTTACTGGAATCTTTGCCTGTAGCGTCCAATTGTTCCGTTGCCCATATTCGAGCCCGGCTTGCTCCGCTAGCACTAATTTTCAGATTCTTGACAGAAAACTCGGATAACATCAGGTTGGATGAGTCACTAATAATTGCCGTCACACTCTCACATAGCGTCACTTTTCAAAAAAGAACCTGTGGCCACAATGTAGTGCTGGCTGAACTTTTTGATAAGCTGTTTGCGGCAATAATTACATTTCCTAATTTAATCTTTGCGAGATTCCAGCTTCTAAATGTATCAGCTATTGAGAGCAAAGTATTGTTGCATTGAAAATTCTAAATAGTATAATGAAGGAGTAATCTAATTTCTAAATCTACCCTATGAAAATCGCAACCCAAGAATTGAAAGACAAAGTGCTAGAAGGCGTCAAAAAGCTGGGCTATGTTGGAGATGATGCAAAAATCATCGCGGAGGTGCTTCTCTATGCCCAATTGCGTGGTAATAACCAAGGTATAACAAAAATTGCTACAGGCGGGATACCAAAAGCCAGTGCTGTTGAAGAATTTAGAATTGTTTCTGAAAACAAATGCGGAGCGCTGATTTCTGGTGGGCACTCAATGGTTTCAACTGCCAAAGCCACCGACATGGCCGTTGATCTTGCTGCAAAACACGGAGTGGGCATCGTGGGACTCAACCACACTTCAACATCTTCCGGCGCCATCGGTTATTTTTCCAGACGCATTGCCAAGGCAGGTTTCATCGGATTTGTCTGTGTCGGCAATGGTGCATTCGCTTTTGTCGCACCAACTGGTAGCGCCGAACCAAAACTAGGCACGAATCCTTTTTCCTATGCCTTTCCCTATACTGGTGGCGAGATTGTCTTTGACAGCGCGACTTCCGCCATGGCCTATTTCGGAGTAATGGAAGCCAAACTCAAAGGCGAGAAGTTGCCGGAAGGTATTGGCTTTGACAAAGAGGGCAACCCGAGCACCGACCCGGCTGAGGTGCTTCAAGGATCTGTGAGCACTTTTGCCAGACACAAGGGATTTGGCTTGTCATTTTTCATTCAAATGCTCGGCGGTCCGTTCTCTCTGGCTGGCATCCCAGGTTTCAACGAATCAGACGGCGCGGGAACATTTGTGCTGGCCATTGATCCGGGCCTTCTGTCCACCAAAGAAGAATTCATGAAACGCTCCACTGAGCTGGTCCGATCAATGAAAGCCGCAAAACCTCTTGCGGGTCAATCAATCTATCTGCCTGGCGAACAAGGTGACGCAAAAAGCCAGAAAGCCAAAGAAGAAGGCGTGATTGAAATAGCCGATGCCATCTGGAATGAACTGCTCGCTTTTGTCGAGAAGCAGTGAGGATTGAAAATCAACCAAAAGCTTAATAAAAAAAGATAGCTTGAACTTTTGCGATATGATGCAGATATTATTAAAATCATTTTGAATTGCTATGCTAAAAATAACTTATTTTGTGCACGGAACCACAACTGACAATGAAAAGAAAATATCATCCGGCTGGTCTGATGTGGAACTTTCCCAAAAAGGTATCGAGCAGGCAATCAAATTGAAATCCCTAATAGCGGATAAAAAATTTGATGTCGTGTTTTGTTCTGATCTAAAAAGAGCGGTGAAGTCAGCAGACTTAATCTTTAGTGGGGCCGTTGAAATAATACGAGATGAAAGATTGCGCGAGTGCAACTATGGAGCATATAACGCAAAACCATCTGTAATTGTCGAGCCTATGCAAGAGGAAAATGTTGCAGATAAATTTCCTGGTGGGGAAAGTTGTGAGGATGTGAAAAATAGAATGAGTGATTTTCTCAAATATTTGAAAATAAATTATCGCAACAAATCCATTGCTATCGTTGCTCATAAAGTCCCCCAATTAGCCCTAGACGTTTTGATTGGGGGAAAATCTTGGGAGCAGGCTTTCGCTGATGATTGGAGAAAAAAGAAAGCATGGCAACCGGGATGGGACTACGATTTAATATAAAAAGATAGCGCGGCTAATTACACATCTTCTTATTAAAATTCTCACTTAAAAACGTTTGGAAGCCGTTATGTCAAGTGAGCAACAAAAACAACAACGCCCAACGAGCGTTTTTTATTTACATGCCTAGTCGAGAACCGTTCTCGACTAGCTCTGCGTCTAGCCGCAATTAGCGCGCGTATTATTCATATAGGCCACACCAAAAAGACTGAAAATTTGTTGGGTAGTGGCGACTTAATTTTTTAACACAAATAATATGCGAAAAATAATAACGACAACTTTTGTCACGCTGGATGGCGTTATGCAGGCTCCCGGCGGACCGGAAGAAGACATCTCGGAAGATTTCAAGTATGGCGGATGGACATATCATTATTGGGATGAAAGGATGGGCAATGTCATGGATGGTTTCATGAAGATTCCGTTCGAGTTGCTTTTGGGAAAAAAGACCTATGATATTTTTGCGGCTTATTGGCCAGACGCCGAGGGCGATTTTCCCATCAAGGAAAGATTCAACGCCACAAAAAAATATGTCGTTTCCGACGTTGCTAGCGAGCTCACTTGGAACAACTCGGAGATAATATTGGAAGACGTTGTGAAAAAGCTTAAAGCGCTCAAGGAGCAAGATGGACCAGATTTGTGGGTCCATGGAAGTGGCAATCTCATCCAGACCATCTTGAAGGAGAGGCTTATTGATCGCATGCACGTTTGGATTTTCCCGGTTACGATCGGCAAGGGAAAGCGACTTTTTGCCGAAGGTACTTTGCCGCAGGGATTCAAATTGGTCGATTCTAAAACTTCTTCTACTGGAGTAATTATTGCAACCTATGAACCGGCAGGCGAGCTCAGAACAGGCTTACTTGGAAGCTAAGACTTATTCATGCGTCACTTTTGCTTGATAGACCATCACCTCTCCGTAATTGTCTGCCGTGCATAGCTCTGGTGATTGTTCGGTTTTGCAGTTTGACTGGGTGTAAACACCAACCTTGAAATAGGCTTGCTTCACTTTTTTCTCTAGTGTGTAGATCGGTGTCGCACTGTTGTTATAATAAACAGTGACTTGGCCATTGCTGGCAACGAATTTGATGGTGAAACGTGTGCCGAGGACATAATTATCATCAAGCGTAAACAAGTTGGCTTTGCTGCGAGCAAGATAGAGTTTTTGTCCTTCTAGCCGGACGACAATGAGATCGTCTGTGTCGCCATGAATCTGTCCGGCGACTACATCTGGTTTGTATTGCGGCACAGCAGTGATGGCCTCATCGAGAAAAAGGGTATGTGTCCCGCTGGTTGAAGGCCAGAAAAATTCTTGCGTCCCACTGTCCGTCATTTCGCGCAGTTCGCAACGGGGATAGCTGGAATTGGATGTGGTTGGCGCATTGACCGGCGCTCGAAATAGCACGCCCTTTTTATCGGGAGCCAATTGAAACCAAGGGCGTAGCTGGTAGGTTGCCAATTCCGGTTGCAAGATTTCCAGTGGCTGTGTCGGATCACTCGGAGAGGTGATTGGCAAAGTCAATTTCCAATTCGTCAGATCGATCAGTTTGGCAGGTGGTTGAGCGGGCTGTTGCACTGGCGCCGGTTTTGGTACGGAGGGCAATTTATAGACCGGACCTTTTCGAGAAGAAGAAAGCACGAAAAAGACAATTCCAACAAGAATCAAACCAAAAACTATTTTAATGATTAGTGATTTTTTGTTATCCATAGGTTTGTTTTAAATCTTGCCTCTATTATATAGCACCATACGCTTTTCGTTAAGGGAGTGTTTCAGTTTGGGAAGTCGAAGACCTCCATGTCTGCGTATTATATATGTAGCATTGTCTGGTTTTTTGTGAATTTTTGGACGAAAAATACCAGCTTATTGCAAACTAATTTTTAACCTAAATATATGCGAATTACGAGCAGTGCCTTTGAGAACAATTCCATAATTCCCAAAAAATATACTTGCGATGGCGAGAATGTCAATCCGCCGTTGGAGATTTCCGGCGTGCCGGCCGATGCTCAGTCGCTCGCGCTTATCGTGCATGATCCGGATGCGCCAGTGACCGGAGGATGGACGCATTGGATAATATTTGATCTGGATCCGTATCTCACACGGATCGCGGAAAACAGCGTTCCCGACAGCGGGATCGAAGCTTTGACCAGTTTTCGAAAAGCAGGCTATGGCGGACCTTGCCCTCCTATTGGCGCGCATCACTATCAATTTCAGCTGTATGCACTGGACACAAAGCTAGAGCTGGAAGGTCCGGTAACGAAAGAAGATATTGAAGCAGCCATCGAAGGGCATGTCCAGGAAAAAGCTTCCCTCGTCGGGCGATACGCGCACTAAATTTTTTGGGGAAAAACAAAAAGGCCAGCGAGGCCTTTTTTTAGTGGCAAGGGACGTTTTTTATTCTTGATCTGGAGTTTCTTTTGGTTCAAAGCGGTTAATTATGGCATTGACTAGTGAAAGCACGAGACTGAAAAGCAGTGCCCACCAAAAACTTTTCACATAGAATCCGCTCACGAGACTGCTGGTGAGCATGACGAGTCCGGCATTTATGATAAAAGTGAAAAGGCCGAGAGTCAGGATCTGGATGGGTAAAGTAAGGATGATAAGGATCGGTCTGATGATACTATTTAAAAATCCTAAAACAACCGCTACGACCAACGCTACAAAAAAACTTTGCACAAAGATCGCTTCCTTGGGCAAGAGGTAGGCAGTAATGATAACAGCTAGGGCGGAGAGTAGCCAGCGGATGATAATTTTCATAGTTTTTTCGGTTATATTTATGCCTCGAGTATAATCCAAAATTGTTCCAGGCGCAATGCTTGCAAAGAAAAACATGATTCCTTAAACATATTTTTTAATTTCTTGCGCCAGCAATGGATTCCACATTGCTCCCGTGGCTGACATCACCGCGTCTGCTCCGCAAGCGAGGTAGCCGCGATAATCTTTCGGCGTGCTGACACCGCCAACGCCAATAATGGTGTAGTTTAAATTCATTTCGGTGCGGAGCGTCTTTAGCCTCTTGACCATATCTAGTCCGGCCCAGCGCACGCCGTCTCCGCAAATGCCACTAACTAGTCGTCCTTCTCCAGGCAAAGCTTGATTTCCCGACCGATCTCGGATTGCGCAAGGCAGAGTATTTATCGCGGCAATCCCGGAAACCAGCTTTCCCACTTTTTCAACCAGCTTTCGCAAATTGTGTTCATCTTCAAAGTAGGCGAGTTTAATGATTAGCGGAATGGAACCAATTTCATTTTTCACTGCTTCACAAATTCTAAGCACCAGCTCTGAATCAAAACAAACCAAATCGGGAGTTTTCTCGTTAGGACAGCTAAAATTTAGCTCCAAAATTTTTGCCCCAGTCTCTTTGATTAATTTTGCTCCCAAAACAAAGTCGGCAACGAGAGACGAATCAACCCCTCCTTTTTCTCTGGTTCCTTGAAAACTACCAATCACCACTTGCCCTTTTTTAGCATAGCTCACCGCTTGGGCTAAATCTTTTTGCCAGATAGTGGGGTCAGAAGAGGGCACGCCAAAAGAGTTGGTGATGGAAAGTGGTGGCGCATAATTATTTTTCGCGACAAGACCACTGCGAATTTTTTCCAAAGTCAAAGCGCCTTCCAAGTCAACTCCAATGACGTTGGGCCAGGGATGGCAAGGGTATTTTCTCGTGCGGACTGTTTTATAGACCGGAAGATCAAAACCCATATCCAGCGCGGCTTTCACAAAGCGACTATTCGGCAATGGCCCAGCCGGTATTCCAAAAGGGGCAAAGACAAGTTGGCCCAAAAAAGAAAAGCGCGGCTCTTGGGCATTTTCATATTTTTGCGGTTTAAAAAAAAGACCAAAAGGTCCTTGTTCACAATTTTCTTGGTAACTTTTTTTCGGATCATAAAATGGCTTGTGGTGCATATTTTTTGAGATTGTAAACATAGTATAGCAAGCAGGAAATTTTATGCAATGTTTGTATTAGCTATCGGAAAAACTAAATAAGCATAGAGCTAATTAAAACTTAGTAGGGCTTAAATCACTGGAGATAACGACTGCTAAAAACAAATAAGAGCGAGGCTTAAGCAGGCGCTAGTATGATTTTAAGTTTAGGCCAATGCCTTTTTCGCTTGCTTTTATCCGACTTAGGTGGTTTAATGGTAGACTTAGCAAAATCTCGAAAAAAGAGTAGTCCTGGTAAGATTAAATTTCAAATAATATGCTGCAAAAAATGAAAAACGATCTAATTGAAGCCATAAAATTAGGGATGAGTCCTATGACTAAGCGTGTTTCTGTTGTAGAAAATGGAAAAAAGCAATACTACTCTGTTACAAGAAAAGGCCTAGGACCACTCGAAACTAAGTTTGGAGAATTTTGGGAATTTGTTTTTGAAATTGATGATCAGTGGATCGATTACGCCGTAATTGCAAGAGCGGATATCAACAAAAAAACACTCATGCCCGAGTTCAAAAATGAAAATAAATTGATAGTCAGAACAGACTCTGGCTGCGCTACCGGACAAATATTCGGTGATCTTACTTGCGAGTGTCTGGATCAATTGCATCTTGCTATGAAAACTATTTCTGACGCAGGAGAGGGCATGATTATCCACATCCCTCGGCAAGATGGTCGTGGCATGGGTGTCCCGTTTAAATTAGCTACGCTGTGGCTGCAGAAAGAATTTAATGTAAATACAATTGAAGCTGCCTTAATGCTTGCGAAAGATGAGACGATAGATGCGCGTACGTATGCAGGCGTTGTCGCAATTCTAAAATTTTTCGAAATTCCCGAGGCGTGTTGCATAAATCTTGCAACAAATAATCCCAGAAAAATTAAAATTTTCTCTGAAAATGGATATGCTGTCAAGAGTTGTGATCCAATACACGCTAAGTCCAATAAAAATATTGAGCATCATTTAAAAGCTAAGGAAAAATATTATCAGAATATAAAATAGGAAGTGGAAAATGATATAGGACGGATGTCTTTGCGGGGTATTTTTATGTATTGCATAAATATGCTTTATCTGGTAGCATTAAAAACCAATAAATAAATTGGGTAGTAACTTAAAAATTTGATAACGAATATTAAAAAAACAGAGAAAGGAGGGCAAGAAACTTAACTTTAGGCAAAACTTGTAAAAACCATTAACTGTCAACTTCAAATTTTAGGAGGTAAAATGAAAACTTTCGTAGACAAATTGCAGGAAGCGATGCGGATGAAGAAAAGTGTTCTTTGTGTTGGACTTGACCCGCAACTCAGATTTATGCCACCCTATCTCATTGCAGAAATGCGGGCGGTTTACGGAGACACAGAGGAAGCGGTTGGCGAACTCTATTACGCATTCAACCGTGCGATCATTGATGCGGTTGAACCGTTTGTCGCCGTTGTAAAACCGCAGGCCGCGTTTTATAACAGGAGCTGTCATACATGGAAGGCTCTGGAAAAAACATTGGCCTATGCCAAGTATCGTGGACTTCTGACCATCAAAGATGCCAAGTGCAAAGATGGATCGGAAACGGCCGACGCATATGCACAAGCGCATATCGGCGAGGTTCCGTTCTTTGATGACCGTATGGTCGTTGCGCCTATTCGGTCGGATGCCGTCACGATCGATGGCTATATTGCCGAGGACTCGGTGATGCGCTATGTTCGTGAGATAAAAAAGTTCGGTACCTGCGTCTTTGTCGTCGACAAGACCTCATTCAAACCGAACTCTGTCATTGAGCAACTGGTAACAGACAATGGGCTTACGGTCTGGGAACGGCTCGCCCATTATGTCTCATTGTGGAGCGAGGGGACGGAAGGAGAAAATGGGTATCGCAATTGTGGCGTCGTAATGGGCGGCACATATCCGGATGATGCGGTCAAAATGCGAAAGATTCTGCCGGACTCCCTTATGCTCGTCCCCGGCTACAGTATCAGCGGCGGTGAGGGACAGGGCGGAAAAGCAGATGAGGCTGTTGTCCCGTTCAATGATGATGGGTTTGGCGCTGTGGTCAGCACATCTCGCGGAACCATTGCCGCTTGGCAAAAGGGACCGTTCAGCGGCGATCCGAAGGATTTCGCTACGTCATCTGCACAAGCGGCAATGCTTGCTCGCGATGAGCTTAATGCGGCACTTCAGCGGGCGGGTAAATTGGGCTGGTAAAAACCAATGGAACTAGGCGGAATCACGCTTAAGTTCTTTACAAGGTGGGTCTCTAAGACTCACCTTGTTTTTATTTTATTTAGATAAGATTTATTTTTTTTGCAACTGCGACAATTGGACATTTTTTTAAGATACGTCTATAATAAAGCCTTGCAACTTAACATAATAATAACGACAATAATCGATAATATGCAGATAACCTCAAAAGGAGGGCAGTGGCCATGTGTGGAATCGTTGGAATTTATTCAGAAAAAAAGATCAAACTTATGCCCCTTTTTTATTTCGGACTTCTTGGTGCGCAACATCGAGGGCAAGAAGCGAGTGGCATGATATTGTCGAATGGAGAAACCGATCTCGAGCATCTTCATTTTCGCAGACTATCAATCAGTAAGAACTCGGTCGAAAGTCTATTTGCCAAAAAAAGTATTCCGATCGAAGAGGAATTTAACTCAGCAATCGGACATAATAGGTACTCAACATCTGGGTCGGTAAAGAACATAAATAATGTTCAGCCCCTTTTGGCGATGACCCGTTATGGCGCTTTAGGCATTGCGCATAATGGAAACCTGCCTGAATCATTAGCGATCCGTCAGGAGTTGAGTAGGCAAGGGGATATTTTTTTCTCCGATTCTGACACTGAAATTATTCTCAAACTGATCGCTCGGTCAAAAAGGAATTCTTTGGTGGAGGCGATAGTTGAGACGCTCAAAATGATTCGTGGTAGTTACTCCTTGCTTTTTATCACCAAGGACAAAATAATTGCCGCGAGAGACCCCTATGGCATTCGGCCACTCTGTCTCGGTCAATTTGATTATGGCTACATGATTGCTTCCGAACAAAACTCCTTCAATAAAAGCTTGGGAGTAAAATTCGTGAGAGAAATAGAACGAGGAGAAATTCTTGTTATTGACAGGAAGGGCTTGGAAACTTTCAAGATGAACGTTCCTAAAAATGCGGCCCATTGCATTTTCGAACTAATCTATTTTGCTCGACCAGACTCGTTCCAATTTGGCCAATCCGTGGCTGATTTCCGGATGCAAACAGGAAGGCTATATAGCCAAAGGCATCCCCTGGCCATCGACGCGATTGTTCCAATCCCGGATAGCGCCATGTATTTCGCTCAAGGATACGCGAGTGAATCTGGACACCCCTTGGAATTAGCGCTCTTGCGCAATCATTACATCGGCAGAACATTCATCACTCCCGGTCAAAAAAATATCTGGGCGAAGCTCAGCCCGATTGAAAGCTTGATCCGAAATCAGTCCGTTAGCCTTGTTGACGATTCAATCGTCAGAGGAACAACAAGCAAAGATATCATTGATATCGTCAGAGGATGTGGACCCAGAGCAGTACACTTTGGAGTTGCTAGTCCGCCAATCATCGGGCATTGTTCGCTTGGGATTGATATCAAAAGCGAAGAGGAGTTGGTGATGAGCGGGGGAAGATGCGTCGACGATGTTCGTAGATTGATCCATGCGGATACATTAAACTATCTTTGTATGGAGGATTTGCGCAAGGCGGCTGTGCATCCTGACGACTTTTGCTACGGATGCTTCACCGGGAAATATCCGGTGTAAAAAAGATACACTTTGAAAAAAGGAGTGCGGCTATGAACATAGTCGCACTCCTCTATTTTTTTAAGAAAACAAATGGACATCTTTGTCCGGATATATTTTTGTGTTTTTACCTCGACAGAGGTAGAATAAAAGAAAGGCCTAGAGGCTTCCATAGAAGCTTCTAGCTAAAATAAACTAACTGACTAAAAAATGCAAAACGAAGATTTGGGTTATGATGCTTTTTTTGAAACTAGCCGAGTGAAGCTCGGACTGGTTGATTTTGCCGTGGCGCGTGTGACTGCTCAGCATAAAGGAGGTTACAAGGTCAAAAATGTCAGCGGTGAATACTTGGCAAAGGTTACCGGAAAACAAATGTTTGAGGCAGTTTCAAAAGAAGATTTGCCCGCGGTGGGCGATTGGGTGGCACTTGATGAAGTTGGTCAAGACCAGGCTATGATTCGCAAGATATTGCCAAGGAAAACCTTGTTGAAAAGAAAAACTGGAGATAAGAATAGAACTGGTGAAAAGCGGGAAACGCAAATTATCGCGGCCAATATCGACGTGGCGCTGGTCATCGAGTCCGTTTCTCGGGACTATAATCTAAACCGCATTGAAAGATATTTCGCTCTTGCAAATTCCGGTGGCATCCAGGGCGCAGTTGTTCTCAATAAAATTGATCTGCTTTCCCGAGAAGAACTGGAATTGAAAATCAATGAAATTAAAAACAGACTGAAAGACGTCAAAGTTATCGCAACCAGCACATTGACTGATGAAGGCCTGGCGGAACTCAAGAAATTTATCACCATAGGCCAGACCTATTGTTTCTTAGGCTCATCCGGAGTCGGCAAATCTTCGCTCATCAATAGGTTACTCGGAGAAGATATCGTGAGAATCGAGGGCATTGGAGTGCGCTCTGGCAGAGGCAAGCATACGACAACTGCTAGAGAAATGTATTTCTTATCCCAGGGCGGCATCGTGATTGATAACCCCGGAGTACGTGAAGTGGGTATGGCTGATGCGAATGCTGGCGTTGATAATTTGTTTGATGAAATAACTTCCCTCGCGCAAAATTGTAAATTTATCGATTGCACGCATCTACACGAACCGGGCTGTGCGGTGCTTTTGGCGCTAGATTCCGGACAATTAGATGAAGGACGCTATGCTAACTATATCAGTCTCAAAAAAGAAACTGAGCACTATGGAATGACGGGACTGGAAAAAAAAGAAAAAAACCGCCAATTTGGAAAGTTTCTCAAGTCTGCGAAAAAGGACTTGAAAGATGCGGGATATAAGGATTATTAAGCGCCGGGTTCTTTTGTGTTTTTGCTACGATTGGGGTAAGATTAAAAAAGAAATAGAGGCCTCTATAGAAGCCTCTAAAATAAAATATTTAGCAGATATTTTCCCGCTTGCTTTTTTGGGCTGTTAGTGGTTAAATAATAAATCTAGCATTTTAACAAAAAACCATTTTTAATGAGAGATGGCTAATATTTTTATTAACGGTAAATCGAAAGGAGAGACAGATGGATCTTAATGGACATGCAGTAGGGATCATTTTAAAGGAGCTCGTACGAAGGGCCATGGTTATCGCTCGGCGGCAAATTATGAGTTTCGAGGTTAATGGAAAAATGGGATATGGCGGAGAGATGGATGATTTCTTCACTACAGCTGATACGTTGGCGCAGGAATCATATGTGAAATCTCTCCAGGAATGTTTCCCGGACATCGGAATTGTTGGTGAAGAAAATTTTTTGGTTGTACAGGGAAGTAATAAATCAGACGCCTATTTTACGGTTGATCCAATTGATGGGACAAAAGCCTACATCAGGCGTCAATCTCACGGGGTTGGTTCAATGGTGGCACTTGTTGTTAATGGCATTATTGTTTCCGCATATGTGGGTGATGTTAACAGTCGGGAAATTTTTGGCTATCGTCCTGAATCTTCCAGCGCCTGGAGAATTACTGATTTAGAAATGTACGAGAAGCTGAACCCTGATCCGCCGGAAGTTGATCTTGGGGAATTATATATACTTTTGCGGGAACGTGAAAGTAAATATTCACAAGTTTCCCAGAAAACGATTAATGCTTTTAAGTCGATATCGATCGATGGTGGGAGTATCGGAACGTGGGCGGCCCGTCTTTGGATGGGAGAAGTGGGCGCACTGCTATTGGCTCCTTTCTGGGAAACGCCTTGGGATTCAAGTCCGGTGATTGGTATTTCCCAAAAGCTGGGCTATAGGTTTTTTGAACCTAACGAAAAAAAATCCTGGTGGGAGGAATACATTCCTGTAATTAGCAAGGAAAAATATCGGCGAAAGCATGATATGCTCATCATCCACAAAAACCAAGTTAGGCAATTAGCAAAAGTTCTCCCGGTAGCACAGTTTTAGATGAGGACTTTTAGTTTTAAGAATGTTCATTTTAAAGCGGTAGGGCTTATATAGTCAGACCGCTTTTTATTTAAACTAGCTTAAATCTGCCGGCGGATCGCGGAGCCAAAAGCAAGAATATCTACTTGGTGGGAGTTTTTTGTGTTTTAGCCTTGGCGGTGATAAAATGGGAGAAAGAAATAGAAGTCCCTAAAATTAAAAAAATATGTCCGAACAAAAAAATGTTCACAAGCTCAAAAAATCCAGTGCGTATAGTTTTTCCGTGACGATTCCCAAAGAGATCGTGGAGAAATACGGCTGGAAGGAAAAACAAAAACTTTCCATCATCGACAAGGGTCATGGTAAGGTTGAGATTAGTGATTGGAAGAAAAAATAGTATGAAGAAACGCATAAAAGCAGTCGTATTTGATGCGGATGGCGTGGTGATAGATTCACCGAGCTATTTCAGCGTTCAATATGAGAAAGAATTTGGAGTCTCCAGTAATGTTGTCCAGGCATTTTTTCGGGATAAATTTCAGGATTGCTTGGTGGGCAAAGCTGATCTCAAGGAAGAATTGAGACCACTGCTCGATGATTGGAAATGGCGCGGGACAGTCGAGGACTTGCTTGATTATTGGTTTAAGGCCGAACACTATATTGATGAAAGAATGATTGATGAGATAAAAAGGCTGAAAGAGCTAGGTATTAAATGTTACTTAGGGACACAGCAGGAAAAATATCGAACAGAGTATATGAAAAGCAATATGGGTTTTGATAGAATTTTTGATAAAATTTATTCTTCGGCAGAAATAGGGCATAAGAAACCGGATAAAAAATTCTTTGAATTTATCCATCAGGATCTTGGTGAAATCGAAGGAATTAAGCCGGCAGAAATTATGTTTTGGGACAACGAAGAAGTCAATGTGATTTCTGCCAAGAAGCTGGGTTGGCAATCTTTTTTATACACAACTTTTGATGATTTCCAAAAAAACGTTTCTCGGATAAAATGAGTAGGGTTTGGACTGAATATGCTTTGTATTAATTATCGGTGCGTTTTTTTGGTGGCCTGGGTCATTTGTTGCTTTTTTTTCGTTTCTACGCTAGGTTATGCATAAGGAGGGCCGGACTAAGTCTGGCTTGTTTTTTGACAATTTAGGAATATAAAATCGATTAGAGATGGCTTTTGGCCGAAAAACCCAAAAATGAAAGGATGGGAAACTATGGAAGACAATCTGAGAAATGCACTGACAATTCTTTACAGATTATCAGGTAAAAATGGACGTAATTTGCAAATGCCAGGGGATCCCAGATACCAGCCAGAAAAACTCAAGCCCTATCTTGGCTATGATCAGTGGGCTGGCTGGCTTATCCTCGTGGAATGGTTTTGGATGAAGGTACTTGCACTTATCGGTGTTATGCCGAAAGAAGACGCAAAACTTTTAACCGACGAGTTGTTGATTAAAATGCTCTTCCTAATTACCACAACAAAGCAAGATGCTAAAGAAAGAGAGCCGGGAATTAATCATGATATATTAGCTCTGCTTGCGCTCATGCGCGTATTTTTACCAATGAGATTACATCGCTGGTTGCATTTTTGCGCAACTTCTTATGACATCATTAACACCGCCTATGCACTCCAACTCAAGGTTACTTTTGAGCATGTTTTTTTGCCTGAGCTCTACGAGTTGGACGAATTATGGCGCTACAGGATTGGAGAAAATGCTGAGGTGCTTATGGCGGGCAGAACGCATCTGCAAACCGCACTACCAGTTACTGCAGGTTTTTGGTTGGCGAATTTGCACAATCGTTATGTGAACTCCGCACGCAGATTGACAGTATTATCAAAAGAAGTTCCGGGAAAATTTAGCGGGGCGGTTGGCACATCGGCTTCGCAAAGAGCACTCATAAAAGACAGATGGGGTGAAAAAATTTTAATGGATTTTTTAGAACTTCCGGTTGCGGAAGTTAGTACTCAGATAGCTCCGCCTGAAGGGATGGCCAGATTTTATTCCGAGCTAGTGCTTCTTTCTGGAGCGCTGGCAAATCTTGGTGAGGACACCAGGATTTTGCAAAGTTCGCAGTTTGGTGAAGTGGTGAGCGAAAGTTCATCTTCATCAGCAATGTCACATAAAAAATCCAATCCAATTGCGGCCGAAAATATGGCCGGAATGCATGTGTCTGTTATCGCAGAGTTTATGAAAGTCGCAATGACACTTGTGAGTGATTTGCAACGCGACCTGCGCTGGTCAAATGTAATGCGAAGCTACTCGGCTATTGCCGTCTATGCTTTTCAGCAAATTTTGACGGCCAAGCGAGTGCTTAAAAGTATGAGGATCGATGCAGAAAAATGTCGGAAAAACTTTGATGTTCAAGGCAAACTGGTCGTGGCGGAACTGGTTCATCTTTTTTTGCAACGCGAAGGAGTACCCGATGCGCACCATCTTGTCAATAAAGAAATTATTCCAATAGTGGAGGCTTCTAATGATGGGACTTTTATTGATGCAGTGCTGGACTATTCACGCGAGCATGCAGAAATTACTACTGATATGTTACGAAAGATGACAGACGCCGATATCGGTATCGACTCATATCTCACATTGCCAGAAAACTATCTCGGCAATGCAATTTCAATCGCTCATCGTGAAGCTGGGAATAAACTTTAGCAAATAATGAAACTGAAAAGGAGAAAATGAAGTATGACAAACTCATTTGTAGTTCCTGAAGGAATGCGGAGAATTGAGGTGCCGAGAATCGCGACCATGTTTGGTTCCGATTCTGATCTGGAGCAGGCAGTTGAAGCACATGATTTTTTGCTGCAGCTTGCCGATGATGGCCGGGTCAGGCTTTTCGACGAGTGGACAAACAGTATCCATAGAAATCCACTTGATGTTTTAATCAGACTTCCGATTTTAATCGGGCAAGTTGATTCCATCATTGTCGGTGCCGGCTGGGCAAACCAGTTGACTGGTTGTGCAAATGCCTTTTTGCGGAATCTTTTCAAAGACAGTCATATCGTGATTTTTGGCGTAGCCATCGTGGATCCAAAAAATTTGGTACACACCCAAACAGCAATCCGAAGTATTACAGAGCTGCCCGGTTCCGAAGTAGTTTTTAATGATTACGTGGGAGCGGAGGGATGTTTGCGGGCTGCGCAAGATGCAGCTTCCGGAATCTATCCCATCATTACTTTAAAAGAGCAAAAACCGGCCGTCCGACGTTCAATGAGCGAAGCACTTGAAATCGGGCGAAAACAGAGAGAAAAAATGAAAGGAGAACGCGCATGACACAACCAATGTTTGAAAGTTATTTACCGGGACTCCAACTTGTTTCTCGTGGGAAAGTCCGCGATATGTATGATCTTAAGTACGCGGGAAACTTAATGATCGCCACTGATCGCATATCCGCTTTTGACGAAGTATTGCCTGATCCTATACCGGATAAAGGGGTAATCCTCAATCAAATGTCAAGTTTCTGGCTCGATTACTTGCGTGATATCGTACCCAACCATCTAATTACGGCAGATGTCAACAGATACCCCAAGGTCTGTGCTTCCTTCAAAGAGCAACTCATTGGGAGAAGTATGTTGGTTCGTAAAGCCGCTCCGCTTCCGGTGGAATGTATTGTGCGGGGGTGTATTTCTGGTTCAGCCTGGGAAGCCTATCTGGAAAATAGAGTGGTTTGCGGGCATGAATTGCCGGTTGGTCTTCAGGAATCAGAAAAATTGTCCGAGCCTATTTTTATGCCATCGACCAAGGCCGAAGCAGGAAAACATGATGTAAATATTTCAATTAAGCAGATGCAAAAAATTGTCGGAGTAAAAAACACTGACAAAGTTGCTGACATCTGCCTAGGGCTCTTTGAAAAAGCAACAAGGCACGCATTGCATTGCGGAATTATTATCGCTGACACCAAGTTTGAGCTTGGCTGGTACGAAGGCGAGCTCATTCTCATTGATGAAGTGCTGACTCCAGACTCCTCTCGTTTTTGGTCGAAAGCGACCTATCAAATCGGGCGTAGCCAAAACAGCTTTGATAAACAGCCCCTGCGTAACTATTTGAAATCAATCGGTTGGAAGGGGGATTCCCCGGCGCCGAATTTGCCGGTGGAAATCATCCAGCAAACCAGAGCGCGCTATCTGGAAGCGCTCGAGCGATTGACTGGTCACGGCCTTGTGGATTAGTCGTTCCACAAGAGAGTAAAAACGACCAAGACCCACCCTTCACCAATGACAACTGTCGACGGTGAGAGGTGGGTTATTTTTTTTGCAATTTTAGAGGCTTCTATAGAGGCCTCTAAATCAATATCTCTTACCAGTCTTAGTCAGTTGGTTTTTATATTAAATTGGGGATTTCTTGCCTTTTCTAATTTTCTACGCTAGGTTTGATATAGGGAGGAAAACTTTTGATTATAAACGGCTCTTTAAAATATCAACCCATTTATTGAAAGGAGAAGGCATAATGAAACAAGGAGATATCGGAAGCATCCTCAAAGACATTGAAAGAGGCTATAGTTTAAAGGAAATCAATGAGGAGGGAACTGGGACTTTCAATGAGACAGAAGAGGATGAGGATGTAAGAGCGGATAGGGAAGCGAGAAGAGCTGCCCAAAGAGAAGAAAGGGGGGAAAAGAAAAAGATCAAAAAATTTCGGGTTAAAAACGGAATGGCGCCGGTTGATTTTGCTGAAATGCAAAAAAGATCCCAGTGGAGAGTCGGTTGCCTGAGATCTTTGAGCGAGAATGGTTATTACACTATCAACTCACGCGACGAATTGGACAATCTGATTTTAGGGACCAGAGTTAGAATTCCGCTTGCTTTTCTGGTTCCCCTTAAGCGGCAAACACGAATCTTTTTTGATAAAAAAGAAATCAAAGAGCTTGCAAAATCCATCAAGCTCAACGGCGACGTGGATTCTCCGATAAAAATTGTCATTCGGAAAGAATCCGACAGTATGCCATACGGATTGATTATTGGAGGAGAGCGAAGATCACTCGCATCAAAAGAAGCGGGAATCAGTCATGTCAGTTGCCTGGTCTATAAGATTGAGGATGACAAACAGATATTTTTACGTTGCGTGACTGATAATGCCAACAAAGTCGCACTTACACCGATCGAGGAGGCTCTGGCGATACTGCGCATGGAAGAAGAGTTTAAACTGTCAGATGAGGATATCGCCGTTGCGATGGGAAAGCCGGTTGCAAGCATCCAGAGAATCCGGCGTTACTTGGATCTGCTCCCGAGTTACATAAAAATGCTTGCAGAGCGTGAATTGACCAAGGGAGAGGCGTTGGTACTGGTTGATTACAAGAAAGAAAACCAGTCCGCAGTCTATGAAATAATCCAAAATCTGAAAAAGGAAAGGAAGAAAGAGTTTATTCATCCCAATGCTCTCAATCTGCTTGTTAGGCTAAAGGCGGAAAAACAGGGCTTGGTTAAGGAGCGCCGAAGCAAGAAGAGCAAGGGGAAAAAATTGGAGTCAGCGACTGACCTGGTTATAAAAAGTATCTTGCGCGGAATTGAAGTTTTCAACGACACGCTAGATCTGGCAGAGGGGCTAAAGGAAGCTGATGTGTTGAATGCAAAGATTCCCCTTCATGAGTTGCGCGGGAATTTTGAAGACATCAAAAACAGGCTCGATAAAATTTTCGGAATAATCAATGATTGGGATTAAAATGGACCATAATATATTACGATCACCCTCCCCTCAGCGAACAATAATTTGTATTACGCTGCAGGGGAGTTTTTTTATGTATTTAGCTTGATGGGATCAGGTGCAGGCAAAAAATAGAGGCCTCTATGGAAGCCTTTATCTCTCGGTAGGGAAACTCGTGGTATAATTAAATTATGGAAATCAAAAACAAAAAGGTGGGAGGAAGAATAGTTTTTTTTCTGCTGCTGTTTTCACTTCTAGTAAGTCCAAACATATCTGGCGGTTTTATTTTGGCGGAATATTTTAAAAAAGAGACAGCCGATGTGATATCTCCCGTTCTATTGGACGGGGAAAATCCTGCAGCGCAAAGGAGCGGTGAAATTTTGGTTGAGTATAAAATAGAAAAAATTGATCCAGGCACAGAGGCGGGAGCGATTAAGAAAAATAATTTAGAAGACATAGCGAATGTTAGTGAGCAGGAAAAAATCACGGACACAGTTTTTCTCTATGAGATCCGCGACAACGCAACGGTAGATGAGAAAGTGGAAGAACTGCAAAAAAATTCAGCGGTAGAAACGGCCCAGCCGAACTATATTTACAAAAGCCTGGCAATCACTCCGCCAAATGACACTAGTTGGCCAAGCATGTGGGGACTGAACAATACCGGGCAAACGGTCAGCTCAACTGCGGGTACGAGCGGGGCGGATATCCACTGGCTCTTGGCTTGGGATAAATATGAGAATGATCCGGATTCAGAAAAAAATCCGGTTATTGTGGCGGACATCGATACGGGATTTGACTATACGCATCCCGATCTTGATGTGAATAATCTATGGGACGGATCACTTTGCAAAGATGAGGACGGTGTTTTTTTAGGTGATTGCTTGTATGGCTACGATTTTGATTATGACAAGAAAGATCCTTTTGATGCACTGATGGATACACATGGAACGATGACAGGAGGGATAATAGCGGCAGCGATTAATAATAGCACCGGAATCACCGGTATTTCTCCCGATGTTAAATTGATGTCGCTAAAAGCCGATGGACAAAGCAGCGGGCACATTGCCGAGTTTGACACAGCGACAATCGTCAAGGCGGTGCAGTTTGCCCAGGAGAATGGCGCAAAGATTATCAATATGAGTTTTGGTGAAAATGGCGGCGTCGATATCCTGATGAGAAATGCGATTGCCAGTTTTTCCGGTCTGGTCATTGCGGCGGCGGGAAATGATGCTTCAGACAATGACACCATTCCGGTTTATCCATGTAATTTTAGTGCGACTTTGACCAATGTCATTTGTGTCGGCGCATCAGATCAAAATGATGCTTTGGCAACTTTTTCCAACTTCGGAACAAACAGTGTGGACATTGTTGCACCGGGGGAAAATATTTATAGCTTATATTACGATCCGGATGGTGTGTATCATTATGCTTCAGGTGATGGAACTTCATTTTCCGCTCCCTATACCGTTGGTCTGGCGGCGATGCTTTGGGGATATGATCAAACGCTCACGGTCTCACAAGTTAAAAGTGCAATTTTAAACACCGGAGACGTGAAATCTGGGCTTACTACTATCAAGCAAATAGATGATGGCACCAGCGTCGGCGGTCGCCGAATCAACGCTTATCGTGCTCTCTTGTTGCTTGATTCGGATGTGATCGCTCCAGCTTCACCACTTGGGTTGACTGTTGATTAGTGTAGAACTTACGCGTTTGCCAAAAGCAACCTTCAAGACTCGTAGTTCCTTAGAGTCTATCGTTACTTATTTAGTCATTAGGAAAGCGGGAGTTTTTCTTGACCAACCTTGGCTGTGGATGAGCTTGTTTTTGACAAACTCGCAAGTCTTGTAATGAAAATAACCAAATCTACATCACACTAAGTCCGGCCGGTGAGGCCGGGGCGATGAGGTCGCCGGAAAGCGCAGAAGCCAGCGGGTAGTTGTCAATATTAATCGCTGAAAAAGTATAAGCTAAGTCACAGACGCCGTTACTATTGGCATCTGTACAAGTATCAGAAAAGCCATTGTTAGTCGGCGTTGTCCAGAAATTTCCACCGATGCATGCGCCGCTGATGATATTTTGACCAGAGGAGCAATTGAGCGTGGTGTTAAAATAATTCGGCTGGCTATCCGTAGCATCATTTATCGTTACGTTTGTGGTATTTTTGAAATAATTGTTATATATAGTATTATATCTCGCATAGGTTGAATTGTGATCTGCGGGAGCGATCGCTATCCCTGCGTCGCTGTTGTCATTGATTCGTGAATTTTTGAGGATGTTGTTTTCGCAGTAGGCCATTCCAACACCATAAACATTGTCGTCTATCGTGAGATTGTCTAGAATATTTCCGGAGGAATATTCAATATTAACCCCAACAGTGTTATTGGCCGAGTCGGAATCCATAATTGTGTTGTTATTGCAATTGTAGTAGATATAGAATCCACGGTTTCCATTAAACTGCGCTACGCTATTAGATATCATGTTGTTACTAGAGTCCCGGTTGACATGGACGCCATTTTGAAAAGAAAATATTGCCGCCACATTATCCAGCGTATTTCCAGAACTGCCTTCGATATCGATAGCTTGATAGAAGCTGCTGACCGTGCAATTTCTAATGGTGTTATTATCGGCCGAAAGCAACTTGATGCCAAAAAAATAGGGCGGGATGCCGTCCCAATATGGTCCTGTGATGATTTGGTTTTGACAATCAAGGATGACTCCGTCTTTATGATCAAAAGTGATGCAGGTCGACTCAGTTCCGCCAGTCAAATCAGCAGTGAGTTCGACAGTGTCTCCGCTGGTGGCGGCTGCAATTTGGGAAGTGCAAGTGGCGCAGGAGTTGCAACTGAGCGTAGCAGCAAAAGCAGGCTGCATAAATAACCAGGAAAAAACAAAAGACAGCAGCAGGCTGAAAAAATATTTGCGCAGATTGATTGAGCGGTTTATTTCAAAAGGCATAATTCAGAGAGATTATCTAATTACCATCCAATAAGCATATTATACATCATTAACTGTCTTTCCGTAACCTGCTTTGGACGGAAAGCCATAGTTATGCTATAGTTAGTTTGCAAAATATTCTAGGCAAGCTAAAAAATAATTCAAACCAGTAAAAAATATATGGAAGATATCAACCAAAAAAGTATGGAAGAGATTCTTGGCGAAAAGAAGCTAGTCTGTATTGTTGATGACGACGCCATGATCAGAGAGATGTATTCGACAAAGTTTAGATTAGAAGGGTTTGACGTGATTAGCGCTGTCAACGGTGAGGAAGGTTTAGCACTTATCCGCGAGCGAAAACCGGACGTCGTTCTTTTGGATATGCTTATGCCGGTCAAAGGCGGGATGGAAGTTTTGGAAGAAATGAAAAGAGATATTACAATCAGAACTACCCCGGTGGTAGTCCTGAGCAATCTCAGTGATGAAAAGACTTATAATAAAGTAGGAAAATACGACGCGCATTTCTATGTAGTGAAAGCCCTGGCCACTCCGCAAAAAGTGGTGGATATCGTCCATGAAGTATTGCATTGGTAGGAATGGGAGAAGCTGGCAGAGTCGGGCTGTTTGTGCTATAATCTTCCCAATAATCATAGTAGTTACGCATTTTACCTCGCAGCCGGTATTTTTCTAAAAAAATAACTCGAATGCTCTTTTTTCTTTTCAAAATTTCCCCTCAATCGACGGCAACCAATGGAAAATTTTGAAGAAAAAAGGCATTCTCAGACAAGATTTTTTTAGAAAATACGGCTGACTCGGGCAAACGTGTGAGTCCTGAAATATATGCAAAAACCACAAAAATTATTATTATTTTTTTTAGGCACACTTGTCATTTTTGGCGCCAGTTTTGCCATTTTTCGTTTTAAGGATAAATTCATCGTAACGCCCTTGCCACCGGCCGTTCCCTATGAAGCGACGCCGGCTCCCCAGGAAAATATTCCCACATCTTCACAATCGCCAACTGCCTCATCTCCAACCGCACCCTCGACGCCGGTAGCAACTGCCACTTTACCTGCTGAAGTCAATCTGAAAATTCCCTTCACTTCCCAAGCGCCCAATCAAAACTGGAGCGCGCCCTATCAAGAATTTTGTGAAGAGGCTTCGACACTGATGGTCGCGAGCTATATCAATAACCAACCAATCAACGGTCCCGCGGACGCCGACAAAAAAATGTTGGCGATTATGGATTTTGAGATGAAAAAATTCGGCTACTATCAAGACACGACTGCGGATGAAACGGCCACAATTTTGCGGGAATATTTTAACTTGCCGAAAGTGGAAGTGGTGAGTGATCCGACTATCGAGCAAATCAAGACAGCGCTTGCAGAAGGCAAAGCAGTGATTATGCCAGAAGCCGGCAGACAACTGGGCAATCCCAATTTTCAAACTCCCGGCCCACTCTATCATATGCTTGTCATCAAAGGTTACCGAAAAAACGGTGATTTCATCACCAATGACCCCGGCACCAGAAAAGGCGCCGACTATATCTACAAAGCCAGTACGATTATGAACGCCAATCACGATTGGAACGGCGGGAATGTTGATACGGGGAGAAAAGTGATGATTATTGTTGGGTAAAACTTAATTAATCCAAAATTTTCCCCACTCGTCGCGGCAGAAGAATTCCTAGGATAATCAGTTCAAACGCACTGCCGAGGAAAAAGGCGAAGGGGAGGGCGATGAGGCCGTAGGTGTGGCTGAGGAAATATCCGCCGGGGATGGCAATAATGATTCCGAGAATACTAACAGCGACCGGAATGGTCGTATTTTTTGTGGCATAAAAAGCGCGCGCCAAAAGATGTACCAGTGCTTCGGTCGGGATGCTCAGACAAAAGACACCGAGCGCCAAGGCAGTGCGATTAATATCTTCCGCATCAAATGCTCCGCCACCGAGAAAAATTCCGATGAGCGGTCGGCGGATAAAAAAAATGACAATAGCGGAAAGTGCGCTGATAGAAAAAATCGCCCAGAAAGAATTTTTGAGTGTTTTCCAATATTTCTCTTTAGCTTTTTCGCTGATGGCATGAGAAAGGACAGGAAAACTGGTGGTGGCAATCGTGATGCCGATGAGGCTGATCGGTACGCTTTGAAAGTTGCGCGCGAAACTGATGACTGTAACTGATCCGGGCGCGAGCGCGGAAGCGATGGAGGTGAAACCCCAAAAAGTGGCGAGCTCGATCGGATGGCCGAACATTTTCGGAAGCATAAGGCGCAGGGTTTTGCGAAATTCCGGCGTGCGAAAATTATAATTCGGTCGAAAGCGAAATCCTTGCCAGATGGCATCGCCGAGCCTCGTCAGGAGATGAAGGATTGCACCAAAGAGTGTGCCATAGGTCACTCCCATAATCCCAAAGTGGGGAGCGAGAAAAACTGTCCCCAAAATTATTCCCAAATTATAGAGCACCGGTGAAAGTCCATAAAATAAAAAACGCCTTTTGGTGATGAGCATCGCCCCGATAGCGTTCGAGGCAGCAAAAAAAATCGGAGACCAGGCCAAGACATGGAGGATTTTGGCTACCAATAATTTTTCCTCGCCGCTAAAACCGGGAGCAACAAGCGCGCTGATCGGATTAGCAAACAGCAAAATAATCACAGCGGAAAGAAGCATTGTTCCGGTGGCGGCGGTGATGACGGAATCGACATAGTCCTTGGCGATCTTCTCGTCTTTGCGCAACAGTTCGGTGAGGATTGGCACAAAAGCGGCGGCAATCCCTCCAGCAATGAGGATATTGAATAATAAATCAGGAAAAAGAAAAGCGGCGTTATAGGCATCCAAGGCGCGTCCTGCGCCGAAAGTACGCGCGAAAAAATGGTCTCGCCCGAGGCCTAGGACATAGGAGGCGAAAGAGGTAATGGCCAAAACGACACTGCCTTTGGGAATGAGGCGCAATAATCTTTTCATATGGGCAATTACATTACAATGACTCGAGCAAGCGAGCAAGTCCTGATTTTCCTAGCGGGGCCTTTTGCTGTTTACTAATTGAATCGTTTCAATTCTTCCGTCAGCACTTTTGTGTGCTGTTCGGTTTCGGTGTTTAGTTTTTCAAACAACTCCTTGAGGGTTATGTTTGTCGGGGCAAAAATGTCAAAACATTTTTTTTCCAGCATTGAGCGCTCGATTCGCAGAGCGGTGTTTAGGGCGTCAAAGTGTGATACCGCATTATTTTGGGCTCTTTCAATCTCTGCCAAAACGAAATCCATCACATAGGTGATGATTCCGCGCGAAAAATTATTCTCGGCAATGGCTTGTTCTAAATTAAGGCCAAGACAATCGTTTTTTATGGAAGCGGCATGGGAAATTTCTTCCCGGGAAAGTTGATTCCAAAAAGTACATTTGGCGGGAATTTTTTGGGCATAGAGCGCATAGAGCGCAGAAACATTCAACTCGTTTTCTTCCAGCAGTTGAATAATGGGTGTGTTTGGCATAGGATTTTTAGGCTAATTTTTTATGCCTCTATTGTAGGCTATTTTTGTTCTTTTTGAAAGCCGGTAGCGATCAAATTTTTAAGGTGGTATTTTGCGCCGAAAAAAGGAATAGCATCGTATCATCAGTATTCAGAGGTGTTTATGGCTAGCATCTCAAAAAACCAAAAATTAATAACTTAATTGACCAAATAAAAGGTCGATTATTTGGAAGAATAGTTCTTTTTAATTAATCTAATCACAATTATATGACAAAGCTAACAACAATTGTTGCTTCTTTGGCTCTTGTCGTAGGTGCTCTCTCCCTCTCTAGTGTTCCAGCTCATGCCGACAGCACTTTCAGGGGAAAGATTATGAATCCCGATCCGGCCAACAAAACCTTTACGTTTGTGTCTGATCATATGGGAACAATGATGGTCAAATTGAGTAAAAATGACATCATCACCGACAAAGATAGTAGCCCGAGACATTTTAGCGATTTCATGAATGGCTTGGTAGTAAAGGTCCGCGGAAACTATAGCGATCACGACAAGATGTTTGAAAGTGTTGACAGAGTCATAATTCAATCTGACTGATGTCTATTGACCAGATAAGAGTAGTAACTTCCAAAACCCCACATTGGGGTTTTGGTTTTAAATATAAAAGAACATTCAGGTAGAGCGTCTCTGTGAAAAAATTGCAAACAAAAAACTCCCGAAAGCGTGAAGCTTTGGGAGTTTTTTGAAGTTTACCTAAAAAACTAGGCGCGCTTAACGTTGATTGCGTTCAAGCCTTTTGGAGACTCTTCTGAATCAAAAGAAACTTGGTCACCTTCTTGGATTTCGTCAAATGTAACGTCAACCAAAGAATTGCTGTGGAAGAATAAATCCTTGCCCAATTCTGGAGAAGTGATGAATCCGAAACCTTTGTCAGTTTTTTTCTTTATTGTACCGATCATATTTTTTCGTTGTAATTAATAATCCTTATGTATTGCGTGAAGCTCGACGACTTTTCACTGCCTGAAGCTTAGCATGTTTAGCGCATTCGGTCAATGGCGGCTATTATTCTCCCCAAGTTCAAGAAATAATTGCAACACTCGGCGGACTGAGTGCCTATTGGATTAAAATAAAAAATAAGTTGACGGAAAAAGTTTTTATGAAATAGCTTGTGTTTTTTCCAATTAGGACTTACGCATTTGCCAAAAGCAACCTTCAAAGCGCGTAGCTACTTAGAGCTCATCTTTACTTATTTAGTTGCCAAGAAAGCAGAAGTTTTTCTTGACTAACCTCGGCTATAGATAAGCTTGCTTTTGGCAAATGCGTAAGTCCTGCCAATATTAGCTAATCTCCACTTTCCAAAGAAGCTTCGCTTTTATCCTTTAGGATTGCTGTTTCGGAAGAAATTATTTTGAGATAGTTGCCGGGGCGATCATGGATTTCCATTTTCCAGATTGGCTCGAAAGTGTCCAATTCTGGAAAATCTTCGTTCAAGTCGAAACGTCCAAAGCCTTTTTTGCTCAGGACAAAATAATTATAGCCCTTAGCATTCCAGCGTTTGCGAAAAGACGTCCTCGTTATGTCGCTATAGCGGATACAGGGACCGACATAGAATTGACAGACTCCCATGTAGTCGGCAATTACGCGCGTTTTTCCGGCGTCAGGCAGACTGTTTAAATACTGCGCTGCTTCATAACCGCCATAGCCCCAGCCGTCTACTAGAGAATAGCTTTTAGGCAAAAGTTCATTGGTGTAGTTGAAATAGAACGGCTGCGCTTTTTGCAGGTAGACGACGCTGGCGGAAAAAAGCAGGGCAAAAATAATCACTTTTGGGACATAGCGTAAAAACCCCCAGTGAAAAAATTCCGCCAAAAACACTCCAGCAATAATAGCGACAATGGGAAAAAGAATGATGCTGTAGCGCACGTGGATGAGCAGTTTTTGTTCCATTACCGCCAGGAAAAAAATAGGGATAAAAGCGGTGAGGATGACCAAAAACCAGTTCGTTTTCCACTGTTTGAAAGCACTGGCTAGCCAGGCAAAAACTAAGGTGCCTAAAACTAGGGGAGTGGTTGCAAAAATGAGCGGCCGGCTTTCCAGGAGAAACTGTTTGAAAAACGGCAGGACGGAAAACTCTGGAATTTTTCCGCCTTCGAAAGAAAAACCCAATAGGCCAAACAGATTTGATTCGCGTGTCCAATCGACGCCAACCACAACTACCAGTGTAGCCATGGCGAAAAATAACAGTCCGGTGAAAATGATGCGGGGATATTTGCCATAACGGGCGACAAAGATGAGAATTTTACTTTTGAAAATCAGGGCGTCGAGAATTATTCCCAGCGCAATGCCGATGCTTATGCGAAAAATTGTTTGCATGCCAGGAAAATCATAGGTGCCTTCGGCCAGATATTTAATTTTTACCAGTGCTGCTGGCATGAGGAGTGCAAAAGTGCCGATTCCGCCGGCGACGATCAGGAGGTAAGCCAAGGAGCGCCAAAGCATTTTTTTCCAGATGATTTTTGATTCTTTTTGCCAATCAGGAATGTGAAAGATGGCGTGTACCCCAAGGGCGAAAAGGAGAAAGGGAAAAAGAATGATTCCTACATATTTACTGGCTAAGGTGAAGCCAAGCAGGATGATGGAAAGGGGGACCAAAAAAATCTGGCCAGTTTCTAGAAATGCCAAAAAAGTCAAAAGGCAAGCGAGGGCGAAAGACCAAAAAAGCGCGTCGGGGTTGATGATTTGAGAAACGCCAAGCAGGATCGGTTGCAGGAGGATGAGCGTCGAAGAAAAAAGCGCCGCCCAATCGTTGCTTGTGATTTTTCGAATCATCCAGAAAAAATAGAGCGCCATAATCCCATTAAAAAGCAAAATTGGCATGCGGTAGTTGAAATGCGCTTCCAGAATTTCGGAGACGGGAAATATTTTCAGTTTGCGGATGCCGTCAAATGTATCAGGTGGCGGAGCCTTCTCCCAAAAACGCGCCGAACCGGAAATGATGGCCAGGCTGACTCCGGGTTTGTCATTGATGCGGGTGTCTTTCCAATTGCGTGAAAGCATCGCATCCCAATACTGCTGGATTCTGCCTTGGGAATACCACAGAAATTCATCGGCGGTTTCAAATTCGCTCAAATGGTCAAAGCCAAAATGGAAATAGGTGGCCAAGGGCAGTCCTAGTAGAAGAAAAGCAAACATGCTCAAAAGAAAGCTTTTCCAGCGTGTCTTTTTTTGGATTTTTTTAGCGACTTTTTCTTCTTCGGTTTCTTCTTTGATAAGTATGGTCATAGTTATATTTATAGTATAGCATAGGCGGCTGACGTCCAATCCAAAAGCAAGCTTCAAGTCGCGTGGCCTTTTGGAGTTTATTTATTCTCCCTTTAACCAATAAGAACTGTTAAGGTTTTTTTTGACTAATCCTGGCTATGGATAAGCTTGCTTTTGGATCGGACGTCAGTCCTTACTTGAAAAGTTGCCATGTCAGGACTTACATGTTTACCGAGACAACCTTTAAACCTCTTTATCTCTAGAGCGCTAGCGATCCTTTTGGCTTTTTGTCTCGTATTAACGTTGACAGGCAAGTATAATTAGTTAAAAAGCATAAATATATGTGGACAATAATTGTAATTTTACTCATTCTATGGGTATTGGGGCTTGTTTCTTCCTACACACTGGGAGGACTGATCCATGTTCTGCTAGTTGTGGCAGTAATCTTGATTGTAATGCGCCTTTTGCAAGGCCGTAGCATCGTATAACTAGTGATGAAAGAGGCGAGGCATGTCTTTGCGACAATTTATAATCCATAGAGAAAGGCTCGAACCGCCTGTCTCTATGTGATGGCAGTTAGCTGGATTTTTTCAGTTGCCTGATGGTTTCCTTTTATCTTGATGAGTTTTAATAATATGAACGAAGAAATTTATAAAAACAGTCAAGCATTTTGGCATAATTTTTTTTCTGCTATATTTTTAGCCTTGGTCGCTAGTGCTACTTATTATTTAAATCTTACGCATAAATTGGGAAGAGAAATTTCTTGGTTTGATTTTACTTTACTTTTTTTTGCCACTTTTCGACTGATCCGACTTTTTGTTTATGACACGATCACGGAGCATGTCCGCGGTTATTTGCGGAGGTATTCTTCCGGTTATCGCCGAGAGCTCTCGATGCTGATCAATTGCCCGTGGTGCACGGGAATTTGGGCGGGACTGTTCGTGGCTTTCATTTTTTTCCTCAGTCCGCTGACCCACTTTTTTGTCCTGCTTCTGGCGATTTCCGGCTTGGGATCAATCGTACAAACGATCATTTGGAGAGTTGGGCTTGATCCACGAGAAAGGGGTAAATAAAAAATTGGTAATTAATTATTTAACTTCAAACATATGGAAGGAATAGTTAAAAAGTATATGCAAAAAATATCGTCAGGTTGTCATGACGAAGATGGGGATAATACGGCCTATACTGTTTTCCGGCTTATTGTGTCCGCAATGTTTTTTATGCACGGAGCGCAAAAATTTTTTGGTTTGTTCGGGGGCATTGGTGGCCATGGCGCCGTGCCATTTTTTAGTCTGTTTTGGTTTGCTGGCCTGGTTGAAGTTGTTGTAGGACTGTTGGTTTTCTTTGGCGTGTTCACTCGCTTGGCAGCGCTGTTGGGAGTGATCGAAATGCTGGTGGCGTATTTCCTGGTACATTTCCCGGCTGGACTCAATCCGCTTTTTAACGGCGGGGAAGTGGCGCTGTTATATCTTGCATCTTTCTTGGTCATGTTCCGTTATGGCGCAGGAAAGTTGAGTTTGGAGAAAAAAATTCGCAAAAGAGAGCTATTTTAATAATATAAGAATATGAAAAAATATTTTATTCTTCTGATTTTAGTTTTTGTTTTAGTGGGGTTGATTTTTTGGCGGGTGGAAAAAATAGTTGCGCCTGCCTCTGTGACTAAAAATAATCAAACTCAGCCTTTGCCGATACAAAATAATTCTACAGTTTCCGATCCGGCGACCAGCTCACCAGTGCAAGTCGTTGGTGGTTTTCAGGCTCCACTAGATCGCGCCAATGAGCGCGTGACCAAAAAATATTTCGGCATCTACATCACGCCAGCAACGTCTCCAGTTCAGCCGGAACGTTTTTCTGGCTATCACACTGGCACGGATTTCGAAATCTTTCCCGAAGAACTGAACGCAACCGTTCCTGTGCAGGCAATTTGTGACGGAAAATTAATCTTGAAAAAATCTGCCAGCGGTTATGGCGGAGTGGCTGTGGAATCGTGCATGCTCAACAACCAACCAGTTACGGTTGTTTACGGCCACTTGAAACTTTCCAGTATCACAAGCGCTATCGGGGCTGATCTGAAAGCCGGCGACACACTTGGTCAACTCGGCGCTGCCTATAGCACGGAAACGGACGGCGAGAGAAAACACCTACACCTCGGAATTCACAAAGGCGCGAGCGTTAATATCTTGGGATATGTTCAAACAAAAAGCGAACTTGCAAGTTGGATCGATGCTTGTCAATACGCTTGTCAGTAAATTTTGGTAGCAAGAAAAAATAGCCACGTTCTGGCTATTTAGTCTTTTATTTCTGGATGGCTTTCTAAGTATTTATCCCTGAGATATATGGCACAAGCGGTTAATACTTTGAAATCATCCTGCTTGGCATTTTCATAAAGGTATCTTTTTACGGGAGTGTAGGGATTTTCACTTCTCATTCCCGCTAGCTCTGTAAGTAAGACGATTGAATATTTTTCAACGTCATATTTTGTTTTCAATTTGAATTTATCCAATGAATCGAACAGTATCTTCTTATTGACTTCATTTTCAAGCGATGCCTTCCATCCAACATTTTCAATAAAGTCAATTCCTTTTTGAGTGAGATTCAGTGGGCTATTTGTGGAAAATAAATCTGGATTATCGAGCGAGTTTTTTTCAGCTAGCGCAGCGATAAGCGTGTTGAATTTTTCCAGTAGCTTGGAATGCTTGTCACCTAATGATTTCAGTTCTTTTTTAACTTCATTAAATAAACAAATAGAGCTGTTTGTTTTTTCAATAAATTTATAAATACGAAGTACTATTCCAACAAAAATATAAACAGCCCAAATAATTAGAGCTACTTTTACGATCCAAGTTGGTATTGGATAGCCAGAAGTAATTGTTGATAAGAATGTTTCCATAAATATAGTTTACCAGTAAAGAAGGGTTGTGTCTATTTTATGACAGTTTTTATTAGGCTTTTTCCATTACTCTTCTGTGTACAATTCTATTTGAGACTTTTTAACATTAGACTTGTTTTTAATGTGACTTCATGCTAATTTGTAAACAACCCATTTACAACATTATTAAAATCAAAATAACCAACAAACAAGCCAAAATATCGCCAATTGTGAATTTAATTAATATAATTTGTATACATCGCCTTGGTGATCGTTCCAATCTGGTGTATCTTAACTTACTAATGCCATGAGAAAGAAACAAACGCCGCAAAAGTTAGAAGTGGCTCTTTTACAATTAAAACTGACCGAGAAAGAAGTGGCTGCTTACCTGGCTCTTTTGGAAAACGGTGCATCGACTGTGCAGGATATTTCGCGGGCATCAGGAGTGAACCGCGTGAGCATCTATGCGGCGCTGGATAAGTTGAAGCTTAAGGGACTCGTGGCGGAAAGTCGCAAAGGAAAAAAGAAATTGTTTGTGGCGGAAGATCCGCAAAACCTGGAAAAGTTGGTTATCGAGAGGCAAGCAGAAACAAAATTGGAAATGCAACTTTTACAAAATACCATTTTGCCAATGCTCAAAATGATTGATATCAGTCAAGAAAATAAACCGCAAATCAAATTCTTCGAAGGGAGGGAAGGAATTGAGCAGGTTTTTGAGCAATACATTCTCAAGCATCATTCTGTCATCAATTGCGGATCCTACGAAACGGCGACCAAAGTTGTCTCGGAAAGAGACGAGCTGGCCTATTTCCAAGAGATTAAAGAGCGAAAAATTTTCTATCGCATGATCTTGGAAGACACGCCACTTAATCACAAATTTGCTCACGTGGCCAAGGGCATCGCGCACACTAAATTTCTTTTGCCGGAAATAAAAATTTCTGCCGACGTGGTCATTTCCGGAGCAGTCACAGCGCTTATTTCCTACGACCGCAAAACCGCGACTGTCATCGAAGATGCGTCTATCGCTCAAGCGATTAAGATGTACCTGGATTTTATGTGGGACAGGTTGTAGAAACGTTTACGAAATAGGAGGTTTATGATGAAAACAAAAATAGATCGACTGATTGAAGGAATTTCAACAGAGGTAAGGGACTCCCTTTGCGTATTATTGGAAGCATACAAAGAAGGCCAAACTAGCAAAGAAACTTTCTGGGAAGATTTCAGGGCATCTGCGGAAAGAAAAATATCAATGACCTTGAATGCGATTGATGTGTGGAAAAATGAATCAAAAGCGGAAAACAAAATGAAAGACACAGGCGCTGAAAAATTTGGATGCTATTTTGGAATATCAGAAAATGATGAACCTCACAAAGAATGTAAGTGTGGGGTGCATTGTAAAAAAATATACAGAGCATCTCCGGGAGATTGTTATTACTGGAAAAAGAAAAATTCCTCCAGCTAATTATAAGAGAGGAGCGTTTATACAAAAAACAAGTCGCAAGGCAATCGGAAATTAAATTTCCGATTGCCTTATTTAATTTGCAAAATTTTCTAAACCTCAATCTTAGAGAAAAGATAACTGCCGGTGACAAGCGCTGCGGCGGTGAAAAGAAAAACGCAAATTTTTGTCTACATCAACAGATAGTAGATTAAACGCTTGTTTCCCCGCCATTAGAACAAAAAGTCGATAATGAGCCATTTTGACTCCTACCACTTGATTTTTTTCGTGTTTAGGTGTATAATAGACCTATTGTAAGTTTTCTCAGTAGGTTTTGCCTTATATGTGAATCTAAGGACAAAGATCTTGAAACGTCAGTTTCAGAGAAGTAAGCTAAAAGAGAAGGTCGGCTTGCAATGTAATTTAAGTATAAGGCAAACACATGGCACAAAAACTATACGTGGGAGGACTCTCCTACAGTACAACACAAGACGGCTTGAAAGATTATTTCTCTCAAGCAGGAGCCGTTGCGACAGCTATTATCATCACTGATAAGATGTCTGGTCGTTCAAAGGGTTTCGGTTTTGTGGAAATGGCTTCTGACGAAGAAGCTACAAAAGCTATCGAAATGTTTGACGGAAAAGAGTTCGAAGGAAGAACTTTGACTGTTAATGAAGCTCGCCCAATGGAGGAAAGACCAAGAACTGGTGGTTTCCGAAAACCAGGCGGCGGCGATGGTGGTTTTGGTGGATCAAGGAGATACTAGTATTTCTTTGAAACGCTGAAAAAAAATCAGTCCCGAGCAATCGGGGCTGTTTTTTTGTTTGCAGTGGGATTTACGGACTTGCTTTTGGCAAGCCCGTAAATCCCACGTGTATTCTTATCGGGTTGCAGGATAAGCTGGTGACTGGTATAATTTAGAACGTCAGGATTTAATCCGCCTTCGCTAAGGCTACAGCGGACGAGTTCGTTGGTTAACTTATTTATGATTTGTTGTAGGCTGGTAAACTGGAGTAAATTTTGGAGTTTGTATTATTAATTCGGACTAATTTTGTTTTTATGCGAAAAATTACTTTGGGTGTTTTTTTGTTTTTTGTGTTGTTAATTTTTTCCGGTTGCGGCAATCCGCCAGCGACGGTGACGGACAATTCGGCGATTATTTTGTTTTACAGCACGCAGTGTCCGCATTGCATCGTGGTAGAAAAATATATCGCGGATAATAATGTCAAAGATAAGGTCAGTTTTTCGCAGCACGAAGTGGGGGGCGATAAGGCGAGCGCTAATCTGATGATTCAAAAACAACAGGAGTGCCAAGTGGCCAAAGATTCTATCGGAGCAGTTCCATTTCTTTGGACGGCGGAAAAGTGCTATCTTGGACAGGATGAAATAATCAATTTTTTCAAAGATAAAATTAATGCGCAGTAGTGCAGGACTTAAAAAAATATTTTTACTGGTTGGATTAATGCTGATGCCAACATTTTCTGTGCAAGCATTTTGTCCGGTTTGTGTGGTGGCGGTGGGTGCGGGACTGGAGCTTTCGCATTATCTCGGCATTGACGACACAGTGACGGGACTTTGGATTGGAGCGCTCTTGGTCGGGCTTTCGGCTTGGACATTGGAATGGTTGAAAAAGAAAAAAATTAATTTCCGGGGAGAAGCTCTCACAGTCTACGCCGGTTATTATCTCCTCACTATCATCCCGCTCTATTTTGTGGGACTGATGGGGCAGGCCTATCACACATTTTGGGGCGTGGACAAACTGCTTTTGGGCATAATTTTCGGGAGTGTAGTTTTTTATTTCGGCGGAATGTGGCATTTTAAATTAAAGAAAAATAATAATAATAAAGTCTATTTTCCTTTTCAAAAAGTGGCTGTTCCGGTAGGATTTCTTTTGCTTTTGAGTATTGCATTTTATTTTTTAACTCGAAGCTAAGAAAGTGTAGTTTGCTATTTTCCGTCCAAGTAAATTCTTTATAGCGCGGTTTCCGCATTTTGGTTGGTGTTCTGCCGGTCTACTAAAATTTTGGATGCTAAAAAAGTCGAACGTCAAGAATTTTCTTGAACGAAAAATAGCAAGCCTTTATAATTAGCAATATAATATTGCAATTTGTATATTTGTAAATTTGTACAGATTTGTAATTCGTAGAATTATGGAAGAAAACAAAATCCGCAGTCTTAATGAGTTCGTGGAAAAGATCGATCAGATGAAAAAGCAGGATAAGATGGATCTCTCATCCGATCAGGATTTGTCGATTGCTATCATGAACTTGGTGAGTATTGAAGAGCATTTCTTTTTTACGGGAGCGAAATTGCAAAAACCGGAATATTTTGATTTGTTGCAAGAGGCGCGGAAAATGCGTGGAGAACTTTTGCGAGAAATTGTCAAAGATCCACAAGGCGAAGAATGGTGCATTTCAAAACACTTGCTGGCGGCTTCAATGAGGCTAATGGAAGTGGGGACGAAGCAACAGGGGATGGGTAGAAAAGAAAAAGCGCAAGATCTTTTTCAAAAAGCCTATGATTTATACTCGTTGTTTTGGGGGATTAACATGAAAGTAATCAACACCGGGGATATCAAAAAAATTGATGATGAGGCACTGAACAGACATGACGACAAGAAAAACAAATCAGCAGAAATTCCGCAGGCTCAAATAAATAATTCGTCAGTCGCAGGTTCGGCAAAAACCGCAAGCGTTACTGAGCGAAGTGGTTTCATGGGAAAGTTGGGCGAGTTAGTTAGAAAAGCGATCGATTGTTGTATTGAATAATTTTGAAAAAAAATAACAAAGTGCGTTTGGTCGATGCTCTTTGAATAAGGAGGTTTTAAGTAATCAACTAAACACAAAACAATTCTATGAAAAAAAACATTATCACACTAGCCCTCGGCGCGAGCGTTTTTTTGCTCGCGGGATGCGGTGCTAAGGACGTGACGACTAACCCACCGATGCAAAAGCAAGCGGAAAAGCCGGCGGAAAATCCGGCAGTAAAAAAGACAATGGATACGGCGGAAATCAAAACACCTGCGCCGACTGGCGAAGTGGACAACACTGTTGATGCGATAATCAGCGGAGCGGACAATGAGAAACTCCAGGCAACCAGCGATGAGGCTGATGTCAAAGCACTAACTGATGATAGCGCGGAGTCTAATAATTTAAGCAATACTTATGATCAAACTAATTTATAAACAAACCCTATCGTTAGCGGTTGTTGCCGGTTTGCTTTTTTCCGCCAATGCTTGGGCTGTCAGTGACGCTACAAATGGGGGGAGCGGGAGATCGGATGTCCAGCAAAAAATAGCCGACAAAAAAGCGGCGGTAAATGACAATATCTGTGAAAAAATTGCAGAGCGGGCCGATGCGTTCGCTCAGAAAATGGCAGGTGAAGAAAATAAGCTTCAGACCAGGAGTCAAGAAAGATTGACGAATTGGACAGCCAAAAAAGCGGAAATCGAAGCTAAATTAAACACTAACCGAGAGGCTTGGGATGCTAACCGCGACGGCCAATTTAAGGCATTGGAAGCGAAAGCAATGACTGACGCGCAGAAAAAAGCGGTAGCCGATTTTGAAACCAAGGTTCGCGCGGCAATCGAAACACGGCGGGGAATTTTGGACGGAGCGATTAGTAAATTTCAAGAGGGTGTACAGGCGGCAATTGCCACTAGAAATGGCCAGGTAGATCAATTATTGAGCGTGACGGCAGATTCGCGCAAGGCGCTTTTGGAGAAAGCCAAAGCTGATTGCGTGGCGGGAGTTGACGCGAAAACAGTGATGGCAAATTTCAAAAAAAGTATGCAAGCTAATCGCACAAAAACGCAGACAGACAAGCAGAGTGTCGCCAAAGTCAACACGCAAGTGGCAGCGCTGATTGCAACCAGAAAAGGTGTTGTGGAAAGTGCTCTTTCTAATTTCAAAACAACGATGGAGCAAGCCAGGATTGAACTGCGAAAGGCTTTTGCCAAAGATAGTGCGGAAGCGTCAAATAACTAGTAAATTTTTTGAAATTTACGGCATAACGAAAGATAAATCCACCCTCTAGGCAGGGGGTGGATTTTAGTTGATTTTTGCCTATTATTTGCTATAATCAAAGCAAGACTATGTTAGAGGAAAAATATCAAAAACAGATCAGCGCTATTTTGAGAAAGAGGCTGGGCGGTGAGGCCAAGTTTTTTGTGTTTGGTTCCAGTCTGGGTGAGGGCATGTTTTCCGATGTTGATGTGGCCATTTCAGGCGATATTTTCGATGAAAAAGCAATTGCCCTGGCGAAGGAAGATTTGGAGGAATCACATTTACCCTATAAAGTTGATTTGGTCTATCTCAAAAAAGCAGATGAAAATTTTCAAGCTAAATTATTAAATGAGAAAAAAATATGGCTTATTTAGGCGAAAAAATTGGGCAATTAGAACAAGCGCTAACTGCTTGGAAAAAGGCGCTGGACGCACCTTTTAATGACCTTAATCGTGACGCTACAATTCAACGCTATGAATTTTCTTTTGAGCTTTTTTGGAAAGTGGTGAAAATTTATTTGAAAGAACTCGAAAGTATCGAATGCGCATCGCCCAAGGCTTGTTTCCGCGAAGTACGAAATATTTTGGAACTGAGTGAAGAAGAAATTGAAACCTGTCTTTCTATGACGGATGATCGCAATTTGTCGGTGCATACGTATTCGGAAAAAATGGCCAATGATCTTTATGCCAAATTTCCCAAGTATCTTGAAGTGGCGAGAAAGGTTTTGCGGGAAATTAAGAAGAAAAGATAATCTGTTAAAACTTATGAAAAAAATAAACATCGCGGTGATTTTTGGTGGTCAGTCTGGCGAGCATGAAGTGTCCCTTTCTTCGGCGCAGGCGGTAATGAAAAACCTTAATCAGGAAAAATATCGCATCATTCCAATTGCAATTACAAAAGGCGGAAATTGGTTGATCGGAGAAAAAGGCGCGCAGTATCTGAAAAATAATTCTGATAAACTTGGTAAGGAAGGTGCGATCAGTCTCGAGAAATCTCAGAGCTTGGTGACTCTTCAAAGGGGAGAGCGTAGTCTTTTGAATTTTACCGAAGGTGATCTTTCTGGTGAAAAAATTGATCGAGTATTCCCGCTTATCCACGGGCCGTTTGGCGAAGACGGACGTTTGCAGGGGATGCTGGATATGCTGGGTGTTCCGTATGTTTTTTCCGGAGTTTTGGCGCATGCGCTAGGGATGAATAAACCAAAAGCAAAAGTAATTGCTAAAAATTTTGGTGTCAGTGTTGCGAAAGATCTGGTCTTGAAAAAAGAAAATTATACGCTAGAAAATATTTTAGAAAAGATCGATTTGCCTGTTGTGATTAAACCGGCAGAACTGGGATCATCGGTCGGAATTTCTATTGCGAAAACTGAAACGGAATTGGAGAAAGGAATTGCGGATGCCTTTCGCTATGGATCGGAAGTGCTCTTGGAACAATATATCAAAGGGCGCGAGCTGACAGTGACGGTGATGGGAAATGCTGATCCGAAAGTGTTGGCAATCACAGAAATCATTCCACTCATTTCCGAGTTCTATGATTACAAAGCCAAATATGAAACCGGAGGAAGTCGGCACATTTGTCCGGCAGAGATTCCAGTAGAGTTTCAGAAAAAATTGGAAGCTTATGCCATCAAAACTTTTCAAGCAATCGGTTGCGCGGATCTCGCGCGGGTGGATTTTATGTATGATGAAAAAAATAGCGAAGCCTATTTTATCGACATCAACACTGTGCCTGGCATGACTCCGACCAGTCTTGCTCCAGAGGCAGCGCGTCAGGCTGGAATGGGTTTTCCAGTATTTTTGGATGAGTTGATTTCGGGCGCGCTATTGAAAAAATAACCTTGCTTTTTGCTTTATCTTTGCATATAATTACGAAAGGATGAAGCAAATTTTTTATGCAAAAAAACAAATTTAAACCTAAATATGCGCTTGATTCCGCTATGCTAAATTTTGCGAATTCGGTGAAGTTGAAATTGGGGAAAAAGTTGGAATAAGATTAAAAATTAAAACTAGATCAATATGGAGCAGGAAGTAAGGATAAGCATGAAAGAAGGTCAGGGAATTATGATAGGTGTTGATGTGGCTGTGTTTGATAGCGCAGGAAGAGTGCTTCTTGGAAAAAGGTTATCAAAAGTTGGTTATGGCCAGTGGGGTTTTCCTGGCGGGCATCTTAAGCAAAACGAAAAGTTGCTTGACGCTGCCGACAGAGAGATAGATGAAGAGCTGGGATGTGGGATTGAAATCGAGGTGTCAAAAAAAGTTCTAGTGGCGAGAGAGGATCGACTTGAGCCATATCGGTTACATCACATAACGATAATATTAGAAGGGAAGCATATCGGAGGTGAGGCAATGGTGAATGAGCCGCTGAGATGTGAAAAATGGGAGTGGTTTGATTATGATAATCTCCCTGAGTCTTTGTTTGCAGGAATTAAAGAAGCGCTGGATAATCAAAGGAATAATGAATCAACTGTTATTACTGGCTTAAATAGTTTTTAGTTATGTTTGAACGCACAAAAAATTTACGACTGTCTGTGATTAAGCAGATGGAACTACGGGCTTCTAAGTTTCCGGATGTCATTTCCTTGGCGCAAGGCGTGCCGAGTTTTGATACGCCAGAGTGCATTAAACGGCGCGTGGAACTGGCCCTCAAAAATGGTGTGGTGGCGAAATATTCGCTTTCTCCGGGACTTTCTGAACTGCGCGAGCTAATTGAAGTGAAACTGGCGGAGGCGGGGATGTTTTATGATTTTGAAAAAGAAATTATTGTGACGGCTGGCTCGATTGAAGGCATTACAGCAACATTATTTGCCATTACGAATCCTGGTGATGAAATCATTATTCCTGAGCCGACCTATACTTCGTACCGCGAAGTGATCTTGCTCGCTGGATGCCAACCGGTATTTGTTTCACTTGATGAAGGAAATGGTTGGGCGTTTAACTTAGAAAAATATGAAGCGGCGATCACGCCAAAAACCAAAGCAATTTTCTATTGCAATCCAAACAACCCGACCGGGACGATCTATTCCAAAGAACAACTCTTGGGACTGGCACGGCTCGCCGAAAAACATAACCTCTATCTCATTTCCGATGAAGTATATAAGGATTTTATTTTCGATTCCAATGAGAAAATTTTTAGTCTGGCGGAATTGCCGGAATTGCGCAAAAGAGTGATTCGGCTGTTCAGTTTTTCCAAATCTTTTGCGATGACCGGTTGGCGTGTGGCGTACCTCCACACCGACGAAAGTATTGCCAAAGAAATATTGAAAGTTCATGATTCGTTGGTCACTTGCGCCCCGGTCATTTCGCAATACGCGGCAATGGGAGCGCTTGAAATGGGGGATCGTGACGTCGAATTTTTTAATCGGGAATATGAAAAAAGGCGCGATCTGATTTGTCGCCGATTGGACAAATTGAGTCATATTTTTAGCTACGTAAAACCCACCAGTGCCTATTATGTTTTTCCCCGCATTTTGAAAACTGATTTTGATTTTGGCGAGATCAAGGATTGTCCGGATAGTTTGTCGTGGCGTTTCGCACTGGGACTGTTAGAAAAAGCGCAAGTGGCGGTTGTGCCTGGTGTGGCCTTTGGACCGAGCGGAAAAAATCATGTGCGGATGAGTTTTGGGCGGAGTGCGCAAGATATTAATCGGGCGTTTGATCGGATGGAAAAATTGTTTGGCAAATAAAAAGCATTGTCATTCTGAGCGAAGCGGAGCGGAGTCGAAGAATCTGCTTTGCGTTATCCAGAGCTTAATTTATATTTGTAAAACTTGCGGTATTGGTGAGCAGATCCTTCGACTACGTTCGAGTACGAACTCCGCTCAGGATGACAAAAATTAAAACTTATAATTAGCGGAACCTAGATTCCCGACGGAGTTTATCCTCGTGAAAACGGGGGCGGGAATGACACAAGAGATATGAAAACAATTTTCAAACCCATCCTAAAATTTTATCTCAAGCTAATCGCTAAATTAGTTTTGGCGATTCATCGTCCGAAAATTATTGCGGTGGCGGGGAGTGTGAATAAGACTTTTGTGCGGGATGAAATCAAAAAGATTTTGGAGAAAAAAGGAAGAAAAGTTAGGGCAAATCCACGTAATTTTAACACAGACATCGGGCTTCCCTTGGCCATTCTAGGCCTATCCAGTGGATATAATTCTTTTCAAGAATGGCGGCCAGTGATCAGTGCTGCTTTTCGGGCAATCTGGCAAAAAAACTTTCCCGAATATCTGGTTTTGGAGTTGGGTGTTTCTTGTCCCGGTGATATGCGCTATCTGCTTTCAATCATCGAACCGGAAATTTCTGTCGTGACGGATATCACGCAAAGATATTTAGAATCTTTTCCTACGATGAATGATCTTGTCGCGGAGTATATTATCCTGGCCGAAAAAACGAAAAAAAGCGGTGCGGTGATTTTGAATCATGATAATCTGCGGGTTAAGGAGCTGGCAAAAAAATCGCATGCTCCAGTCAGCTATTTCGGCGAAACAAGCGAGAGTAAAAAAGATTGGAAAATCGGGAAAATTGAGAAGATAGAAATCGGACAAATTGTAGAAATAGAACACGATGAAAAAGCAGAAAAAATTACTCTGTCACGTTTTGGCCGGCACCATGCATTCGCATTGGTAGCTAGCTTGGCGGTGGAAGAATTAATTGGTAAAAAATAAAAAACAATATGAAAAAAATTGAAGAAAAATTGATCGGGGAGCTGGCGAAAGTGAAAAGCGAGGTGCGCAACCGGACGGTGAAATATATCGTTGCGGCGCTTGGACTCGTAGCTGGTCTGGCCTGGAATGACGCCATTAAAGCCTTTATCGACTATTTTTTCCCACAGGATCAAAACAGCCTCAGAGCTAAACTGGCCTATGCGGTAGTGATTACTTTGATCGTGGTAGTCGCCAGTTTTTATCTGGCACGCCTGGAGAAAAAAGAAGAGAAAAAAGCGGAGGCGGAGATGAAGAAGGGGAAACAATAATTCCAAATTTCCAATGCCAAATATCAAATCAATTTCCAAATCAAAATGACAAAAAGTATTTTTTGAACTTTGGATTTTAGACTTGGTTTGACATTGGAAATTTGTAATTAGAAATTAGGTGCTTTTGAATGAATAATTTCTTAGACTTCTATCAGCACATTCCTGAAAAAATCAATCCCGAAATAATGCATTTCGGATTTTTTTCTGTCGGCTGGTATGCTCTGATGTATGCGGTGGCGCTTTTGGTTGTTTGGCTGCTTTTGAAAAAAAGATTGCAGCTTTTTGAGGATAAAAAAATTTTTTCTAAACTCGAGGAGGGAAGAAATATCAGTGCAAAAAATAAATTACAAAAAAAGCAAGAAGTGCTTTTAGATTTTTTACTATTTTGTTTTTTTGGTGTCATCATCGGTGGACGCTTGGGCTATGTTTTTTTCTATAATTTCCCATTTTATTCTGCGCATCCTTTGGCAATCATTTCTCCGTTTGATTTGGACACGGGAAAACTGATTGGCATTTATGGTATGAGTTATCACGGAGGACTTCTTGGCGTTCTAATCGCCGCTTGGATTTTTATTAAAAAATACAAAATTAATTTTTGGGCGCTCGCGGATTTTATTATTCCCGTCATTCCTGCCGGCTATTTTTTCGGCCGGATCGGCAATTTTTTGAACGGCGAACTTTATGGACGAGTGACGGTTTCACGCTTTGGGATGTATTTTCCGGCCGATCCAACCGGTGTTTTACGCTATCCATCACAGCTCTATGAAGCCTTTTTGGAGGGATTTTTACTATTTATATTTTTTTGGTTTTGGCGCAATTATAAAAGTTTCTCAGGAAAATTTTTAGCGCTCTATCTCATCGGTTATGCCGGCGCGCGTTTCGCGGGTGAATTTTTTCGCGAACCGGATCCGCAAATCGGATTTATTTTTGGCAATTTCACATTGGGACAAATATTTTCTCTCGCAATGTTTTTTGGTGGATTGATTTTACTTTTTTTGAAAAAAAATAAAAAGCCTCTTCTCCCCTCGGGAGAGGATGTCATGCAATCATGACAGGTGAGGGCAAGGGCAATAAATTAGGAATAATCTAAACCAATTCAGTTTTTGTTTTACGCAACACCCTTTCCCTCATCCGGCCTTCGGCCACCCGCCTGCAACGAGTTGCAATTCGGGCAGGCCTTCTCCCGGAGGGCGAAGGGGATTTATAAAAAGACGAAAAATAAAAACTATGCTATAATCAAAACATGTTAGATGGGATAATCAAAAATCAAAAGAAACCGCTCGCGCCGGATTATGCTTTGGCGAAATTTGTCTTGAAGTATAAAAATTCTTCCGTCTTGTTTTCTAAAAAATATGGACAAGTGCGCGATTTCACGACGCGCGATTCTAAGCTCTACCTCACCCAAAATGAACTTTTGCGGATAAAGCGTGGCGGGAAAATTAATTTTGCGACTGACCGATTAGATTCGGTTGTTTCACGGCGGGAAAAAACTGTCCGCTATAGCTATCAGACAAAACCGGAAGCGAAGATTTATTCCGAGTTGAGCGAGCGTTATGCCAGTTTCACGACTTATCTCAAAGATGCATTTGCTGGTTATACAAATGGTGTGAGTGTGATGCGGGCTTGGAATTTGTCGCTGGTCGGTTCGCTCATTTTTGGGATGTTTTTGATGACGATGATTTATCGTTATTTGGGGCCGGGCGCGCACGCCGACGTGGAAGAGGCTCAGGTCAAAGAGGCAATCGTGCAGTTGAGTCAAAAACAAGAAGAATCCAGGGTTTTGGGCGAAAATGCGGCCAAGGCCGAGGCGGAGGCAGACAAAAAGAAACAGGCAGATCTGGCCAAAAAACAGGTCGAAGATGCAAAATTGGCCAAACAAAAAGAATTTGAAACCAAAATTCGTGAGTTGGTCGGCAATCATCCGATCAAGCAAATGGCGCCTTTCATTGCCAAAGAAGATCCGTTGGTGGCGGCGATGTTTATCGCGATTGCCAGAAAGGAAAGTTCTTGGGGTGATCATGTCCCGGTGAACAATGGCAAGGATTGCTATAACTACGTCGGTTTTCGCTTAAAGACAGACAAAATGGGCTCAGCCGGGCATTCTTGTTTTGCGACTCCGCAAGAAGGTTTTGAACGGACGGCCAAACGGATCAAGGATTTGATTTATAATGAAAAAATGACCACCGCGCAAAAGATGGTTAGTCCCTGGAAATGCGGTTATCGACCGGACTTGGATGATCCAAAGGCGGTGCAAAAATGGGTTTCCGACGTCGATTCGATCTTGAAGGAAGTGCATTCTTGGAAGATTGAGGGGAATCGGTAAAAATTTGCGAAAATAAATTTACTTGTAGAGACGTGGCACTGCCACGTCTTTTTTTGTGTAAAATTTACCCGATTATTAAAACCGCTAGACGCATTGAATTGCCTGCCTACCGGACAGGCAGGCGTCTCTACAGGCTAGGTATTTTTGCAAAAAATAGATTGGAAATGTGACCAAGCCGAGGCAGTGCCTCGTCTCTACGGATGCGATAAATATATCAAAAATTCAACCAATTTTTTCTCAATTTCCACCTGTGGATAACTTTGCCATTTTGCCCTATTGCAATCTTTTTTTTTATGGTATAATTCAGAAGTAAATTCATGGGAAAATAAAACAAAAAATGCGAGTCCATAGACGCTTAGTCCACAGTCTGATTTTGTTTATTTCCACATCGAGAGAATCGATGAAAAATCTCTTAACCCAAGTTTGGGAAAGGGCTATTTGTGGTGGCAAAAAAGCGGCAGAGACGAGGCACTGCCTCGTCTGCACGGGTAAAAATTCCCGCAAACAAGCCATTTTTGCCGGTGCGATTTTTTCCGGCGAAAAACTAGATTTGGTGCTGATTGAACAACTTGCAGTCTCATTTGCGGTTCTGATTTCCGGTATTTTTCTGGCTTGGTTTTTGCTAAAAATTATCCGCCAAATTTTTGCGAATCTAAAATTACTAAAATCATCAGAAAAAATAATTTCAATTTTTTTCAAAGGCAAAAAAAATCTTTCTGTCAAAAAAGAAAAATCCGCGCATAATTTTGAATTGGCTTCGAAAGAAAAAAGGCAAGAAAATTCTCTGGCACTCCGAGCCAAGAAAAATTTAATTCTTGTCAATGCTAAATATCCGGCTTTGGTGGTTGGAATTATTTTGCTTTTCGCGACAGTGGCCTACGCTTTGCCGGAAAAATATCAGTTGGCCTCGCTTTCGCTAACCTCCTCCGTTGATGAACTACGGCGTGTCAAAGAGCTTCAGCGTAGCGAAGGAAATTTGGCAGGGGGACAAGATTTGGCGTATGCGCCGATGGGAGATGAAAAAACTATTGCCAAATCCAATTCGGGCTCGTCACGCCGTAGCTTTAGCGAAGGAGGACAAGAAATGGTTTTGGCGGAAGCGATTGTTGCGTCGGACAATACGACGACGCAAAATGCGAGTGACGCGACAACCATTGTCACAAAACCGAGAATTATTCAATTGACCGGAGCGCTTTCCGGCGCCAACGGGCAAGTAGAGGACGGAAGCTATGCTGTGCGTTTTGCCATCTATGACACAGATCGCACCCAAATTGACGCTTATCCTTCCGACACAGACAGCGCCAATCGCGTTTGGGAAGAAACGCAAACTGTCACGGTTAAGGATGGTATTTTCCGCGTTAACCTGGGACAAGTCACTGACTTGCCAATTTTCACAACCATCCAAGCTGGTCAGTTCTTTTTGGGCATCCGCGTGGGAGAGGATAGCGAGATGGCACCGAGAAAAAGACTGGCCACTCCGCTTTATGCGCTCAATGCCGGAAATTCACTGCTCCTCAATGGCAAAAAAGTTGGCGTCTCGGCCGGGGACATTGTTGCTCTGGACGCGCAAGGCAAAATTGCCATTTCCAATTTGCCAACCGGAACGGGGAGTAATCAGCTACTTTTGGGCAACGACAAACGTTTGAAATTTACCATTTCCGGCTCCAAGTTTCTCACGCTTTCTGGCCAAAAATTCACGGTCGGAAAAGTTGATCTGGCAAGCGAAACGCAAGGCATTTTGCCAATTGCCAGTGGAGGCACGGGACTTTCTGCTTTTACTTCCGGCGATATGCTGTATTATTCTTCCGGCTCAACTTTCTCTAAGATATCCGCGGGAACAATCGGCCAAGTATTATCAATTTCTGCCGATGGTACACCGGCATGGGGTAATTTGTCGGCACTTGGTCACAGCGCAGTCACGTTGGCTGGTTCTTTGGATTATCTCTCAATCGATGCCAATCAAGTGCTTACACTAAACGCGATTGATTTAGGCACGGATGTGACGGGCACATTGCCAACTGGCAATGGCGGAACAGGACTGTCTAGTTATGTTCCAGGCGATCTGCTATATTATTCTTCCGGCGGAGCGCTGACACGTTTGCCGATTGGATCGAACGGACAAATTTTTGGTGTTTTGGGCGGAGCGCCTGGCTGGCAAAATTCCCCCTTTGTCGGAGCGCATAATTTACTTTCGCTTTCTCATCCGGATGTCGTGGCTGCTTCGCCTTTGGAGGGCGATATGATTGTGGGAACTAATCAAGGCGGGGGAATCATCAAATGGCAAAGAATGGCTGTTGGATCAGCGGGTCAATTTTTGAGCAATACCGGATCTGCTTTACAATGGCGCAATACATCAACTATCAGTTCGCTGGGAACAGTGACGGCCGGTATCTGGAATGCGACTCCTGTTACGGATGCCTATGTTTCTGATGCGCTGACGATTTCCGGCGGAACGATTTCCGGATCAAATCTTACACTGGTTCAATCAGCCACGCCGACACCAACCGCTGAAGGCCGGATTGAATGGGACGTGGACAATGATCAATTGGTGATTGGCAATGGCACCGGGCAAACAATTATTACTCAGACGAATTTGAGTGTGAGCGGTCTTTATGACTACATCACGCTTGCCGGGCAAGACATAGTGCGCGGGCAGATTGATTTGACAACTGATGTGACGGGTACGTTGCCAATCAGCAACGGTGGAACAGGCAGAGCGACTTTTGCCACCAACGGCATTCTCTACGGTAATGGCACGAGTGGAATTAACATTACAGCAGCAGGAACGGAAGCGCAGTTTGTCGTGGCCAATTCCAGCGGGGTGCCAGTATTTGTGCCAATGACCGGCGATGTTTTTATTGCGGCTTCGGGCGCGTCAACGATTCAGCCCAATTCAGTCGCACTAGGAACTGACACGGTGGGAAATTATCTGCTCGGTGCAACAAGTGGCAATGGAATTGCCATTTCCGGCGTGGCCGGAGAAGGTTGGACGGCGTCGTTTGCGCTGGATAGCCTGACTTCCAATTGGAACCAAACCGGCGCATTTGACATCGTACTCGCTAATGCCGGCAGTGAATTGCAAATCATGGAATCCAATGGCGGAGCGTTCTATGGCACAGTAGATGTGGGCGACTTGAGTGCT